>Ga0187781_10001580_pt1 | contig 17244 bp, 16 predicted proteins | sample 0715_SJ02_MP02_2_FD_132447 | JGI IMG/M metagenome (GOLD analysis project Ga0187781, IMG submission 132447) | Tropical peat soil microbial communities from peatlands in Department of Meta, Colombia - 0715_SJ02_MP02_20_MG | ecosystem: Environmental > Terrestrial > Soil > Wetlands > Peat | place... | reverse complement strand
GCCCGCCGCATCGCCGAAGAAGCCGTCGCCCTTCACTCCGCTGTGCAATGTCCCGAAGGAACGCGCACGATAATTCTCGGCGGCTCCCAGCTCGGCCTCCAGATTCATGAGTCAATCGGCCATCCCATCGAACTTGACCGTGTTCTCGGGCAAGAAGCCAATTTCGCTGGCATGAGTTTTCTCACCGTGGATAAATTGCGCAAACTCAAGTACGGCTCGGAAATCGTCAATGTCGTTGCCGACGCCCGCTTGGCCCACGGTCCCGGCCTCGGCACCTTCGCCTATGACGACGAAGGCGTTCCCGCGCAGTGCACCCCCATCATCACCGACGGCCTCTTCACTGGCTACTTGAGCAATCGCGAAACGGCCGCCGCCATCGGCGAGCCTTACTCGAACGGCACCATGCGCACGGAATCCTGGAATCGGCTCCCCATCATCCGCATGACCAATGTCAGCCTGAACCCGGGCGCCTGGAAATACGCAGATCTCATCGCCGATACCGACGACGCTATCCTGATGGAGACGAACCGCTCCTGGTCCATTGACGACCGCCGCTACCAGTTTCAGTTCTCCACCGAAATTGGCTGGGAAGTGAAAGGCGGGAAAAAGGGCCGCATGATCAAGAACCCCAGCTATAGCGGCATCACCACCGAATTCTGGAATAGCTGCGACGCCATCTGCTCGCGCGACGACTGGAATCTCTGGGGCACGCCGAATTGCGGCAAGGGCCAGCCCATGCAGACCATGGGCACTGGCCACGGTGCCGCGCCCTCCCGCTTCCGCAACGTCAAAGTCGGAGTCGCTTTCTCGAAATGACCATGACAAACTTCCAAGCTCATTCTGGACTCGGTTGCCGGACATCTCAGTATTCTGCTCATGGCGTCGTCATGGTCATCCCGAGCGCAGCCGAGGCCTGCCTGCCGGCAGGCAGGGATCTCCTCCTCCCATGACTCGCGCAAAGAAAAAATCCACCAGCCCCTCCGCTCGCCGCCGCCCCGCGCGCCCGGCAGATGGCGCCCTTTACACCGTGGCCGCCTTGGAAAATATTGCCGAACAAATCTTCGAACTCAGCGAGGCGCAGGAAACCGAAGTCGAAATCACTTCCACTGCCGACACCCTCACCCGCTTCGCCAATAACGCCATCCATCAAAACGTTTCGGAACATACGATTCACGTTTCCGTCCGCGCTGTCGTGGACGGCCGCACCGCTCGCACCGCCACAAATAAGACCGACGAAGAATCCCTCCGCCGTGTGACCGAAGCCGCCGCGCGGCTCGCCAAAAATCAGCCGGAGAATCTGGACTTGCTCCCCATGCTCGGCCCGCAGAAATATCAGAGGGTCAAGCGCTACTACCCCGCAACTGCCGCGACCACTGCCGAAGATCGCGCTCGCGCCGTCACGCGCGTCTGCCGCCTCGCCGAAAAAATTGGCCAGACGGCGGCCGGAATTTTTTCCACCGGCTCTTCGCTATCCATCCTTGCGAATTCGAAAGGACTCTTCGCCTCCCACGAGGATACCGACGCCGAATTTTCCATCACCATTCTCGAATCCGATTCCTCCGGCTGGGCCAAGGCGAATTCGCCCGATATTTTGGAAATTCATCCCGATGCGCTGGCGGCCAGCGCCATTCGCAAAGCCGACCGTTCCCGCTCGCCCCGGGAGCTCGCTCCCGGTCACTACACCACCATCCTTGAGCCCGCCGCCGCCCTCGATCTCCTCGGATTCTTCTCCTACGATTTCGCCGGCACTGCTGTCCTCGACAAGCGCTCCTGCTTCAATGACCGCATGGGCAAAAAAATCCTCGGCGAAAACATCACCCTCTGGGATGACGCTTATCATCCTCTTCAGGCGGGCCCAAACTATGATGGGGAAGGATTTCCGAGGCAAAAAGTCCTGCTCGTGGATCGCGGCGTCCCCAAAAATCTCGTCTATTCGCGGGCTACTGCCAAAAAAATGAAAACCAAACCTACGGGGCACGGTTTCTTGCTCCCCAACGAATACGGCGAAGCCCCCATGAACCTGGTCTTCTCCGGCGGCGACAAATCCGTTGACGACATGATCCAATCCACCGAGCGCGGCATCCTCGTCACCCGCCTCTGGTACATCCGCGAAGTGGACGCTTACGAAAAAATTCTCACCGGCATGACCCGTGACGGCACGTTCCTCGTCGAAAACGGCCGCGTCTCGGGCGGCATCCGCAATTTTCGTTTTAATCAGAGCATTCTTGAAATGCTGTCCAACGTCGAGATGCTCGGCCCCGCCGTCCGCTCGACGGGCGAGGAATCCTTCGAGATGGTTGTCCCTGCAATGAAGGTCCGCGACTTCCACTTCAGCGAAGTCACGAAATTTTAGATTGAAAAAATCCGGATCGGCGTGGGGAAAAATCAGTTGCGAGTAAACTGAAGGCTTGAAATCGTCCGGTTGAGCACGTTCTCTTGAATCTGCACTAGATCGCTTTCCGCGTACGTCATCCCGTAGATCGTATAAATGTGCTGCCCGAGCGGCACAAACACCACAACGCCCGACCACTCGTGCGCGTCCACGCTGCCGCGAAACCGGTGCGCGATGGACGAAACTCCGGAAACCATCATTCGCCTCTGCTCGGTCACGCGGAAGCTCGCCATCGCTTCCCGCAGTTGCTGCTCCGCGTCGTCAATATCATCCGTCAGCGATTCACCGGGCGGCGCAAGTCCGACGAGAAGCACCGTCCTCTGGTCCGAGGTGCCCAGCGCCGTCAGCGCTCCCGGCAGAATCTTGCGCGCTCCCTCTATCACGTCCCAGCCGGGTGGCCTGTACATCTTGAAGCCGTAGGTGTCGTTGGTGTAGAGATTCCCGCTCACCTGTTCGTTCACCGGTGGCGGGCCAGCGGGCTTCGCCGGAGCTGGCGCGGCAGCCGTAGGTGGATTCGTCTTTGCCGCGGCCGCGACAGTCGCTGGCTGCGAACTCTTCGGAGCGTTTGGTGCAGCAGGCGTCGTCGGAGGAATTGCTGCCGCCGTCGCCGTCGCAGGAGTCGGCGCACTCGCTGGAGTCGTTGGCGCGCTTGCTGCCGCCGGCTTGCTCGCTGTCGCGGAAGGCGCAGGCACATTCGTCGGAGTCGGTGTTGGCGTCGTTGTCGCAGTCGGCGCCGGCTTGGCCGTATTCACAGGAGCGGCAGGCGGCGCAGTTTTCGCCACGCTCGTCGTCGCAGGTGTCGTTGTCGGCGTTGCGGCCGCATTCGACGCGGCCGGAGCTGGCGCGGTGGTCGGTGCAGTAGGCGTGCTTGGCACTGCTGGCTTGCTCGCCGTCTCCGTCTTCCCAGGCTTCGGCGGCGGGGCGGCAGCAGCAAGATTCGCTTCAACATCTGACTTTGTGCTTGGCGCGCTCGTGGGCGTCGCAGGTGCCGGGGCCGGGGAAGCAACCGCAGTCTCCGTCTTAGCAGGCTTTGCTGGCGCGGCCGGTTTTTCCGCCGCTGGCTCAATCCTTCTTTCCGGCTCCGGCTTCGGTCCTGAGTCCGATATGTTTATGGACGCAACCTTCTCCCGCAGAACCAGCGCGTATCCGTAGCTTGTCTTTACCCGGAACGAGTTGTCCTCGAACCCGACAATCGTCCCGACGATTTTCGACCCGTCCTTCAGGTTCACCTCATCGGCGTTCACCGCCCCACAAAATAATCCTGTGCCCGCTAATGCCAGCGCGGGAATCGCCGCCAGGAATGGAATCTTCCCCCTCATCCGTCCGAGTATCGCGCTTCACCGCCTCCCCAGCAAGTCTCAGGCCTCCTTTGTTGTTACGTTAGTCAGCCACCGTCCGCGCTTCGTCTCGCGGCACGCTTGCCTCAATCTGTGGCGCGAGCGCCAGGAACGGCGCGAACGCTTCGCGCAGCATGGCGCGATATTTCGCCCGGTCGTAGCCATGAAATCCTTCCCACGCGGCATACGCCCGGACGCGGTCGTTCGGCACCCGCGCGTCCGCATCGGTGATCACATACTCGATCGTCTGCCCGGGACGCAGCCGCACGCTGCGTCCGAAGAGCTGCTGTGCGGCAATCGCCGTGTGGCTTGCTTTCTGGTATTCGCGCGGCTCGCGCGTCAGCCGTTTGCTGACGATCAAGTCCTCGACCGCAATTTCTCCATTGGCCAGCCGATCTTCATAACGCCGCACGAGCCGTATGGCTTCTTTGAGCCGCTGGCAATAACTGTCGTAGTCGTGCGCTTCGGCCAGCAGCTCGAGCACTTCCTTCTGCATCCTCATGATGAGCGGCGGTGTATCGTGGCGCCGGGATTCGAGCCCCCGGACTTTCAGCTCGCCCTCTTCGCTGACCGCAAAGAACCGGTTCGGCACGGGAATATCCTCGAACTGCTTCGACGGCAGGAAGACGGCATAGCGATAGATGGCCTCGATCGAGAGAGGCAGCTTCGTGCGCTCCATGATCTCCCGCACGAGCTCTTCATAATCCTCGCGCGTCGCGCCGTGTCTTTGCACGTACAGCGAATCCACAAGCGCGTGGATCAATTCGTAGCCCCGGCTTTCAGCCAGCTCTTTGGCGATGAGCAGCGTCTCGCGCGCCCAGGCGTTGATGGCTTCATGCGCCTCGATTTTCCCGAAGCGCGCGTTTTTGTAGCCGGTGTAGCCGAAGCAGCAGACCAGCAGCCATTTCAGCGCGTCGCGTTGTAGTTTGTAGCGGAGCCTCAGCTCGGCGGGCATGTCCGGCGTCTCGCGCAGGCGCCGTTTCCATTCCGCGCGCTTCTCGATCAATCCCTTCACCACGCGGCTGGTAATCCCGCGCCGCCGCACGCAGACGCGATAGCCGAGCTCCGGAACGCGCGGCGCTTCCGGGCAGCACGGGCAATTCACCGTTTCCGGCGAGATGTTGAAGTGCGCCATGATGCTCGGATATTCGCTGACGAAATCGAGCTCCGCGACGTTGGTGAAGAAGCCGAGCCGGGGCACGAAGACGAGCCCGCCGCGATCCGCGGCCAGCAACTCATCCGGCGATTTCGGATCCTCAGGCTCGGCTTTCTGCTCCGGGATCAGCACGCCGTCGCGGTGCGCGAGTTCCATTTGCATGTAGGAGATGCCGGTGCCGGTGGTGGTGCGCGCGGCGTACTGCACCGGCAATTTCGTGATGCGCGCCAGCTCCCACAATCCGGAAAGTTCGCATTTGTCGGCGATGAAGGAATTTTGCGTGTCCACGTGCAGCCGCCCAAAGAGCGTTGTGGCGCTGTTCTTGAAGAGGATGCGGCCGTAACTCATATAGCTTCGCGCGCGGCTTTGCTGCACGTGCGCCTCCGCATCGCGGTTGAAGGGCAGCTTGAGACGCAGCCGTTCCGCTTGCCTTCGCACGCGCGGCAGAATCGTCGAATCGCCCCAGTCGGTGAGGATCAGATCGGGATCGTATTGCTTCAGCAGATGCTTCAGCGCCACGGCTGCCGGCTCCCCCGATTCATCGAGCTCGAACTCGCGGGCGTCCACTTCCACTTCGAGCGACGTTTGCCGTCCGTGCATCGGATCAATGCAGGAAAGTCCGCCGAGCCGCACCTGCATGATTTCGAAGGGAGGGACGTCGTAATCAAGCGCCCAGGCATCGTCCCGGCAGGCAATGGACTGTACGTAATTTCTCTCATCGGCCTCGGCTTCCACCCGCGCCAGTGGAAACACGCCCCGCTCCCAGCAATACATCGAAGCGAGCATCAGGTCGCTGTTGTAGAGCCGCAGCTTCGAATCGAAGCGGTGTACCCAGCGCGACCACGCCGAATAATCGCTTGGACGCTCAACGGAAATCTCGAGCACCTCAATCGGATCGCGCTCCCAGATATCTATGCGTTCCGTCAGGCGGGAAGAAGCTCCGCGCCCGCGCGTCTCGAGCGCGGCCTGCAACTGCTGCAGCGCCTCGCGCGAACCGGCCGCATAGAAACATGGCGAGAAACGGTCAATCAGAAGATGGCGTTTCCGGTTCGGCTCGATCAGCCACAGTTTCATCCCCAGCGGGGAGGGATAGAGGTCGAAGATCCAGCCCTGGACTTTCATGCAGTTCCTCTTTTTCGAGATGCAGCGCGCGCTCGAGCGCGTCCATGCGCTTTTCCTGGTCGAGCGCGATCGAAAGCAGGATGGCTTCCATGGGATTGTCGTGGCACTGATAGGTGGCTGCCTGCGTGTAAAAGCGGGCGCGCCGGAAGAGGCGGTCGAAGAACGGCTGGTCCTCGCGCCGGAGAGCGCGGCGGAATTTCATCCAGTGGTCTGCCGCGTTCTGGATGAGCTGAACGAATGTCGAGACAGTGCGGCCCATGGAATTTTCCTTTACGCAACGGAGCGCGGAATCGTCCGCACGGATTTTTCGGGTACGAGCGCGAGCTTGCTGCCTTCCTCGACAGCGAATCGCGCCACCTGGTCCGCCTGTGCGAGAAGCTGCGCGAAGAAGCTTTTGCGCGGCGTTTCAAAAGATGCGGCGTCCGTGAAAACGGCGGTCGCGAGAGGGAACGCCCTCAAAGCGCGCAGCGCCTCGAGCGCGCGGCGAAACGACGCAATCGCTTCCCGCTCGCGCACGTCTTCATCGAAATACAGATCCGGCAGCGCCGTCACAATCACCGCTCGCGCCGAGAATTTCTCCAGCCATCGCGGAGCGCGCACGAGCAATTCCGTCAGTTGGAAGCAGGTGAACGCGCGCGCCACACGCAGCCGCTTGTTGAAGACCGCCGCTTCCACATCTCTTTCGCGCGCAAACCGCGCGATCAGCAGCGGGTCGAAGCGGTTCGCGCCGTCGAGACACAGCACCGGCTTCCCCTGCATCACCAGCCGCGGCAGAAAATAATGAAACAGCCGCGGCACGTCCGGGTGACCGTGAAACACAGCGAGTCCCGTTTCCGGCAGCTTCCAGGGCACAGGCTTTTTGCTCGAGCCGTTTTCCGGCGCGACGGGCGGCGAAAAAGCAGCGCGAACCGACGGAACGATGGCAGTAGTGCCAGGATGGCTCATAGGCAGTCCTCAAGCAAGGGAACGGGAAGGGCAGAGGCACGGGCAGCCAAGGGTAGCCGTATTACGTGCGGCGATTCTCGGGCGGGTGAGACGCGGTCCGTGAGAGCCGGGTAAATCCCGCAGGATAAACCCTGAACGGCAATGGGGCCGCAGCCTCCCCCGCCTTCCCGTTACCTCTACCGCCGGAAAGTATAGGCGAATAAAAAGCGAAAATCAATCAGAAAGAAATCAGGGTAGTGGGTCAGTTTCCGGTTAGCCGACTTACCAGGACCTAGCCAAAGTCGCAGCTACTTGGACTGGCGAAGTCGACGACCTTCTGGTCCCGAACCGAAATGTCAGTGAATCTAAAGCCTTGTGGGTGTCGCACTGACGAGCCCCAGCACCGGCAAAATCCTGCCTCAGTTGGTCCACAGGGGATTCACTGCTGCTGGGGATTCTTGCAACGGGGATTGTTTTCCTCAGCGTGCGGCAGTTGGCCCGAAAGATCTATGAAAGCTATCCTCGGCCAGCTTGTGGAGTTGATAGACCCATTTGACGAGACCAACATCGGGAACATCCCAGGCTTTGACCTCGACGTGCTGAAACCAATTGTTGTAGTCAATCGTATACCGTGGCGTGTCTAAATACTGAGTCCATGTGCGCGTCGCCATCATCTCAGGATATCTCTCCTGCATTTGAGAGACGTACTTCGACAGTGCATCCGTGAAGTCACGATGGAGCTGTGAATATTGTCCCTCCGTTAGCTCCTTGCTTTGCCAGTCTATCTTTATGAGATCTGCTGCATCAGCCGGGTCGGGAGGCAAGCGGCATGACTCGTCGAGGTCACGCAGGAAGTCAACTATGTTCTTGTTGTCATTAGGCAAAAGGGGGGTATCCGTCCACAACAGGAATTTTTTACCGTCCGTCAACAACACGATCTTTCTTTCTGCGCCGACTGTGATCCGATTCAAAGACTTGTTCCAGTTTGGTGGTTTTATGGTCTCCAAGACCGCCTCATAATAGAAACTCGGCAAACCTTTGGATTCGTTCCCGCAGTGAGCTGCGGGATTCGTATGCGCGTGTGGTTTCGGTTGCGCCTGTGTTTGCTGCGCTTGCAGAAGGCCGACGGGAGAAAGCAGGCATGCAACCAAGGCGAGGATGCGCATACTATGTTAGCCCTCACAGTGAATTACACTTCTTCTTCAGCTTCGATAGCCAGTCTTTAATTCCATTGCCTTGCACGACCCAAGGGTTCCAGTGCTTCGGAGGCACGGCGGGACCCGTATGCGGAGCCAGCGAAAGGCCCTCACTTGAGATGACGTAGATATCCCTTTTTGACTCCATGGCGTCGACCTTAACTCCTGGGGGTTCTGACCGGACCGAGATTTTGCACCAGGGCGAGTGAGAGAGTATACATCGCACCAAATGGCTAAGTCCTGGTAAACGGGCAAACCGGAAACTGACCCCACTACCGAAAATGTCACCTCTTGCGGCGGCCTGCTGCGGCTCGTTTCGATTTCTTCTTCGATCCCAAAGCGAGAAGTTCGCGCTTTAATCCCGCGAATTCCTCATCGAGCGCGCGCCACTCTTTCTCCGCATCCTGCAAATTGCCGGACTTGCCCATGGCTTCGAGATTTCGCGCGGCGGCAACAGCGCCCGTTGGGCCGAAAATCGCCGCACCGCCCTTGAACGCGTGCGCGGCCTCGGTCAGCTTCGCCGCATCTTTCTTCGCGACGGCCTGCCGGATGGCGGAAAGTTTTTTGGGCGCGTCTTCGAGGAATGATTTGACGAGCGTGCGGATCAGCTTCTCATTCCCATCCGTCGTGCGCCGCATGTGTTCCGCGACGCTCTCTGTGGCCGTCGCGGCCGCCGCAGGAGAAGGCGGGACCGCGCCGGCTTGCGATGCGACGGGCGATGGCGCCTCGACCATTTGAAACAGCACCTGCATATCAAAAGGTTTCGGCACGGCACCGTCCATGCCGGCTTCAAGACGCCGCCGGCGATCTTCCTCAGCCACATTGCCGGTGAGAGCGATGATGGTCTGATGCTTTCCGGAAGAAGCTTCCATCTCGCGAATCTTGCGCGTGGCTTCGAGTCCGTCCATGCCAGGCATCTGTTCGTCCATCAGCACAACATCAAATGGCTCCTTGCTCAGCGCCGTGAGCGCGGCGCGGCCGTCCGCGACGCCGAAAACGGTGTGTCCGCGCTTCTGAAGAAGTTCCGTCACCAGCTCGCGGTTTACGTCCATATCGTCCGCGACGAGAATATGCAGCCGCTTGGCCGCTTTGCCTGCGCGAAGGGGAGTGGCGGCACCCGAACGCTCGGAAGCCGTCGGCGCGTTTGCTGCTTCCCTGGCGGATTTTTTGTCGGGACTCCGGTTCGCTGCCGCGGTCATCGTGCGCGGGATTTTAAACCAAAATCGCGAGCCTCCGCCCGGCCGGTTTTCTGCCCCGATGCTGCCGCCCCAGCGCTCGACCGTGATCTTGCAAAAGTAAAGTCCCAGCCCGGCTTTGCCCGGCCGGTCCTTGCCTTTGGAAAAAAGCGCGAAGAGCTTGTCGGGCGTGGCATCTTTCGGCAGGCCGGGACCTTCGTCATCCACGTACGCCAGCAGGCAGTGGACTTTGTCCTCGATGCCGACGGTGACCGCCGAACCCTTGGGCGTGTATCGCATCGCATTCTCGAGCAGGTTGCCGAAAATGCGTTCCAGGCGCGGGGCGTCCCCTCCGACTTTCCAGCCGCGTGAAGCATCGAGGCTCGGGTCGAGCTGCAAGCGAATTCCTTTCTCCATAAATGCCGGCAAGAATTGCTCGACCACGCGCTGCGCGCAGACGGCAAGATCCGGCGATTCGGCGGCATTGCCCGCGGATGCCTGCTGCGCGGCCAGGTCGCCCGAAAATGCCTCCAGAATTCCGCGGATCATTTGCTCCTGGCGCTGCGATTCCCGCTGCCCGGTTTCAACCATCCGGCGCTGCTCGGCGGCGAGCTTGTCCATGCCTAGAATATTGAAGCAGCCGCGCATGGCGTTGAGCGGCTGCGATAGATCATGAATGATGCAATGGAGGAGAATTTCTTTTTTCTGGACTTCGCGGATAAGCCGCTCGTGTTCGAGCAGCGATTCGCGCGCGGTTTGAAACAACTGCTGACGCTCGGCATACGTGTCCGAAATATTCCGCACCACCAGCACCGGCTTTCCGTCAAGACGGACTGCCCATGCCTCGAACGGCACTTCCCGGCCGGAAGAGTCGCGTTCGGTCCAGATGCCCGAACTCAGCGCTTCTTCTCTCTTGGAATTCCAGTAGCTGTCCGCGTCCACTAGAAAATTTTCGAGGAAAGGCGATTGCTCGCCCACATGGATTGCTTTTTCGCGTCCGCTCGCAGGGCCCCACATCTCCTCGAGCCAATCCGGAGCTTCCCCGACGGGACGGAATGCGCCGTCGCCAAGATGCTCGAGCAGAGCGTAGCCTTGATTCGCGAGGAAGGCTCCGTAGATGGGATTTTCCGCCATTTAGCTACCTAGCATGGCCAGGGCGAGACTCGAGTACGCCTCCTCTACGTTTTCTCCGGTCTTGGCGCTTGTATGGAGAATTTTCCAGCCATTCGTGGAGAGTTCCGTCTCGCGGCTCGGTTCAACTTCCCATTGATCGGTCAGATCGCACTTGTTCAGGACGAGTATGGCGGGCAGCTTGCCCATGGTCGCTGTTACGCGATCGTTCAAGGTCAGCGCGTCTTCGAGCGTCTGGCGTCGCGTCCCGTCCGCAACCAGCAAATATCCGGCCATGCCGCGAAGCTGGGACATCCAGATTTTTTCGAATACGTCTTCACCGTGAATGTCCCATAGAACCAGTGTCACGTCCTTTCCATTCAACTGAATCGGTTTCTTATCCACGGTCACGCCGATGGTCGTCTTATAAACGTCCGAAGTGAATCGGCGCATGACAAAACGCTGCACCAAGCTCGTTTTGCCCACGGCGGATACACCGAGCATGCACACTTTCTTCTGCAGCATGGGATTGGCCGGCTCAGTTTACCGGAGAGGAGGGAGAAAAAGCGACTTTGAATGTGACGCTTCGATTGAAGCGGCGGCCTTCTTCCGTGTCTTCTTTCCGCAATGGCTCGGACGTTGCCACGCCGCGAGCGCGCAGACTCTTCGGCTGTACGCCCGCTCGTCGCAGCTCAATTAGAATTTGGTCGGCGCGCTGTTTGCTCAGTGGAATATTCGCGGACTCGATGCCGGAGCTGTCCGTATGTCCAATAACCTCAATCGCGACAGTTCCACTGAGCGTTCCGGCTTGGGTCAGCAGGCCTTTCGCGTCGTACTCGGCCTCCGTCAGAGCGTGCTCTTGGCCGGGTTCAAGTTCAGCGCGGCCGATCGGGAAGGTCAGAACATCGGATTCCAATTCACCCTTCATTCGATCGAATTCGCGCTGTTCCACCTTTTCCAGGTGTGTAGTATCAATCGCGTTCACCCCGGCGATCCACAGGGCTTGTTCCTCGAATTTCGCGATCCACTTCGACGACGCGACTCCGTCAGCGTACAGCTTGCCGTCTTTTTGAGTTAGTTTCACACCCATGGGAGGACGGAGTATCTCGGTCGCGCGCTTTTGCACGATCGGATCTTCCACCGAATAGTAAGGCGTCGTTTCGACCACTGCATCACTGGCGACTAGCCCTGCTTCCGCCAACAGCTTCGCGGGGTCGGCTGCTGACCGATCGCGCAACATCTTCACATGGAAGCGGCCACCTTCCTTGCCTGTGGAAACCACCACAATTCCTGGTTCCTGCCGCAGCGCACTCAAAAAACTGGACCACTTCCATACGTAGTATGACGAGTATCCAATCCAGGCGATCAGGGCCGCCAGAACGACCCCGGCCGCGGCCATCACCGCACGCGGTTTCCTCTTCGCTTCCGTCTTTTCCTTGAAGCGCGCTTCAAGGAGTTGGAGCAAGCGGTCCCCTGCAGCCCGGAAGGGGCCCGTATCGCCCTGGAAATTCGCCAGCGCCGAGCCGAACTTCGCCTGAATATCCTCGAGCGCTTCTTTCATGGCCACACGGTAATCCGAAGGCGCGTGGCCGCGAATCACCGCCGCAAGCACGGCGTTCGGGCTGGCTTCCAGCCAAATCTCCAGCTCGTTAAAATTCATGCTGCCAAGCGTTTCTTCTCCGGCCGACTCGAACGAATCTCGCGCGAATTGCTGAATCGCCGAAAGCATGCCCGCCACCATGTCCGGGTCCTGAGTCGTTACCGAGGGAGCGACGACGTGATTTAACACCAGCCCCGTCTCGCGGTGGATCAGAAATACCTGCTCGACGCGATACACCAGGCTGTGCATCAGCACAATTTCCGCGAATGATTTCCCCGTCCGCAGCGCCTCGATGCGCCACTGAATGCCGCGCAGCGACAGACTGTGTTCCAGCGCCTCGTTGAACGATTCCAGCATCGAGCGCAGCGTCTCGCTGATGGACTTTCGGATCGCCGGGCCCATTACAGGGAAAAGCGCGTCCGCCAAAACGTGCGGATCCTTGCGGACAGACTCCCGCAGCGTCTCCTGGACCGTCGGCGCCAGTGCTTCGGCGAGCGCCTGGTCATCGCCCTTCTCCCGCCGCATCTGGATGGCTTCGGCGACGACCGAGCTCACGTCCTCCGCCCGGCGCTCGACACTATCGAGCCGTTCGCGGATCTCCTGGAGGCTTTCCTGTTCGGGGGCGACGATCAGATGGCGCAGCTCTTCCAGCGCCTGCTGACCTTCGGGCGGATTATCCGGCGGCGGGGAAACCGGAGCGCGACGTTGGGCTTGCTCGGCCATCGTGGGAGGTTTGGTTTGTCCCTGCGGATTCATTGCAAATCCGTGGGAGGGTTTCGAATTTCCTCTTGCCGGCTATTTCTCCGGGAGCTCGAGGTCGTTCTTGAGCCGCAACGAAAACTCGGTGAATAGGTCCGCGAGCGCGGCGCGGTCCGTCTTTTCATTGCGCAGGGTTTCCACTTCGGAATCGAGCGCCGCGGCGCTTTCCCGGCGCAGCTTGTCAATCTCGTTCATCACGGCCTTGGCGTGCTCCAGGATTTTGCTACGAAGTTCGCTCTGCCCGTCGGCAAACGCCTCTTCCAGTTGCCCGATTTTCTTTTCCAGCAGCTTCGCCGCGTCTTTCAGTTCGCGCGAGATTTCCTTCATCCCGTCCGTGCGCTCGCCCTTCTCGGCCTTGATACGCTGGCTCAGCGATTCCACTTCCTGCTGGACGAAGCCGCTCAGCGTGTCAATCCGCTTGGTCACGTCTTCGCGCAAATTCTCCATGGCTTTGTTGACGTTGTCCTCGAGACGCGTAAATCGCTTCTCGTAATCCCGCATCTGCGACCCAAACAATATGTCGCGTATCTTGTCAACGTTTGCGCCTTCCGCGCCTTCTTTCCCGGGTTGATTGGGGATTTTCGCTTCCGCGGGGGTTGCCATGTTTCTACCTCTCCTTTTATGACTCTTAAAGCGCTGCCGGGGGGACCTGCGCGCGCTGCTTCTAGGCATTGTCGGACACTACTACGAAAAAACTTCCGCCGCAATAACCACATACTTCGAGAACACGGCCAGGCCTGATCCCGTTAGATTCCATCGGCACATATCCTGTTCGACCCTAATTCACGACGAAAGGGTCAGCCCGAGCCAGAAGGCAATGGTCAGCAAACCCGTCAGGATCACCATCAGCCGCAGGCGTTTCTTTCGAAGCGTCCCGACGATGATCCCCATGCCGCACAGCAGAAATCCGAGTTGCGGCCAGAATGACCGCAACCCAAATCCGCTCGCCGTTTGCCCGGCCGACTCCTGAATCCAGTACGACGCAAATGCTGTCGCGGCCGTCAGCGAAACAGCCACCAGCCCCGCGAGCGCCATCCCCTTGGCCCAGTCCGGCAGCACCCAGTTCTTTCTCGCGTCGCGCCAGTCAAACCAGGTTTGCGCAACCACGATCGCAATCATCACAACCACGAACAGCGCCACGTCCCCTCCCAAGCTAGGGCCGCTGCCGCCGAGTCACGCCCTCAGATGTGAGCCGCCTTAGAAATCGGCGGCATCGCCGCTTCGACGGATCCCTCCGCCTTCTCGCGCTTGGACTTCGCTTCTTCTGCCAAACGCTCTTCTTCCAGCTTCTTCAACATCGCCCGAATTACGCTGCTTCCCAAGACTGCCATGATGACGGCTCCTCAATTCCCGCAGACGAAAGTCCCCCCTATACGGGAGTAAATTCACCCCGCACGATCAAGTCTTCGCTCAAAACTCTTGCTTGCGTGAACAATTCCACCTGGCCGGGAAACTCCTCCGGAGTCGTCCTCGCAGGCAATTCCCCGATGATCCTCTTCAGTTCTTCATCGAAGAGCCGCGTAATCAATTCCGGGGTGTGGGGGACCGGTGAACCATCCTCATCCAGGATCCGAACTCTATCGCGGTGCCGCATCCTCTGCGCGATCATGACTCGATAGATGCGGTCGGTTGCGAGGTCTTCCATATAGCCGTCGAGAAGGCTCGCTCCCTTTCCGCTGAGTACACCGTGGCGATAGCGAATCACGGTCCTTACCGCCGCGCGCGTCCCCGCCAGTGTGTGCTTTCCCACTCCTGTCGGATGGGGGCGGAGATTTGGATGCCGGTCGGGATTTGCCGGACGCGCCTTCAATTGATTCGGGAAAGGGAACTGCTTCACCGCAATTTCGTTTTGGTCTGGATGGCCCGTCCAAGCGCCGTCCATCAACGACAGCGCTTCATTCTTCTTGTCCTCTGCCAGCACGGCCAGCGCTCGAGCGTTCAATTCGGGGTTCTCGCGGTCAGGAAATAGCGCGGTCATCCCGCCGATGGCCAGAAATCCGTGCTTGTGGCAAATCTCCGGTATCATGTTGCGCAGGTTCTGAAAAAACGGAACGTTATGAGGAATCGTGTTGCGATCCGGCAGCACCCACTGCGGATCATTCAGGTTGAAATGAATCAAGCTGGCCATGTAGTCCCAGCGGCCCAGATCCAGTGCAACGATATGATCGCGCAGGTTGTACGCAAACTCTTCCATCTGGTGCGCCAGCGGATGCGATTCCACCAGCGCCATGCACTTGATGTAATCCTTCGGCCAGCCTTTCGCGCGTGAAATTGCCTGGAAGAGATCGCGCCACCACAGCGCCTCTTCGGCGGATTCCGCCTTTGGTATGTAAATCGTCAGAGGATGCTTCAATTCGGCTGCATCAATCTGAAACGCCAACAGCGCAATATCAAACACCGGCGCGGCCATAATTTCGTTGCCCAGCACGCCTGCCTGATGGAGATGGAGCCCTCGCGGCCGAATAATCGCGACAGTCTTGCTCGGCTGGATGCTCACAGTCCGATCGCGCTTCTTGTCAAAGTAGCTGAGGTCGCTCCGCAGCGCCGCAAGAATATTCTTCACGCCGAGCATTAGGTGCGGCCATGTGTTGGCGAGGGAATCTTCGAGGTCGAGCATGACTCCGGGCGCGCCGGAATTCAACATCTTGACGACCATGTCCGCTTCATCTGCGGGGCCGGTCATTTGATTGCGCTGGTCTTGCACCCAATCGGGTAGCGCTACTTGCCAGTCCTCACGGGTGGCCGCTGAGGGCGGAAGGTATTCCGGTGGCCTCCCTTGTTGCGACGCTGCGAGCGCAGCGGCTTGCTTCTCGAGAAGCTGCCGTTGCCGCGGCGTGAATTCCTTGTGTAACGGGAGAAGAAATTCTACGAAGCCCTTCGGCAAGTCGCGCGCGGCATCAAATCCTGCCGGTACCGTGTTCATCGGCATGATTGGCCCTTGCGTTTGGCTTTTTGGTCCTGGTGTGCTCGCCATTGTCGCTGAATCCTCGCGCCTGATTTAACCGCGCCGTGGTGTATACCACAAAGCGCAGGCAGAAATCAGGCACGTCCCAAGTAGTGCCCCCGAACAGCATTGGGGGAATCGCAATCAAGCGGCCAAATGCTGCGCCTCCCTCGGACATGGCCATTGCTGTAAATCATTGAAAATAAAGCAGATATCGGCATACGGGCTGAGCCTTCTTGGCACGAAAATCAGCCAATCGGACTGCTTGCCGCCTCTTTTGCTTCGCTTAGCAAATGGTTTTTCCTTATTCGGCAAGTATTTTCTCCCTTGCCCCAGCAGCACTTAGGCCGCCTCAACACAACTCGCGCCCGCGAAAGCCCCCTCCCCCCGCCCAGTTAGCATTCCAGCAACGTGTCTGAGGCACATCCATTCCGTGCACAAGCGAATCTGCTACGATACCCGCGGCCATGCGAAAACCTTGGGTCATCGCGCATCGTGGCGCCTCGGGTCATGCCCCCGAAAATACCCTCGCGGCCTATGAGCGCGCCGTTCAGTTGGGCGCGCCTTTCATCGAGACGGACCTTCATCTCACGCGTGACGCCCACTTCGTCGCCATCCACGACGCCACGCTCGAGCGCACAACGAATGGCCGTGGGAGCGTTCACGATTTCACTCTCCACGAACTCCGCCGCCTCGATGCCGGCCTTTGGTACGACCGCTCCTACATGGGCCAGCGTATCCCTACTCTCGAAGAGATTCTCGAATTCTCACGCAAGCACGACGTCGTCTTTTATCTCGAAATCAAATACGACTCCGCATGGGGCATGCACCACGCGCTTGTCGGCGCTCTCCGCCGGGAGCAGGATGCGGCGCGAACCATAGTCATATCCTTCGATCCCGCAACTCTCGAAAGCGTTCGCAAGCTCGACGCCGCGATCATGACCGGCCTCTTGATCGATAAATTCCGGCCGGACGCCGTACAGCTTTCGATAGACGTGGGCGCTCGTCAGGTCTGCCCCAATCTGTCGCTTGTCACGAAGGATCTCGTCGAGGAAGCTCACCGTGCCGATCTTCACGTGGCCACTTGGACTGCGGATAAGCCTGAGGAAATGCGTAGTGTGATCGCCGCCGGGGTGGACGGAGTCATGACAGATTTCCCGGACCGCCTTCAGTCCATCCTTGAGCCTTAGCAACCTGCGCAAGAAGTGTCGCGAACTCTGAAAGCGTAAGTTGCTCCGCGCGCGCATCGGGCCGCAGCCCGCAAACGGCAAGCGCGCCACGAATTTCGTCATCCGTTACAAACGGACGCAGATTATTTCGTAGCGTCTTCCGCTTTCGCCCGAAGCATGTCCCGACGAAACCGAGGAATCGCTTCTCGTCCGCCACGTTAAGTGTCGCCCTCTCACCCGGAAGATTCATCTCCACGAGTGCGGACGTCACGCGCGGCGGCGGCCGGAACGCTCCCGGCGGTATTCGAAATGCAATCTCCGGCCGGGTGAAAAATTGGCAACTTGCGGAGAGATAGCCAT
>Ga0187781_10001579_pt1 | contig 17247 bp, 14 predicted proteins | sample 0715_SJ02_MP02_2_FD_132447 | JGI IMG/M metagenome (GOLD analysis project Ga0187781, IMG submission 132447) | Tropical peat soil microbial communities from peatlands in Department of Meta, Colombia - 0715_SJ02_MP02_20_MG | ecosystem: Environmental > Terrestrial > Soil > Wetlands > Peat | place... | reverse complement strand
TCGGAGTCCTTTGATGGGCTTTGGTTCGCGACGCGTGCTCGTCGGTGCGCACTACGGTTTGCGCGACTGGCTGATCCAGCGCATCACCGCGCTGGTGCTGACCGTATTTGTCCTGCTCGTGCTGTTGGGCGTGGCTATTGCCGGACATCTGGATTACGGGGCCTGGTCGGCGATCTTTGCCCCGGTTCCGATGAAGCTCGCCACGGTGCTGGCTATGCTGGCACTGTGCTACCACGCTTGGATCGGCGTGCGCGATATCTGGATGGACTATGTCAAACCCGTGGCGGTACGTCTTGCGCTGCATGTGGCGACCATCTTGTGGTTGGCGTATTGCCTGCTGTGGTGCATTGAAATTCTCTGGAGCATTTGACGACTATGGCTTTGGCACGCCGCCGGTTGGACGCTGTCATCGTAGGTGCAGGTGGGGCCGGCATGCGCTGTTCGCTGCAGCTGGCGCGTGCTGGCTTGAGCGTGGCGGTGCTCAGCAAGGTGTTTCCCACCCGATCCCACACGGTTGCGGCGCAAGGAGGAATCGGCGCCTCCTTGGGCAACATGACGGAGGATCAATGGCTGTGGCATATGTTCGACACCGTCAAGGGGTCGGATTACCTAGGCGATCAGGACGCCATCGAGTTCATGTGTCGCGAAGCTTCGAGCGCGGTGTATGAGCTCGAGCATTTGGGCATGCCGTTTGATCGCAACCCGGACGGCACGATCTACCAGCGGCCGTTCGGCGGGCATTCGGCGAACTTCGGCGAAAAGCCGGTGCCGCGTGCCTGCGCCGTCGCCGACCGCACCGGCCATGCGCTGCTGCATACGCTGTACCAGTGCAACGTGGCCGCTAAGACCCAGTTTTTTGTCGAGTACATGGCACTTGACCTGGTACGCGATGCCGATGGCGACTGCCTCGGTGTGGTGGCATTGGAGATGGAGACCGGCCAACCGGTGTTGCTGGAGAGCAAAGTTACCGTTCTTGCCACGGGCGGCGCCGGCCGCATTTTCGCGGCCTCCACCAATGCCTACATCAACACGGGCGATGGATTGGGGATGGTGGCGCGCGCGGGACTGCCATTACAGGATATGGAGTTTTGGCAGTTCCACCCAACCGGTGTGGCGGGAGCGGGCGTGCTCATCACCGAGGGGGTGCGCGGCGAAGGTGGCATCTTGCTGAATTCGCGTGGCGAGCGGTTCATGGAACGGTACGCGCCCACGCTCAAGGATCTGGCGCCAAGAGACTTCGTTTCGCGCTCCATGGACCAAGAAATCAAAGAGGGGCGCGGCTGCGGCTCCGAACGCGACCACGTCATGCTCAAGCTCGATCACTTGGGCGCCGAGACCATCATGAAGCGATTGCCCTCGATCCGGGAAATCGCATTAAAGTTCGCCGACGTCGATCCGATCCGCGAACCGATCCCGGTCGTTCCGACGATCCATTATCAGATGGGAGGAATTCCCGCCAACTTGCATGGCCAGGTCATCGCGCCCGCCGACGGCAATTGCGAGGCGGTCGTCGGCGGCCTGTATGCGATCGGCGAGTGCTCCTGCGTGTCGGTGCACGGCGCCAATCGCTTGGGTACCAATTCGCTGCTGGATCTGATCGTTTTCGGGCGCGCTGCCGGCAACCATATAGTCAGTGCGTTGGGTCGAGGTTCGGCCCACAAACCCTTGCCGCACGATGCGGCAGACGCAACGCTCTCGCGCCTGGCGCAACTCGATTCGCGGCCCAGCGGTGAGCGCACGCAGGTGGTTGCCGCAGATTTGCGTCGAACCATGCAGGCGCACTGCGGCGTATTTCGCACGGGGGCGCTGCTAGCCGAAGGGGTGCGCATGGTCGCAGAGCTGGCCGAGCGCGCCGCGCAGGTCGCAATCAATGACAAGTCACGCATTTTTAATACGGCTCGCGTCGAAGCCATCGAGCTCTCCAATCTGGTCGCGGCGGCGCAGGCGACGATCGCATCGGCGCTGGCGCGTACGGAAAGTCGCGGCGCCCACGCGCGAGACGATTTTCCGCAGCGGGACGATGCCAACTGGATCAAGCATACGTTGTGGTATTCGGATGGCCGAGCTTTGCAGTACAAACCGGTGCACCTGCAACCGCTCAGCGTCGCGACCTTCGAGCCCAAAAAGCGAACTTTTTGAAGGATCAGTAACAAATGATTGCCGAAACTCCCGTATCGGCGCCGTCGCCCTCGGTGCAAGGGGGCGTGGCCCGTTTTCGCGTTTACCGCTACGACCCCGAACAGGACCGCAAGCCGCGGATGCAAGATTTCGAGGTGCGGTTGCACGCGCATGACAAAATGTTGCTTGACGCGCTCATGCGCATCAAGGCCGAGTTGGACGATAGCCTTTCGTTTCGTCGCTCCTGTCGCGAGGGAGTGTGCGGATCCGACGCAATGAACATAAACGGGCGCAACGGCTTGGCGTGCGTGACGAACTTGCGCGACTTGCGCCAGCCGATTGTGCTGCGGCCGCTACCCGGTTTGCCGGTGGTGCGTGATCTCATTGTCGATATGACCGATTTTTTTCAGCAGTACCACTCCATAAAACCGTACCTTGTAAATAACACGGCGCCGCCCGAACGCGAGCGCCTGCAGTCGCCCAAGCAGCGCGACGAACTCGATGGGCTGTACGAGTGCATCTTGTGCGCGTGTTGCTCCACATCGTGCCCGAGCTTTTGGTGGAATCCTGACAAGTTCGTGGGTCCAGCCGGACTGCTGCAGGCGTACCGATTCCTTGCCGACAGCCGAGACGAGGCTGGCGCCGAGCGGCTGGACAATCTCATGGATCCTTATCGACTGTTTCGCTGTCACTCGATAATGAACTGCGTCGACGTTTGCCCCAAGGGTCTGAATCCGACTTCCGCGATCGGCAAGATCAAGGAAATGATGCTTCGACGGGAGATCTGATGCCCACGTTAGGGGAAAATCCTTGTGACGACGCACTGACCGTGGCCGATGCCGACGCGCCAGCGAGCGTGGCGCTGCGCCGCCTGCGCTGGCGCGCCCGCCGCGGCATGCTAGAAAACGATTTGCTGCTTGGTCGGTTTTTTGATCGATACTCGGCGGCGCTCAGTTCGAGCCGGCTGGGCGCCCTTGCGCGCTTGCTAGATCTGCCCGATGGTCAGCTGCTTGATTTGGTGTTAGGTCGCTCGGAACTGCAAGGTGCGCTCGATTGTGTAGCGGTTCGTGAGCTGCTGACACTGATGCGCTTGGCCTAGGATCTCGATGCGCACGGCTGGCGCGAAGTTTGACTCGTTGAAAAAGTCGCATGCACCCTGAGGAAATGCACATGGCATTGAATCCGTCGACCCACAAGGCCACGCTGAGCTTTAGTGATGGCACGCCATCTCTTGAACTACCGCTTTACAGCGGCGCAATCGGCCCGGACGTGATTGACATCCGGTCGTTGTACGCGCGCACTGGCAAATTTACTTATGACCCCGGTTTCTTATCAACTGCCTCCTGCAATTCCTCCATCACGTACATCGACGGTGACAAGGGGGAATTGCTGTACCGCGGCTACCCAATTGAGCAGCTGGCCACACACTGCGAATTTCTCGAGGTCTGTCACTTAATCCTGTATGGCGAGCTGCCCAATGCGCAGCAGCGCGAGAATTTCTTGGCGACCGTCACCAAGCACACGATGGCGCATGAGCAGATGCAGTTCTTCTTGCGCGGTTTTCGGCGCGATGCGCATCCGATGGCGGTTATGACGGGCCTAGTAGGGGCCTTGTCGGCGTTCTACCCCGACTCGATGAATCTGCACGATCCGATGCAACGCCAGATCTCGGCGATTCGTCTGATTGCCAAGATGCCGACCCTGGTCGCGATGGCGTACAAGTACACGATTGGGCAGCCATTCATGTATCCGCGCAACGAGCTTTCGTATGCGGGGAACCTCATGCGAATGATGTTTGCGACCCCGTGCGAGGAGTACAAAATCAACGAAGTGCTGGCCCGCGCACTGGATCGCATCTTGATCCTGCATGCCGACCACGAGCAAAACGCGTCAACTTCGACTGTGCGCATGTGCGCTTCCTCGGGCACCAATCCGTTTGCCGCAATTGCCGCTGGCGTTGCGTGCTTGTGGGGCCCGGCCCATGGCGGCGCCAATGAGGCCGCGCTGAACATGCTCTACGATGTGCAACGGCAGGGTGGCGTTGCCAAGATTGGAGAATTCATAGCCCAAGTCAAGGACAAAAATTCCAATGTCCGACTCATGGGTTTTGGGCACCGCGTATATAAAAACTATGATCCGCGCGCGCGGCTTATGCGCGAGACCTGTCACGAGGTGCTGAACGAATTAGGCTTGCACGAGGATCCGCTGTTTAAATTGGCCATGGCGCTGGAAAAGATCGCCCTGGAGGACGAATATTTTGTCAGCCGCAAGCTCTACCCCAACGTCGACTTTTACTCGGGGATTGTGCAAAAGGCGATCGGCATTCCAATCTCGTTGTTTACTGCGATTTTTGCCGTGGCGCGCACCGTCGGCTGGATCGCCCAGCTCAACGAAATGATCTCGGATCCCGAGTACAAAATTGGGCGGCCACGACAGCTCTACGTCGGTCCCGTTCGCCGCGACGTACGTCCCATCGATGAACGGTGAGAGTACGAAACTTCAGCAATGAACCTTCTTTTCTTCCGATCGAGCTGCACGGGGGAATCGCTACGCGGTGCTAGGATGCACGGTGCGCGCTGTCCATCGCGATCGGCAAGAGTTGCCGACGAAATAGGCGATCGGTAGTGCCGCTACGGTGAGGCAATCCGTGCTTCCGCAATCCGGAGGCGCGTGAGTCGGTCGGCAGATACCGGTCGAGCAATTTTGACGAGAAGCTCGTTCGAAAGGGCAGGCAACACCATGATGCGACAGTTTGAAGCCAACTCGTATTTGTTTGGCGGCAACAGCCCCTACGTAGAGGAGCTCTACGAGCGTTACCTGGATAACCCCGGTTCGGTCCCGGAGAGGTGGCGCGAATACTTTGACCGAATGCAACTTGTGCCGGCCGCCGATGGCAAGGCGTCGACCCACGACGTTGCCCATGCACCGATCGTTGAATCCTTCGCCATGCGCGCCAAGGCAGGCAGCTTGCGTCCTGCCGTGGCGGCGACCGATCTTTCGGTAGCCCGCAAGCAAGTCCATGTCCAGTCCATCATTGCCGCCTACCGCTTTCTCGGAAGTCGCTGGGCGGACCTGGATCCGTTAAAGCGCCAAGAGCGGGTCCCGATACCCGAGCTCGAGCCTGCTTTTTACGATCTGACCGAAGCGGACATGGATATCGTGTTCTCGGCCGCGAACACGTACTTCGGTCCGGAGCAAGCGACGTTGCGCGAAATCATCGGCGCCGCGCGACAGACGTATTGCGGGACCATTGGAGCCGAGTACATGTACATCGGCGATCATGCGCAAAAGCGCTGGTTGCAACAGCGGCTCGAGTCGATCCGTTCCACGCCCAATTTCCCTGCGGCGCAGAAGCGGCGGATTTTGGAGCGGCTGACCGCCGCCGAGACGCTGGAGCGCTATTTGCATACGAAGTACGTGGGGCAAAAGCGCTTTTCGCTCGAGGGTGGAGAAAGTTTCATCGCGGCGATGGATGCACTTGTGCAGCACGCGGGCGGTTCGGGCGTGGAAGAAATCGTCGTGGGGATGGCCCATCGCGGGCGTCTGAACGTGCTGGTCAATATCTTGGGCAAGATGCCCAAAGATTTGTTTGCCGAGTTTGAGGGCAAGGCCGCAGCCGATCTTCCGGCGGGCGATGTGAAATATCACTTGGGTTTCTCAAGCGACGTCTCGACCAGCGGCGGTCCGGTGCATCTTTCTCTGGCATTTAATCCTTCGCATCTGGAGATCGTCGATCCTGTTGTAGAGGGTTCGGTACGCGCACGCCAGGAACGACGCGCGGATACTTCGGGCGCCAAGGTGCTCGCCGTTCAGGTGCATGGCGATGCGGCTTTCGCGGGACAGGGCGTCGTTATGGAGACGCTGGCACTTGCACAGACGCGAGGCTACGGCACCGGCGGCACCGTCCACATCATTATCAATAATCAGATCGGTTTCACGACCTCGGATCCACGCGATTCGCGCTCGAGTCTGTATTGCTCGGATGTCGTCAAGATGATCGAAGCGCCCGTGCTGCACGTGAACGGCGACGATCCGGAGGCCGTTGTGCTTGCAACCCTCATCGCCCTGGATTTTCGCACGCAGTTTAAAAAGGATGTCGTGCTCGACATCGTGTGCTTTCGCCGCCTCGGACACAATGAGCAGGACACTCCGGCTGTGACGCAGCCACTGATGTACAAGAAAATCGCGCTGCATCCGGGCACGCGAAAGCTCTACGCCGACAAGCTTCTTACGCAAGGCGTCATCACGACCGAAGAACCCGACCAAATGGTGCGCGCATTTCGCCAGTCGCTCGACGAAGGACACCAAACCGTCGAACCGATTTTGACAAACTTCAAGAGCAAGTACGCCGTCGATTGGACGCCGTTTCTAAACCGCAAATGGACCGATAGTGCCGATACGGCGGTTCCGCTCGCGGAACTGCGGCGACTTGGCGAGCGTCTGACGAAAATTCCCGAAAATTTCAAGCTCCATCCGCTGGTGGAGAAAGTCATTGCCGACCGGCGCGCGATGGTCGATGGGAAGATGCCGCTGGACTGGGGAATGGGTGAGCACCTGGCGTTTGCATCCTTGGTGGCAAGCGGCTACGCGGTTCGCATTACGGGTCAAGACTCCGGGCGCGGCACTTTTTCCCACCGGCATGCGGTGTTGCACGACCAAAACCGGGAACGCTGGAACGAAGGCACATTCATTCCCTTGCAGAACGTGACCGATCAGCAGGCGCCGTTTGAGGTAATTGATTCCGTGCTATCTGAAGAGGCGGTACTGGGCTTTGAATACGGATATTCGACAGCGGAGCCCAATTCGCTCGTCATCTGGGAAGCGCAATTTGGCGACTTTGCCAACGGCGCGCAGGTGGTGATCGACCAGTTCATCTCCTCCGGAGAAGTCAAATGGGGGCGACAATCGGGCTTGGTGCTGATGTTGCCGCACGGCTACGAGGGACAGGGGCCGGAGCACTCTTCGGCGCGCTTGGAGCGCTTTTTGCAGCTTGCGGCTGATAACAACATGCAGGTGGTGCAGCCGACCACGGCGGCGCAGATTTTTCATCTGTTGCGCCGGCAGATGATTCGTCCATTTCGAAAACCGCTGGTCATCATGACGCCCAAATCGCTGCTACGAAATCGTGACGCCGCTTCGAGCCTCGAAGAGCTGTCACGCGGCGAGTTCAAGACCGTGATCGGCGATTCCTCGATCCAGGACTCGGTGAAGACCAAGCGGCTGATTGCCTGCAGCGGAAAGGTGTATTACGACCTAGTCAATGCGCGTGCCGAACGCAATTTGGAGTCCGTCGCGATCATCCGTGTTGAGCAGTTGTATCCGTTTCCCCACAAGGCCCTGGCCGCGGAATTAAAGCGCTATCCGAGCTTGGTCGAGGTGGTCTGGGCGCAGGATGAAGCGCAAAACCAAGGCGCCTGGCTTTATGTGCAGCACCACTTGCTGGAAAACATGACGGACGGACAAAAGCTTGCCTATGCCGGGCGGCCGGCATCGGCGTCCCCGGCAGTGGGGTACTACGCCAAGCATGCCGAGCAGCTCAAAGCGTTGCTCGAGGCCGCCTTTGGAAAATTCAAGGGATTGGTTCTGAATAAGTGAAACTGCGTGCCGCGTGGTTCGCGCACGACAAATTTTGTGCAAGCAAGGTAGATCATGTCGATAGTCGAAGTCAAAGTTCCGCAGCTGTCGGAATCGGTCTCCGAGGCGACGCTGCTGCAGTGGAAAAAGCCGCGCGGCTCCGCGGTTAGCGCCGACGAAATCCTCGTGGAAATAGAGACCGATAAGGTCGTACTGGAAGTGCCAGCGCCTTCGGGCGGGGCGCTCTCCGAGATCCTAGTTGCCGACGGCGCCAACGTTATTGCCGGCCAGGTCATTGCCCGAATCGATGACGCAGCGGCAGGCGCTGCACCGCAACCTTCCGTAGCGCCGGCGCCAAAACCAGTGGCGGCAGCGGCTGCGCCCACGCCCGCTGCGGCATCCGCGGGCAACGAAGCGCGCGCGCCCGTGCTGATGCCCGCCGCGGCGCGCGTTTTGGCGGAGTCGGGCCAAAGCGCCCTGGGTATCGTCGGCACGGGACGCGATGGCCGCGTCACAAAAGGCGATGTACTCGCTGCGCAGGCCTCGTCTTCGGCCAGCGCTCTGGCACCGGCCGCTCCTGCACGCCCAAGCTTGGCGCCCATCGCTTCCCTAGCGACGCTTCCCGAGGTAAAGGCGCCAATTGATCTAAAAGAGCTAGCGAACCGTCCCGAGCAGCGCGTCGCGATGTCGCGCCTGCGTCAGCGCATTGCAGAGCGGCTGGTGCAGTCGCAGTCGACAGCGGCCATCCTGACGACGTTTAATGAAGTCAACATGCAGCCCATCGTCGAATTGCGCAATCGGCACAAGGAGCGCTTCGAAAAGGAACACGGCGTCAAGCTCGGATTCATGTCCTTTTTTGTCAAGGCGGCGGTTGCGGCATTAAAACGTTTCCCAATCGTCAACGCATCGGTGGATGGCACGGACATCGTCTACCACGGATACTTCGACATCGGCGTTGCGGTGGGTTCCCCGCGTGGCCTCGTGGTGCCGATCTTGCGCGACGCCGATGTCTTGGGATTTGCCCAGATCGAGAAGCAAATTGCCGACTTTGGCAAACGTGCAGGCGAGGGCAAGCTGTCAATTGAGGAGCTGACGGGAGGGACGTTTTCGATTTCCAACGGCGGTGTTTTCGGCTCGATGCTTTCCACGCCGATTATTAATCCGCCTCAGTCGGCGATCCTGGGAGTGCATGCGACGCGCGATCGCGCGGTAGTGGAGAATGGTCAAATCGTAGTGCGCCCAATGAACTATCTGGCGCTTTCCTATGACCATCGCATCATTGATGGTCGCGAAGCGGTGTTGGCGCTGGTCGCCGTCAAGGAGGCGCTGGAAGATCCCGCGCGTTTGCTACTAGAAATCTGACGCCGGGACGACCTTCATGACGCAGGAATTTGATCTAGCCGTAATCGGCGCGGGGCCTGGCGGATATGTCGCGGCCATACGAGGCGCTCAGCTTGGCTTACGCGTGATTTGCATCGACGCCTGGCGCTTGGCTGACGGTGGACCCGCACCCGGAGGCACCTGCACCAACGTCGGCTGCATTCCCTCTAAGGCACTGCTGCAGTCGTCCGAACACTATGCGCAGCTTTTGCACGAGTTGGCGGACCACGGGATCGTGTGCGCGCAACCGTCTTTGGATCTTGCGCGCATGCAGGCGCGAAAAAGCAAGGTAGTGCGCCAGAACAACGAGGGTATCCAATACCTTTTCAAAAAGAACAAAGTGCAATTTGTGCTCGGCAGGGCATCGTTTCGCGCGCGCAGCGACTCGCAATGGGAACTCACTGCCGAACCCGGCGGAGAGATTGTGCGCGCAAAAAACGTGATCGTTGCGACCGGCTCCAATCCGAGGACGCTCGCGGGCGTGGCATATGACGAGCGCCGCGTCCTTTCCAACGCCGGTGCGCTGGCATTGGACCAGGTCCCCCGACGACTTGGGGTGATCGGCGCGGGAGTCATCGGCCTAGAACTCGGTTCGGTTTGGCAACGGTTGGGCTCTGACGTCACCTTGCTGGAAGCGCTGCCGAACTTTCTGGCGATCGCTGACGAGCAGATTGCTCGCGAGGCCCTTAAGGCCTTCACGAAACAGGGGCTGAAGATCGAACTGGGTGTGCGCATCGACGACGTCAAGGTCGACGAGCACGCCGTGCAAGTTCGCTACCGCGAAACCGCTGGCGGCGATCAGCAAAAGCGCCTCGAATGCGAGCGGCTGATCGTTTCGGTTGGTCGAGTGCCGAACACCGAGGGACTTCAGGCACAGCGAGTTGGACTGGCGTTAGATGAGCGCGGCGGCATCATCGTCGATGAGCACTGCGCCACCAATTTGCCGGGCGTATGGGCAATTGGCGATGTGGTTCGCGGTCCCATGCTGGCGCATAAAGCCGAGGAGGAGGGCGTGGCCGTAGCCGAGCGCATCGTCGGCCTTGCCGGGCATGTTGATTTGGCAACCATTCCGAACGTGGTGTACACGGATCCGGAAATCGCATGGGTCGGGCAGACGGAGGCGCAGCTGCGCGCGGCAGGTCGCAACTACCGGGCAGGCAGTTTTCCATTTTCAGCCAATGCGAGGGCCCGCGCGGCGGGGCGCACGGCTGGATTCGTGAAAATTCTTGCCGATTCGGTAAGCGATGAAATTTTGGGCGTGCACATGATCGGGCCGGGCGTCTCGGAGCTCATTTCTGAGGCCGTGGTGGCAATGTCCTTTCGTGCTTCCTCCGAAGACCTTGCGCGCATTTGCCATGCCCATCCGACGCTCTCTGAGGCCGTACGGGAAGCAGCTTTGGCGGTTGACCGTCGCACCCTGAACTTGTGAGCGTAACGGGTGGCGGCGGTACCAGAAACCCAGAGCGTGCTGCAGATGTTTGTCGGTGCGCTTGCCCGACAGGGGTACGCCCCCGACGACGTTCAGCTGACCGGGGCCCGGCGCCTCGAACAATGCCGCGAGGAGTGGATCGCCTACAAAGCGCAACGCACCAATGCGGTGACGCGCCTTTTGGTGCGACCGCCGATCCCGCGCGGCGTTTATCTTTGGGGCGGGGTCGGGCGAGGCAAGAGTCTACTGATGGATTGCTTTTATGCCGCAGTTCCCGTGCGACGAAAGACGCGGGTTCACTTTCACGAATTCATGCGCGGTGTTCACCGGGAGCTCGAGGCGGTCAAGGGGGCGGTCAATCCACTCGATGAGGTCGGCTACCGGATCGCTCGGCGTTACCGGCTGATTTGCTTTGACGAGTTTCATGTCTCGGATATTGCCGATGCAATGATATTGCACCGACTGCTGCGCCGGCTCTTTGACCTGCGTGTTGGATTCGTGATGACGTCGAATTATCCGCCCGATGGCTTGTATCCCGAGGGTCTGCATCGCGAGCGGGTTTTGCCGGCTATCGAATTGCTCAAAGCGCAGCTCGATGTGCTGCGGGTCGATGGCGGGATCGACTATCGTTTGCGCGCACTAGAAAGAATCGAGGTTTATTTTGTGGGCACCGGTGCTGTCGCCGAGACCCACATGCAGCGTGCGTTCGAGAGAATACGCGAAACGTTGGACGAAGATCCGGTTTTGCGCATCGAGGCGCGCGAGATTGCCGCGCGGCGCCGTGCGGGTGGGGTTGTCTGGTTTGATTTTTCCGTCCTTTGCGGCGGACCGCGGTCGCATAACGATTATCTGGAAATCGCCTCTCAGTTCCATACGGTACTTTTGTCCAACGTGCCGCGGATGTCGGCGGGCCAAGCCTCGGAGGCACGCCGTTTCACCTGGCTCGTAGATATTTTGTACGACCACCGTATCAAGCTCATTGTTTCCGCGGCAGCGCCACCGAAGGATCTGTACACCGCCGGCTCGCTCTGGCAGGAATTTCAACGCGCCGCCTCTCGGCTCATTGAGATGCAGTCGCACGAGTTCGCGGCCCTGCCCCGACGCGCGACCGATCTAGCGGTATAGTGTTCAGTAGATCGCCCGTTTTCCCGTCGGTCCGAGCTTGGCCGATAGAAAAGCTTTATGGGGCGAGGTAGGGCGAAGTCCGGAGCCACGCGTGCGTTACCTCTTGTTGATTTTTATGCTGTTTGCCTTGGGGGCCTGGGCCACGGAGCTCACCGACGCCCAGCAGCTGGGCAAGCGCTACCCACCCGGATCGATCGCAACCCGGGAGATGGCCGAACGCGCAATCTCCGACGCATCGTCGGTGCAAAACCAATTGCAACGCGAATTTACTGCCCAGCGGTTGCATTGCGAGCACGTATTTTTTGTCAATCGCTGCTTAGGCGAAGCGCACCGTGTGCAGCGCGCTGGGGAAACAGAGGTTCGCCGCATCACGCTCGAGGCGCATGATCTGCAGCGGCACCTTGATGCGCACGATCGAGCCGAGGCTCGGGAGGCGGAAGTGCGGCGCGAGGCTACCGACGAACTGCAGCGCGCCGAGCGCGAGCGACAGGCAATGCAGGCGTCCCAGGCGCGCGAGCAAAGTGCGCAGACCCGGGCCGAGGACGCGCTGCGCACCCAGCAAAGCGCAGAAAAAGCAAGTCGCGCCAGCGAGCAGCACCAGCGCGATCAGGAAGCCGAAGCTGCGCGAAAAAACGCGCAGCGGCCACAACAGGAAGCGGAGTCCTTACGCGAATTTCAGCAAAAGCAGGAGCAGGCTGCCGCGTATGCACAAAGTCGAGCGCGCGATCGCGAAGCCAACGCCAAACGCCGTGCCGAGCGCGAGGCCGAGCGGGACGAACAAAACGCTGCGCCGGCAACGGCGCCGCCCACCCCCGCTAATCAGGCCGTGCACTGACGCTTGGATCAGGTTGTACGAGTTTGACTATTGCGATGGAAAGGTTGTCACCACCGCCGCGCGCCCGCTCACGTGCCTGCTGCACAAAAAATTCTGCCGCATCGCGGGCGGGTAACTGGTACACGATGGCGCCGATCTCGCGCTCGGAAAAGTACGCCCAGAGTCCGTCGCTGGCCAAAACAAAGCAATCTCCGGGTCGAAGGTCTTGGACTTCACCGTAATCGAGACGCAGTTCATGTCCAATGCCGATCGCGCTGAACAGGATATTTTTGTAGCGCTCGGTTTCGGGTCCCCCTTCGACCAGCTGCCCTTGCGCATCCAGTTGCGAGCCGTAGGAATGATCGATTGTCTTGTGCGCAAGCGCGCCATCGCGGAAATGGTACAAACGGCTATCGCCCGCATGAACCCATATTGCGCTGTCGCGCTGGACGATAAGTGCAACGAGCGTGCTGTGCGGCTCCTTCTCGCTGGCCAGCGCTGTGAGACGAATCACCGCATGCGCCTCGGTCGCAATTTGACCGAGCATTTCACGCAGTGTCATGGTGCGATCGGGTAGTTCCTGAAAGAGATTTCTCGCTGTTGCGAGAACCTGGTCGGAGGCGATTCGCCCCCCGCTGCGTCCGCCCATCCCGTCGGCAAGCAAGGCCATTAGCGTTCCAGGGTGATGCGGACTGGTGAGGATGGCGACCCGATCCTGCTGGTCGCTGCGATCGCCAATGTGTTCTGCGACACAGGCGCTCACCTTGAAGCTGGAAGCCAAAGCAGTGCGAGACATGAATCCTAGAAGCAACCGGAATCGAAGGGGGAATGTTTCAGATCGATTTTCAGGACGCCAAAGGCCCGTTACAGGCTATCCACCTCATGCCTGCCGATACCGGCAAGTGCCTCTTCCGCCGTACCATGAGCGTTACAAAGAACAGTTTAACAGCGGCAACATCGCGCTCGGGCCCAAAGATGGCGCCTTTTTCACCCACTGCAACAGGGATACGCCGTCGGGTTCGATCCTGATACGATCTTTCTGGTACGTGGTGGGTCGGCCGTGCGTCCGTGCTGAAAGCAAGGGAGGAGGCATGCAATCCGCAGACAACGAGAATGAACTGCCGAGCGACCCGGATGAAATTCGCCGCCGCATCACCGAGTTGCAGATTGAACACCGTGATCTGGACCGGGCGATTGCACAGCTGGCCGAGCAAAACGGCTGCGACGAGTTGCAATTGCGGCGCCTGAAGAAGCGAAAACTACTGATCAAGGACGCGATAACGCGGCTGGAGATGGGTTTGGTCCCAGATATTCCCGCGTGAGTGCTCCATTGCCCCGGACGGGGGAGCAAATTGGTGCGGCCGATTCCACGCAAGTCGGACTGCGGCGTCGCGAACTGGCGGCTGCGTTTTCCGCCAACGGCGTGCTAGCGGGCACTATCAAAGGATACCGGCTCCGTACCTCGCAACAGGAAATGGCGCTGGCGGTCTTTGACGCCATAGCCCGGCGCGCCACGCTGGCAGCTGAAGCGGGAACCGGCACGGGCAAAACGATGGCGTACTTGGTTCCTGCCGTCCTCGCAGGTGGCAAGGTGCTCGTTGCGGCGGGCACCAAGGCACTTCAGGACCAAATCTTTGACAAGGACCTGCCCGTCGTTTGCCGTGCGCTCGGCGTTCGCATCGACGCGGCAATTTTAAAGGGGCGACAAAATTATTTGTGCCGTTTGCGCCTGGAGCGCACGGCAGCTGAGGGCATGCTCAGCTCGCGCGACGATGTGCAGGCATTGCAGCAGCTCGTGCGCTTTGCGCGCCAGTCGCAAACGGGTGATGTGTCCGAACTCGAACGCGTGACCGAAGGCGCTTCCATATGGCCGGCGGTCACCTCGACGCGCGATAACTGTCTCGGCAGCAAATGTGAACATTTTGAGGAATGTTTTGTCTTTCACGCGCGTCGCCGCGCACTGGCCGCCGACATTGTCATTGTCAACCATCACCTTTTGCTGGCGGACATGGCGCTTCGAGAAGAAAAGGATTCTGTACTGCTGCCCAATGCGGACGTCGTCATTGTTGACGAGGCACACCAGCTGGCTCGAATCGCGGCCGAATTTTTTGGCGAGGGGTGGTCGCTTCAGCAAATCACGCAGCTTGGAGCCGATTCGATACGGCTGGGCCTGTCGTTTGCCAGTGACGGGGCCTCCTGGCCCGATTTGCTGCACGCTTTGAATCAGGGCGTGCGTACTGTGCGTTTGGCTCTTGCGCAAGACGGCGTCGATCGACGCGCGCGCGTGGCTTTTGACGAGTTCGGCCAAGGCGGCGCAAGTTTGGCGGCTATCGCTGGTCTCGATGGCGCTCTTGCGTCGCTGCAAGAAGCCCTCGCTTGCAACCAAGGCCGATCCGCTGAGCTCGACATGCTGTTGCCGCAGGTGATGCGCCTGCGCCGCACGATGCAAGCTTGGCATCGACGTGCGTTACCGGCCGAAGAAATCGCGCAACCCGATATCGTGCGCTGGGTGTCGACCAGTGCGCAGGGTGCACAGTTTCATGCAACGCCGTTGAGTTGCGCCGAGGCCTTTGCGCGCGCGCGCAACCAGCGCGAGCAGGCTTGGATCCTGACCTCCGCGACGCTCACAACGGCACAGCGGTTCGAACCGTTTTTGCAGGAGCTTGGTTTAACGGAGGCCCAAGGGCTGCACTGGGACAGCCCGTTTGATTTTGCGCGCCAAGCGCTGCTGTATTTGCCGGCGCTGATGCCCAATCCACTATCGGAGGATTTCGCGGACCAGGTCGCCGACGCGGCGTGGCCGGTTTTGCGTGCAAGTCGCGGTCGAGCATTTATCCTGTGTTCGACCTTGCGCGCAGTAACGCGTGTTGCCGTGCGATTGCAATCGCTGATGGCGGCGGCGCGCGATCCCTTGCCGCTTATGGTCCAGGGCCAGACGCATCGGCGTGCGATGTTGAGCGAATTTCGACGCCTCGCAAATGCCGTTCTCGTGGGCTCGGTGAGCTTCTGGGAAGGTATTGACGTGCGTGGCGAGGCGCTGTCTGTAGTGGTCATCGACAAGCTGCCGTTTGCGCCGCCCGATGACCCGATCGTAGCGGCGCGGATCCGGCGCATGAAGGCGCAGGGCCGAAATGCGTTTGGCGAGTATCAATTGCCGCAGGCGATCACATTGTTGCGGCAGGGAGTCGGCCGTTTGATTCGAGATGACGCGGACCGCGGCGTCCTGATGATATTGGATGAGCGTCTGCTCAGCCGCTCCTATGGCAAGACAATTCTTGCAAGCTTGCCGCCATTTTCTCGCACCCGAAGTCAAGACGAGGCCTGTGCCTTTATTGCGACCGGGCGCAATTGCGAAGGCGGCACGCAAGACTTGCATGCGGGCTAAGTGCCCGCGCGCGCTTATAGACCGGCGCGAAGCTCTGCGCTATTGGGATAATTTGCCCGCAACACCCGCTCGGTGCTGGCCCGCAGGTCCCGCATTCCCAGTCGATCGTAGGAGTGCAGCATGATGCCCAACGCATGCTCGAGCGTAGGCGCACCCTGGTACTCGCGCAACGCCCCTTGCGAGCGGTTGATCGCTGCAAGATACGCGCCGCGCCGATAATAGTAGTCGGCGACGCGCACCTCGTGATCGGCGAGGGCATCGCGCAGAAAGCTCAGCCGCAGCAGCGCATCGTCGCGATAGCGGCTCGAAGGATACCGAGCGAGCAGCTCCTTGAAGGCTTCGAAGGACTCGCGCAGCGCCTTGGGGTCACGTTCACTGACCCGATACCCAATTAGCGGGCCAAGTAGTACGGGCGGTTCGATGAAGTTTATAAGTCCGCGCAGATAATATACATAGTCGGCCTTGGGGCTGCTCGGATTGAGCTTTAAGAACCGGTCGGTTGCCGAGATCGCATCGGCGGTTTCGCCTTCCTTGTAGTAGCAGTAGGCAATCTCGATTTGGGCCTGTTGCGCGTAGCGACCGAACGGGTAGCGTGCCTCGAGCTTCTCGTAGAGTTCACGGGCCTTGGTCCATGCGCCCGCCTGCAGTTGCGTGCGTGCTTCGTTATACAGGCGGTCTGCATCCCACTTCGCGGTAGGATCTTTTTCGACGCTGGTGCACGCTGCCAGCAAGCTCACCAGCGCGACGGCGACCAAACCCAGCCGCCGCCAGCAATATTGCGCTGAAGGGGGGCGATCTGGCCCGACACGGGCTATCGAATACAGCATGAGAGGCGAGTAGTTGGTTGGTACAAACGAAAGTCGAAAGTCGCAAGGATTGTAGCAATGGTGCCAAGGGCATCTAAGGTCAAACTGGAGGCGTCCTTGGCGCTGGAGTCCGAGACGGACGACTTCGAGCCCCTTGCCGCTAGCCTGCCGCCGGTTCGACGGATTTTGGTTCGCGCCGATGGCGACGGTCTTCGCCTCGATAAGTACCTGGCGGGGCAGCTTCCCGACGTTTCGCGCAGCCAAATACAAAGGTGGATCGAAGAAGGCGCCGTTCGACTCAACGGCGTTGTGGCGCGAGCACGTGCCCGGGTGTGCAGCGACGACCAAGTTGAACTAACGCCCAGCCAAATGCCGCAGGCTTGCGCGTTTGAGCCGGAACCCATTACTTTTCCCGTCGTGTGGGAAGACAAGACTTTGCTGGTCATCGACAAACCCGCTGGAATGGTCGTTCATCCCGGCGCGGGAAATTGGGGGGGAACCTTACTTAACGGCCTGCTTGCCTACGACCCAAGTCTGGCAGCGCTGCCGCGCGCCGGCATCGTTCACCGCCTCGACGCGGGGACCTCTGGTTTGATGGTGGTTGCGCGCACGGTCG
>Ga0187781_10001577_pt1 | contig 17253 bp, 18 predicted proteins | sample 0715_SJ02_MP02_2_FD_132447 | JGI IMG/M metagenome (GOLD analysis project Ga0187781, IMG submission 132447) | Tropical peat soil microbial communities from peatlands in Department of Meta, Colombia - 0715_SJ02_MP02_20_MG | ecosystem: Environmental > Terrestrial > Soil > Wetlands > Peat | place... | reverse complement strand
CGCATGGCCAACCAGGCGGCCGGTGCAATCCTCGGCACCGAGCTCGCCGCCGCCACCGGCCGCCCGCTGCCCGAGCTCGCCGCCGGCAACGAGCGCCTCGGGCAGTTCGTGGGCGCGCTCGCGGTGCGCTTCGCCGCCGGACGCGAGGAGTGGCGTGAGCAGCTCGATCTCGACGGCACCTCCGGCCGGCGCACGCTCATGTGCGCCTGCACGCCGCTGCCGGGCGAGGACCGGGAGCTCGGGTTCGTGATCGTGTTCGACGACATCACGGCGCTGCTCGCGGCGCAGCGCGATGCGGCCTGGGGCGAGGTCGCGCGGCGCCTGGCGCACGAGATCAAGAACCCGCTCACCCCCATCCAGCTGTCGGCGGAGCGGCTGCGCCGGCGACTCTCGGGCGGCATGAGCGAGTCGGACGCCGAGATCCTCGAGCGCGGCACGCGCACCATCGTGCAGCAGGTCGAGACCATGCAGCAGATGGTGAACGCCTTCAGCGAGTACGCGCGCGCGCCGGAGATGCAGGTGACGCGCTTCAGCCTCAATCAGCTGGTGACCGAGGTGGCGGACCTGTACCGCTCGCAGGCGCCGCGCACGCGCATCCGCCTCGACCTCGACCCGCGTCTCGAGGGGATCGAGGCGGACCGTGGCCGCGTGCGCCAGATCCTCAACAATCTCGTCACCAACGCGCTCGAGGCACTCGAGGGCGTCACTCAGCCCGCGCTCGAGATTGCCACCCGGCTCGACAGCAGCGGCGAGAGCGAGTACGCCAGCGTCACGGTGTGCGACAACGGGCCGGGATTTCAGCGCGAGCTCCTCGGCAGAGTGTTCGACCCGTACGTGACCAGCAAGCCGAAGGGCACGGGCTTGGGGCTTGCGATCGTGAAGAAAATCGTCGAAGAGCACGGCGGCCGCATCGACGCGGACAACCGCCCCGAAGGCGGCGCCCGCGTGCGCGTGGTGCTGCCGGTAACAGACAGCACCCGCACCGCCGGCGCGCGTGAGCGGCGTGATCAGTTGCGGAGGGAACGGGCATGAGCAACCCACATATTCTCGTGGTCGATGACGAGGCGGACATCCGCGGCCTCTTGAAGGAGATCCTCTCCGAGGAAGGCTACGAGGTGGACGTCGCCGCCAACGCCGCCCAGGCGCGCGCTGCGCGCGCGCGGCAGATCCCGGATCTGGTGCTGCTCGATATCTGGATGCCGGACGTCGACGGCATCACGCTGCTGCGCGAGTGGTCGACCGGCGTCGCCGACGGCTGCCCGGTGGTCATGATGTCGGGGCACGGCACGGTCGAGACCGCGGTCGAGGCCACGCGCCTCGGCGCCTTCGACTTCGTCGAGAAGCCGCTGTCGCTCGCCAAGCTGCTGCGCACCGTGGAGCGCGCGCTCGATGCCGGCCGGCGCCACCGCCAGTCGGGCAAGCTCCTCGGGGCCGCGCTCACGGCGCCGATCGGCAAGAGCCGCCTGATGCAGCAGCTGCGGGCGGAGCTGCAGCAGATGGCGGCCAATCCCTCGCCGCTGCTGCTGGTCGGCGAGCCGGGCTCGGGGCGCGAAGCCTTCGCACGCTACGTGCACGAGCACGGGCCGCGCGCGGCCGCGCCGTTCATCACGCTGATCGCCAGCGCGCTGCGCGAGGCGGACGCCGAGAGTCGCCTGTTCGGCCGCGAGCTTCCCGGCGGCGCGCGCGAGGAAGGCCTGCTCGAGCAGGCCGGCAACGGTACGCTGTTCCTCCACGAGGTCGAGGATCTGCCGGCCGGGGTGCAGCGGCTGCTCTACGGCGTGCTCGAGTCGGGGCAGTTCACACGCCTCGGCGGAGCCGAGCCGGTGGCGTTGCGCGCGCGCCTGATCTCCTCGGCGCAGCCGGGCATCGAGCAGCGCGCCGGGAACGAGGCATTGCGCCGCGACCTGCTGGCGCACCTCAACGTGCTCATCATGCGCGTGCCGCCGCTGCGCGAGTACGCCGAGGACGTCCCGGATCTGCTGCGCTACCACGTCGACCGCGTGGTCGACACCGAAGGGCTGCCGTTCCGGCGTTTCAGCGTCGCCGCGCAGAACCGCCTGCGCAACTACCCCTGGCCGGACAACGTGCGCGAGCTCCGCCACCTGGTGCATCGCCTGCTGATCCACGGCGGGAGCGAGGAGATCCGGCTCGAGGAAATCGAGCGCGAGCTCGCCGTGCAGGCGCCGCCCGATGAGCCGCTGGTGAAGCAGGACCTGCTGGCGTTGCCGCTGCGCGAGGCCCGCGAGCAGTTCGAGCGCGCCTACCTGCAGCAGCAGCTGCTGCTCTGCAACGGCAAGGTGGGTCAGCTCGCCAAGCGGGTGGGGATGGAGCGGACCCACCTGTACCGCAAGCTCCGGTCGCTGGGAGTGGATTTCAGGAACATCAGCGAGGACTGACGCTCCCGAAATGCCTCGTCTGGCACTCGCGGCTGCGCCTCATGACGGTCAGCGCTGATTTTCTGCAGTACGTGCTCGAGCAGCTGGCGGCACTGGGAAGTGTCAGCTCGAAGCGCATGTTCGGCGGGGCGGGGTTGTATTGCGACGAGCTGTTCTTCGCGCTGATCTCGGACGACACGCTGTATCTGCGGGTCGATGATTCGAACCGCGCCGACTACACCGCGCGCGGCGCGGCGCCGTTCCGGCCGTACACCGACCGGCCCGAGCGCAGCATGAGCTACTACGAGGCCCCGGCGGACGTGCTGGAGGACGCGCGACAGCTCGCCGAGTGGGCGCGCCGCTCGGTGGCGGTGGCGCAGCGTGCGCCACCGGGGAAGGCGCGGCGCGCGGCGCGCGCCAGACGCTGAACGGCCTGGCTCAGTGCGCTGCCGGCGGCGGCGGCGATGAATCCGCGGCCTGCTTCAACTGCTGCGCGGCGTCGCGTTCCAGCTGCCCGACGCGCGGAATCAGGTCGCGCATGCGTTCCTGCATGAGCTGCATCGTTCGCTGCGTGACCTGCGGCAGCTTGGAGGCGATCGCCTTGCCGGCGGGCGAGGCATAGAAGCTCGTCATGGCCGCCACTTCCTGCGGCGTGAAGGTATCGCGGTAGACGCTGATCATCGTCGGCTCCATGGCCGACCAGTTCAGCTGCTCCTTCATCAACGCCATGAGCTTGGTCATCATGTCGTCGAAGATCTTCTGCTGCTGCGGGTTCAGAGTCTGCGCGCCCAGGCCCTGGCGGGCGGAATCCCGCATGGTCTTGTCCATCTGCCCCATCAGGTCGTCGAGCATGTGACGGGTGTTCATCGCCTCGAACAGATGCCGGATCGATTCCTCGCTGGGCCTGGCCTCCTCGGCGAGCGCGGGCTGCAGTCCGAGCACTACCAGGGTGGCGGCCAGCAAACAGACTCTCATGGGCGCTCTCCCAAGCGCGGTGGGTGCGCTCAGTCTCCCACGCGGATCACCAGCGCATCCACCTCGGCGGCCTGCAGCTGCTTGCGCACCTTGTTGAGCTCGGCGAGATTCGTGATCGGCCCGATGCGCACCCGGTGCCAGACGTCGGCATCCACCGCCACACGCTGCACTTTGGCCTCAACGCCCTGGAGCGCGAGCTGCTGACGCACGCGCTCGGCGTCGGCCTCGTTGCGGTAGGAGCCGGCCTGCAGCACGTAGACACCTGGCCGCTCGATCGGCGCGCCCGCGGGCAGATCGCGCCTGACCTCCCTGTCCTTCTCCGGCACGACCACCTCGAAGTTCGGCAGCATCTGATAGAAGTCGTACTTCTCGGACGGCTTGCCCGCGCCGCCCGGGTCGGCGTCGGCTTGCTGCCCGCGGCGCGGATCGGGGCGCGGCGCATCGGCGACCTCGGCCGCCTTGTGGGCCCGGCCGCCGGCGTAGACGAAAGCCACGGTCGCCAGCGCCGCGCCTGCCAGCAGCCCGTAGCCAAACTCGCGCCAGCGCGAGAAGTCGAGCGGTCGGCGTGTGGTCCTCTTGTAGTCGCGGGTGGTGAGTCGCGCCATGCTCACATGGTCTCGGGTGCCGAGACGCCGAGCAGCGTCAGCCCGTTGCGCACCACCTGCTGCACGCCGAGCACCAGCGCGAGGCGCGCGTTGCGCAGCGCCGGGTCCTCGACGATGAACGCCTGCGCGTTGTAGTAGGTGTGGAAGGCGTTGGCGAGCTCGCGCAGGTAGTGCACCAGCGCATGCGGCGCGCGGTTGGCCGCCGCCTGCTCGAGCACCTCGGGGTAGCGGCTGAGCGCCTGCAGCACCGCCTGCTCGTGGCCGTCGGTGAGCTGTGCCACGGCGGCGAGGCCCGCAGCGCGGTCGAAGGCGAGGCCGCGTGCGCTGAGCTGCTTCATGACGCTCGCGACGCGCGCGTGCGCGTACTGGATGTAGTAGACCGGGTTCTCGTTGGTGCGCGACTTGGCGAGCTCGAGATCGAAGTCGAGCGGCTGATCGTGGCTCCTCATGAGGTAGAAGAAGCGGCAGGCGTCGTTGCCGACCTCCGCGCGCAGCTGGCGCAGCGTCACGAACTGCGCCTCGCGCTTGCCCATCGGGATCTTCTCGGCGCCACGGAACAGGCTCACGAACTGGATCAGCTGCACCTCGAGGCAATCGCCCGGCTGGCCCATGGCCACGAGCCCGGCGCGCACGCGCGCTACGTAGCCGTGATGATCGGCGCCCAGCACGTCGATCAGATGCGCGAAGCCGCGCTCGCGCTTCTCGAGGTGGTAGGCGATATCCGAGGCGAAGTAGGTCTTCTGGCCGTTCTCGCGCACCACCACACGGTCCTTCTCGTCGCCGAACTCGGTGGCGCGGAACCACAGCGCTCCCTCCTGGCGGTACAGGCGCTGCTGCGATTCGAGCACCTCGAGCGCGTGATCGATCGCGCCCGAATCGACGAAGGCGCGCTCGGAGGTCCAGCGGTCGAACCGCACGCCGAACTCCGCCAGATCCTCGCGGATGTCGGCGAGCATCGTCTCCAGCGACAGCTCGAGCACCGCGCGGAAGCCCCCGGCGCCGAGCAGCTCGCGCGCGCGCGCGATCAGCGCGTCGATGTAGGCGTCTTTGTCTCCGGCCGGAGCATCCGGCGGCAGGTTGGCGAGCACCGCGGCCGCCGGCCGCCGCAGCGTCGCCTCGGCCGCCGCAGCCCTGAGGTCCTGCGCCAGCACGCGCACGTAATCGCCGCGGTAGCCGTTCTCCGGGAACGGCAGCTGCTCGCCGCAGAGCTCGAGATAGCGCACCCAGGCGCTCACGGCGAGGATGTCCATCTGCCGGCCGGCGTCGTTGACGTAGTACTCGCGCGCGACCTCGAAGCCGGCGGCCGCGAGGATGTTGGCGAGCGTCGCCCCGTAGGCGGCCTGGCGGCCGTGGCCGACGTGCAGCGGCCCGGTCGGGTTGGCCGAGACGAACTCGACCAGAACGCGCTCGCCCGCGCCCGCGCGGGACTCGCCGTAGCGCGCGCCGCGCTCGTGGACCTCACCGAGCTCGCGCGCATAGGCCGCGGGCGCCAGGTGGAAGTTGATGAAGCCGGCGCCTGCGACCTCGGCGCGCGCCACCAGGGTGTTGGCCGGCAGGGCGCTCACGATCGCGGCGGCGAGCTCGCGCGGGTTGCGGCGCGCGGCCTTCGCCAGGCGCAGCGCCACGTTGCTCGCGAAGTCGCCGTGCTGCGCTTCGCGGGTGCGCTCGACCACTACGCTCGATGCCGGGGGCTGCTCCGCGAGGAGGCTGCCGGTGAGCTTTTCAAGGGCAGCCAGCAGCAGCTGCTCGAGTTCCTGCTTCAAGGGTGTTCTTCAGGGGACACGAAAACGCGCGCTCGGCGCCTCGCGGGCAGTTTACCCGAAGCGCTCTGCGCGGTTGGTCCCGGTGCTCAGAACAGCTCGAGCGGATCGACGTCGAGCGCCCAGCGCACGCGCTGTGCGCTTCTCGAGGCCTCGACCCGAGGCAGCCAGCCGTCGAGAAACTGATGCAGCGGCGGCCGCTCGCGGCTCTCGATCAGGAGCTGCGCGTGGTAGCGCCCGGCGCGCCTCTCCATGGCCGCCGGCACGGGACCGAGGAGCTTCAGTCCCCGCGGCAGCGCGCCGGCCGTGGCGCGCGCCTCGCTGAGGAATCCGAGTGCGGCGTCGCGCGTCTTTCCCGAGGCGCGCAGCGCCGCGAGGCGGCTGAAGGGCGGCCACGAGGCCTGGCGCCGCTCGGCGAGCGCGGCCTCCGCGAAGCCGTCGTAGCCGCGCTCGAGCAGAGAGACGAGCAGCGGATGCTGCGGAAACTCGGTCTGGATCAGCACCTCGCCCGGCCGCTCGCCGCGCCCCGCCCGGCCCGCCACCTGCACGATGGTCTGCGCGAGCCGCTCCGGCGCGCGGAAGTCGGTGCTGAAGAGTCCCTGGTCGGCGTTGAGCACCACCACCAGCGTCACGTTGGGGAAGTCGTGACCCTTGGTGACCATCTGCGTGCCGACGAGGATGCGCGCCTCGCCCGATGACATGCGGCGCACGACTTCGTCAAGATCGCCGCGCCGCCGCACCACGTCGCGGTCGAGCCGCACGATGGGAATGCCGGGGAAGCGCGTGCCGAGCGTCGCTTCGATGCGCTCCGTGCCCTGGCCGACCGGCTTCACTGCAAAACCACACTGCGGGCAGCGGGCGGGGAGCGCCGCATCGGCGCCGCAGTGATGGCAGCGCAGCCGGGCCGCAGCCAGATGCACCGTGAGGCGCGCGTCGCACTCGCGGCAGGGTGCCATCCAGCCACAGGCCGTGCACAACAGCGTCGGCGCGTAACCGCGGCGGTTGAGGAACACCAGCACCTGGCCGTCCGCGGCCAGATGTCGCTCGATCGCGAGCGCCGCCGGGGTCGAGATGCCGGCGTCGATGGCGTTCACGCGCAGGTCGATGAGCTTCAGAAGCGGCGGCTGCGACACTCCGGGCCGGCGCAGCAGGCGCAGCCGCGTGTAGCGTCCGCCGGCGACGTTCGCGAGCGTCTCGAGCGAGGGCGTCGCGGAGCCGAGCAGCACCGGCACCGCCGCGAACCGGGCGCGCACCACCGCGAGATCGCGCGCCGAGTACCTGAGCGCTCCCTCGTGCTGCTTGAAGGAGGCATCGTGCTCCTCGTCGACGATGATGAGGCCGAGGTCGGGAAGCGGCGCGAACACCGCCGAGCGAGTCCCGAGCACGATGCGCGCCTGCCCGCTCCACGCCGCGCGCCACGCGGCGAGGCGCTCGGAATCGGTGAGCGCCGAATGCAGCACCGCCAGCGGTGCCGCGAACCGCTCGCGAAAACGGCCGACCAGCTGCGGGGTGAGGCCGATCTCCGGCACCAGCACCAGCACCGCTCGCCCCCTGGCGAGCGCTCCTTCCGCGAGGCGCAGGTAGACCTCGGTCTTGCCGCTGCCCGTGACACCCTCGAGCAGGAAGGCTGCGTAGGCACCCGCGGCCGCCGCGACGCGCTCGACCGCATCGCGCTGCTCGGGCAGCAACTCGGGTCCCGCGGCGCGCATGCGCACCGGCTCCGCTGCCTCGACCAGCGCCACCTCGCTCCTCTCGAGCCAGCCGCGAATCTCGAGCGCACGCGCCGCCTCGCGCCAGCCCGGCGAGTGCTCGCTCAAGATTTCCGCCGGCGCGGCGCCATCGCGGGACAGGAGAAAATCGAGGAGGGCGCGCTGCTTCGGCGCGCGCCGCGGCTCACCCGCCGCAACGGCTTCCCTGCCTGAAGCGGTCACCGTCCAGCGCTCCTCGGTCGCCGTGACACCGGCACCGAGGCGCATGAGCTTCGGCAGCGCGGTCGCCAGCACCTGGCCGACGGGGTGGTGGTAGTACTCGGCCGCCCAGCGGATGAGCTCGAGCGCGGAAGGCTCGAGGGCGGGCGCCGCGTCGAGGATCTCGAGGACGGGCTTGAGGCGCTCGGGCGGGAGCTCCGAGGAGTCCCCGACCTCCAGGACGACGCCGACCAGGCGGCGGCGACCGAAGGGCACCCTGACCCGCATCCCCGGCCGGAGCGCTCCGGCGCCATCGGGCAAGCCGGGTGGGAGATAGTCGAACAGCCGTCTCAGGGGGGTGTCGAGCGCCACCCTGAATATTTTGTGAACCAATCCCACCGGAAGAGCTAAATCAATGACTTGCGCTGGACGAGGCCGTCAACCGGGCCGTGCCTGCGCGCGTTATACACGCCATGCCCGAGTTTGCTACGCTCGCGTCGCCTTATAGCATGCCGGCCGCACTACACGGCGACGTGGACCTGACGGATCCCGAAGAGAAAACGCAAACCCGAGCGCTGAACCAGTTCCTGGCCGGCGTCGAGCTGAAGGCATTCAAGATCGCCCAGGCGGCGCTGCGGCACGAGGACGACGCCCTCGATGCGGTCCAGGACGCGATGCTGCAGCTGGCGCGGGCCTATTCCGACCGTCCGCCTGAAGAGTGGAAGCCGCTCTTCTACCGGATTCTCGAGAACCGCATCCGCGACATGCAGCGCCGCCGCACGGTGCGCGGCCGCATCATGGCGTGGCTGCCGCTGCGCGGCGAGGACGATGACGAGGAGTACGACCCGATCGCCCAGGCGCCGAGCCTCGAGCCGCAGCCGGTGCGCCGGCTCGAGCTCGACGAGGCCGTGGGGGCGCTCGAGCAGGCGCTCGGGCGGCTGCCGCCACGGCAGCAGCAGGCGTTCCTGCTGCGCACGCTCGAGGGCCTCGACGTGGCGGAGACGGCGCGGGCGATGGGCTGCTCGGAGGGCAGCGTGAAGACACATTACTTTCGCGCGCTGCAGGCACTGCGCGCGCAACTCGGAGAGCTCCACTTATGAGCGAGAGCGATGAATCACTGACGCAGCTCGAGCGCAACGCGAAGCGGGTGCTCGAGGAGAGCGTGCGCCGCATCGACGGCCGCACGCGCTCGCGCTTGAACCAGGCTCGCCAGGCGGCGCTCGCCGCGGCCGGTGCGCGCCGCCGCGCGTGGTTCGGCAGCTTCACGCTGATGCCGGCGGCCGGTGCGGTGGCCGCGGCGCTGCTGGTGGCGGTGGTGCTCTGGCACCGTGAGCCTGCCGGCACGCCGCCGGTGGCGCTCGATGCGCAGCATGCCGCGGCGGTCGAGGACATGGATTTGCTGACAGACAACGACTCGATTGACCTGATGGAGGGTTGGGACGGCTCGTTCTACAAATGGGCGGCCACGCAGTCCGATGCCGGAGCCGAGAGCAACACCTGATGGGGTTCCATCGCGCCGGTGCGATCGCGGTGCTGAGCGCGCTCGCGCTTGGCAGCGCCATCGGCCGCACGGACGATGCCAGCAAGGCGCCGCCGTCGCAGCCCGCGGCGGGCTTCCTCGAGTTTCTCGGCAGCGTCGACCGGCTCTCGGAGGTGAATCCGAACTATCTCGGGCAGCCGAATCCGGCCAGGGCCGCGCGCCCGCCGGTCAGCGGCGGCACACGGCCGCCGCCCGCTCCGCCACCTGCCCCGGCGCCGACTCCCTCCGGAGACAAGAACAATGGGTAGCCCGATAACAATGAGACCCCGGGTGCTCGCGCTGCTCGCCGCCCTGCTGCTGGCAGCCAGCGCGCCCTCATTCGCACAGGAACCGCCGGCTCCGCCGGCCGCCGCCGCGAGTCCGCCCGCCCCGGTCGCCTGGTCGAGTCTCTCGAGCGAGCAGCAGAGGGTGCTCGGCTCGATGGGCAGCCAGTGGAACAGCCTGCCGCCCGAGCGGCAGCAGGCGCTCGCCAATGGAAGCAAGCGCTGGCTCGAGATGTCGCCGGCGCAGCAGGCGCAGGCGCGTGAGCGCTTCTCGCGCTGGCAGTCGCTGCCGCCCGAGCGGCGCAATGCGATCCGCGATCGCTGGCAGCGGTTCCAGGCTCTGCCGCCGAATGAGCGCGAGGCCGTGCGGCAGAACTATCACCGTTTCCAGCAGCTGCCGCCGGCGCAGCGCCAGATGCTGCGCCAGCAGTGGCGCAACGCCACCCCGGAGCAACGCCAGCAGATGGTGCAGCGCGCGCGCGAGCAGCGCGCCAAGCGCCTGCAGCAGCACCCGCAGCCGCGCGGTGGCGGGCGCGCCCCGCCGCCGCACATTCGCTAGTCAGCGGCTCCTGGCCTTCGGCTCGCGCACCGGTATTGGGATGTTGCAGACGTCGATCCGCCCGGCAGGCACCTTGAACCATTCCTCGTGACGGTTGCGGCGCGCTTCGACGTAGGCGGCGAAGGTCGCCGTGTCGGTGCGCAGCTCCTCGAGCGCGGTGCGCTCGGTCTCGGGCAGGTCGGCGGCGAGGCGTAGCGAGCGGATCGGCATGCCGCTTTCCGAGCCTTCGTAGAAGCCGAGCGCTCCGTGGCCGCGGGGCAGCACCGACAGGAGCTCCATGCCACGCACGACGCGCCCGAGCAGCGTCACGTTACGGTCGAGATGCCGCGGCGCCTGGCCGATCACCACGTAGAGCTCCGTGCCGCCGCCCGAATCGACGTCGTTGTCGCGCCCGGCGCCGACCATGCCGTAGCAGTGCACCAGCCAGGCGCGCCCCAGCTGTGGGTCGCCGGCCACCGGGAAGCCGTCGAGGAAGCCGACCAGGGGTGCGTAGGTGTCGGGATCGGTGATGCGGGTGAGAGTGAGGCCCCGCAGCGGCCGCTCGAACTCGGCGGGGAGCGTGCGCTGCGCTTTCTGCAGCGGCTTCTTGCCGGCCGCATCCCCCCATTGCACGACGTAGTTTTCCTGCGAGCGCATGAAGGCCAGGCCGTCGAAGTAGCCCTCGCGCGCGAGCGCGGTGACGTTGGCGACGTGGTCCGGGGCAAAGACCGGCGCCATCTCGATGACGACGCGCCCGGGGGGAAGCTCCAGGTACAGCGTGTTCTGTGGGTCGAGCGGCCGCCAGTCGGACGCCGAGGAAGCGGCCAGGACTTGCGCGGTGGTGAGCGGTTTCGACACCGGCTCCGGCGGGGCGGTGGGCGCCGCCGCCGCGGGCAGCGCGGCTGCGAGCAGAACGACTGCCGCCAGCCTCGCGATCAATCGCTGACTTCTCATGAACTTCCCTCCGCTCGGGCGTCGGGCAGTGTACCTGTGTTCCAGGCTGATAGCTTTTTCGCTATCATCGTCCGATGACTTCGACGGCCGCCCAACTGCTGACGTCGGCCCGGCGTCGCGCGGGGCTCACCCAGCGCGAGCTGGCGCGCCGCGCCCGTACCTCGCAATCGGTCGTCGCGCGCATCGAGAACGGTGCGGCGAGTCCCAGCTTCAGAACGCTCGAGCGGCTGGTGCAGTGTGCGGGCTTCGAGCTCCAGGCCACGCTGGCCCTGAGGCTCCGCGGCCGCTCCCACATGCTGGACGATGTAGCCCGGATTCTGCGGCTGACGCCGGAAGAGCGGCTGCTCGAGCTGCGTAACGCGGCGCGCTTCTTCGACTCCGCCGTGCGCCGCGACGATGGGCGCGTTTGACCCGGAACGGATACTGCGTGCGCTGGCGCGGCGCCGGGTACGCTACGTACTGGTGGGCGCGACTGCCGCCCGGCTGCAGGGATTTCCGCGCCTGACCGCCGACGCGGATATCGCGCCCGCCGCAGATGGCGACAATCTCAAGCGCCTGGCGAGCGCGCTGCGCGACCTCAAGGCGCGTGTCTATACCGAGTCGACGCCCGAGGGCCTCGCCTTCAGCTGCGATGCTGAGACGCTCGGGCGCTCGAATCTGTGGAATCTGGTGACCGATGCCGGGCGGCTCGATCTCATCTTCAAGCCGAGCGGCACCGAGGGCTACGAGGATCTCGCCCGCTCAGCTGTTACCTTTCAGGTCTTCGGAATCGAGGTGCGCGCCGCGAGCCTCGCGGACATCCTGCGTTCCAAGCGCGCCTCGAGCCGGCCCCAGGACCAGCAGGACGTGCTCCTGCTCACCGAGATGTTGAAGCGCCGCTAGACGGGTTCACTTGAGCCGAGTGAAGCCGTCGGCGCTCCAATCCTCGCTGCCCACGCCGTTGCGCACGATGAAGAGACCTTCCGGGTCGTAGTGCTGCTTGATCTTCCTCAGGCGCGGATAGTTCGGGCCGAAATAGTCCTGCTGCCAGCGCTGGTTGAAGAAATTGCTCTCCGAAAGATACGAGCCGGCCTCCGGCGCCACCTTGCGCAGCTCCGCGGTCGCCGCATCGATCGCCCGGGCGTCACGGCGCGCCGCCTCCATGTCCATGGGCGGCCGCGACTCGCCGGGATAGGAAGGGCGCTCGCCGTCGGCGATGATCGCGAGGGCGAAGGCCTCGGTGACCCCGGGGTTCATGGCGGTGTCGAGAGAGGCCTTGATGGCCTCGGGCGCGGCGAACGCGAGCCCCTTGTTGCAGTGAAGGCCCACCTCCTTGTGCCGCGAGGCGGCGAACAGCGCTTCGACCAGGCGCGGTTGTGACGCGCGCTCGAGGAGCGCCGCCGGGAGCCAGACCGAGTCATAGCCGTGGAGGAAGACTCCGACCTGATCCTGGTCACCTTCCCAGTAGCCGTGATCGGGCGGGGCACCCGGGCGCTTGTCGGGGATCATGCTGGGGTTGCCCTGGATCTCCCACCAGCTCTGCGCCTCGTGGCCGCTCGCGCCGAGCTCATCGGTGACCGTGAGGTCGGCGGAACCCTTCACCCAGTCGAAGAACGGAGCCCACGCGGCGCGCGCCTCATCGCGCGACAGGCCCTGCTGCACCATCCCGATCTTGAGCGAGTTATCGGGCTTCACCGCGAACTGCTCGCCCCAGTGCGGATTCGCGAGCCGCTCGGCGTAGTGGGCGATGAAGCGCGCGAGAAGCGCGCGGAAAGCCGCATCGCTCTTTGCCTGGATCACGCCCCAGCCGCTGCCGAAGAACTCAGGCAGCCCGTGCGTACGCAGCGTCAAGCGCGTCACTACGCCGAAGGTTCCGCCGCCGCCGCCCTTCAGCGCCCAGAGCAGATCCGGTTCCTGGCAGGCGTTGACGGTGCGCAGCTTGCCGTCGGCGGTGACCACTTCCGCCTCGAGAAGCCCGGCGGCCGCGTTGCCGAAGCCCTTGGAGAAGCTGCCGAAGCCGCCCGACTGCACCAGCCCGGCGACGCCGACGTCGGCGCAGCCGCCGCCCTGAACGTAGCGCCCCGCGCGCGTCGTGACCACGCTGTAGGCGTCGATCCACATGCAGCCGGCGCCGAGTGAGACCGCGGGCTGGGGCGCCACCTTCCCGGCGCAGCCCGCGCCGACGAAGTCATCGTGCAGCCGGATGTCGGTGAGCCCGCGCAGCCAGATCAGGAGCGAGTCCGGGGCGTTCGAAGTGCCGAGATAGCTGTGCGCGGCGCCTTTCACGGCGACCCGCAGATTGTGCGTGCGCGCGAAGTTCACCGCGCGGGCGACGTCCTGCGCGTTGCGCGCCTTCACGGCATAGGCGCTCGCCGCGGGCGTCCAGGCATCCAGCCAGCCCGACACCTGGGTCCCGCCCGGCTGGTCGCCGAGGTAGAACGGGTTGCGCAGGTTCTGCTTTACGTCGGCGCAGGCTGCGCCCGCCGCGTCGGCGATGCACGGGGCGAAGAGCGCGTGCGGCTCGAGGAGGTTGCCGCCGACCGCGGCCTTGAGCTCGTTCCACTCAGCGGGTGTCGGCCAGTAAGGATCGCCGGGACGCACCCGGGCGAAGGGCGACATGACACGCGCCGCGAGCCGCGCCGGCACGCTGAGCGTGAGCGGCAGTGCCGCACCGAGCTTCAGGAGACTGCGCCGCTGCATGGCGAGAGCTCTCCTCCTGGCCGCCGTCAGCCGACCGCTTTCACCGCCGCGATCAGCTCCGCTCCGGCCTTCTGCGCATCTCCATAGAGCATGCGGGTGTTGTCGAGATAGAAGAGCGCGTTCTCGATCCCCGAGAAGCCCGCGCCCTTGCCGCGCTTGATGACGATCACGTTCTTCGCCTTGTCGGCGTTCAGGATCGGCATGCCGTAGATCGGGCTCGACTTGTCGGTGCGGGCCACCGGGTTCACCACGTCGTTGGCGCCGATGATGAGCGCGACGTCCGCGGTCTCGAACTCCGCGTTGATCTCGTCGAGGTCGGAGATCAGGTCGTAGGGCACTCCCGCCTCCGCCAGCAGCACGTTCATGTGGCCCGGCATGCGTCCGGCGACCGGATGGATCGCGAAGCGCACGGTGACGCCGCGGTCGATGAGCAGCTGCACCAGCTCCCAGATCTTGTGCTGCGCCTGGGCGACCGCCATGCCGTAGCCCGGTACCACGATCACCTTGGAGGCGAATGCCATCATCACGCCGACGTCGGCGGCCTCGATGGGCTTCAGGCTCCCCGTCACCGTGCCGGTCGCCTCGCCCCCGGTATCGCCGAAGCCCGAGAACAGCACGTTGGCGAGCGAGCGGTTCATCGCTTTCGCCATCAGCTGGGTGAGCAGCGTGCCGGCCGAGCCTACTACCGTGCCGGCGATGATCATCGCGGCGTTGTCGAGCACGAAACCCTCGAGCCCGACCGCGAGCCCGGTGAGCGCGTTGTAGAGCGAGATCACTACCGGCATGTCGGCGCCGCCGATCGGCAGCGTCATGGTGATGCCGAGGACCAGCGCCAGCACGAAGAAGCCGGTGACCACCGCGGGGCTGGCGTTGAAGTGGGCCGCCACCATCGCACCGAGAGTGAGCGCCGCCGCCAGCACCAGGAGGTTCAGGACCTGCTGGCCCGAGAAGCGCAGACTCCGGTTGATGAGCCCCTGGAGCTTGCCGAAGGCGATCAGGCTGCCCGAGAACGAAACCGCACCGATGATGCCGCCGAGGACGGCGAGCGCAGCGGTCACGTAGCCTTCAGTTCCGCCGCGGTAGAGCTCGACCGCCGCGATTGCCGCGGCCGCGCCGCCGCCCATGCCGTTGTAGAGCGCGATCATCTGCGGCATGTTGGTCATGGCAACGCGCTTGCCGCTCCACCAGGCGAGCACGCCGCCGACCAGCATGGCCGGCAGGATCAGCTCGTAGTTGGACATCCCCGGGTAGAGGAAGGTGACGAGCGTCGCGACCGCCATGCCCGCGCCCGCCCAGAGGATGCCGCTGCGCGCCGTCACCGGCGAGCTCATGCGCTTCAGGCCCATGATGAAGAGCACCGCGGTGACGAAGTAGCTCGCCTGGATCGCGAGGGTCGCCGACATCCAGCCCGGCATCAGTGCGTCCCTTTCTTGGCGCGTTGCCCGCTGGATTTGAACATCTCGAGCATGCGCTCGGTCACGACATAGCCGCCGACCGCGTTGCCGGCCGCGAGGAACACGCCGATGACGCCGATGACTTTCTCGAGCGGCGTCGTGGCGCTGCCGAGCGCCACCATCGCGCCCACCAGCACGATGCCGTGGACGAAGTTCGAGCCCGACATCAATGGCGTATGCAGGATCACCGGCACGCGCGAGATCACCTCGTAGCCGGTGAAGGCCGCGAGCATGAAGATATAGAGTGCCACCATTCCGGTCATGTCAGCCCCCGAGCGCCTTGGCCGTCGGCTCGTGTTTGATCGTGCCGTCGCGTGTCAGGCACGACTGCGCGAACACCTCGTCGTTCCAGTCGATCGCCAGCTCTCCTTTGGAGATGCCAGGCTTCAGGAGATTGAAGAGATTGCGGGCGTACATCTCGCTGGCGTTGTAGGCGAGCTCGGCGGCGAGATTGACCGGACCCACGATCTTCACTCCCTGGTGCTCGAGCACCTCGCCGGCGCGCGTCAGCTCGCAGTTGCCGCCCTGCTCGGCGGCGATGTCGACCACTACCGAGCCCGGGCGCATGCGCTCGACCGCGGCGCGCGAGATGATCTTGGGCGCCGGCCTGCCGGGAACGGCGGCGGTGGTGACCACGGCGTCCGCGACCGCGATGCGTGCATCGAGCGCCTCCTGCTGCTTCGCCTTCTCTTCCGCGGTGAGCTCGCGGGCGTAGCCGCCGGAGCCTTCCGCGCTCACGCCGGTCTCGACGAACCTGGCGCCGAGTGACTTCACCTGCTCGCGCGTGGCGCTCCTCACGTCGTAGGCCTCGACCACGGCGCCTAAGCGCCTGGCGGTGGCGATCGCCTGCAGCCCCGCGACGCCGGCGCCGATGACCAGCACCTGCGCCGGGCGGATGGTGCCGGCGGCGGTGGTGAGCATGGGGAGGAATTTCTGCAGCTCACTCGCGGCGATCAGCACCGCCTTGTAGCCGGCGATGGCCGCCTGCGAGGAGAGCGCATCCATCGACTGCGCGCGCGAGATGCGCGGCACCAGCTCCATGGCGAAGGAGGTGAGGCCGCGCTCCTTGAGCGCCCGCACCTCGGCGGCGCGCGCGTAGGGCTGCATGAAGCCGATCACCACGGCGCCCGCCTTCAGCTGCCCGATCTGCGCGACGGAGAGCGGCTGCACGGTGAGCAGCACGTCCGCGCCCGCGAGTACCGCGGCGGCGGAGTCGGCCCAGCTGACATTCTTGTAGGCGGAATCGGGAAAGCGCGCCCGCTCGCCCGCACCGCGCTCGAGCAGCACCCGCGCGCCTTCCTTCGCGAACTTGTCGGCAATCTCCGGGGTGAGACTGACGCGTGTTTCCTGAGGCGCGCTCTCTCTCAGCGCACCTATCGTCACTGGCATTCAAAGACCCTTTCGAGAGTGCGTGGCCGGCCGGCCACGTGACTGAAAAATTTCAATTTAATTAAGACCTTGCGGTGTTGAATTCTTGCACAAAAGTGCCGTATCTTACAGCGCCATGCTCGGGCTGGATCTCGATCGCGCCGACCACGGCTTCCTCGACGACCTCGCGGTCATCGCCGCGCCGGCGGCGCGCGGCCTCTCCCAGCTCGTGCTGCGCACCGACGTCTCCGGCATGCCGCTCGAGTGGATCGACTACAAGGAAGCCGCGCGACTCTACACCCAGGAGCAGGTCGCTTACACGTGCGGCTCGCTGCTGTTCGAGCTGTACGGCGGGACGAACGCGCGCACCGGGCGGCGCACCGTGCTGGAAGTGAACTCCATCGTCGCGACCATCGGCCACACCGGCAATCCCGGCAACACCCGCCACGACTACATTCCGCCGCTCAACAACCAGACGCTGTTCCGGCGCGATGCGTACCTCTGCATGTACTGCGGGCTGCGCTTCCCCTCGCGCGAGCTGTCGCGCGATCACATCCGCCCCTTCAGCCAGGGGGGCACGGACATCTGGACCAACGTGGTCGCCTCCTGCCGCCGCTGCAACAATCAGAAGGCCTCGCGCACTCCCGAGCAGGCGCGCATGCAGCTGATCGCGGTGCCGTTCACGCCGACCTACGCTGAGTACATTTTTCTCAAGGGCCGGCGCGTGCTGGCCGACCAGATGGAGTATCTGGTCGCGCACTTCCCGCGCACCAGCCCGCTGCACGACCGCATCCGCGCCTATTTGTCCTAGTCGCTCGCGGCGGGCACGTCCCTG
>Ga0187781_10001576_pt1 | contig 17258 bp, 14 predicted proteins | sample 0715_SJ02_MP02_2_FD_132447 | JGI IMG/M metagenome (GOLD analysis project Ga0187781, IMG submission 132447) | Tropical peat soil microbial communities from peatlands in Department of Meta, Colombia - 0715_SJ02_MP02_20_MG | ecosystem: Environmental > Terrestrial > Soil > Wetlands > Peat | place... | reverse complement strand
CGGAACGCCATGTAGCAATCTTCCTAGTTTGCGCCGGGAGGGGCCCGGCGAAGGGAAAAGGGAAAGCGCCGCTAGCACTCGCACATGCTGAGTGCTAGCGGCGCGGGGAACAAATAGGCGCCCCGCGCCGTCGCGTCAAGAGCTCTCCGCGCCGCCCGGCAATTCCAGCTGGGGTCTCATCATCGAAAGGCGCCTGACCGGCCCAATGGAGCTGCATGCGTTTGAGCGTCCGCCAAAGCTGACGCCCGCCCGAATGCACAAGCCACTTGTGCCGAGCCGCCTCGCTCGCGGGCCCATGGATCGCGCTCACATGTCCTGCGCGCGATGATTCAGCGGGGGGGAGCATCGACACGAGTTGCAATTAACGCAAAATACGATTAAGGGTTGAGCCGCATCGGCCGACGGCGAGCTGTGGATGCGAAATAGCTCAAAGGCCCAAACAGGTCTTCAAAATTTTTAAATGTTGAAACAGCTCCGGCGTTGCGGCGCCGCTCGCCGCGTGGGAAACAACGGGCCGGGGCCGATTCGAGACGCCTCGACTCTTGCAAGGGGAAACGCCATGCCTTCGTCTAATCATACTGGCATTGTCGGTACGATCTCCGGTTCTCGCCACGCCCGCCGGGTTCTCGCGAGCGCTTTCGTCCTCGCCGCCAGCTGCGCCGCGGCGCGCGCGGACGGCGTAAGCGCGGCGGGCGTCCTGTTCGAGCCGCCCTCCAACGCCGCTGAAGCCGCCGACGAAGGCGTTGCGGTCCATACCTTCATCAAGATGATGAAGCCGCAGTTCGGCGCCAAGAACGTCGCGACTCGCGCCGCAGCCGGCCTGCCTCCCTATTCCGGTTACGGCATCGAGACCCCCGGGTCTCTGCAATGCATTTATGGCTTTCAGTCGAGCGGTGCCACCGCCTGCAATCCCAACCAGGTCGTCCCGCTCACCTCGCTCGGCTCAAACTCGTCGACCATCGCCATCGTCGACGCCTACGACTATCCGGCGGCGGCGGCGGATTTGGCGGCGTTCTCGGCGCAATTCGGCCTGCCGGCGCCAACCTCCGCGAATTTCTCGGTCGTCTACGCCTCTGGCAGCAAGCCCGCGAACGGCTCCGGCAGCGGCTGGGATATCGAGGCCGCCCTCGACATCGAATATGCGCACGCCATGGCGCCGAACGCGAAGATCATTCTCGTCGAGGCGAAATCTGCGAGTTTCGCCGATCTCTTCACCGCCGTACAGGTTGCAGCGGGTTACGTCGCGGCGGCCAAGAACGGAGGACAGGTCTCGATGAGTTGGGGCGGCGCCGAGTTCTCCTACGAGGCGAGCTACGACTCGGTGTTCAGCGGCAACCATGTGGTGTTCTACGCCGCGGCGGGCGACAACCCGGGAACGATCTACCCTTGCGTTTCGCCCAATGTGGTTTGCGTCGGCGGCACGTCGAATCGGCGCGGCGGCGCGGCCAATAACTTCGCCTTCGAGGGCCAGTTCGCCTGGAGCTCCACGGGCGGCGGCCCGAGCCTCTACGAGGCCCTGCCGACATTCCAGAGCACGAGTTCGGCCGCCAGCGTCATCGGCTCCATGCGCGGCGCGCCCGACGTGGCGGCGCTCGCCGATCCGAACAACGGCGTGTGGGTCTACAACACCACTTATGAGCGGGGCGCCCAGTGGTGGCAGGTCGGCGGCACCAGCGCGGCGACTCCGATCACCGCGGGCCTCGACAACGCCGCCGGAAACTTTGCGCTGAATAGCGCGGCCTACCTGGGAGTGCTCTATCATTACAGCGGCGCCGAGCGCACCCTCGTCACATCCGGCTACTGCGGCTTCAATTACGCATACGCTGCCGGGTCTAGCTGGAGCTTCTGCACCGGCTACGGCGTTCCCAGGCCGCTCAACGGCTTGGCCCAATTGTAAGGGCGCCGGCTGAAACCCCGACGGGCGACCGGATGGCTCATCCGGTCGCTCTCTTTATTTTCATTTGTGGACAGCGGGCGCCGTTGAAAATTGATGATTAAATCTCGCTCGCTCGGGTGCTAAGCGGTATCCTGAGCTAGTGAGCCCCAATGCGATTCGACCCCTCCTTCCTCGACGAAATCCGCGCCCGCGTGCCGGTTTCCGAGGTCGCGCGCGTTAAGGTTAAGCTCAAGAAGCAGGGGCGGGAGTGGCGCGGGCTTTCGCCTTTCAACGCTGAGAAGACCCCCTCCTTTTACGTCAACGACCAAAAGGGCTTTTGGCACGATTTTTCCTCGGGCAAGCACGGCGACGGCTTCACCTTCTTGATGGAGACCGAGGGCCTCTCCTTCCCCGAGGCGGTCGAGCGGCTTGCGGCCTTAGCCGGGCTGCCGCTTCCCGTGCGCACGAGCGCTGACGAGGCGCAGCAGAAGAAGCGCGCGTCGCTCACCGAGGTTCTGGAGCTTGCGGCGGCGTTCTTCGAGAAGCAGCTCAAGGGAGTGGAGGGACGCGAGGCGCGCGCCTATCTCGAGCGGCGCGAGATCGCCCCCACGTCGCAGAAGCACTTTCGCCTCGGCTACGCGCCCGCCTCGCGCTACGCGCTGCGCGACGACCTCGCCGCCAAGGGCGTGAGCCTTGAGGCGATGATCGAGACCGGCCTGCTCATCCATGGCGAGGACATTCCGGTCCCCTACGACCGCTTCCGCAACCGGCTGATGTTTCCGATCTGCGACCGCGCGGGGGCGCCGATCGCGTTTGGGGGACGGGCGCTGGAGGCGGACGCGCAGGCTAAATATCTGAACTCGCCTGAGACCCCGCTCTTCCACAAGGGCGCGACGCTCTACAACCTCCACAACGCCCGCAAGGCCGCGCATGAGGCGGGAACGGTGATCGCCGTCGAGGGCTACATCGACGCCATCGCCATGACCGCGGCCGGTTTTCCCAACGTCGTCGCGCCGCTCGGCACGGCGATCACGCCCGAGCAGCTGGAGCTGCTCTGGCGCTTGGCCGAGGAGCCCATGCTGTGCCTGGACGGCGACAAGGCCGGGCTCAAGGCCGCCTATCGAGCGGTCGACACGGCGCTGCCTCTGCTCGGGCCGGGCCGCACGTTGCGCTTCGCGCTGCTGCCGGGCGGCCAGGACCCGGACGAGCTCTTGCGCGCAGGCGGGCGAGCCGCAGTAGAAGAGGCGCTTTCCGCGCCGCTGCCGCTCGTCGAGATGCTCTGGCGACGCGAGACGCAGGACGCCGGGCTCGACACGCCCGAAAAGCGCGCGGGCCTGAAGCGGCGCCTCAATGAGATCGCCGGGCTGATCCAAGACCAGACCCTGCGCGAGGAGTACAGGAGGGACCTCGCCAACCGCCTCAGTCGGCTATTCGGCGGCCAAAGGTCGCAGGAGCGGTTTCGTCCGCGCGGGGAATATCTCCGTCGCTCTGGTCCCGAACGGTCCTGGCGGGCAGGCCCGAACGAACCCTCCGGCCCCGTCCGCATCGGCTCGGCGCTCGGCAACTCGCCGCTGTTCAAAGGCGAAAGACAGAAGGTGTCGCCCCGCGAATGCCTTATTTTGCTGATCCTGGTCAATCACCCCCGGCTGCTGGCGGACAACATCGAGGAGCTTGCTGCGCTGGAGCTCGAGGCGGCCGAGGCGAACGCCCTGCGCAATCTGCTGTTGCAGAGCGCCTTCGACTTCGGCGGAGAGGACGCTGGAGCCGAAACCGCGACTTTGATAGAAGCCATTGACAGGGCAGGATTGACGGCCTTTCTGTCGCGGCTTCGGGGCATGGAGGCGCATGCGAGCCTATGGAATGTGCGGCCCGGCGCCGCAAGCCTCGATGCGGAGGTGTCGCTTAAGCAAGCTCTGGCCTTGCATCGCCGCGCCAGCCCCTTAAGTAGGGAAAAGAACACAACTGAGGCGCGTCTTGCGGCGGACCCAACGCAGGAGGATCAAGCGAGGCTGGCCGAAATCCAAAAACATTTGACGACGCTCGAGGGAACGGAAGCCGCGCTTGAGGGTTTTGGTCTGACGACGGGGCGCGTCAGGCGAATCTTGTAAGCTTGCCGCCTCCCGGGTTCATATGGTTAAGGAAGCCTTAGGTCGTCGCAAGCCATGTTGGACTGGCGATGCCGAAGGGCGTGTCGCAGCCCGCAGTCGTTTTGGCTGCAATCATGAGATTTTCGCCGCCTCGAGCTTTGCTTTGCGCTTGGCTTCGCCCGTTTGTCGGGCTGTGAAGCCCGTAAGGCCGCTTTAGGCGGCGTTCGGCCGTGGATAGGTTCGGAGCTGAAGATGGTCAAGAAAGACGAGGAAAAGGTCGAGGGCGAAACCGCGGTGATCGCGGAAAGCTCCGACGGCCCCTTGCTCGACCTCAACGACGCCGCCGTCAAGCGGATGATCAAGCAGGCGAAGAAGCGCGGCTTCGTGACCTACGCCGAGCTCAACGCCGTGCTGCCGTCTGAAGAGGTGTCTTCCGACCAGATCGAGGACGTGATCTCGATGCTCTCCGAGATGGGCATCACAGTCACGGAAGGCGACGATGCCGACGACGGCGAGGATGAGCAGGAGGAGGAAGAGGCGCCCGAGAGCGGCGACCTCGTCGAAGCCTCGCGCACGACCGCCGTCGCGACCAAAGCGTCTGAGCCCGCCGACCGCACCGACGATCCCGTCCGCATGTATTTGCGCGAGATGGGCTCGGTCGAGCTTCTGTCGCGCGAGGGCGAGATCGCCATCGCCAAGCGCATCGAGGCTGGGCGCGAGGCGATGATCGCCGGCCTTTGCGAGAGCCCACTGACCTTCCAGGCCATCATCATTTGGCGCGAGGAGCTGGAGGCTGGCAAGGTCCTGCTGCGCGACATCATCGATCTGGAGGCGACGTACGCCGGGCCAGACGGGAAGTCCGCCGCGTCGAAGCCCGCCGAGGCGCCGCCCGTGGTCGGCATGGCGCCGGCGACCGCCCCGCGCACCCCGCCCGCGGGGATCGGCGACGAGGACGCTCGGCCGCCCGAAGAGACTTTCGAAGAAGACGACGATCTCGAGAATTCCGTTTCGCTCTCGGCCATGGAGACGGAGCTGAAGCCGAAGGTCTTGGAGACATTCGCGCGCATCGCCGACGCTTATAAGAAGCTGCGCCGCCTGCAGGACCAGAACGTCGAGAACCGGCTCAAGAACGAGACGCTCACTCCCGCGCAGGAGCGCAAGTACAAGACGCTCAAGAAAGAGATCGTCGTCGACGTGAAGTCGCTCTCCTTGAACCAGAACCGCATCGAGGCGCTGGTCGAGCAGCTCTACGACATCAACAAGCGGCTCATCGGCTTCGAGACGAAGCTTCTACGCTCGGCCGAGTCGCACGGCGTCGCCCGCGAAGACTTCATTGACAAGTTCCACGGCTCCGAGCTCGACCCCAAATGGGTGCCACGGGTGGCGAAGCTCGGCTCGAAGGGTTGGAAGGAGTTCGTCGCGAACGAGAAGGACAACATCCGCGAGCTGCGCTCGAGCATTCATGGGCTCGCGACGGAGACGGGACTGGAGATTTCCGAGTTCCGCAAGATCGTGCAGGTCGTGCAGAAAGGAGAGCGCGAGGCGCGCCAGGCCAAGAAGGAGATGGTCGAGGCCAATCTGCGGCTCGTGATCTCGATCGCCAAGAAATACACGAACCGAGGCCTGCAGTTTCTGGATCTGATCCAGGAGGGCAATATCGGCCTGATGAAGGCGGTCGACAAGTTCGAATATCGCCGCGGCTACAAGTTCTCGACTTACGCCACCTGGTGGATTCGTCAGGCGATCACGCGCTCGATCGCCGATCAGGCGCGCACGATCCGCATCCCGGTGCATATGATCGAGACGATCAACAAGATCGTGCGTACCTCGCGCCAGATGCTGCACGAGATCGGCCGCGAGCCGACACCCGAGGAGCTTTCTGAAAAACTCGCCATGCCGCTCGAGAAGGTGCGTAAGGTGTTGAAGATCGCCAAGGAGCCGATCTCTCTCGAGACGCCGATCGGCGACGAGGAGGACTCGCATCTCGGCGACTTTATCGAAGACAAGAACGCGGTGCTGCCGATCGAGGCGGCGATCCAGTCGAACCTGCGCGAGACGACGACGCGCGTGCTCGCGTCCTTGACGCCCCGCGAAGAGCGCGTGCTGCGCATGCGCTTCGGCATCGGCATGAACACCGACCACACGCTAGAGGAAGTGGGCCAGCAGTTCTCGGTGACGCGCGAGCGAATCCGTCAGATCGAGGCGAAGGCGCTGAGGAAGCTGAAGCATCCGTCACGGAGCCGGAAGCTCAGGAGCTTCTTGGACAATTGAGGCGGTTGCAGCGTTTCGAGCGGGACCTCTCAGCCGAAACTCAACCCTTTCGCCTTGGCGAGCGCGATGAGGAGCAGCCCGACATGCGGCGCGTGGATCATGTCGCCCGCAAGAGCGAGCCGCGCCGCCTCGCGCCAGGGCGTCGGCTCGACCACGATGTCTTCGGTCGCGTCCAACCGCTGCCCCTGCGTCGGCTTCGCGCCGAAGGCCAGCAGAAGGTGCAGGCCGTTCGTCTGCAAGGCGGGGTTGGGCGATAGCCGGGCGACGTGGCTCACGGTCGCGACAGCATATCCCGTCTCCTCGAGCAGCTCGCGCGCGCCGGCGGCTATCGCGTCGGTTTCATGGGGGTCCATGCAGCCGCCAGGCAGCTCCAGCGAAACCGCCTTCGCGCCATGACGATACTGCCGCACGAGCAACAGCCGGTCTTCGTCGTCGAAGGCCGCGACATGCACCCATTCCGCATAGTCGATCAGGTAATAGGGGTCGAGCACGGCGCCGCGCCGGGTCACGCAGCGCTCGGCGCGCAGCCTAATCCACGGCGACTCGATGAGCACGCGCGAGCTTTCCGCGCGCCAGGGCGCGAGTATCTCTTCGCTCATCGCTCCAGCCCGGCGGCGCGGCGCACGAGCGCCTGCGCCTCGACAGAGTCCCAGGCGGCAGGGCCGGAAAGCTGACCGAGCGCGCAGCCGTTGGGATCGAGGAGGTAGCTCGTCGGCAGCCCCAAAAGCTCACCGCCCTGCTTGAGGCGAAAGAAGATGTCCGCCTTGGGATCGGCGTAAAATTTGAGATTCTTGACCCCGAGCTCGGCGAGCAGCGCTTTCGGTCGATCGAGCCGGGAGGTGTCCACGTTGATCGCCACGACCTCGAACTTGTCGCCGCCGATTGCGCCTTGCAGCCGATCGAGCGCCGGCATCTCCTGGCGGCAGGGCACGCACCAGGTGGCCCAGACGTTGACGAGGATCGTTTTGCCCTTGAAAGCCTCCAACGTTGTCGACGCGCCGTCCGACCCGTTGAAGGCCAACGTTTCCATCGGCTCGGAGGCTTTCGCCGGCGCAAACGCCGCAACCTCCCCTTTCGCCAGCGGCTCGAGCGAGGACGCGAGCGCGGCGGCCGCGACGCAGGCCGGATTCGGCGCTTTGGGCTCGCGCGGCGGCGAGTTCGTGTATAGATACGCGGCGACGGCGACGACTAAAGCGGCTGCGCCCGCGAGCATTCTGCGATTGAGCGAAGGTCTTGCCGGCTGCTCGGTCATCTTTCACGTCTTTCCGAGGGGTCTCATGACAAGCAAAATCTGGGGCGGGCGGTTCCAGGACAAAGCCGACGCGGTGCTCGAGGCGATCAACGTCTCGATCGACTTCGATCGGCGGCTCTGGCCCCAGGACATCAGAGCCTCGCTCGCCCATGTCGCCATGCTCGGCGCCTGCGGCATCATCGCCAGGGACGACGCCGGGAAGATAGCCGAGGGGCTCGCCCGCATCAAAGGCGAGATCGAGGCCGGCGGCTTTCAGTTCTCGCGCAAACTCGAGGACATCCACATGAACGTCGAGTCGCGGCTGGCCGAGCTGATCGGCCCCGCCGCCGGCCGACTGCATACGGCGCGCTCGCGCAACGATCAAGTGGCGACGGATTTCCGCCTGTTCATCCGCGATCAGCTGGAGCGGCTCGACGCCGAGCTCCTCGCACTTGAGCGCGCGCTTGTCCAGAGGGCGCTTGACGAGGCCGCAACGGTCATGCCGGGCTTCACGCATCTGCAGTCGGCGCAGCCGGTGACCTTCGGCCACCATCTGCTCGCCTATGTCGAGATGATCTCGCGCGACCGCGGGCGGTTTGCGGACGCGCGCGCGCGCTTGAACGAGTCGCCCTTGGGCTCCGCCGCGCTCGCCGGCACGTCCTTTCCGATCGACCGCGAGATGACAGCCAAAGCGCTCGCCTTCGACCGCCCGACGGCGAACTCGCTCGACGGGGTCTCCGACCGTGATTTTGTGCTGGAGCCGCTTGCGGCCTGCGCAATCTGCGCGACGCATCTGTCGCGCTTTGCGGAGGAGATCGTGCTGTGGACGACGCCACAATTCGCTTTCGTCTCGCTCTCCGACAAGTTCACGACCGGCTCGTCGATCATGCCGCAGAAGCGAAATCCCGACGCGGCCGAGCTCGTGCGCGGCAAGACGGGCCGAATCCTCGGGGCTTTGCAAGCGCTGCTTGTCGTCATGAAGGGGCTGCCGCTGGCCTATTCCAAGGATTTGCAGGAAGACAAGGAGCTTGCCTTCGACGCCCTCGATTCGCTTGCGCTCTGCATCGCGGCGATCGCCGGGATGACGCGCGACATGAAAGTCGATCGCGACAAGATGCGGCAGGCTGCGGGCGCAGGCCACGCCACGGCGACGGATCTCGCCGACTGGCTCGTGCGGGCGCTGGGTTTGCCGTTTCGCGAGGCGCATCACGTGACGGGCCGCATTGTCGCGCTCGCCGCCTCGCGCGGCGTCGGCCTGGAAGAGCTGGCGCTCGCCGAGCTGGAGAGCGTCGAGCCGCGGATCACGCCGGAGGTGTTTTCTGTGCTCGGCGTCGACCGTTCGGTCGAGAGCCGCACGAGCTACGGCGGGACCGCACCGTCCAATGTGCGCGCACAGGCCGAAGCGTGGCTAAAGCGGCTGGCGGACGAGAACGCCCTCGGTTAGACAGGCTGAGGCGTTCGGCGGCTCAACCCTTCGTGGAATTTTCGTGTGTTTCATCTCTTCGAGACCACGACCGAGCCGAGGATCGACCAAATCCGATAATCCTGCCCCTGCTTGCCGCGAGGGTCCGGTATCTGCATCTTGAACTCATTGCAGACCCGGCCTAGTTGGACCGCAGGCGCCGGCGCAGAGTGGATGTTCATGCCGAACCGGAGCGGAAAGATCGAGTATCTCTCCATTACGATCTCGGGGCCGTCGCCCTCGGTGGACAGTATTTCAACAGTCTCAGCGACGCACCCGGAACCTTCGCCGCTCGTCTTCTGGCGCAATCCGACGCCAAGTTTGCGGATCACGTCGTGCGCCCGGAATTGATCTATCACTTTGCATGGGGCCCTTCTCCCGTTGTCACCAAGTATTGATGGCGCGTGGTAAACAGGGAGACCAAAAGTTGCATGTGGCGCTCTTGCGCAAGGCGCTCCTTGCGAAACTCCCCCGAAGCGTCTTTCCGACCGTCGATCCTCTTGACTTAGGGTCACGATCCCATGGGGTTCGCGAGCGCTCTTTGCGTTTCCGCTCTTTGCGTTTCCGTTGACTTCGTTCCCCGCACCCTGTATCCAGCGCACTTCCCGGCGCGGGTCCTGCTCGCGCCCCACTGCGCCCGTGGCGGCCCGCCTTCCCGCGAGCGGCCTGTCGGCCGGAGAGATCCGGCAGAGGAGGGCGCGTTTCCGCTAGAAACCGCGAATTCCGCGGGCAAGCGAGGAACGCGGGCAAAACGTCGCGGCGCGCAAAGCGCCCGCGCGTCTCTCGCTTTTTCGCGCCGGCCCACGCCAGACGAGAGATCTGAAGTGACGAAACGCGCAGACGCCAAATATAAACTCGACCGCCGTATGGGCCAAAACATTTGGGGCCGCCCGAAGAGCCCAGTGAACCGCCGCGAATACGGCCCTGGCCAGCACGGCCAGCGCCGCAAGGGCAAGCCCACCGACTTCGGCACCCAGCTCAAGGCCAAGCAGAAGCTCAAGGGCTATTACGGCAACATCTCTGAAAAGCAGTTCCGCAAATATTACGCCGAGGCGCTCCGCCTCAAGGGCGACAGCTCAGACAATCTGATCGGCCTGCTGGAGCGCCGGCTCGACGCCGTCGTCTATCGGGCGAAGTTCGTGCCCACGGTCTTCGCGGCGCGCCAGTTCGTCAACCACGGCCATGTCAAGGTCAACGGAAGACGGGTCAACATCCCGTCCTATCTCGTCAAGCCCGGCGACCTGGTCGAGGTCAAGGAAAGCTCGAAGCAGGCCGTTACAGTGCTCGAGTCTATCCAGCTCGCCGAGCGCGACGTGCCGGAATATTACGACGTCGACCACAGCAAAATGACGGCAAAGCTCACGCGCGTGCCGCACGCGACCGAGGTGCCCTATCCGGTGCAGATGGAGCCGAACCTCGTCATCGAATATTATTCGCGCTGACGTACCCTGTCATTGCGAGTCGCAGGCGAAGCAATCCAGGAGCCGCAAGCAGAGATTCCTGCTGGCTGGCTACCGTCGCGGCTTCAGGATTGCTTCGCCAAAGCCCGTCCTTAGACGGGCGTCTAAAAAGACGCCCTTCGGCTCGCAATGACGACCTTTTGCCGCAGCCAATAAACCTGGAGCGAACATGACGATCGCCGCCTTCACGCCGTCCCGCCGCGTCCTGCTGTCCGCAGTCCTCTCCTTGAGCCTGCTGGCCGTTCCTGCCGTCCCGCTCGCCGCCGAGCAGGGTCAGGGCGGCAAGGTCGACGTGGCCGAACTCATGGCGCCGAACGCGCTGCCCGACATCGTCGAGGGCAAGGCCAGCGCGCCGGTGACGATCGTCGAATACGCCTCGATGACCTGCGGGCATTGCGCGGCCTTCCACCGCGAGGTCTACCCGATCATCAAGAAGGACTATATCGAGACCGGCAAGGTGAAGTTCATCTTGCGCGAGTTTCCGCTCGACGAGGTGGCGACGGCGGCTTTCATGCTCGCGCGCTCGCTGGGGCCCGACAAACGCAGCGCAGCCGTGGATCTGCTATTCGCGCAGCAGAAGAACTGGGCTTTCACCGACAGCCCCCTCGACGGCCTCGCCAATGTGCTGAAGCAGACCGGCATCGGCCAGGCTCGACTTGAGGAGGTGCTCAAGGACGCCAAGCTCCAGCAGGACGTGAACGCCGTACGTGATCGCGCGGCGGAGAAGTTCGATATCCGCGCGACGCCGACCTTTTTCGTCAACGGCGTGAAGTTCACTGGCGAGATGAAGATCGCTGACCTCGACAAGATCATCGCCGAGACTGGGCAGCCGAGCGTGTCGGAGAAGAAGTAGGACGTTCGGCGGGAAAAACTGTAAAAACTGGCGAAGGCCTGAGCGTGCCCCTCATTTCGGCCGCGCGGCAGGGGACGCGTCGCGCGATGCCGCATCGATCGACGATGCGCCCCTTAACTTTGGACTATTTCGAAAGAGCGCGGCAATTTGTCGCGTTCGTCGCGGCCTCGTCGCGACAACACCTTAGCGCCGTGCAACGCATGGGCAATTCTGCAATAGCGAAGACTTAGTTGCCTCCACGGAAAAAATGTCTAAATGTTGTCATCGGTGTGGCGGCGCGACGAGTGAAGCACAATGGACGTCTCCCTAGACGACGCAATCGGGATCCACGCGCGCGCGCTAAAGTCCCGCGCCGGCAAAAGGTCGCGGCTCGTGGCGAGGCTTCGCGCGCACGATCTCATGGCGAAAGGAGACGCCGAAGGCTTCCGCATTTGGATGCAAGTTGGCGAGCAAGCGGCGAGGCTGCTCGCTGCTCAAGCCGCAGCGGAAGTCGATGGCGTCGAGCCGGCGGTGACCCACTAAAATATGTCGATCGGGCCGCGCGGCGGCGAACCCCGCGACTTTTTTGTAACCCCTGCGCGAAACGTTGCAGTTCGGGCTGGCGAGACGCTCCCGAACAGGGTAAGCGCCCCTCATGTGGCGAGATCGGCTAGACGTCTTTTGGGACGGCAGACGAACCTTGGCGCTCGGCGTGTTCGACGCCGAGGCCGGGGGCGCGCCTGATCTCGCCGTCTTCGCCGCCAGGGACGTAAGCTTCGCCGACGCGGCGCTGCTCGATTTCGTTGAAGCGAGACAGTGGCGGCGCGGCGGTTCGGTCCTCGATCTCCCCAAAGGCTACGCCTTCGTCAGCGTCTGCGCAGCCGACGGCGCCGAGGCGCGCTTCGCGCTCGGCGACGATGAGGCGTCCACCAGCGGCGAATGGCGGCTACTGCTCGTCGAGGAGGCGGCGGCCACGGAAGCGGCGCGCGTCGTCTTTCGCACGGCGCATCTCTCCGCGCGCGGCGATCTGGAGCGGCTGACGCGAGAGGAGATCGCCGGCAGCGGCTCCAAGCTCGTCTGGGCGATCTCGCAGCGGCGCCGGAAGACCGCCATGGGCTTCGAGGCCGACGGCGAGGCCCCCCTGCCGCTCGTGCGGCTCTCCCCTGCGCAAATGGCTTATCCGACGCAGCAGAGCCGGCTCATAGTCGAAGCGCTCGAGATCCTGACGCAGCAACGGCTCGCGCCGTTGAAAGCCCCTTTCGCCGTCATGGAGCATTGGCTCAGCGAGGCCGGCGCGCCCATGGCGACGCTGCGCTTGCGCTTTCCGGGTCTCGACCAGAGCGAGGCATTCCTTTCCCGCGTCTCTGTTGTGCTCGTCATGCACCAGCGCCGGCGGTTGCGCGCGCAAAACGCTGAGCAGCGCCGGCTCGGCGGCGCGGTCACTGACGCGCTGACGCTCGGCGACATTCGCCACGCGACGGGCTCGCAACAGGAGAAACCCGACGCCGCAGTCGGCGGCGCGCCGATCATCGTCCATAATTTGTTGAAGCTCGTCACGGGCGGCGTCGCGGAGTTCGACGGGGTTTCGCTGCGGCGGCGCCCCAACGGCGCCTCTGACATGAGCGTCGCCGTCGAGATCGATTTTTACGGCGCGGCGCTCGGCGACGATATCGGCCTCGTTTCCGCCGGCGCCGACGCCGGCGACTTCGGCGTCGTTCCGGAAGATCCCGGCGGCGCCCGTTATGTCCGGCTGTTTCGCATCGAACGCGACGGGCTCGCGCCGCGCCGGATCGAAGAGGACGATCCTCTCCTCGAGGAAATCCTGCGCATCGCCGAGGCGAGCGAAGGCGCGGGCGTCGGCGGCGGCGCCCGTTCCGGAGAGAAGACGCTCGGCGCGCAGGCCCGGCGTGAAAAGCTCGTCGTGGAGCTCAACTCTGCCCTCGCCGCCGCAGATTTCGACCGGCGGCTCACCCCCGAGAAGATTTGGGAGGTCTTCGAGCCGAACCTCATGGCGCAGTTCGTCGCTCTCATCGAGAACGCTGCGCCGCTCGGTCGCGTCTTCTTGCACAAGATCGGCGGATTTTCTGCCTTCCGCGCCGATCCCGCGCTGGTGCGCGCGCTGGTGCGGCAACAAGAGTTTCCACCGAGCTTGAGCGAAACGTCGCTGCGCGAGCTGCGGCTCGCGTCGCCTTCGCTCGTTTATCGCTATCTTGCCGCGCTCGGGCTCTCGCGCGTGCTGGCGCAGGGCGTCGAGGCGGCGGCGCAAAGCGCCTCATGGCGGCTGTTCATGCTTCCGCCGCAGGCCGGCCTCGCCGGAACGGCTTTCGCGCGGCGGCTCGCCGCGACGCACATCGTCCTCGACGGCGGCGACAATCTCGAGCGCAAAGCCGCGCATGTGACCCGATCGCTCGCGGACGAGGCCATGGTCGAGCGCGCCGCCATCTGGTGCGAGGATCAGCATCATCAGCAACAGGGCGAGGCGTTGCGCGACTATCTGCTGCGTCGCCGCGAGGGCGAATGGACCCTGCTGCAGGATGCGGAAATCCTCGCCCGCATCGTCGACGAGGCCGACGCCTATTGGCGCGAGGTCGAGCACGGCGCACATCCAGCGGCTCCGCCTGCAGCCGAGACGCACGAGCCCGCAAGCCTCCTTGCGCGCGTGCGCAGCTTCTTCACCGGCGGCGGCTAACGCGGAGCGCTTCGGCTCATGCTAGAAAGGCCTATGACGGAAAAGCTCAAGATCTGCTTCCTCGGGCCGAGGGGCGCAGGCAAATCCTCGCTCCTCGCCTCTCTCGTCGACAGCGTCATGCAGAGCGCCTACGGCTATCCGCCGCAGCTGCGGCCCACGCTGCAGGCCATCACCCGCATGGAGTTCGAGGAGGGAACCCCCGCCGCCTCGAAATTCGAGCTCCTCGAAAATCTCGTTAGCGACTACGAGCGCCTGCGCGGCGAGTTTGCGGCGGGCGGCGCCCCGACGCCGGCCGCTGAAGCGCTCGACTACCATTTCCGTCTGACGATCAACGGCGATGCGGACCCGCGAGCAAGGACGCGTCATCTCATTGAGATCACCGATGGCAGCGGCGATTTCGCGGCGCCCTCCGTCGCCGCGCAAACTCCGTCCTTCGCAGCCAAGGAAAAATTCGCCGCGAAGCTGCTCGGCGCCGACGCCATCGTGCTGGTGCTGCCGCTCGCGCGCGTCGAAGACAGCGCCTTTGTTCCCGATCTCGCGCGGCTGCTTGAGCGGCTGGCGCAAGCCAGGGAGCGCAAAGCTAAGCGCTTCATCGTCGCCTTCTCGCGCTATGAGAAGCTCTTTGTGCAGTTCGGTCCGGCGGCCTTCACCTACGCCTGCGATCCTGCCGTCGCCCTCCATGTCGTGCGCAAGGCCGTGCAATCGGCGCCCTGGCTCAACGTTCTGCGCCGGCTGGAGGTCTCCGAGCCCGACGCGAAGACGCGACTGACTGTCGTCTCCGCTTTCGGCTTCGTCAAGAACTTCCAGAACCCGAATTGGGATCCGCATCAGCCCGGCGAGCGGCGCTTCCGGCGCTCCGGCCTCACCGGCGCGCAAGCTTACGCCGAATTCTGGCGCCCGTTCCTGACCGCCGAGCCGATTCTGTGCGCCGCGCTCGACCAGAGCAGCGCCTTCACCTTCTCCTTCTCGCAGCTCGACGGCGGCGAGGGATGAGCCGCTCCATGCTCCACCCCGGCCTCACCCTTTCTTCGTCTGCGGCGCATCGCACTCCTTGGCCTTGATCCTGACCTCGGCGACGGCGGCGCCGGCGTTGTCCCTGAAGGAATAAATCACATAGGTCCCGCGCTTCTTCACCTCCGGCATCATCGTGCAGACGCGCTCCGTGAGCTGCGCCCTGAGCTCGTCGCCGCGCACCGAATTGATGGCGATCTCCTTCGCCGAGGCGTCGTCCGTCAACGTGTAAAAATAGGTGAAGGCGTTGCCAGGGCCGGCGGCCGTCTTGTCGAGGCGCACGTTCTCGCTGACCATCTCGGGCAGCGTCGCGTTCACCGCGGCGGCTTCGGCTACGAGAACCGCCTCGAGGGGATCCTTGCTTGCGGAGTTGCCGCCGCTGAACAGAACTCCGGCGGCAAAGAGCGCCGGCAACGCCAGCAGCATCGCGACCGACGGCAGATTCTTGGCTTCCATGCTCTCCACTCCTAGAACACGTGCGGGATCAAGCGCCAGCGCACCCTGGCGCAATAGTCCGCATAGCCTGGCAAGCGCCGCAACAAAATTTCTTCCTCATTAACAATTCGCCAAAGCATGAAAGGCGCCACCGCGGCGACCGCCAGGAGCCCCCACAGAGAGCCGAGCGCCAGCGGCGTCGCCGCGCAGTAGACGAGCGCGCCGGCGTACATCGGGTGGCGCACCAGGGCGTAAGGACCTGTTGCGATCACCCTCTGGTCTCGGAAGACCCCGATCGTCGCAGCGGCGAAGCTATTTTCTCTAAAAGTTAGAAAGACGACGTAATATCCCAAAAGAAACAGCAGCTCGCCGGCGAGCGCCAGGACGGCCGACGTCTCGGACCAGCCGAAGCGGCGGTCGAGAGCGGGAACGACCAGCAGCGCGATCGAGCCGAGGCTCATGAAGGTCATGATGATCTTCTGCGCCGGCTCCTTCTCGGCGAAAGGCCCGCCGCTGAGACGCCGCTCCAGGAGAGCGCGGTCACGCCGGATGAGATAGGCGGTGATGGTCCCCCCGGCGCCGAAGAAGACGGCGAGATAGGCCCACGCCTGCCAGTAGCGCAGCGTCCCGGCGGGCAGGAAGAGCAGGGCGGCCATGGCTGCGGTGAGCACAACGAATTTTTGCAAGGCGTTGCGTTCGAGCCTGTCCATGGTCTACCTCACTCGCACCGGCATGATCTCGGCGGAAAGCTGCACCTCGTCGCCAAGCCCGTAGTGATAGAAGGCGGGCCGGGAGAGGAGACGCAGAAAAAGGAACAGCCGCAGCCGCAGCCGCTTGAAGAGGCCAAGCCGCGTCGCCGGCAGCAGATGCTCGTGCGAGACGTGCACGACCCAGCTCCGCGGGTCCGCCGGCAGGTCGATCTCCTTGTGCCGTGCGAGCTCCTCCAGGCAGCGCTCGACATTGGGCTCCTCCATGAAGCCGAAGCGCAGCTCGACGCCGAGGACGCTGCCGCGCTCGCGGTCGCGATCGAACACCGTCACATGATAGCGGTTGTGATGAATGTACGGGACCTTGGCATGCGTGACCTCGACGAGGATGAGGTTGCGCGGAAAGACGCCATAGCGCTCCCACAAGAGGCCGACGAGCGCTGGGGCTCGGTCATTGGGACGGCGCACCGCCGCCGCCGCCATGACGAGAGCGTTGCGCTCCAGAAAATTCACGCTCCGGCGGTGCAGCTCGACGACCTCGGCCATGGAGAGCGTCGAGCGCGCCTTGTACGCGGCCGTGGTCGCCTTGCGGCCCCAGCGCCAGGTCGCCATGACCAGAAAGACGGCGAGGCCGACGGCCAGCGGCACATAGCCGCCTTCGACGAATTTCATCGAGCTCGCGACGAGGAAGGCGCCGTTTAGCGCCGTGAGCGACCCCCAAACGACGCCGGCGCGCACGACGCTCCAGCGCCAGTAGCGACGCGAGACGGGATACATAGCGACGGAGGTGATCGTCATGACGCCTGAGACCGCAAGGCCATAGGCGGCGGCGAGCGCAGAAGCGGAGCCGAATCCCAGCACCAGCGCGAGGCAGCCTAGCCACAGCGACCAGTTGACCATGGGGACGTAAATCTGGCCGGCCTGCTTGTCGTGCGTGTGCCGCACGAAGAGACGCGGAAAGAGGCCCAGGCCGATAGCCTGCGACATCAAGGAGAAGGCCGCGGAGATCAGCGCCTGCGAGGCGACGACGGTCGTAAGCGTCGCGAGGCAAACGAGCGGCAGGACCAGCGGCTCCGGCGCGAGGCTGTAGAACAGCTTGCCGCCGGCGATCTTCGCGCCGGAGAGCAGGAGCGCGCCCTGTCCCAGGTAGTTGAGGAGCAGCGCCGGAAAGACGACCGAAAACCAGCTCAGGCGAAT
>Ga0187781_10001574_pt1 | contig 17260 bp, 13 predicted proteins | sample 0715_SJ02_MP02_2_FD_132447 | JGI IMG/M metagenome (GOLD analysis project Ga0187781, IMG submission 132447) | Tropical peat soil microbial communities from peatlands in Department of Meta, Colombia - 0715_SJ02_MP02_20_MG | ecosystem: Environmental > Terrestrial > Soil > Wetlands > Peat | place... | reverse complement strand
TCGGTGACCGCTTCCACCGCTTTGACCACGAGGTCCCAGGGAACGGTGTCGAAATCGGACAAGCTCGCGCAGCGAAACATAGGCTGGCTGGACGCGCGCGCCGCTGGCAGCGGATCGCCGAAGGCCTCGATCCCGACACGGCGGTCGACGTGCCTGGATTCCCGCCCACCGCGCAATGGGTCAGCGAGATCCGGGCTGCGCTGGCGGCGCCGACCGGCTAGGCAACATCAGCGCACCTGAGAATTCGCGGGACCGCCATCGGTCCCGCTGCTGGATCGGGCTAAACGCGGCAGCCGCTCCTAGCTGCTCCTTTTCGGTCGATCAATCCAGCACTGCGAGCTGTCCACGAGAGTGCATCCGGCTAGTCTCTGCCTATGGAGATCCGAGCCGCCCGGTGGCGGGGCGCGCTTATGCGTTTTCCGCCTATCTGGGTTATCTGGCCGACGATGGGCGTGGCGGTGGCGCTTTACGCCGCGCACCAGGGCCTTCGGCTTGGTGGTCGGGGGACCGACGGTCTCTTTGATTATTGGATCAACGACGGGCTGCTGTGGTGTGCCGCGGTCGCGTGCGTTGGAGGAGCATTGCGCGCAGGCCGGAGCCGCGCGCCGTGGTTGCTGGTTGCCCTCGCGCTAGCGAGCTGGGCTGTCGGCAGCACGATCTGGAGCATTCGGTTCGGCGGCGCCCCTGCGCCACCCCAGACGAGCATCTCAGATGTGTTCTGGTTGGCCTGGTACCCGCTGATCGTCGCGGCGCTCGTCCTCCTGATTAGAGACCGGATCCCAGGCTTCGAGCTTGATCGATGGATTGACGGCATCGCGGTAATGTTGCTCGTCGCGACGCCCTGGGTGGCTCTATTCCTGCAGCCTGTCGCGGAGCACTCGAGCGCAGCTGGGCTGGCCATTGTGCTCAATTTTGCCTATCCGCTGGGAGACGTCGTGCTCGTCGGGGCTGTCCTCGGGCTGTTTGTGCTGATGGACTGGCGCCCGGGTCGGATGTGGCTGGCGCTCGGGGTGGGGCTGATGGCGATTGGGGTCGCCGATGCGATCTCTTCGGTTCAAGCTCTGGAGCACACTCATGACCGGGGTATCTACGACGCGGCATGGGCGGCCGCCGCGGTTCTCGTCGCCTACTCGGCATGGCAACCGTACCCGGGTCGACTCGAACGGCGGGAGGTGACAGGGTGGCGGGCGATCGCCCTGGCGCTCGCGGCCCAGGTGATAGCGATATCGCTCCAGACCTACGCGTTCTTCCACGAGGTCCCAAGGAGCGAGCGCATCCTGACCGTGATCGTTCTGCTGATCGCGACGATGCTGATTGTGGTCAGCCGGCCTCGCCCGCGATCCGACTCGCGCGCAGAGCGGGACCCTCCAGGCTTGCATGCACGGGTGATGAACCCTGACCGGCCAGGTGCCTTCGAGGCGAACAATGCACCCGCTAAAGCGAACCAGCTAACCGAGCCGCAAGATCGCTCCGGTCAAGTCGTACCGACGGAGTAGCTGGTCGGTTATCTCTGTGTGATTGCTCCCGCCGGAGAGCAGCGTGGGGTGACGAGACGGGGTCTCCCGCCCCGCCACGTCCGAAGACGGGGTCGCGCTGGCCGGCGTCCGTGTGGGACGTCCGCCGCGCGTACCTCGGCATGAATCGGGATTGCCACCGATACGCCAGCCCCGAGCCTGCCCGAAGACTGCTGGATCGGGCTATCTGCAGCACTCTCCTTGAGCTCGTCGCGGAGGCGGCCGCTTCCGGTGATAGCGACAGCAGGATCATCCCGTCGAAGCCCTCCAATGCTTCTACTTGGCCGGGGCAATGCGGGCGTCGCTTGCGACTGTGCCGCTTCGGACGAGCTGCAGGAGCCCCGTGCCCGGCCTGACAGGGCCTGCCCGAGACTGATGAAGATCGTCCGAAGGGACAGCCGACCCGAGGTGCGGTCGCACTTCTGCTTAGAGCCTGGCGGCGTTTGCTGACTCGATCGTCTCCGCTAGCACGCGATGCCGCACGCGTAGGCAAAGGAGAAGTCGTCAATCGCCGGCGCCTCAGCTGCGTCACCGCACGCCCGGCGCGCTGCCGTTCCCCGAGAAAGGGGACGTCACGCGACGGTGCCGGTCGTCCGGAGCATCAGCGACGATGACGATCGTCGCCGCGTTCGCAACCATTGGCGAAGGAGGAGTCAAGCATGGCGGCGTGCTGATCGTCGTGGTTGTGGCCGGTGAACGTGCGGACGAGTCTGCGGGGCCGGGCGGACCGGGCTCTGCATGAGCCTCGCCGCGCCGGAATGCAGGGCGGCCACATTGGGGGAACGCAGCAGCCAGCGGCACAGTCGGCTGCGGTGCGGCTGGGCGCGGCCTGGGTTGTGAGCTGCGATTAGACCGAAGTTGCGGCTGAGAGGTTGACGGCGAGGGTGGGTGCGAGCTGTCGTCGCGAGCTGATCTCGAGCTTGCGGTAGACGCTGCTTAGGTGCACCTCGACGGTCTTGACGGTGACGAATAGCGCCTGAGCGATGTCCTTGTTGCTCATGTCATCGGCGGCGAGTTGCGCGACCCTGCGCTCACTTGCGGTGAGTGTTTCGAGCCCTGTTTGCACGACTTTGCGTGGTCGTGCTCCGGTGGCCGCGAGCTCGTCGTTCGCCTGGGCAACGAGCGCGTACGCGCCGAGCCGGTGCGCGATCTCGACTCCTTCACGGAGCCGCTCGCGGGCCTCGATCCGCTGTTTCGAGCGGCGCAGCGCACCGCCGTACTCGACGAGCGTGCGTGCGTGCTCGAGCCGTGCGGTCGTCGGCTCGAGCATGTCCACGGCTTCCTCGAGCATCGCTAGGCCGTCTGCGCCGCCGGTGACCAGGCCGAGGGTTCGCAGTGAGACGCCGATTCCGACCGGCACGCCCCAGACGCGGGCGAAGCCGAGCTCCTCCTCGATGAGCGTGGTGGCCTCGGCGTCGCGTCCCAGGTGGTGGAGGGAAAGCGCGGCCAGTGACCGCGCCGGGATCCACACGGGGGTGAAGGCGCCGCCCGCCGCGGCCACGTCGATGATCGTCTGGAAGTCCGCCAGCGCCTGTTCCGGCTCGTGCGCGAAGAGGTGCAGCCTCCCGCGTGCGCCGCGAAGAAAGAAGAGCTGCATGTTGTCGGCGGGCTGGTCGTCGAGGCGCGCGCTCTCGACGAGCACGCCGGCTTCCTCGAGCTCGCCGCGCTCGATCAGGACCTCCGCGAGTGTGCCGGTGTGCCACTGGAAGACGGTCGAGGCCGTCCCGGCGGCGCGGCTGAGCTCAAGGCCCTCGCGAAGGTCGGCTTCGGCGTCAAGCAGGCGACCTAGTCGAAGGCGGACGTAGGCGAGGAAACCGAGCAGGTTCGACAGCGCGAACGGATCTCCCCGCAGCCTGGCTCGACGTACGGCCAGCCCGTAGGCGTCGCAGGCCTCCTCGGGCTCTCCCGCCATGAACAGGGCGTTCACAGCGTGTTGATAGCCGATCGCTTCTTCGTCCTGGAGGACACCCATCGCGAGCGCCTGCCGTGCGCGCCGTGTCGCCCGCTCGCGCGAGCCGCAGCGGACTGCCTCATCGACGGCGAGTGCGGCTAGGAGCTGGGCGCTGCCGGCGCCACCGTGCAGCGCGGTCTCGTCGATCGCGGCGAGGCGCTCGGCGGCGACCGGGTAGTAGTCGGCAACCCAGCGGGCCGACGCGATGATCTCAGCGTCGAAGTGCTCCTTGAGGTCTGGATCGTCGTCGCCGAGCGCGTCGGACGCCTCAGGGAGGACCGTGATCGCGTCCACGAGACGGTTCGCATAGAACAGGGTCCGGCCGTACTCGAGCGCAGCTCGGGCGCGGCGAGTCGGCTCCGGAGCGGCGTGCATCGCCTCCTCCAGCCGGCCGATCGCATCGGGCGCTCCGATTCGGCGTTCCGCCAGGCCGAGCTCGAACAGGACTTCAAATCGGTCTTCACTGTCCGGCGGCTCGGCGAGTGCCCGGCGGAGGTAGTCGACAGCGGTGGTGTAGGCGCCGCTCGCCCCCGCCCGGTCGGCGGCGATTCGCAGCGCATGCACGACACCCGGGTCGCCGGCCGGTGCGACCTGGAGGAGGTGACCGGCCGCGCGTTCGGGTGGAGCCCCAGCCGCCGCGAGGATCTCGGCGGCACGGCGATGCAGCAGGATCCGGGTACCCGCGTCGATCGTGTCGTAGACGGCGGAGCGAACGACCGGGTGGGAGAACTCGATCGGGTCTGCGTCACGCAAGAGATCGACCCGGACCAGCGTGCTTGCGGCCTGGCCGGCGGAGACGAGGTCGAGCTCGGCGAGCGCGGCGGCGTGGCGAAGCTCGCTTCCGTCGCCCAGAATCGCCGCCGTTCTGGCGATAGCGATCGAGTCTGGCGGCAGGCGGGTGAGGCGGACCGAGACCGCTCGGGAGATCGCGCGCGGGTCAAGCCCGAGCACGGTCTTGGCGTGCGCGCCGGTCGGCTCCAGCCGTTCTTGCGCGACCGTGTCGAGCAGTGCACCCACGAACAGCGGGTTCCCGCCGGTGGCAACGGCGACGGCGGCGCAGAACGCGTCGGCCGGGTCCAGCCCGAGTCGCGTGCGGGTGAGCTGCGTGATCGAGGGAAGCGTCAATGGAGAAGGCTGGATGATCAGGGCCGCCGGGTCGGTGAGGAGCTGGTCGAGCAGCGCCGGGTCGTGGCCCTGCTCGGGAGGTCGCGTCGCCGCAACAACAACGAGCGGAAGCCCCTCCAGCCGACGCACGAGGTACCCCAGCCAGTGCAGCGACGGCCCGTCGGCCCAGTGCAGGTCGTCGACGATCAGGCAGGTCGGCTGCAGGTAGGCGATGTTCGCGGCCAGCCAGTAGAGCCCGTGCCGGATCGCGAAGGGCGAGTCGGCGAGGGCTGGCGGAGGCTGCGGCTGGACGGCAGGGAACAGCGGCTCGACGAGGGCTGCGGCGCCGGCGAGAAATTCGGCCCGCTGGTCTGCGGAGGCGTTGGCGAGCGGCTGCTCGAACAGCTGCCTGACGACACCGAACGCGAACTCGGCCTCGTGCTCGCCGGCCCGTGCGCCGAGCACCCGCATCTCGGCGCCACTCGCGATCGCCCGTGACTCGGCGAGCAGGCTCGACTTCCCGATCCCCGCGCTCCCCTCGATCACCACCAACCGTCCCTCTCCGGCCCGAGCGGCGCCGACTGCCTCTTGGAGGGCTGCCAGCTCCCCATCGCGTTCGAGCAGTGGCCGCGCAGACCCCGCCCGGAGGCCGGCGCGGTTCGCCGGCTGCGGCTCGGCGGTTGTCACCGTAACCGTTCCTGGGTCGACCGCTCCAGCTGCACGGTCAGGGAGGGGACCGGATGCTCGGGGCCCGCGGCCACGACGCTCATGCTAGGGACGGCCGGGCGAAACATTAGAGGGCAGATTCGGGTCGCCTCCGATGCGAATAGGAGGGGTCGGGCGGCACTCTCGCAGTCGTGATGAACCGACTGCACGGAGGACTTATGCGATTCCACCGTTTCAGCAGCGCAGGCACGCTCGCCGTCGTGTGCCTGGCGACCGCGATGTTGATGCTCGACATCGCCGTGGTCAACACCGCCCTGCCGAAGATCGCGGCCAATCTGCACTCCAATCTGACCGGGATCCAGTGGATCATCGACGCCTACACCCTCGCGTTAGCTACGGTCGTCCTGACGGCCGGCTCGATCGCCGACCGGATCGGCCGGCGGCTGATCTTCACCGCGGGAATCGAGCTCTTCACCGCGACCTCGCTCGCCTGCGCGCTTGCATCCAACATCGCCCTCCTCGACGCGGCCCGCGCGCTGCAAGGGATCGGCGCGGCGATGATGTTCGCGAGCTCGCTCGCGATCCTCGTCGACGCTTTCCCGACCGATCCAGGGCGGGCGAAGGCGTTCGCCGCCTACGGAGCAACGATGGGCGCGTCATTCGCAGTCGGACCGCTCGTCGGAGGCGCGCTCACGAGCGGGATCAGCTGGCGGGCCGTGTTCTACGTCAACGTCCCGCTCGGCATCGCAGCTCTCTTCGCGAGCTACGCATGGCTGCGCGAGTCACGAGACCCCTGGCCCCGGGCAATCGACCGGATCGGCCAGGCGACCCTCACCGGCGGCCTGTTCCTACTCGTTTTTGCGCTCTTGCGCGGCAATCAGGAAGGTTGGGGAAGCCCGCGCATCGTCGCCGAGCTCGTCGGCGCGGCCGTCTGTCTTGCGCTGTTCATCGTCACGGAGAGCCGGGTCGAGCAGCCGATGCTGGCGCTGCGTCTCTTTCGGCGCGCCGATTTCAGTGGCGCCCAGATCGCCGCCTTCACGGTCTCGGCCTCCTTCTTCGCGCTGTTTCTCTACACCACGCTCTACTTGCAGGAGGTGCTGGGGCTCTCGCCGATCGAGGCCGGACTCGTCTATCTGCCCGGAACGATCCTGATGTTTGCCGTCTCGGCAGCCACTGCGCAACTCACGCGCCGCATCCGCCCCGGCCTGCTGGTCGTCGCCGGGCTCGCGCTAGTAGCCGGAGGACTCGCCCTGATGACCCTCGCCGGGGCGCATTCCTCCTGGACGGCGCTCCTGCCGGGCGAGCTCGTCGTCTGCGTCGGGACCGGGCTCTTGAACCCCGCTCTGGCGGCGGTCGCGATGGGCTCCATCTCCGAGCGGCAGAGCGGGCTCGCGGCCGGCGTCAACGACGCCTTCCGTCAGGGAGGCATCGCCGTGGGGGTCGCGGCGTTCGGCGCGCTCGTCCCGACCGCGGCCGCACTCGGCCATGGATCGCCAGAGGCATACGTCGCCGGCATGCACACCGCCCTGCTCGTCGGCGCCGCGCTTGCCGTAGCCGGAGCACTCGCCTCGGCAGTGCTGCTGACGGGCCTTCGCAACGAGGCGGCGACCGGCGAGCTGGTCCCCGACGTCGCCTGACCGCCACCACGAGAACAACAGGAGGCCTCAGATGACCACCACCGCACCCACACGAAAGCTCGAGCGCTCCGTTACCGCGCTCACGAGCAGAGTCGTCCTTCCCGACCACCAGAACTGGGACGAGGCACGGCTCGCCTGGAACCTCGCTGTCGACCAGCAGCCGGTCGCCGTCGTCTTCCCCGAAACGGCAGAGGACGTGATCGCCGCCGTCGAACTCGGCCGGGCCTTCGAGCTCCGCGTCACCGCCCAGGGAACCGGTCACAACGCCGCCCCGCTCGGACCGCTCGAGGACACACTGCTCGTCAAGACCGAGCGCATGCGGGGGATCGAGATCGACCCCGACACCCGGATCGCGCGCATCGAGGCCGGCGCGGTGTGGCTCGAGGTGGTTGAGGCAGCGGCGCGACACGGGCTGGCGCCGCTCGCCGGTTCCTCGCCCGACGTCGGCGTCGTCGGGTACACGCTCGGCGGCGGGATCAGCCTTATCGGACGCAAGTACGGACTGGCCGCCAACGCAGTGCGAGCGATCGAGCTCGTCACCGCGGACGGCCAATTGGTTCGCGCCGATCGGGAGCACGAGCCGGACCTGTTCTGGGCGCTGCGCGGGGGTGGCGGCAGTTTCGGCGTGGTGACCGCAATCGAGCTGCAGCTGTTCCCCGTCGAACAGGCTTATGCCGGCGTGCTGTTCTACCCGATCGACCGCGGCAACGAGGTTCTGCACGCCTGGCGCGAGCTCACGCAAAGCGACCGGGTACCCGACGAACTGACCACCGTGGGCCGGTTCTTGCGGCTGCCGCCGATCCCGGAGATCCCCGAGCCGGTTCGCGGGAAGTCGTTCGCGATCGTCGAGGCGTATCACGTCGGTGACCCGGCGCAGGCCGACGAGCTGCTCGCCCCGCTGCGGGCGCTCGGACCGGTCAACGACACGATCCAGACCGTCCCGATGCCGGCGCTCAGCCACCTGCACATGGACCCCGAACACCCGGTGCCCGCTGCTGGCGACGGGCTGATGATCGCCGACCTACCCCCCGAGGCTCTCGACGCGTTCGTCGACGCTGCGGGCGAGACCGCCCAGTTCCCGCTGCTGACGGTCGAGCTGCGGCACCTGGGGGGCGCGCTGGGCCGCCCGCACCCGGCGAACGGAGCGCTCTCCTCAATCGACGCTAAGTACTTGATGTTTGCCGCCGGGATGGTGCCGGTCCCCCAGCTCCAAGCACCGGTGCGCGCGCAGGTGCAGACCGTAAAGGCGGCGCTCGCACCGTGGGGCGCATCCCACATGAACCTCAACTTCGCCGAGGCCCAAGGCGACCTGGCGCGGTTCTGGACCGAACAGGCCTACCGTCGCCTGCGACGCGTCAAGGCCACCGTCGACCCAGACGACGTCATTCGCTCAAACCATCCCATCCCGGCCGAACGCTGACACCCACCAGTCATTTCGAGCCAACAATCGCGAAAACAACGATCAGTCACATGAAACTGAACTCACCTCATAGGCTCTCGCCGTCACTAATGCTCGTGACGGTCGCGCTTGCGGTCGCTTCCTCGGGCTCCGCGATCGCCGCCGGCGGCCGGAGCAGCGGCGGTACGCCGATCGCCAAGGCCAACACGACGAGCGCCCTGGCGGCCGACCTCACGCCCGCGACGGAGGCGATCGGAAAGCCTCGCCGTCTCGACGGGTCGCTGGTGCCGCGCCTCGGCCGGTAGACCCAACGACCCCGCCCGACGAGCTGTGCTCGTCGTCCGCCCCTAGCACAAGACACGAGCCCGTCGAACGCACCACAAGTGAGGAGAAGCCAAATGAACCGCACGATTGCGCTATCGCAAACCAGACCAGCTCGCACGATGACCCTCGTGCGAAAGGAGAGACGACCATCGCGCGAAAGCGTCCCCGCGACGCCGCTGCCGACCAACGCCGCCGCCAGGACGGTCATAGGTCCGAGGGACGCTCCGCCGCGAAGCCCGGACCCGCACCGAGGGATCCGACTGGCTCCCTCATCGAAAGCCCAGAACTGACGCAGGTAAAACACGAGCTCGCCCTCGCCCTCACCGATCTCGGCGGCGCCACCTTCGCGCTCGCATACCACGGTGCGCTCAACGACGAGAGGCTCGCCCCCCGAGTACAGCGCATCTATGACCTGTTCACGCAGCTAAGCGCGCTCGATCACCCCGCGCACACCAGCCAGCACACCCACGAACCGGTAGCTGCCGTAGCGGCGTGACTAGAGCCGCTTTGGGCCGACGCTGGGCCGTAGCGGAGCCTGTCATACAGGCGGTTTGCGCCGGTCCAAGCCCACCGGGTCAGTCGCGCACCGGTCCACTCGACCGCTGCTTCGCATCGCAGACCGCGTCGCTGCCCCATCTGGCACACCGGCGCGTCGCGCCTACCAGCGGAGCGTGCCGGACAGCGCGTCCGCGAGGCGTGCCAGGGAGCTGGAGGGAAGCAGCGGAGGGCGGAGCCTTACCCGGTCGCCCGGCCAGAACGTGGTGGGCTTCAGCCGAGGGTTCAGCTGCTCCAGGGTGAGGATGTTGATGCCGGTGCTCGCGGCGATCGAGCCGAACGACTGGCCAGGGCGCACCGTCAAATACAGCGGTCCTAGCGGCACAGGCGTGGGGCTTGGCTTGGGCGGATGCAGCCACAGCTTGAGCCGCTGTCCGGGTACGAGGGCGAGTGGGTCAATGTCGGGGTTGAGCGCCTGTATCTGAGCGACGCTCACCCCGGTCTTGGCCGCGATCTCCGTCAACGTGTCCCCGGGCTGCACGATCCAGTACGGGGGCGGTCTGCGCACCGTCGCGTGCGAAGCCCTCGCGCCACCCTTCCCGTGGTCGGCGAGGTCGGGAGCGCTGAGCACTACGGCGATCACCCCGGCCGCCACAATCGCGAGCACGATCGGAGCTAGGTACCGCGATACCCCGCCTCGGGGGCCGGTGGCTGGCCCGAGTTGCACGGTCACTGCAATTCCTCCATAGCGCAAGCCGGATGTCGGCAAACTATGGCGCAATCGCCCGCCGAGCACCAGTGTCCGGTCGCCCTCTGCGTCGCGGTCAGCGGGACGCTCGGGCTACCGGCCGGTCGTTCGGCGCGTCACGTTCGAGATGGGCCGGCGCGCAACCGTGCGGCCGGCATCTGGAGCGTCATCGGTGGCGCCCAGCAGATTGCCGGCCCCCCTCCCTGGCGATGAACGAGCGGGGGTGGCGACGCGTTGCTATGTCATGTCGTCGCGTTTACGGTTGGTGTCGCTCAGGACGCCATCGTGCCCGCTCCGCCCGGACGGTGACGGCACTCGCGCGGGAGGGCGATCGGTTACTGCAACTGTGAGATGTCGATAGCCTTGCTCGGCGCCGTCAGCGTCACCGGCTGGTTAAAGCGATCGAACGTGATCTGCCCGCCGCCCGGTCCGTTCTTGACGACCTCGATCGGATAGGGCTTCCCCGTAGTGGCGACGTACAGGGTGCCGCCGTTGGTGGTGTCCTTCACCGGGATGACGCGCTGAGCGCGGATGGTCGTGATCGATCCCTTGTCGAGCTGGCCATGGTCAGACAGGAGCTGGTTGAATAGCTTCTGCAGGTCGGTCAGCGTGGCGAGCGCGGCCAGCTGGCCGCTGGCCGGGAACTTGATCCATTTGCCCCACAGCAGCTGCGCCGCGCCGCTGCCGGCGAACCTCTGCCAGAAGGCGATGGTCCCGTTGATGTACACGGCATTGCCGACGGCGACGACTTGAAAGCTCAGACCGTTCTGGGCCATCGAGCCTTCTCCGCCTTTGCCGTTCACCAGATTCAGATCGAGTGTGATGCGAGAGCCGCTGCTCATCACGTAGCCGGCGACGTGGACCGATGTCGCGCTCCCGACCGCGTTCGTGGCCGCGGTGACGATCTCCTCGGGGGACTTACTTTCGACCCCGTTCATCGATGGCGTAGCGCCACACGCCGCCACCGCCAGCGTCGCGATGGCGGCGAGAATGCCCGGGGCGAAGCATCGACGGACGATGCGAGAAAGCTACCCGGTTCCAAACCCAACACACCGGCACCACACCGACGGCCAACCTGGCCCCGTTCCGGCTACCTGCACAAGGCAATGACCGTCAGCGAATTCGGCCTCGACGCCACCCACCCCTGGGCCGCCCGCCGGCACGGCACTACGCCTACCAGTCGCGAGCGATCGCCTACCACCTCCACGTGTTCGCCAAGAGGCTGTCTAGATCGCCCTTTAACGTCTCAAGCGCCTGCGTCTAGGGCGCGTACCGTCGGGCACTCTCCGCCGTATGCTCCGGCGCCTGCGCGCGTCGCGCCCGTCGCTGGTCCGGTAGTCGGTCGGCGTCGTCATCGCGATCACTTGTCGCCCCGAAAACACCCATCTACCGTCGAGGTGCACGGGCCAGTTCCCGCTTCAGCCCTCTCGAGGCATTCGATCCCGAATGCGCCAGCGCCGGCGTCCGTGCTGGCGGTGGATGATGGTGCTTGCGCACCCAGATCCTCGAGCGCCAGTGCCGATCGCCCCGACGCTCCCGTTCCGCGGCGGACGAACCGTGAACCACGGCGCCAACGCGCCGGGTTCCTGGCTTGTCGGGGCTAACCAGAATAGCCCCGCGGCCTCGCTGGGCTACTTGAAGCTCACCAGGGTGATTTTGGCGGTCGCCGCGTCGCTGGGTCGCTGAGCGCCGCACGTGTGGCCACTGGTTGCCGCGGGCTCTGGCCAGAGAAGACCGCGGTCAGGGTTCTCGCGTGAGCCCTGCTTTCACGGTAGTAAGTCTGCCCGCAAACCCGGCGAGAGGCGCGGACAATTTCGGATGACCGCCTGCCTAGATTTACCGTGACGCTCCGTCGAAATCGCGGTCGATATTTATGTAAGTAATGTCAGTGTAAGGTCCTGCCTGAGAGTACACCGCTTGTCGGTAGTTGACCGCAGCGAATGGCGACGCAAGCACGGATGTCGCTGCCGTCTGTCCGTTCTAGCGTGGCGTCGTGAGTGCTTTGCGCGAACGGGTGGGTCGTTGACCGTGACCACCAACACTCCACAGCCACAGCACCTAACCAACGCGGTCGCGATGATCGTAGCCGCGCTGCTCGCCGCCATCGCCCTGACCGCCTGCGGTAGCAGCACCTCGAGCACGACTTCGAGAACCACGTCCAGCACGACGACCACGAGCACCACCACCGGCGGCTCCGCGCAACAGCGCACCGCGATCCAGGCGTGCCTGAAGAAGTACGGGATCACGCTCCCCACGCGCCCGAGGACCTCGACCACCACGACCTCTAGAACGAGCACCACCCCGCGCCCGGGGGCCGGCGTCTTCGGAGGCGGCGCAGGCGGCTCGTTCTTCAACAACTCGAAGGTCCAGGCCGCGCTCAAGGAATGCGGGATCACGATCGGCCAGCGCGCGACCACCACCAACAACGTGCACAACCCAGCCTTCCAAAAGGCCGTCAAGAACTACGCCGCCTGCATGAGCAAGAACGGCTACCCCCTCCCCAAGCCAAACTTCTCCGGCAACGGCCCGGTATTCAGCACCAAGCAAGTCGACCGCAACAACCCCAAGTTCAAAGCAGCCAACACCAAATGCCAACCGCTACTCGGCCGGAGCACGACCACGACCAACACGACCACGACCAACACCGGATGACCCAACCTCGCAAACCGGACCGTCTGTGGCCAGTCACGGACGCCTAACACCCCGGAACGCGGGGAGGCTGCGAGCCCAGAAGGCGAACCCATGTCAACTCACTCAATTGCCCATAGACATCCCCATCCAAGATCTCCGAACAACACGACTCGCCGCGCGCTCGCCGCACTGGGGATCGCGGTCCTCGGAGGCGCGGTCGCGCTCGGGCTCGCGCTGCTGATCGGCGCCGTCCACACCAGGGCGACGACAACCACCGTCGTCCAGACGGCACCCGCCGCGGCCGCTCCCTCCTCGCCCAGCGCCACCTGGGCCGGGGTCTACGCCCAGGCCGACGCCGGCGAGGTCGACATCACCGTGCAGATGACCACGACCGTCAACACGCCGTTCGGACAGCACTCCGAGCAGGAAACGGCCACCGCCGCGGGATTCGTCCTGGGCGGCAACGGTGACATCGTCACGGCCGCGCACGTCGTCGACGGCGCCACCTCGATCCGCATCACCTTCCAGAACGGCACCACCCGCAGCGCCACCGTCCTGGGCAAGGACGACGCCTCCGACGTCGCCGTGGTCCACGTCAACCCCGCCGCGCTGACGCTGCACCCGCTGACCCTGGGCAGCTCCAAGGCGCTGGCGGTGGGCGACCCGATCGCCGTGCTAGGCGATCCCCTCGGCTTTGACCGCAGCCTCAGCACCGGCGTCGTGTCCGCGCTGGACCGCACGATCCAGGCGCCCAACGGATTCGAAATCGCACACTCGATCCAGACCGACGCGGCGATGAACCCCGGCAACTCCGGCGGACCGCTACTGAACACCAGCGGCCAAGTGATCGGGATCGCAGACCAGATCGCCACCGGTACAAACCAATTCGGCGGCCCGTCGAGCTCAACCACGAGCACCGGCGTTGGCTTCGCCGTGCCGATCGACCTGATCAAGGCTGAGCTCGTCCCCCTCGAGCACGGCCAAACCGTCACTCACGCCTACCTCGGAGTCAGCACCGGCGAGACCAGCAACGGCTCCCCCGGAGCGCTCGTCGCCGGCGTCCAGTCGGGCACGCCCGCGGCCAAGGCGGGCCTGAAGGCCGGTGATGTGATCGTCGCGTTCAACGGCGCCACGGTCGCGAGCGAGGGTGATCTGATCGACGCGCTCGCCGCCTCGAAGCCGGGCGAGCGGGTCCGGCTGACCGTGCAGCGCGGCTCGACCCGGATCACGCTCACCGTCGTACTCGGCACCCAGCCCGCGCAAGCCCCATCGTCGTAACCGGAGGGAGCAAGGCGACATGTACTCATCTCTCTCTATCCGCCCGCGAGCTACAACCACACGCGAAGCAGGCGATCGGCGTGGCGTTCGGTCTCGCGAGGACGATCGTGTCTAGCCAGCGGGACACCTCGGAGGGCGTTTGCCCGACGGATCCGCCCACGAGAGGGCTCGGTGATGAGCCTCGGGCTTGAGCGTGACGCACCCATGGGCGGACCGGTCGATCCGCTCGACCAGCTTGCGCAAACGCTTCGGGGGATGCTTGACACGCTCGAGGCGACCCGCACGGAGACCGAGTCGGCGCTGGACCGTCAACGGGAGCTCGTGCGCGCGCTCAGCGGCGTGCTGGAAAAGCTCGAGAGCCTGCGGGCTGAGACCGAGGCTGCCATAGAGCGCGAGTACGAGTTCCTGCTCGACGCCGCGCACGAGCTCCGCACACCGCTCACCACCGTGCTCACCAACCTCGAGTTGCTCGCCGAGGAGCTGGAGGGCGAGCAGGCCGAGCTAGTACGGGCCGCGTTGCGCTCGACTCGGCGGATGCGCCGGTTGGTCGGCGACCTGCTGCTGCTCTCACGCGCGGACGCCAACCGCGCAAGGCCGCGCCGCCCGGTCGATCTGGCAGAGGTGTTGACCGATGTCGCCGGTGAGCTTGGGCCGCTCGCTGCCGGGCGTGAGCTGACCGTGAGCGCGCAGCGCGCCGTTGTGCTTGGGATGCGCGACGATCTGCACCGGCTCGTGTCGAATCTGATCGAGAACGCACTCCGGCACACGCCCGAGGGTACGCACGTCAGGGCGATCACCGGTGAGCGAGATGGCGACGCCGTGGTCATCGTCGAAGACGACGGGCCCGGGATCCAGCCCGAGCTAGAGCATCGAGTGTTCGAGCGGTTCACGCGCGGCGCCGGCGACGGTGCGGCGGGGTCGGGGCTCGGCCTGGCGATTGTTCGTGCCGTAGCCGGGTCCCATCACGGGACCGTCGCGCTCGAGCGCCCGGCCAGTGGTCGCGGTGCCCGGTTCGTGGTCAGAATTCCCACGAGCACGCAACCGCCCACCATGCGAGCCACCGCTGGTCCAGGGTCAGCTCTGTGAACGGCCGGCCGTCACATCTCGTGCCCAACCAGGAACCAGCCACCAGCGGGCAGCGGACGACGAGTCCGGCAGCACCAGCGTCGTCGCCGGCGGGCAAGATACCGGGCAGGGAGACCGATGGTCCGGCCGTGGCCACGAGCGCGCTGACCAAGCGTTTCGGGGAGCGGCTCGCAGTCGACGCGATCGACATCGAGCTGCCCTCGGGTGTGGTCAGCGGCTTCGTCGGCCCGAATGGTGCGGGCAAGACGACGACGATCCAGATGCTGCTCGGGCTGGTGCGACCGACCGGCGGCACGGCGCGTGTACTCGGCCATCCCGTCGGCCACCCAGCGGCCTACCTTGATCGGGTCGGCGCGCTGGTCGAGTCGCCATCGTTCTACCCGACGCTGTCGGGCAGGCGCAACCTCGAGGTGCTGACGCGCCTGGGGCGGCTCGATCGCGCCCGGATCGGCGAGGTGCTCGCGCTGGTGGAGCTCGGCGATCGGGCGGATGATCTGGTCCGCACCTACTCGCTCGGGATGAAACAGCGGCTAGGTGTCGCGGCGGCGTTGCTGCCCGACCCCGAGCTGGTGATCCTCGATGAGCCGGCCAACGGGCTCGACCCGGCCGGGATCCGCGAGATCCGAAGGCTCCTGCGGAGACTCTCCGACGAGGGCGTCACGGTGTTCGTCTCAAGCCACCAGCTGGCGGAGATCGAGACGATCTGCGATCACCTGGTGATGATCCACCAGGGCCGGATCGTCTTCCAGGGCAAGGTCGACGACCTCCTCGCCGCCCAGCACTCCGACCTGATCGCGATCCCAGAGCACAGCAAGGACCTCGTCAAGCTCGCCGAGCTTTGCGAGCAAGAGGGCAAGGCGGCACATGTGGACGGGGATGTCCTACGCGTACAGGCATCTGGCGATTGGGCCGCCGAGCTGAACCGGCGGGCGATGGCGGCCGGGATCACGCTACGGGGGCTTCAGAGCACGCGCGCCTCGCTCGAGGAGGCGTTCTTCGCGGTCACCGAGCGGAAGGACCGCTGATGCTCGCCGCGTTCTCCAGCGAGTTGGTCAAGCTGCGCCGCCGCGGCGTGCTGTTATGGGGCCTCGGCGGTGGCCTGTTGTTCACGGTACTGGCGACGGTGTTCACGATCGAGCGCGCCGTCAACACACTGCAGCCCGGCTTCCACGGGCATGGGTTCCGCGTGACGGTCGCGCAGCTCTCGCAGCCCGACGGGCTCGTCCACGGCGTGGTCGACGTCAGCAACCTAGTCGGGATCGTCGCGCTGTGCCTGTTCGCAGGCGCGACCGCGAGCGAGTACAGCCAGGGCACATTGCGCAACCTGCTCATCCGCCAACCGCGACGCGCCGAGCTGCTATCGGGCAAGTTCCTCGCGCTGGCACTGTTCATCGCGCTCGCGGTTCTGCTCGCGATCGCGGTCGCCGCGGGCGTGGCGTTCGCGCTCGCACCCGGGAAGGGGATTCACACCTCGGCCTGGACGAGCAGCACCGGACTGAACGACCTGTGGCACTCGATCCTGCACGTTTACCTGGCATGCGTCGGCTACGGCATCCTCGGCACCGCACTCGCCGTCCTCCTGCGCTCTCCAGGGGTCGCGATCGCGCTCGGCGTCGCGTGGGTGCTCCCGATCGAGGCGATCATCACCGGAGCGATCTGGTCCAACGGCGATCGCTGGCTGCCGGGACAGCTGCTCAGCGCCCTCGCGCACGGTGGCAACAGCTCAAGCTCCTACGCCCACGCGCTCGTAACGCTGACCGTCTACGCCGTGCTCACAGCGATCGGCACCCTCCTGCTGTTCCAGCGGCGCGACGCGTAGCCGCACCTCAGTCGAGGCGCGTCGCCCGGCTGGAGGACAGCCGCGGAAGCGGGCCGGCGCAGTCGAGAGTCTCGCGGCGCCCTGCAACTCGTAGCTAAACCGAACGAGCGTCCGCGAGACTCTCGCTGTTGACCACGACAGCGCTCTCGAGGTCGCCGTCGGCCACGTTGATGCTTTCCCAGGCGTTTCGACAGCTGGGGGCGAGCTCGGCGAGATGCACGCTTGGGACGAGCTGCGGCTGTCTCCGAGCTCGTCGACGGCAGACGGCCGCTTCGCCTGCCAGGCCGGGCTGAACGGGCCGCAGGTCGACATCGGCGATGGAATCGCCGGGGACTCCGGAATGCTCGAAAGCTACGGCGCTCCCGCGTGTTGCGCAGCCGGGCGCGCGAGCGCCACCGACGCACGTGCTCAGGCGGGGCCCACGCCTCCGGCAACCTGCCCTCGAACAACAGCTGGCGCAGCCATTTCGCGTCCGCGCGGTCGGTCTTGGCGCGACGCTTGCGTCCCCGCAGCGCGCTCGTCTCTACCGGCTCGGCCAGATGAACGACAGCGCCACAGCGCTCAAGCGCCCGGCACACGAACAGCCAGCCCGTGCACGCCTCCACCGC
>Ga0187781_10001573_pt1 | contig 17269 bp, 19 predicted proteins | sample 0715_SJ02_MP02_2_FD_132447 | JGI IMG/M metagenome (GOLD analysis project Ga0187781, IMG submission 132447) | Tropical peat soil microbial communities from peatlands in Department of Meta, Colombia - 0715_SJ02_MP02_20_MG | ecosystem: Environmental > Terrestrial > Soil > Wetlands > Peat | place... | reverse complement strand
TGAGCCGTTCGAACTGGTGGCGACCCGATCTTTTGAGAGGGGCTTCGGTGTCCGAGCTGCGTGGATTGTCGTTGGTGCCATCCGCCGAGCCGACGGAGCTGGCACAGAAATCCTGGTCAGATCTTGGTCGATTCGACGCATGGCGAATCGGCGTGCGACGTACTGTGCTGACCCACGTCGCCGAATTCGTCGCCAATCGATGCGCCGCCGAGTTGCACCAGGCCGGTGTCGAGGTTGCCGGTGATATCCTGATGCACTTCCTCACCGGCGGCAAGTGCCTCCGCTCAACCTTCATGTACCTGGGCTGGCTATCCGGCGCCGAAGACAGCAACGAGGCGTTGTACGCGGCCGCCAGCTTGGAACTGCTGCACGCCTTCGCGTTGCTGCAAGACGACGTCATGGACGCTTCACCGTCGCGACGAGGCCGCCCGGCGGCGCACATCCAATTCCGCGACTGGCATCGAAAGCGCGGGCTGTCCGGATCGCCGGAACGGTTCGGCGAATCAGCGGCGATCCTGCTCGGTGATCTATGCCTGATCTGGGCCGAGCAGATGCTCCGCGAGAGTGGCGTCGAGCATCACTGGCTGCAACAGGCGTTGCCGCGTTACGACGCCATGCGCACCGAGCTGGCGCTGGGTCAATTCGCCGATCTCGCAAGCGATGTCCGCGACCTGCCTTCGATGGCGGCGGTGCTGGAGGTGGCGCGCCGCAAGTCGGGCAACTACACGGTGCGTCGGCCGTTGGAGATCGGTGCGGCGATGAGCGGCTGCAGCGATCGCACATTGTCAGGGCTGGGCCGCTACGGCACAGCCCTGGGAGAAGCGTTCCAGCTGCGCGACGACTTGCTGGGCGTCTTCGGCTCTGAAGCGGCGACCGGTAAGCCCAGCGGCCGGGATCTCGTCGACCGCAAGGCGACCAGTGTGGTGATCGCCGCACACCAACTGGCCGATGCGCCCACCCGCAGACAGCTCACGGACTTGATGAATGACGGCAACCTCGACCACACCGCAATCGACCGCTGGCGGACACTGATCGTCACGACCGGCGCCGTACAGTGGATCGAAGACTTGATCAGCGACCGCGTGGAGTCGGCGCGCGATGAACTCGACGAGCTTAGGCTGGACGAATCGGTGCGGGCCGCGCTGGCGAACATGGCCGCCGTATGCACGGAGCGCACCGAATGACACGTCTGACTGCAAGGGGTATTCGCTGATGCGGACCGTGCCGGGGCCAAGCGATCGGGTGGTCGTGGTCGGCGCGGGCTTCGCCGGTCTGTCGGCGGCCCTGCATCTGGCCGGTCGAGGCCGCGAAGTCACGGTGATCGAACGCCGATCCTGGCCCGGTGGACGTGCCGGGCGGCTCGATGTCAACGGTTATCGGCTCGACACCGGACCGACGGTGCTGACGATGCCCGACATCATCGATGAGACATTCGCCGCGGTCGGCGAAACCTCTTCGGGACGACTGGATTTGCGTGAAGTGGATCCGGCCTACCGCGCGCAGTTCGCCGATGGCAGCAGCCTCGACGTTCACAGCGATGCGGATCAAATGGCCGCCGCGATCGAGGAATTCGCCGACGCCAGGCAGGCCGCGGGTTACCGGCAGCTGCGCGATTGGCTGACCCGGTTGTACCGCACCGAATTCGACGGATTCATCGCCAGGAACTTCGATTCCCCACTGTCGCTGCTGAATCCGCAGCTGGCTCGGCTCGCGGCGATCGGCGGATTCCGCAGATGGGATGCCATGGTCAAGCGCCACATCACCGACCCGCGGCTGCGACGAGTGTTCACGTTCCAGTCGCTGTATGCTGGTGTGGCGCCCAGGCAGGCTCTGGCGGTCTATGCGGTGATCGCCTACATGGACACCGTCTCGGGAGTGTTCTTTCCGCGCGGCGGTATGCGGGCGCTGCCCGATGCGCTGGCCGCCGCCGCCACAGATGCCGGCGTGCGATTCCAATACGATGCGACGGTCACCGGCCTGGAATGCGCCGGGGGCCGTGTTGCGGCGGTCCACACCGAGCAGGATCAGCGTATCGCCTGCGACGCAGTGGTGCTGACCAGTGAACTGCCGCAAACCTACGAGCTGCTGGGCCGCAAACCGCGTCGTGTTGGCGCCCTGCGGCCGGCGCCGTCGGCGGTTGTCGTCCACGTCGGCAGCCCCCACCGGCCGTCGGCGAATCGCCCGCTGGCACACCACAACATCGTGTTCGGCGGGGCATGGGATCAGACTTTCACCGACATCATCCGCGATGGGCGGCTCATGCGGGATCCGTCGTTGCTCGTCACCAGGCCGACGGCCAGCGACCCGAGTCTGGCCCCGGTCGGCCAGGACCTGTTCTACATCCTGGCCCCGGCACCCAACCTCACCCGCGGCGTCGTCGACTGGTCCCGGATCGGCCACGCCTACGCCGATCAACTGGTCGACACCGTTGCAGCCCGACTGGTGCCGGGCTTGCGCGCCGACGCCGACGTGGTGCATGTCGTCAATCCCGATGACTGGGCCCGCCAAGGTATGGTCGCCGGCACTCCGTTTGCGCTGGCTCACACGTTCGCACAGACCGGACCATTCCGTCCGGCTAACACCGTGCGCGGCATCGACAACGCGGTGTTAGCCGGATCGTCGACCGTGCCCGGCGTCGGCGTACCGACCGCATTGATCTCCGGGCGGCTAGCCGCCGACCGCATCACCGGCATCGTCGAGGAGTCAAAGCAAAGCGTCGTCACCGAATCCGGCCTGCGATGATCCGCGGTGAGTTGGACGCGGCCGGTATCGAGGATCCGGAGCTGCGCAGCGCGTATCGACGCTGCCGCCAACTCAACGCCGCCCACGGCCGCACCTTCTTTCTGGCCACCAGATTGCTTGCGCCCGAACAACGCCCGCCGGTCCATGCGCTGTACGGCTTCGCCCGTTACGCCGACGACATCCTCGACGACTTCGATCCGGCCCTGGACACCGCGACCCGGGCGGCGCGGCTGCAGCAGTTGTGCGAGCAGTTCTTCGCACGCAGCGACCACGGAGGCGATCCCGTCCTCACCGCGGTCACCCATACCGCACGCCGCTACGGCATCGGTGACGATCTGTTCCACGACTTTCTCGCGTCCATGCGGATGGATCTGACGATCACCGACTATCCCAACCGCGCCGCGCTCAACCAGTACATGAAGGGCTCTGCGGAAGCGATTGGCCTGCAACTGCTTCCGATCCTGGGCACGGTCGGCCCGACCGAGCAAGCCGCGCCATACGCTGCAGCGCTGGGCAGGGCCTTCCAACTCACTAATTTTCTGCGGGATGTCGACGAAGACCTGATGCGACAGCGGGTTTACTTACCCGCCGACGAATTAGCCGCCCATGACGTCGACAGCGAGCTGCTGATGTGGTGCCACCGCAATCGCCGGACCGATCGCCGGGTGCGCGAAGCGCTGGCCGAACAGCACGACGTCGCCCGTCAGACCTACCGGTATGCCGCCGACGGGATCGCCCTTTTGGCGCCGCGTTCGCGATCCTGCGTGGCCACGGCGCTGACGCTGTACTCCGAAATTCTCGACCGCATCGAGGACTGCGACTTTGCTGTGTTCAACCGGCGCGCCACCGTGGGGACCGCTCGACGGCTGCACGTCGCCGGTGTCGGGCTGCTGCGTTCATGGCGGGCGCGGCTGACGCACCCGGCTCCATCAGCTGATCGCCGATCCGGTGTTGCGTGATGGATCGCTGGCAATACCTCATCGTTCTTGCGGCGTGCCTGGCGATCACCTTTCCGTTAGAGATTTTCGGCGACGGCGTCTACCGCCAAGCATGGCGTGCCATCCGCGCTGTGTTGCCCGTGGCGGCCGTCTTTCTGCTCTGGGACGAGGTGGCGATCGGGGCGCACGTGTGGACCTACAACCGCGCCTACATCGTTGGCGCATATGTCCCGTTCCAGCTGCCGATCGAAGAGGTGTTGTTCTTCGTCGTCATCCCGGTGTGTGCGCTGCTGACCTACAACGCGGTAAGCACCATTCTCGAACGGTTCAACCGCCGATGACCGTCCTTGGCTACACCGTACCGGCCGTGCTGGCGGTGCTGGCTGTATGCGCGCTCGAGTTGGCGGCGTTGCGCACCGGGCTTTTTCGACGCCCCGCTTACTGGTTGTCGATGTTGATTGTGATCGGCTTTCAAATCTTGGTGGACGGCTGGCTGACGAAGCTCAGCGCCCCGATCGTCATCTATGACGATCGGCAGACCAGCGGCATCAGGTTTCCGTTCGACATCCCGGTCGAAGATTTCCTGTTCGGCTTCGCATTGGTCACTGCTGTACTGCTGCTCTGGGAACGACAACGTGAGCGTCGGTAGGACCGGTCTGCCCCGCCGCGACGTGGCGGCTGCTTTCGACGTCGGCGCGCCCGCCTACGACCGGCTGGTCGGTGCCAACCCCGAATACCATGCTCACCTACGACTTTCGGCGCGCCGCATGCGCCTGCCCGGCCGCGGGCAAGGCCTGCGGTTGCTCGACGCCGGCTGCGGCACCGGCGCGTCGACGGCTGCACTGCTGCGAGTCGCTCCGCAAGCCGACATCATCGCCGTCGACGCGTCACGGAGAATGCTCGATGAAGCACGGGCCAAATCATGGCCGCCATCGGTCCGGTTCGTGCATGCCCCCGTCGAGGCGCTCGCCGAAAACGGCGTCGCCGGACCGTTCGACGGGATTCTGGCCGCCTATTTGATCCGCAACCTGTCGGATCCCGACGCCCAACTACGCGCTTTCCGCGACTTGCTGCGACCCGGCGCCACGTTGGCGGTCCACGAGTACTCCGTGCGCGACTCTCGGGCCGCTACCTGGGTTTGGCACGCGGTGTGCTGGGCCATCATCATTCCATCCGGTTGGCGGCAAACGCGCGACGCGACGCTGTACCGCCACCTGTGGCGTAGCGTGTTGACGTTCGACGGCGTACGGCAATTCCGGCACCGGTTGCGCGACGCCGGGTTCGCCGCCGTGCACAGCGAAACCATGCCCGGATGGGAGACCAACATCGTCCACACCTTCCTCGGGGATGCGCCGCGATGAGCGATCGTCGCCGCCGCACGCATACGGCACCAGGGGGATTGCCCAGCGCGGAGGCGCTGTCGTCTCGGCCGCGGGCAGTCGTCGTCGGCGCCGGCATCGCGGGCTTGGCCGCTGCGACGGGTCTGGCCGAGCGCGGCATCCGCGTCGACATCGTGGAGCGCGAGGAGTACCTGGGCGGACGGGTCGGCGCTTGGACCGAGCAATACCGCGGGGTCGAGGTCGGAATGAACCGGGGCTTTCACGCCTTCTTCCGGCAGTATTACAACCTGCGGGCGTTGCTGCGCCGCGTCGACCCGCAGCTGTCCATGCTGAGCCCGGTCGACGATTACCCGCTGATCGACGGTGCCGGCCGACGGGACAGCTTCCGTGGTTTGCCACGCACACCCCCGTGGAACGCGCTGGCATTCGCGTTGCGCAGTCCCACCTTTCGACTTCGCGACCTGGTCAAGATCGATGCTCGGGCTGCCGCGCCGCTCGCCGCGGTGTCGCTGCCCGACGTCTATCGCCGCCTCGATCACATCGATGCCGAAGCTTTTCTGAAGAGCCTCAATTTCCCCGAGGCGGCGCGCCATCTCGCTTTCGAGGTGTTCTCTCGCAGCTTCTTTGCCAGTCCGATGCAACTGTCGGCCGCGGAGCTGGCGACGATGTTCCACATCTATTTCCTGGGCTCCAGCGAGGGTCTTATCTTCGACGTCCCGAACGCCAATTACGACACCGCGCTGTGGCAGCCGCTGCAGGAGTATTTGACCGAGCTTGGGGTGCACTTCCACCAAGGCAGCACCGTGGCAAGCATCGAGGGCGGCGACGCGCACAGGTTCCGCATGCACACCGACTCACATGACCATCTGGACGCGGACGCGGTCGTGCTGGCCACCGACGTGGCCGGTTTGCAGCGGATCGTGGCTGCATCACCTGACCTTGGCAACAAGATGTGGCGGGATCGGATCAGGTGGCTGCGCACCGCGCCGCCGTTCGTAGTGCATCGACTGTGGCTCAACCGCCCGGTGGCGGGCGATCGGCCGGCGTTTCTGGGCACCGCTGGCCACGAACCACTCGACAACATCAGCGTTCTCGACCGCTACGAACGCCAAGCCGCCGAATGGGCACGGCAACACTGTGGTTCAGTCGTCGAATTGCATTCTTATGCTGTCGAATCCCCGCATGCTGAGGACACTGCGGTACGGCGCCTGCATGAGCTCTACCCCGAAACCGCCCGCGCACAGGTACTTTACGAGCGGATGCTGCATCACCGCGACTGCCCGCTGTTCGCGCCCGGGACCCACGCGCGTCGACCCGGCGTAACCACACCGCTGCCCGGCCTGCTGCTGGCCGGTGACGGGATCCGCATCGACCTGCCGGTGGCGCTGATGGAGCGCGCGGCCACCACCGGCTGGTCGGCGGCCAACCAAATATTGGCGCAATGGGGACTTGCCGGCCACGCCCTGTGCACGGTTCCCACCCACGGTCGCTCGGCGCTGTTGCGCTTTCTTGCCGGACGAGAAAGGCTTTCTCAGCGATGACTATCGGCGACTACATGCGGCGACACTGGCCCAAGGATTGGCCGCTGCAGGCCGTTCCTCCAGCGGTCTGGGCCGACCAGCGTCCGACGTATCGCGACGCCCAGCCCGCCATCATCAACGCCGCGCTGGACCGATCGCAGCGCAGGCCGACCGGCAACTGGTATGCGTTCGCCGCGAGCCGCGACGTGCGGACCGGCCGGCCCTTTGGCACCCGCGTCGCCGGCATCGAATTGGTCGCCTGGCGCGATCAGCACGACCGACTCCGCGTCGGCCCGCGCAGTTGCCCGCACCTGGGCGCCGACCTCGCTACTGCGATGGTGCACCGCGGCAGCCTGATCTGCCGGTGGCACGGTCTTTGCTTCGACGGCGAGGCAAACGAACTCGGGTGGAAGCCGTTATCCAGCCACGACGACGGCGTGTTGGCGTGGGTGCGTCTGGATAGCGTCGGCGGCGAAGCGCCGCTCGACCAGCCGGTGATTGCGGCCAGGCCGGCCGGCGACACCCTGCACGCCGTCAGCCGGCTGGTCGGTACGTGCGAACCCGTCGACATCATCGCCAATCGGTTAGATCCGTGGCATGGCGCGTGGTATCACCCCTACTCGTTTACCCGGCTCGATGTGCTCACCACTCCCACCGAAGAGGCGGACCGATTCCTAGTCGCGGTGACGTTCCGCCTCGGGCGCATCGGCGTACCCACCGTCGCGGAGTTCGCCAGCCCCGAGGCACGCACCATCGTGATGCGCATCGTGGATGGCGAGGGAACCGGAAGCGTCGTCGAAACCCATTCCACGCCAATCGGTTTGGGTGCCGACAACCGCCCGCGCACGGCGGTCATCGAAGCCGTCATCGCCCAATCGGACCGCACCGGATTCAAGCGGGCCCGCCGCGCCGCCCCGCTGATTTCCGGACTGATGCGCTTTGCCGCGTCGCGGCTGTGGCGCGACGACCTTGCCTATGCCGAGCGTCGTTACCAGCTGCGCGCCGACGTGACATCGTGAGCCCGCCAAGCAATGAAGCGAATGCCCTCCGCCGCCGTGGTTCTCACCGTCGGTGCGCACTTCGCCTACCTGGGCTATCTGCCAAGCGGCGGATTTCTGGCACTGCGTTGGCCGCGCAGCATCGTGCTGCACGTGCCGACGGTGCTGTGGGGTGTCGGCGTCGTGGCTTTCGGCCTGCCCTGCCCGCTGACCGAACTCGAACGGTGGGCGCGCGCCCGCGCCGACATGGATCCACTGCCGAACTCCGGCTTCATCGACCGCTACGTTGCCGGGGTCTTTTACCCGGCTAACCGGACCGGCGCCGCGCAGGGATTGGCTTTCGTGTCGGCCGCCGTCTCATGGGTCGCTTTCGCGTCGAAACTCAAGCGCCGTCAACCCGGTTAGTTCGCCTCCCGGCCATCCCGGCTGCGGTCATAGGCACGTGCTCTCAGGTCGGCAAGCCTCGTGGGTAGAGCTCAACTCCCTGTGCGGTGTGCAGCACCGGGTCGAAGGACACGTCATCACCGATCTGGGGTGTGAAGACTTTGGTCAGCATGGCGCGAGCCAACGGACAAAAATTTGATGTGCCGTGGGCCTGGTCCAGCTCGACCTCGATCTCACCGCGGTCGAGTTGGTTGCGGACGCGGGCCAGCGATACGGCGACGCCGTCGATTTTGGTCGTTATCCGCGCGCGCAGCCACCAGTTGATTCCCCGATAATGCAGTGGCATAAGGCTTGTCATCGTTTGCCCGGTCCACGATGTGGCAGGCCGCAGCCCTATCGTCCGGCCCAACAAGCCGGAGCCCGCAGATGCCAGCAGCATGTCCCAGTCGGTGGTCGAATCCACCTGCGGCACAATCCGGAGCGCCAGGCCAATGACGTCAGGCAGTGCGCCTGGTGTCCCGGCAGCCTTCGACACCCGGGCAACGACACTGGGTGACGGCACCGGCAACCCACTATGAGTCGGCGCTACCCGTTCGATGATGCCTTCGGCCAGCACACCGTCGGGGTGGGAAAACCCGGCGCTGCCGCAACGCTGAGCCCCATCGAAACGGTGCCGTGGTGAGATCCAACAAATTCATCGACCCGGAGTTCCCGGTTTGGGCTAGCTGAAAACCGCGCGACCGGCTCGGCGCTGCTCGAAGGAATCATCGATGAAGAACGTGCACATGGCGCTCGTGGTCACCACCGTCGGGCGCGCATCTCGGTTATCTGCCCGCGCAGCCACCTAGCTCCGCAGTCGGCGCCCGGATACGACTTTCAGCTCAGGGTAAGAGCGCGATCCGCAGAATCACTCGCGGCTTCACACCGCCACTGGTAAGGCCTTCGAGGAATGTCACGAGGCGGTACATCAAGCCGTATTTGCAGTGAATCACCTCGGCCAAACGCTCGACGGTCTCCGCATCGGTGATCACGTCGGCAATCCCGTCGACGGGCTTGGCTCCTTTCCTGGGTTTGCCGCGCAGTCCGCTAGGCTGCAGCGTGACCCGAGGATTGTTGCTGACGCGCTTGACTTTCGAGCTGTCAGCAGGCGTCCAGACAAACAAGTGGTCGCAGTCGCGGCCGATCCACATGGGCGTCGCAACCGGGTCGCCGTTTCTCTTGAACGTGGCAAGCGATACGAATTTTTGCACCGCCAATGCTGTCGTCAGGTCATCTGTCATCGCTGCTCCATGATGCTGAACTTACCGACCAGCCGACAACGGTCGAAGACTCCGTCCAAATTGAGCGGATGCAATGAATTCCGACGTAAGGGCCGTTGACGTGACCGTTGATCAGTTCGCCCACGAAGCCCCGATCTTCAAACCCCGGCTGGGTACGTCAACCCTGCAGCGGCAGAGGTGATATCGCGGGCGATACCTCCGAGCACCGCGTCACGAAATAGCCCGGACGCCGTCCAAAACGCTTCACCGGCAAGGCCATACGGCTGAAATAGGGTGCGTTGGCGATAACAAGAGCGTCCGTCGCCGTCATCGTGCACCGATAGCTCAAGCCAAAGCCGGCCGGGGAGCGGGATGTCGGCGCGAAGCCGCAGCAAGTGTGGCCGGTCAATGTGCTCGACGCGCCACCAATCCAGCGCCTCACCGGGGTGCAGACGATGCGGAAGGCGCGATGATCGGTCAGCCTTTGCGGCGCCGGCGAATTGGCCGATCCAGCCGCGCAATGCCCATGCCAGCGGGGTGGCCGACCAGCCGTGTTCGGCGCCAATCGAGTCGAAAACCTGCCACAGTGTTTCGACATCGGTGTATAGGCGGCGTTCAGAAACGCGCTCGTGCAGCGGTCCGCCGGCCCACGGCGGGTCGGTAGGCAGCGGCCGCGAGAGTGGGTCGTCGGCTGCGTGCCGCGACCAACGAGTCCGCAGGTCGCCGTCCCGCACCCGGGCCAGGGCCAGTTCGACGGCGTCTTCGTAGTGGGTGAGTCCGTCCTGAGGGTCCGGGATGTGCTCGGCGATATCGTGCTCGGTGCACACCACGTCGTTTTCTAGGGAGTCCATCAGCGACGACGCCAGGACGCGGGGCAGCGGGGTGATCAGGTGGACCCAGTGCGACGACAGCCGTGGAGTCAGTACCGGCACCGGAATCGCGATGCGGCGCTGCAGGCCCGCGATCGCCGCGTATCTGCAGATCATGTCGGTATACGTGAAGGTGTCGGGGCCGCCGATATCGAAGGCCCGGCTCACCTCGGCCGGCAGCTGGGCCGCGTTGGTCAAGTAGTACAGCACGTCACGCACTGCGATGGGCTGAACCTGGGTTCGCAGCCACCGCGGTGTCACCATCAGCGGCAGCCGTTCGGTCAGATAACGCAGCATCTCAAAGCTGGCCGATCCCGCCCCGATGATCGCCGCCGCGCGCAGTTCCACGGTGGGAACTCCGGACTCTTGGAGCAGCCGGCCCACTTCGGCGCGCGAAGCCAGGTGGTCGGACAATCGCTGCTGATCGGGGATGATGCCGCCGACATAGACGATGCGGGAAAGTCCGGCCTGGTTTGCGGCGTCGGCGACGATCGTGGCGGCGCGCGCATCGAAGTCCACGAAATCCGACCGCAGCAGTGAGTGCACCAGGTAGTAGAGAACTTGTTGCCCGTCGAGCGCTTGACGCACCCGATCGGCGTCATTGACGTCGCCTTGGACCACTTCGATCTGCTGGCGCCATGGCACGTCGTCGAGCTTGGCGAGCCGGCGCGCCATCACCCGGACATCATGACCGGCTGAAAGCAGTTCGGGAACCAGGCGGGCGCCAAGGTAGCCGGTGGCACCGAATACGACGCAGCGCATGCTTATTCCTCCGTGGGCTCGGATACCGATTCGGGTGGGCCGGCGGTGTGCGCCAGATGGCCGTGCGTGCGCTGCCGCTCTTTCGTCGCTGCCTCGAACACATGTCTGCGGCCGCCGGTAAGGCGTTGCCGCACCAGCTTTTCCACATCCTTGAAACACAAGTAGTAGCCGTCGTCGTATTCCTCGACGACCTGGAAGCTCCGGGCAGCACGTTGCGTCCGATCAAGTGCTCGGTGACGTGTTGAGCCAGTTGCGGGTAGCCCGCGTTCAGCAGTTGCTGGACGGCGTCGTCGAGCAACAGGTCAGCACGCCCGGTGAGTTGATGAAATGAATAAAGATGCCCGCGGGCTCGCTCGGCCATCTCCAAGGCCTCCGAGACCTTGCCCGCCGCGCGCACCACGGCGTCCGCGGGTTGGTGATTGCAGCCTCGAATTGTGCTGTCGTCTGCGCCCAATGTCAGCCCCGCACCACTGTCCGCCGCAGTGCGAACGCGGCGGGCCGACATCTGGACGACATAGAACGCATATCTACTTCACAAGCTTAATAGTTAAGATTATTGTGTCAAATGAGGGGATTAGCGGCTGATCTCGCCCAGCAGACCCGGCTGCGAGGGTCGATGTTGCCGGCATGCAGATCCGGCGCCTGGTCGAAAAATCCGATGCGGAGCGCAGGAGATGACTGGCAAAAGCAGCGCGACAAGTAATGGCGGCATGGCTTCTGCCCACGACCCAACTGGGACGAGTTTCGGGCATGACAGCGGCCGACACGTCATCTTGCCCGACGGCCAACCGGCGACGTGCGGAACAGGGCATCGCGGTACTCGCTGATGAACGGGGGCCACGATCCGACCGAGAAGTGACCCGGTGAGTTCGCAAAACGCGATGTTCTTGCAGGCCGCCCGGCTGGTCGCGGACTTACAGCAACGCGCATCGTTCGATACGGGTGCGCTGCTCCTGAAGTTGATCGAAGGCGCCGTCGCATCGGTGCCCGGTGCCCAATATGCCGGCATCACCATCAACACGCGACACCAAACTAGCGAAACCGCTGCCGCGACTCACCGCTACCCCGTGATGCTGGATGAGATCCAGAGTCGCTGGCAGCAGGGACCTTGCCTGTCGGCCGCGACGCAACAAGACAGCGTCCGCATCGATGATCTCAGGGCCGATCATCGCTGGCCGCTCTACCGTGACGAGGCACTCCAGCAGACGCCGATTCGGTCGATCCTGTCGTTCGGGATGTTTGGGCATGGCAAGACCACTGCTGCGCTCAACTTCTATGCCGAGCCGACCAACGCATTCGATGACACGTCAGCGAATGTGGGGGTGATTTTCGCCACCCACACCGCACTGGCGTGGAACATGCTGCAACGTGAACAGCAGTTCCGCGCTGCACTTGTCTCGCGCGACATCATCGGCCAGGCAAAAGGCATGCTCATGGAACGTCTCGACGTCGACGCTGCCGCAGCGTTCGGCTTACTCAAGCGGGTTTCTCAAGAGTCCAACACCCCGGTTGTACAGCTCGCCCAGCAGGTTATTTCCGGCGATCATCCGCTGTGATGCCACTGGCCGCGTCCGCGAAGGACGATCGGGGGCTCGCGCGTTAGCAGTGGCGGTAGCGCCGCCATTCGGACACACTTTCAAGTTGCTAACGTATTGCCGCTGATCCAGCGGGTTTCCGATAGGCTATCCGACACATCGCCGAGAAGGATGCGGTTAGATGACTAAGCGGGGCACAAAGAGTTCACCTCCCAGCCGAGCGGACTTGGAGAAACTCATGTCCGCGGATATGCGGGCGGTCACAGCGCAGTCTGATCGGATAGGTCGCTATTTCGCGCGCCAGAACCAAGTAAGCGGCAACGACTTCCACGCCTTGCTACACGTCATGGTTGCCGAGACTGCTGGAACGCCGTTGACCATGGCTCAGTTGCGGCAGCGCATGGACGTCTCCCCGGCTGCGATCACCTACCTAGTCGACCGGATGATCGACGCCGGCCACCTCCGGCGTGAAGCGGATCCCGGGGATCGACGCAAAGCGCTTCTTCGGTATGCGGACAGCGGTATGGAACTGGCACACGCGTTTTTCGCCCCACTGGGCATCCATCTCCGCGCCGCGCTCGCCGACCTGAGCGACAACGACCTCATGGCGGCTCATCGAGTGTTCACCGCGATGATCGCTTCGATGTCGACGTTTGAGAGTGAACTGGCTGCGCAGCAACATAAATCGGTAACTGCGCAAGCTGCCGAAACCAGTGATCTCGCGAAAAGCACTGAGCCTGGCTGACCTATGCGCCACGGCGTTTAGCGGGGTTACTCCGCAACCTGTCTGGCGGCCGGCCGCAGCAGGTGCTCCTCGACTAAGTCGGCTCCCCGGGCAACGCCTCCGGTCGTGGCGAAACCGGCTGCCACACGTCGCGCGCCATCGGTCATCGTCGTCGTCTTGCGAACCGCTTCGAGTAGCCTTGGCGCGCTGAGTTTCTCGGCCGGCAGCCGGATACCGCAGCGAGCCACTTCGACGCGCCGCGCGACCTCAGCTTGGTCACGAGCGAAAGGAACGACGCAGACCGGCACGCCGCTGTTTAGTGCCTTGACCGTCGTGCCCATTCCGCCATGGGTGATCGCACAGCAGGCGCGCTCGAGCACCGCGCCGTGCGGGACGAATTGGCGCACCGTGGCGTTGGCTGCCTCGGGCAGGTCGGGGGGCACCCCCGCGGGGAAGGTCGCGACGATGTGGACCGACTCGCCCGCCAACGCCTGTAATGCGGTGCGCCCCAACACCGCATCAGCCTGCCTGATCGAGGAAGTGCTGACCAGCACGATGGGCTGATCGATCGATGCCACCCAGTCGGGCGGAACAGCGGGCCCGGGCTCGAATACGCAAGCACCGATCAGGTGGACCGCGTCGCCCCAGCCGGGATGCGGATACTCGAAAGGTTCGCCACCGACCGCCAACAGCAACGGCGCCCGCCGCATCAAACCGTCGACCGAGCTGATCGCCGGCGCCCCCACTTCGGTGCGAATGTGGTTCACGTGCGCCAATATTCGTCGGTCAAACAGATGTGTCACGAACGGGCGAATCGCCGCATCGCGGAGCTGGCCCAGTACACCGGGCAATGGCCGCAGTCCCGGGCCGAACGGCGGCACTCCGGGAGACCGCAGATAGGGCGTGAACGGTGAGAACACCAGCCACGGCAGATCGCCGGCATCGGCCACCGAAATGGCGCCCCAGCAGTTCGCGTCGACGATCACCGCATCCGGTCGCACCCGCTCGACGGCGGCACGTAGATCGCCGACTTCGAACACCGCCCGCCGACACAGCACGTCGATCGACATCTTCAACACGTCCAAGGCGTTTCGCCCCAGCCAATCCGGTCCGCCGATGGCCTCGATCCGCGGGTCGACCGGTTCGGCGCGGATGCCGGCTGCGTGCACTTCGGCAACGCCGACGGACATGGTGACGAGATGGACCTGATGCCCGCGCCGGGCAAGCTCACTCAGCAGTGCAGCGAGCGGAAACAGATGGCCAAGTGCGGGCGATCCGTAGGCAAGTATTACCGCCATATGCGCCAACCACCCGGAATTACGGCATCGGTGTCACGCCGGTATCGCGCAGCGCCAACAGATCCGCCGCGCCGGCACCGTGCAGGCAGATTCGTAGCTCGTCGATGAACCGATCGAGCCAACCCACTACCGCACCAGAGGATTCGATCGCCGCTGCGAGCAGCGGGCGGGCGATCGCCACTACGTCGGCGCCCAACGCCAGCGCTTTGGCGGCGTCCATGCCGGTGCGAATCCCACCGGAGGCGACCAGCGGGATAGTGGGCAGCGCCTCCCGGACCTCAACGATCGCCCGCGCCGTGGGTATGCCCCAATCGGCTAAGTCGGGATAACGCAGCTCGCCGTACCGAACAAGTTGCTCCACGCGTGACCACGAGGTGCCGCCGGCCCCCGCGACGTCGATAGCCGCCACTGGCGGCTCGCCCGATGGACCCAGCAACTTCGCGACCGCCGATCTGCCGATGCCGTGGCCAACCTCTTTGAGCAGCACCGGATATTCCAGTGCGCCGGCAACTTCGCGCAGCCTGTCGACCGAGCCGGAGAAGTCGCCGTCACCGTTGCGCTGCACCGCCTCCTGCAGCGGATTGGTGTGCACCGCAAGCGCATCTGCTCCGACCCGTTTCAGGGCGTACGAAATGTCGTCAATGGCTGACGCTGTCAACTGCGAGAGCCCAATATTGCCGAACAACAACACATCTGGTGCCACGTCGCGGACGGTGAAGCTGGCGGCCGCCTGCTCCCCCAACGCACTGTCCAACATGATCCGCTGTGAGCCGAGCATCATCCCGATACCCAGCCGTTGGGCGGCCGCGGCCAGGTTCTTGTTGATCGTCCCGGACAGCTCGGCGCCGCCGGTCATTGCACCGATCAGAACCGGGGCTCGCAACGGCGCGCCGAGGAACTCGGTGGACAAGTCGATGTGGGCGAGGCTTGTCTGCGTCAGCGCGTTGTACGGCAGGCGGTAGCGTTCCAACCCGGTCGTGACTCCGGAATACGCGACCCGCTCATCAAGGCACACGTCGATGTGACGTCGTTTGCGGGTCGTCATCCCGGCCGGGTCAGTTGCCACGGCGCTTTGCCCCTTCTCTGGTTGGCATGTGCTCGGTTCAGCGCGCACCATCGGGTTACCCCGTATCAGCATGCTGGATGCCCGGGTGGTTCGACAGAAGCCAGCTCATCTTGATATCGCCGCATGGCATCGATCAACGCGGCGAACACCCGCCGAGCCGCAGCCAGATCAGCGTCGGGCAAGTCCGCCATCGCGGTGCGGGCGTGTATGCCCAACGGCGCGAAGAATGCACGGGCGGTGTCGAGGCCGGATTCGGAATAGCGCAGGATCACCTTGCGCCGGTCGCCCGGGTCGGATTCCCGTTTGATGTGACCCGAGGCCATCATCCGGTCCACGAGGTAGGTGATGGCCGCGCCGGAAAGCCCCATCCGCTGGCGCAGCTCACCAGAGGTGATCAGTTGACCAGTGGTTTCGGCGACCATAATGTGCAGCAACGCGCGAAAGTCGGTAGGCCGCACGTCGTGCTGGAACGCGAAGACCCGGCCGATCTGTTCGGATTCGGCCGTCAACACCCGCAGATCGGCTGCGACCTGCCACTCCAGCGCGGCCCGGCCGTCCGCGGTCTCATCAGAGCCCATGACCTCTGCAGCATATCCGTTACTTCAGTTGATTAATACTTCAAACATTGAAACACTTGGTGGCGATGTGTGGCTTTGCCACCCCGGCGCCGTGACGATCCGCCTCACATCGACGATCGAAGTCGAAGGGAGACAACGTGAATAAGGCAACGCTGGCTGCCACGACGCTTGCTGTTGCTGCTGCCGCCGGGATCGGAAGCGTAGCCAGCAGGCCTCGGCAAACTTCCTGGTACTCGCAGCTTTCCAAACCCTCATACGTGCCGCCGAATGCCGTGTTCCCGGTCGCGTGGACCTCGCTCTACACCGATATCGCGGCCACCTCCGCGGCGGCCATCGACCGGCTGCGCGCAGCGGGGCGCCACGAAGAAGCCCGCAACTACGTTGTGGCGCTGGGCGTCAACCTGGTCCTCAACGCCGGATGGAGTTGGCTGTTCTTCAAGTACCACAAACTCGGCGCATCCACGGTCGGCGCGGCGGTGCTGGCGGCCAGCAGCGCGGACCTGGCCCGGCGGACAGCCCTGGCAGATCCGCGCGCCGGAGCCGCGCTGCTGCCGTATCCGCTCTGGTCTGCCTTTGCCACCGCGATGTCCAGCCACATCTGGGTACTCAATCGATCATGAGACAGGTTGCCCGGTAATGCCGGCGTTGTTGTGGTTCCGCCGCGACCTGAGACTGCGGGACCTGCCTCCGCTGCTCAATGCCGTCGCCAACACCGATGAGGTGCTTGCCTGCTTCGTGCTCGATCCGCGGCTGGAGGCGTCGACGGGCGGGCGCAGGATGCAGTTTTTGTGCGACTCGCTACGCCAGCTGCGCGACGGCCTGGATGGCCGCCTGCTGGTGACCCGTGGGCAGCCCGAGGAGCGGATTCCCGCCGTTGTTAAGGAGATCGACGCGCGGTCGGTGCATATCTCGGAGGACTTCGCGCCGTTCGGGCGGCGCCGCGACGATCGGGTCCGAGAAGCCTTGGGCGACGTTCCGTTAGTCGCTACCGGATCGCCGTATCTGATATCGCCGGGGCGCGTCACCAAGGACAACGGCGACCCGTACAAGGTGTTTACCCCATTCTTCGGCCGATGGCGCGAACTGGGGTGGCGCAAACCCGCGCGAACCGGCCCCAAATCGGCGCGCTGGGTCGATCCAGCACAGTTGGGCAAACACGCGAAGCCCGTTGCGATACCCGATCCAGGCGTCGAGCTTGACCTGCGCGCAGGCGAGGCGGCTGCGCGGCGGCAATGGAAAGCGTTTGTTCACGACGG
>Ga0187781_10001572_pt1 | contig 17277 bp, 9 predicted proteins | sample 0715_SJ02_MP02_2_FD_132447 | JGI IMG/M metagenome (GOLD analysis project Ga0187781, IMG submission 132447) | Tropical peat soil microbial communities from peatlands in Department of Meta, Colombia - 0715_SJ02_MP02_20_MG | ecosystem: Environmental > Terrestrial > Soil > Wetlands > Peat | place... | reverse complement strand
GCGGCGCTCGAGAGCGTACCTGGCGGGTCCTTCCGCCTGGCGCATCAGCAAATAATTCTCAAATTCGGGATCCATTTGTTCGGGGCGAATCGCTGCGACCTCGGCGACGGTCGCCTTGGCGCTGGCGTCGTCGCCGATCTGCAGGTACGCGTATTCGAGGAAGTCCATGGAATGCACCTTGTGATGCATCACGTGATGGTGCGCAGCCATGCCATCGGCGACACGAATGGCCGCGAGGTTGGAGTTAATGTCGTCCTGCCAAAGTCCGAGGCGCGCGAAGATGTGCGAAGGCATGTGCACCGCGTGAGGAGAAGACGGCGCGATGCTAGCGTATTTGCGCGCGGCGGGAAGCGCGAGACTGGCCATCGCTGGATTGTCGCAACTGTGGATAATGTAGTGCGCGATGCCCGGATGATTTGGTTGCTCGTCGTAGAGCTTGTTGAGGATCGCAACGGCGGCTTTGGCGTTGGTGAGATTGGGGTCTCGGTCGGGACCTGAGGCGAGAAGCGAGAGCGCGTAAAAGATGGCGGCTTCGTGGTCGTTGGGATTGCGTTCGTAGACGCCTTGCATGGCTTTGGCGTAAGCGTCGGCGCGCTGAGGATGGTCGAGTTTATCGGTGTCAGAGTAAAAGACGGAAAGTGCTAGGACGTAGTCGCGTTCACGGGCGGTCGGCGGCTTCAAGGAGCGAGCTTTGGCGAGGAGTTCGGCGCCTTGGGCGAGATCGGCTTTGCTGGGGCGATTCCAGAGTTGGTGGTAAAGCGTCATTGCCTGCCCCCAGTATGCCATTGTGCAGCGCGGATCTTTTTTCGCGACCTCCTCGAATTGTGCCTCGGCTACTTCATACTCGAAGGAATGCAGGAGGGCGACGCCGCGCTCGAATTGGGATTGGACTGCAGGAGCGCAGGAGGTGGGGAAAGATACGGTGCCCACTTTTTCATCGGCGTCGTGATGGTGCTGCGGCTCCTGAGCGGAGCGCAAGTCTGGTGCGAGCGACAGAGCGCTGATGAAAGCGAGAAGAGCGAATTGTGGGAACTTCATGATGACTCACTCCAACATGAGGAATGAAAAGCGTAGCCACGGCAAGAGGGGAATGTCAATGCGCAGCCCTCATCGGTGCTAGGCGTGCCGCAGAATTCTCGTTAGTCGAGCAATTCAGCAATGCAGGCAACACTGGCGGAGAGGACAGCGGCACCAGCAGGAAGAACGACCAGCGAGCCGAAATCACGAGCCTGAGAAGATGCGCACAGTGTCAATCATTCAATCCCTTTCCATTAAGAATCTGCGCCATGCATTTTTCAACTCTTGACTCCCGAGTCTTGGATTGTTTGGGTGCAGAGAAGTGAAAGATGTATGCTCTTTGTCGGCCTGGCGTCAATGCATTAAAGGCAGTTTTCAAGGCAGGGATCTCGTCCAACTTATTTTGAAATTCCCCAGGAATTCTCAAGTCTGCTGTCGTTTTGAATTTTACCTTCAAACCGGCGCTTTCCACTTCCATGGCTTCCTGAATATAGGCTTTCACGATAGGTTCCATCTCGACGATTTCCCGAACATTGGTGAACCGAATCTGCCGCGCCGCCTGATGTTGTCCAGGCGTGACTAGAATGTGTTTGTAATCCTTTAACAGGGCGCCCTTGAAAAACAGAAGCGCGCAGTATTCTTTGAATCCATGGATTAGAACTATGTTTCGGTTCTGTAGCGTGTAACACGGGGTGCCCCACTTCAATCCTTCGGTCAGGTGACAATCAAGAATCATCGTTCTCAATTTCTTAAATTCCTGCTGCCACTTTTTGGCTTTGCGCAAAAAACCGTCGACCTTAGGATTCATTCTTATCGCCATGGGCGTGTTATTTTAATTTGCTTACGACGTTTTGCCTAGCACCTGATTTGTTCGATAATCTTGGGTTTTGGAGGTGCAAATGGTGTCGCCACAATAGCTCCGCATCCGCTGTGCAAGAAATGACTGCTATTTCTTGCCGGTCAAAGGAGGCAGTTCGGAGGAACGATCCGGAAAAAAGATCCGGAGCAGAATAAAGATAACGAAACCGTAACCCAAAACATTCAACAAGAAGAACAAAAGCAGTTCGGAGATAAGGTTGTCCGCATACTGCCATGGAATCCATTCGAGGAATCTCTGGAAGAAAGCCTGCATCAGGTAAGCGCCAGCGTAGGTCAGATAGGGAACCGGCCAGTAGATTCCTGCAAATCGCAGAACGATCGCGAGTAGCGTGAGGAAAACTCCACCAAGAATTGAATACCAGATGAGCTTACGACGCACGTGGGTCTCTACCTCTTCGAGTTGCCTGCGCGTCACGTCACACCTGCCATCGCATTTTCAGTTGCGGAAGTATGTGTTCTAAGTTTCTTCGGACATTTTCGTGATTTGTCATGGGATGAGGAAAAGAAGTGGCCCAGACGCCCCTGCGGTTTGAATCCGCCGGGCAGGCTTTCTTGGAAATACGAATAGCCAGAAACCTCCCCACACGAGACCGGCTCGGCTATTATCGGGCGCGACGACACGGGCGTCTCCCTCAGTGCCAGGTTCTGCGTCGACCAAAGGGATTACCCGTTGCGGTCAATGGCTCCCTCTGGGCGACTTCTAAGGCAGCGACAGTCACTTTATAGAGTGGCCGCAAAGCCGGACGGCTATCAAGACCCACAACGGCCCTTACAGGGGCGGAAATTTCCGAAGGAACGGTGGCTCGGTTCAGCAGGGCATGAAACTTGTACCCTGCTACATTCTCGTACGAAGGGAGAGCGCTCCGCGATCAATGGCCTGAGGTGTTTTTGCGGTGGGAAAAGGCAAGGCCTCGCGCCGGGATGCCTGGGCCGTCAAGCAAAAGAGTACCTTGGGGATGTGTGCTCGCTTTTGGGGGCGGATTATTTGTCGCGGGGGAAGAGTTGTCAATCCATTAACTAGCCTAGGCTGGCTGGCTAGACCTCGGCCACTTTCTGGCTGACGGAATCTAATCGGCTGTGTTGTGAGGCCTTCCCGCTTCCACGCGTCCAACACTTTCTCTACAACTTATCTTCTGCCTTTCCTGAGGTTATAATCCCGGAACTTATGTCTCTTGATCCCGGAACAAGACTCGGACCCTACCAGATTACGTCGGCGCTGGGCGCGGGCGGCATGGGTGAAGTGTATCGAGCCCGAGACAGCCGCTTGGGTCGCACGGTGGCGATTAAGGTCCTGCCTCAGCACCTTTTGGAGAAACCCGACCTGCGCAGAAGCCTGGATCGCGAAGCCCGCGTCATCTCCCAGCTTTCCCATCCCAACATTTGTACGCTCCACGATATCGGCCAGCATGAAGGAACTGACTTTCTGGTGTTTGAGTTCGTGGAAGGAAAAACGCTGCGTGAACTGTTAGCCTCCGGAACGCTCCCGATACAGAGGACCATTCAAATCGCTGTGCAGGTGGCCGAAGGCTTGGCCAAAGCGCATGAAGCGGGGATAGTCCATAGGGATCTAAAGCCCGAAAACCTGATGGTTTCTCCTGAAGTGGTGAAGATCCTCGATTTTGGCCTAGCCACGCTCGGACTTGGAGATGGAGAGGAGAACACGACCTGCACGGACCTGAGCGCACAAATGCAGCCCGGCCGCCTCGTGGGCACCTTCAAATATATGTCGCCAGAACAAGTGAATGGCCTGTCGCTCGATTTTCGGTCCGATCAGTTTTCTTTCGGCACGGTGCTTTACGAAATGGCTGCCGGCAACCACCCTTTTCAAAAGGCAACAGTGCCGCAGACACTTTTGGCGATCATACAAGAGGAGCCCAAAGCAATTGGTTCGTTGAACCCGGAGGTTCCTCCTCCCTTGTGCTGGGTGATCGAGCGCTGCCTGGCTAAGGAACCGGAGAAACGGTATTTCTCCACTCGTGATCTGGTTCGAGATTTGGTTGCCATCCGCGACCGCGTCTCGGATTTACAACTCAGGCGCCACGAAATGCAACCGAGTAACCTGCCTGTCCCGAGCGCTCCGCTGGTGGGGCGCAAATCGGAGCTGGCCGCCCTCAGGGATCTCTTACTCCGCCGCGACGTTCGCCTGGTCACCATTACAGGCCCCGCCGGGATTGGAAAATCGCGGTTGGCCGTCGCACTGGCAAGGGAATTAGCGGAGCAATTTCCTTTCGGTGCGTATTTCGCCACGCTTGCTCCGGTCATGGATGCCAACCTGATCCCATCCGTCATTGCGCAGGCCCTGGGAGTTCGATTGACCAAAACCCAATCGCCTCTGGAAATAGTGAAAGAACACTTGTGCGGTTCTTCCACCACCCCGATGCTGCTTGTGATCGACAATTTCGAGCACCTGCTCGCTGCCGCCACTGTTCTGGCCGAACTCCTGGCTCTTACTTCCAATCTGAAACTTCTCGTAACCAGCCGTGCGGCCCTGCACATTTACAATGAATACGAGTTTCCGCTCACTCCGCTTGCCCTGCCCGAAACCAGGCATTTGTCTTCTCCCGAAACCCTCTCTGAATACTCGGCCATATCCCTCTTCGTTCAGCGAGCCGGCGCCGTCAAGCCTGACTTCAAGCTTACGCAGCAGAACGCGGCCGACGTCGTGGAGATCTGTACCCGGCTCGACGGTTTGCCTCTTGCCATTGAGCTTGCCGCTGCACGCGTCAAGCTTCTGTCCCCTTCTGCCATGCGCACGCGCCTTGCCAGCCGGCTGCAGTTGCTTACGGGCGGCTCGCGCGATCTTCCTGTGCGTCAACAAACTCTTCGTCAAGCAATCGACTGGAGCCACGACCTTCTCAACGAAGCGGAACAGAAGTTGTTTCGAAGGCTGTCTGTCTTTGTCAGCGGCTGCACCCTGGAAGCCGTCGAATCCGTCTGCGACACCAGGCAAGACCTTGGACTTGACGTGCTCGATGGAATGGCCTCGATGGTAGACAAGAGTCTCATTCGCCAGATCGAGCAATCCGACGGGGAGCCCCGCTTCGTTATGCTCGAAACCATTCGCGAGTATGGTCTGGAGAAACTGGGGGCGAGCGGAGAAGAGCCTCAGACCCGGCGTGCCCACGCCGCCTACTGTCTTGTACTGGCCGAGGAGGGAGCCGTCGGCGACTCCGACATAAAACTCAACGGATGGCTGGACCGCTTTGAGATTGAGCACGACAATTTTCGCGCTGCCCTCGACTGGCTCACGGAAACCGGTGCGGCGGAATGGGGACTGCGTCTCGGTGCGGCACTCTTCCGGTTTTGGGAAACGCGGGAGTTCCTTGCAGAAGCCCGCGACCGTTTGGGAAAGCTGCTCAACCTACCTGGTGCATCCGCGCCAACGATTCCCCGGATGCGGGTACTTTTCGCAGCCGGGGTCCTGGCTGACGAGCAGGGTGACTTCGCCGCCGGTGAATCATTCGTAGGAGAAAGCCTCGAGGTTGCTCGACAGTTAGGCGATAAGCAAGGTATGGCCGTTTCCCTGAACGCTCTTGGCGTGAGCGCCCGTGACAACGGCGATCTTGCTGCTTCCTCTGCTCTCTTCGAGCAGAGCCTGGCGTTGTGGCGAGAACTTGACGACGCTCGGGCAGTTGCCCGCGCGCTTAGCAATCTGGCGAGCATCGCCAACTTGCGCGAGGACTATTCGCACGCGCACGCCCTTTACGAAGAATGCCTGTCCATCTTTCACAAACTCAAAGACATCGCGGGAATTGCCTGGGCTTTGAATCATCAAGGGGATGTGGCGCGAGATCAAGGCGACTCCCACGGCGCGCAGTCCTTATACCAGTCAAGCTTGGCCATGTTCCGCGAGCTGGACGACCGCTGGGGAATCGCGGGTTCGCTGGCTGATCTTGGCAACCTCGCTCGCGAACAAAGAGACCATCGCGCCGCAGATTCTCTCTATCGCGAAAGCCTGAGCATATTCCACCAACTCGAACACAAGCGCGGCATCGCCAGGATCTTAGAGTCCTTTGCCTGCTCTGCGGCAGAGCAGGCGGAGCCGGAGCGCTCTTTGCGTCTCGCCGGCGCAGCCGCAGCCCTTCGCGAAAGCATCGGTGCACCCCTAACACCGACAGAGCAGTCGAAACTGGAACGCACTCTGGAGCCAACTCGGCGGGGGCTAACCACCGCTGCAAGCAGAACGGCATGGCTGGAAGGCTGGGTTATGCCTGTCGAAAAGGTCGTCGGGGACTTGCTGCGGCCCGGGGCTACTCCGGATTCAACCTGAATACTGCGTCCCTACAAATCCTACTCCGCCGTTGTCGGATCGATTAGCCGCCGAACAGCCGATATGCGATTCGCTGGGATTCCGGCGCGTTTGGCGTGATCGCGGATGGTCACCTCGTCGGGAGCTAGATAGACGCAGTAGATCTTGTCGCCGGTGACGTAGCTTTGCAGCCACTGGATTTGCGGACCGATCGCCCTTAGAGCCTCCACGGATTTTCGAGAGGCCTCTCGTATTTCCGCATCGGACATGTTTCCCACGTCGGGTATCTCACGCTCGATCACAAATTTCGGCATGCATCTACCTCCGCTAGAGAAATGCTAGCAGGGGACCAGGCTTGCTACAATACCCTCTGCTCTCGCTCTTCTTTCTAAGGCTTAGGCTGAGCAGGATACAGCTGGAGGATAGGATGGATCTCAAGTCGGTTCAGAAACCCCTGAAAGATAAATATCGCAGCGACCCGTCCGCCTCCAAAATTACCTTGAAGGCGAAAGGCGGCCAGACAGAAACGCCCATTGCCTGCAGCGTCGCCATCGGACGCGCTGTCTATCAGGCCCAGGCCCATTCCGGCGTCGGGGGTGCGGGTACGGCCGCCTGTTCCGGCGATTTGTTGCTCGGTGCTCTATCGGCCTGTGCTCAAATCACGTGTCAGATGGTCGCCGAGGCTATGGGGATACCGATTAAGGGTATCGAGGTGACGGTGGAAGGAGATTTGGATCTCCGCGGCACCCTTGGTATTGCGAAAGACGTGCCGGTCGGCTTCGATAGCATTCGCCTGCGATTCAACATCAACGCGCCAACCGCAAGACCCGAACAGCTGCGTGCTTTACAGGAGAAAACAGAACAGTATTGCGTCGTCATGCAAACCTTGGTTCAGCCACCACCCCTGCAAACCGAATGGACCAACTCCCAATAGCCTGGCCACGAGTTCGGAAATCAGAGAAGCTGCTTTCTATTCCTCTGTGACGCTAGGCACGGCCGCGAGCCTGTGTATGCCGAGCCAACCCGCGGTACGAGTGGCTTGGCACGCTGTTCTTTTGGCGTCAGCCTGGTCTACACCAACAAGGTGGCGCAAGCCAACGGAGAAGATCATGACGAGCGTGAGAATGACACCTCAGGCTTCCCCCTGGCTTTATGGATGATCATTCTTGGCATTCTGATGATTCGGCGAAGCTTAACCCCAGGAAAGGCTCCGCGTACCAGATAGAAGGGGAACTCGACGAGAAAGACAACTTGGGCTGCCCGCTCGTCTCTTTATACGTCCGAGTCGGTATGCCGCAATTGTGTCTGAGAAGAGAGTTGTCCCGCAGTGACGGTCAACAGACCGCAAGCACCGAGCCCCGCGAATCTGCCTTTACCGGAGCACACTGCAGGACATGGTGATCGTCAAGCTAGCATTTCGTCCCGAGAAGTACTCTAATGACGTCGGGTTTGCGCAATCTCCAGCCGGCCAACCTTCCTAGTTGCCCTGGTTGTGGAGATGGTTTTATAAGTAGGGTCGAGGATCGGTACACGGAGATTTCCATGGCAAAACAGCAAGAGATACGGCCAGCAGCATCTTCACCGGAGTGCACGGAGCAGCGGCGTCTGAATGAAGCGCGCGAAAAAGGCATTCCATGGAAGAAATGGGGCCCTTACCTTAGCGAGCGGCAATGGGGTACGGTCCGTGAAGATTACAGCAGCAACGGCAATGCCTGGGACTATTTCACCCATGACCAGTCCCGCTCTCGAGCCTACCGCTGGGGCGAAGACGGAATTGCCGGTATCTCCGATGACAAGCAGTTGCTCTGCTTCGCCATTGCCATGTGGAATGGCCGCGATCCCATCCTGAAAGAGCGCCTATTCGGCCTGACCAACAGCGAGAGCAATCACGGGGAGGACGTGAAAGAGTACTACTTCTACGTCGACAGCACGCCCACGCACTCCTATATGAAGTATCTGTACAAGTATCCGCAGCACGAATTTCCCTATCGTGACCTCGTCGAAACGAACCGCCACCGCACGCGCGAAGAGTTCGAGTATGAACTCCTCGATACGGGTGTGTTCGATGACGACCGGTACTTCGACGTCTTCGTGGAGTATGCGAAAGCCAGCCCCGAGGACTTGCTGGTCCGCATCACAGTGCATAACCGCGGCCCGGAGCCGGCTGTGCTCCATCTGCTTCCCACGCTATGGTTCCGCAATACATGGTCCTGGGATAAGGGTGCGTCGAAACCGGTTCTTGGACAGGTTGCCAGGGGTGTGATCCACGCTTCCCACGAAAAGCTCGGTGACCGCTTTCTAATGTGCGATGACGATCCGGAGTTGCTGTTCACCGAAAACGAATCGAATGCCGCCCGGTTGTGGGGCCAAGCGAATCCGTCTCCCTACGTAAAGGACGCCTTCCACGAATGCATAATCGCCGGAAAACGAGAGGCCGTGAATCCCGCGGCCTCTGGAACGAAAGCTGCGGCACACTACATTTTGGAAGTGCCCGCGGGAGGATCCCGATCCGTTCGCTTGAGGCTTAGTTCGCAATTGACAACCAACCTGTTCGAGCGATTTGACGAAGCCTTCTCGCAGCGGCTCGAGGAAGCGGACGAGTTTTATAACTGGATCTCGCCGCGCTCCTTTACGGAAGACGAGCGCCGCGTACACCGCCAGGCCCTCGCAGGGATGCTGTGGACCAAGCAGTATTACTACTTTGATTTGGATCGGTGGCTCGACGAGCACGACGCCCACCCGTTGATGGGCTCCGGCCGGCATCCACATATGCGCAATGCCGAATGGTTCCACATGCTCAATAGCGACGTCATTTCCATGCCCGACAAGTGGGAATATCCGTGGTACGCGGCATGGGACCTCGCTTTTCATACCGTGGCGCTGTCACTCGTTGACTTTGACTTCGCGAAGGAACAACTGCTTTTGATGCTGAGGAGTTTGTACGTGCATCCGAATGGGCAGCTTCCCGCCTACGAATGGAACTTCGGCGATGTAAATCCGCCCGTCCACGCTTGGGCCACGCTCTTCCTCTTCAATATCGAAAAGGAGTTGGGCCGGGCTGATCTTCGTTTCCTCGAGCGAGCCTTCCAGGGACTCATGTTGAATTTCAACTGGTGGGTCAATCGCAAAGACCCGGAAGGCCGCAATGTCTTTGCCGGTGGTTTTCTGGGCCTCGACAACATCGGTGTATTTGACCGCAGCGCGCAGCTGCCGACTGGCGGTCATCTGGATCAGGCCGATGGAACGGCCTGGATGGCCTTCTATTGCCAGAACATGCTGGAAATCGCGATGATTCTCGCGGATTCCGACTCCATGTACGAGGAAATTGCCTTTCGATTCCTCGAACATTTTCTGTGGATTACGTATGCCATGGACCGCATCGGGATCAACCACGACGAAATGTGGGATTCGTCCGATGGATTCTTCTACGATTTGCTCCACTTCCCAAACGGCGATGCTGTTCGCATAAAAGTTCGTTCCATGGTGGGTTTGCTCCCGCTCTGCGCTTCAACTGTTTTCGAACCCGGGGTCGTGGCGCGTCATCCCCGTCTTTTCGAACTGCTCAATTTGTTCATGAAGCGCCATCCGGAGGTTGTCGAGAAAATAGCTCCTGCCGATGAGAGGTCTGCGGGTTTTGCAGACCGCCGATTGCTGGCGGTTTGCAATAAATCGAAAGTCCAGCGCATTTTGGAGTACATGCTTGACGAAAAAGAGTTTTTCGGTCCCTACGGGATTCGCTCTCTCTCCCGTTATCACCTCGATCATCCGCTCATCTTCCATGTTGGGCACGACGAATACAAAGTCCAATATCTTCCGGCTGAATCCAACACCGGGATGTTCGGCGGCAACTCCAATTGGCGCGGACCAGTCTGGATGCCTGTCAACGGCCTTTTGATCCGGGGATTGATCAATCTGTATCAATTCTACGGGGACGATTTCAAAGTCGAATGCCCAACCGGCTCAGGCAAGATGATGACGCTGTTCGAGGTCGCCAAGGAGATTTCCCGCCGACTCGCCAGTATTTTCCTGCGCGACGAAAATGGACGCCGTCCCGTGTATGGCGGGACCAGGAAGTTCCAGGAGGATCCGTATTGGAAGGACTACATTCTCTTCTACGAATACTTCCACGGCGACAATGGCGCGGGCCTTGGCGCCAGCCATCAAACCGGCTGGACTGGACTCGTCGCACGCACCCTCGATCTGTTCGCCCGCGTAACGCCTAAAGAGGCGTTACAAGTCGCTAAGGATGAAATTGCGGCCCGCATGACGCGTCAGCAGGTCTCCGGCCACTGAGCAGGGCACGAGACAATTCCGCAAGTTCGGTTTTCTTCTGGTCTGCCACTTTTCCCGTGCCTTAATCGCATTCTCTGAATAGCTTACGGAGGCCCGCGCGGGAACCTTCGGTCAAAATATCCTGTAACGGTTTGTCCGATGCGCTGCGTCTAAGCGAAGGGGGGACGTCCGCTCCAGCGCAAACGGTGCCCGGGTCAACTTGCCGGAATTGCGTTTCCCACCATTGGCAGCTTACGCTGTTGCATACGGGGATGGTCGGAGAACAAGATGTATTTTCATCAACGGAAAAGGTTCTGCCATCGCGCGGCCTCTGCAGCGATCTGTGGAATTCTGCTCTCTTTTGCTGGTCCAATCACGTGTTCTCAGGCAAGTCCCCAGACGGCGCCCCCTCCAAGGACCCCATCCGCCCTTGGCACCATCAAGTCCATTACCCCCGATAGCCTTACGCTCGGATTGGACAGCGGTACGGAACTGAAAGTACAGCTTTCCGCCGACGTGAAGGTCGTTCGTGTGCCCCCGGGTTCCAAAGACCTGAAAGAAGCTGTGCCGCTCCAATTGAGCGATCTCCAGCCCGGCGACCGTGTTCTGGTCAGATCGAAGCCTGGGAGCGATGCCTCCTCGTTTGCAGCCGCCATGATTGTGGCCATGAAAAAAACCGATATCGCGGTGAAGCACCAAAAAGACCGAGAGGAGTGGCAACGCCGCGGAATTGGCGGGCTGGTGAGCAGCATCGATCCTGCACAGAACGCGATCACTATCAAGACGATGAGCGCCGCGGGGGCCAAAGATGTTGTGATTCACACGGACCCAAATACGATTTTGCGGCGCTATGCGCCCGGGTCGATTGATTTCGACGCCGCCAAAGTTGCCCCCATCACGGAAATCAAGCTGGGTGATCAACTGCGTGCACGCGGCACGCGAAGCGCCGACGGCGCAGAGTTCACGGCTGCGGAGATAGTTTCCGGTTCCTTTCGGAACATTGCAGGCATCGTTTCGGCAGTAAACGCCGGCGCAGGCACTCTCACCGTCAATGATCTGGCCGCGAAGAAGCCGGTAGAGCTCAGGGTCACGACCGACTCCCAAATGAAAAAACTGCCAGACATGATGGCACAAGGCATCGCCGCGCGTCTAAAGGGCATGGGGGCCGGGAGTGGTGCGGTTGCGCCTGCCGGGAAGACCGGTGGTGGCCAGCCGGGCGGCGCTGCTCCTCCGGCGGGTGCCGCGCAGGGCACGCCCGCAGCCAGCGGGAATGGCGGACCCGGCGGACCTGGGCGTGGCAGCAACGGGGATCTGCAGCAGATGCTCAGCCGCCTGCCGGCGAGCCCGCTGACCGATTTTCAAAAAGGTGATGCAGTCATGGTGGTTGCAACATCTAGTGAAGGCGATGGCCCCCCCACTATCATTACACTTTTAGGTGGCGTGGAACCGATCCTGCAGGCCACATCTCAAGGGCAGGCAGCGTCTATTTTGAGCCCGTGGAGCCTTAATCAGGGCGGCGGTGGCGATGTGGGTACGCCGTGAAGTCAGGACAACACCAAATCCCCCCTCGGAGATGGGAAGAGAATCGTTAATGGGCATAAGGAACAGGAAAGTCTTATGGCGCAGGTTGTGTGTCGCGTCCCTGCTGGTTCTGCTTTCGGCGAGCCTTGCGGTGGCGCAAAGCACACAAAACAGCGGGGGAGTCCTGCGCGGTCAAGTGACGGATCCCTCGGGTGCGGCCGTGGTCGGCGCGAGCGTGCTGCTGACGACGCCTTCCGGCGCGTCGATGGATACCACTACCAATAAAGACGGGGTTTACGAATTCAAGGACCTGCCTGCTGGGAAGTATCAGCTCAAGGCCGTGGCCCAAGGCTTTGCCATGTTTACCAAGACGGATGTCGTGGTGACGGCCGGGCAAACGGTCCGCCTCAACATTCCCCTGGAAATCGAAGTCCAGCAGGAGAAGGTTCAGGTCAACGCCTCCACCACTCAGGTAGACGTCAATCCCGCCAACAACGCCAACACGGTTGTGATGTCCGGTAAGGATCTGGAAGCACTCTCGGATGATCCGGACGAGTTGCAGTCTGAATTGCAGGCCCTGGCCGGCCCTTCCGCCGGGCCGAATGGTGGCCAGATTTACATCGACGGGTTCACCGCCGGACAGCTGCCGCCCAAAGCATCGATTCGCGAGATTCGCATCAACCAGAATCCGTTTTCCACCGAATACGACAAACTGGGTTATGGGCGCATAGAGATCTTTACCAAGCCCGGCACCGACAAGTGGCACGGGCAGATCCTGGTCGACGGGAACACCAGCGCTTTCAATGCCCGAAACCCGTTCTCGGTCGGAACGGAGCAGCCCAGCTACAATTCCGAACAATACAGCGGCAACGTCGGCGGGCCACTCAACGCAAAAACTTCCTTCTTCTTCAATATCGACCAGCGAAACATCGGCGCCTTGGGCATTGTCAGCGCCAATGTCATTTGTGGCGATCAGTTCCTAAATATTCCCTGCGCTGCTGGACAGACTCCCTTCAGCCAAATTCCGTACAACCAGGCGGTCACGAACCCTCAGACGCGAACGAACCTGAGCCCGCGCATCGACTATCAGTTGACGCCAAACAACACGCTGACGGGACGCTATCAATACTGGCGCGATTCTGAAACCAATAATAATGTCGGACAATTCAATCTGGCTCAGGCGGGGAACAACACTCTAGTGACCGAGAATACCGTCCAAATCACCGATACCCAGACCGTTAATCCCACCACCATCAACGAAATTCGTTTTCAATACCTTCACGACAACACGCTGACGACCCCGGTTGTTACTACCACGAACGTAAATGTGGGCGGCGCATTCAATGGCGTCGGCAGCGGTGGCGGCGCGGTCTCCGACATACAAAACCATTACGAAGTGCAAGACATTCTTTACAAGACCTTCACCAAGCACTCTTTGAAATTTGGCGGACGGGTCCGATCTTTCACAGACAACAACTCCACCCTTGCCACCTTCAACGGCACATTTACATTTGGAACGGAGTCGCAATTTGGATGTATTGCCACCCCCAATATCCCCTGCCCGACGGCCATACCCATTCAGGTCTATCAGGACACTGTAGAGGGACTGAGTCTGGGGTTGACTATTCCTGAGATCCAGCAGAAGTACGGTTTCGGCGGCGCCAGTTACTATACGCAGGTCGCCGGTGCTCCGGCCACTTCTGTCAATGTAACGGACGTGGGACTCTTCTTTCAGGACGACTGGCGGGTTCGCCAGAATCTGACGATCAGTTACGGTCTGCGCTTTGAGACCCAGAACAACCTGGCGAACAAGGCAGACTGGGCGCCTCGTTTGGGATTTGCCTGGGGAATTGGCGGCAGCGCAAAGAATCCGCCGAAGACCGTCCTTCGTGGAGGCTTCGGTATCTTCTATGACCGGTTCACCGACAACCTGCTGTTAACCCAGGAGCGGTTTAATGTCGTTGCCCCGGCTCAGCAGCAATTCCAGATACAAAACCCCACTTTCTTTTTGACTGGCGCACCGAACTGCTTGCCGCCTCTGCCCGTGCCGATCCCTCCTGCTTGCGCGGGGGGGACTGTCTCGAGCAGTACGACGATCGATTACCAGACCAACCCGAATTTGCACGCTCCATACACAATCCAGACCGGCCTGACGCTGGAACGGCAACTCACGAAAGTCGCGAACATTGCATTCACGTATCTCAACTCGCGTGGGCTCCACCAGTTCTATACAGACAATATCAACGCGATCGGTTTTGAGCCGGGAACGTCGCCCTCCACGACGCCTCCCCCGAACCCGCTCTTCGAATACCAATCGGAAGGGATCTTCAAGCAGAACCAGTTCATCGTGAACGGCAGCATCCGCATGGGTGCCAAACTTTCGCTCTGGGGCTACTACACTCTCAGCTACGCCAACAGCGACACCTCTGGGCCAACCAGCATGCCCTCCATACCGGGCGAACCGTGGAGGGATTATGGGCGCGCAAGCTATGACGTCCGCAACCGTGTTTTCTTGGGCGGCACCTTGGGCATGCCCTACGGCTTTCGTCTCAGCCCGTTCATGATCGCCCAGTCGAGCATTCCCTTTAACATCACAACGGGCACAGACCCATATGGTGACAGCGCGTACAACGTGAGGCCTGCGCTTGGCTCCTGCGGGACGGCCGGAGTAATCGATACGAAGTTCGGCTGCTTCGTTATTCCGCCGAACTCGGAATTTCCATCGTATACGCCCATCCCCGCCTACTTTGGCGAAGGACCCGGGCGTTTCGCGTTGATGCTTCGCCTGAGCAAGACGTTTGGGTTTGGGCCGGTTGTTGAAGGCGCGGGAGGCGGACCGGGTGGCCCAACGGGAGGAACCTTTGGCCGGCCTGGCGGAGGCCCGCGCGGCCGAGGCGGTTGGGACGCTGGGGCCACGAATCGGCGCTACGCCCTGACCTTCGGCGTGATGGCCAGGAACGTGTTCAACAACGTAAACGTGTTGACGCCTATCGGCAATCTTGGGTCTCCCCTTTTCGGGGAATCGAACGGGTTGATTGGACGCCCCTACAGCGACCCCAGTTCCAATCGCCGGATCGACCTTCAAGTGACGTTCAGCTTCTAACCTTGCAGCGCCGAGTCACTGACACGCGGTTGGAAAATTGATAGCGTCAATTCATGAGTCTCCAATATCCCCGTTTTTTCGCGATTCACTCGAGAGCATTGGCCTTCAGCATTTTCCTCTGTGCCTTGGCATTGCTGGCCGGGCGCAGTGAGCGAGCTCTCGCTCAGCAACAGGAAATCGTCTGGACGGACCAGGAAAGGCCCATCCTCGACAAGATTCGCACTCTGCGAAAGCTCCCCGACGACGAGCGGGTGCGCACCACAAAGCAACTGGCGCTGCAGATCCGAGAACTACCCGCCGGAATGAACAAGGTGCGACTGGCCAATAACCTCGCCAATCTCTCTACCGAGGGCGATTTCGGCCACGACACTTTGCAGGAAGTGGCCACCACATTAGGAACGGCGTTGCGCGAACACCCTTTGCCCGCGACGCCAAAGGGGCCTCCCGCTCCGTATGTGGAACTTGCCGCACTGGTCCGCTACGAGCGCGTGGAAGGGAAACTCGACGACCCGCAATATGCCGCGGCCGTGACCAAGCTCGACGCCGATGAACTTCGCCATCAGCAAGTCAATTTCACACTCACCGATTTACAAGGGCAGACCTGGACGCTGAAAGATCTTCGCGGCAAAGTCGTGTTGGTGAATTTCTGGGCCACCTGGTGCCCGCCGTGTCGCAGCGAAATGCCGGATCTGAATGCCCTGTACCAACAGTTCAAGAACCAGGGCTTCGTGGTCCTGGCAATTTCCGATGAGGAAGCCGACAAAGTGAAGCCGTACATCGCGGAGCATCAGTACACGTATCCGATTCTCCTGGATCCCGGCCGGAAGGTGAATGAGGGGTTCAGCATCGAGGGAATCCCCAAGAGCTTTGTGTATAACCGCGACGGAAAGCTGGTCGCGCAATCGATTGACATGCGGACAAAGCGGCAATTCCTCGAGATGCTGGCTCAGGCGGGATTGAAGTAGCCAATTCCGCATCCGTCGGCAAGCTGAGGATTTCTCTCGGGATTCGTGCACCCGCGTTTGGGAATCCGGCAAATGTGGACTAAGCTCTTTGCGTAAATTCTTTGCCTTAGAGCCCCCTAAGTGCCTGGCGTGGTTGGGCAAAGCAGGGCGGGAGCCCGAGATGACCGTGGAAAAAGACAAGAACGATCGCCAACTGGGCATGGACCGGCCTATACCCCGGCGCGACTTCCTGAACGGGATGAGCGTTGCGATCGGGGCATCGCTGGTCGAGCCGGGCGGTTTCTGGGCGCGTGTCTTGTCCCAATCCGACAAACCTTACGCGCCGGAAAAAGAGCTTGGATATTATCCCCCGGCAAAAACCGGTATGCGCGGCAGCCACGACGGTTCTTGGGAGGTGGCGCACGAGTTGCGTGACGGAGGGCAGTGGAACAATCCGGCGGAGCAATCCGAGGCCTACGACCTCATTGTGGTAGGTGGAGGAATCAGTGGACTTTCCGCAGCCTACTTTTATCGGCAGGCCCGGCCGGACGCAAAGATATTGATTCTCGATAACCACGACGATTTCGGTGGCCACGCCAAACGAAATGAGTTCCGCAGCGGCGAGCGCCTGATCATTGGTTACGGGGGAACACAGACCATTACCGGCCCGAATCTCTACAGTCCGCAGGCAAAACAGCTGCTGAAGGATCTCAGCGTCCAGGTGCAAAGGTTCGAAAAATACTACGATCAGAAATTCTACAAGTCGCGCGGCATGGGTCAGGCGATCTTCTTTGACAAAGAGACGTTCGGCACCGACGAACTCGTCAAGGGAAACTTCTTGAACCCGTCGCCCGAACTTCTGGCGAACTTGCCGCTCTCGGGGGAAGCACAGAAGGATTTGCTGAGGCTCTTTTCAGAGAAAATGGATTACCTGCCGGGCATGACGGCGCAGGAAAAGAAAAACTATCTCGCAAAGACGAGCTACCGAGACTACCTGCTGAAAAACGCGAAGGTAAGTCCCGAAACCGCGCGGCTCTTCCATAGTTCCATGTATGGTTTGTACGGTGTGGGAATCGACGCAGTTCCGGCCGGGGACATGGCCGGACTTGGCTACCTGCCGGGCTTTGACGGATTGGGAATTAAGGACACGGACGGCCCCGGCATCGGACTCGAAGTGACGCGGCAGGATCACGAGCCATACATCTATCACTTTCCGGATGGTATCGGATCGGTGCCGCGCCTGCTTGTGCGCTCCATGATTCCCGGAATCGCGCCAGGCAATACGATGGAAG
>Ga0187781_10001570_pt1 | contig 17299 bp, 16 predicted proteins | sample 0715_SJ02_MP02_2_FD_132447 | JGI IMG/M metagenome (GOLD analysis project Ga0187781, IMG submission 132447) | Tropical peat soil microbial communities from peatlands in Department of Meta, Colombia - 0715_SJ02_MP02_20_MG | ecosystem: Environmental > Terrestrial > Soil > Wetlands > Peat | place... | reverse complement strand
GCGAGGTCCGCGAGTACTTCGGCAGGAAGCAATGGAGCGATTGTAGCCATATAGCAAAAACGCAGTTTACCCAAAACTTTGTCGGCGTCAAGTAGGACGCCGGTCCTACTGTGGCCTGGGAGTCAAGGTTTGCCCTACCTTGATGCAACAGAACAGTGCTTGACCGGTTCTAACCGGACATAGGATGCTTGACGATATGGCGAAGTTACCCAAGTCGATGGCTGGACGCGCAATGGGGCGGTTTCTGCGCTTCGGTGTGTTGCGAGGTCTGCGCTCGGTTGAAATTGATCCGGAGGATTTCCGGAGAACTCTGGCCGAAAAACACGGACTTTGGGTGCCTCACTTTGGGCGAATGAAAGACGCGCCGATGGAAAAGCTAGATGCCATTGCGGAGCGGCTGATTCACGACGCGCAGCGGCTGGCCATGGCACAGGGAGCCGGCTTTGGCCTTGGCGGCATGATTACCGTGATTCCCGATACGGGCTTCCTCACCGTGATTACCTTGCGCCTGATTCAAAAACTCTGCCTCCTTTACGGCTTCGAAGAAAACGGCATCGAACGGCGAGCGCAGATGTGGATGGCGGCTGCGAGCGCGGCCGGAGTGGATTTTGGCAAGGACATCGCCGAGAAGCAGATGGTCGAGAAGCTGGCGCCGCGCATCGCTACCCGCCTTGCGGTGCGTCTCGGCGAAGAGAGCGCGGAAAAGTGGGTGGGACGGCTCGTGCCCCTGGCCAGCTCTGCCATCGGTGGTGCGCTGAATTATTCCTTTGTGAGGACCTGGGGCCGGCGGGTGCACCGCCATTTGAGAGAAAAACATCTTGCGGAGCGCGCTGCAGCTGCGGCCAATGCTACAGCACTGCGGCCCGTCGTCGTCCGCTAATCCTTGCCCGCTCTTGCGCAACCCATGCAGCCCATGTCGAACATTCCTTTCTTTCTGGGCGTGAATTATCCCTGGCGGAACTACGGTCAGGATTTTGGCCGTGCGGGCGCCGAACATCATGGAATCAGTCTTGCCCCCGCACAGGAACAGGTCGGCCGCGACTTCGGGCAGATTGCGGAAACAGGAGCAACGGTCGTTCGGTGGTTCCTGTTTGGCGACGGCCGAAGTGGCTTCGCTAGCGAGAGAGGAATCCCACGCCGGCCGGACGAACTCTTGTTCGCCGATGTTGCGGCCGCTCTCGAACTCGCCGAGCGATATAACCTGAAGTTGTGCTTCTCCCTCATCGACTATCACTGGCTCGAGGAGAGTCCCCAAAAACAGAGGGCCCACCCGAATGGCCGCGTCTTGCTTTTTGCTGCAGGACGGGAAGCCTTTCTCGAGAATGTCCTGATTCCCTTGTTTCGTGAGTTCCGAGGCCACCAGGCCCTATATGCCTGGGAGATTGCGAACGAGCCCGAATGGACCATCCGCGAATTCCAGTCGAGGTCCCCCGGGAAATTGCACTACGCGGATTTCCGGGCCTATGCGGGAGAAGTTGCACGTGCGGTACACGAATATGCCGGCGTGCCTGTAACGCTTGCTTCGGCACGCCTGCTTTGGGTTCGCGCCTGGACCGAATTGGATCTCGACTACTACCAGGCGCATTACTATCCCGCTGCCGAAGACGAAACAAAACGAGACCTTGCACAACAACTCATGAACCTGCCTCCGCTTGACAAGCCCCTTTGGCTGGGCGAGCTTCCGGCACGCGCTCCCGGGCATCCTCGCTATTCCTTGCAGCAATCCCTGGAGCTTTGCCGAAGCGCCGGTCTTTGCGGGGCGGCAGTCTGGCGGTGGACAGAGCCCGAGTCGCAGGGAGCGGATGCGGCGATCGGGCGGGTCGATCCCGTAGAACTGCAAGCGTGGAGCGCGTCTGAACGATCAAAAGGCCAGCGGGCGTGAAGAAAGGGAAGGCATTGCGCCGAGGGTCTCTTCTTCGCCGGGTCATGGCAAGGCGGGCAGGCTTGCTCCTGCTTTTGGTTGCTTCCACCCTGCCACTCGCCGAGGGGCAGGACGATGTGCGCGGTGCTCCGGCAGAGCCGGTGGATGCCGCGGACATTCGCGCCCGGATCGCGTTTGCCGAGAACCTTCTTGGAAAGACCCCGGATCGCGGAGCGATTCTCTATTTTCTCGCCGTGTCTCACGCGATGCTCGAAGAGACCCTGCCGTCGATCGAACGCCTTCAGCAGTGCGTCGCTCTGAAAGAGGGATTTGACCCCTCGGGCGACAGCGCTTTTGCGGCCTTCAAATCATCTCCGGATTTTCGACGCATGGTCGAGCAGGTACATAAGGATTTTCCTGCGGTCAATGAATCACGTGTGACCTTCACTTCCGTCGAGCGGGATATTTTCCCGGAAGGCCTCGAATACGATCCTTCGAGCGACTCCTTCTATCTGAGCAGCATGTATCACCCGAAAATCTTCAGGATTACGCGCGACGGCAAGAGCGAACTCTTCGTCCCGGCCGCGCGTTATAGCTTGCTGCCTGTGCTCGGAATTCGCATGGATCCGGCTGACGGCACAATCTGGAGTGATTCCTCGAGCGGAGACACGGGACGATCGGAGCTGCTCCATTTTGACCGCACCGGAGCCCTTTTGGCGCGCTATCCCACAGCCGAAAACAGGAAGCATGAATTCAACGACCTTGTGGTGCTCCGAGGCGGAACGATTTTTCTGACCGACACTCTGGCCAACGAGGTCTATCGCTTCGACGCCGGGACGCACACGTTCACTCCGCTGTCTACTCCCCGGGAGCTCCTGTTCCCGAACGGGATCGCCGTTACCGATGATGAAAACTATCTCTACGTAGCCGACCAATTAGGGGTCTTGCGAATCGATTTGAAAACAGACGAATCCGCAGAAGTAGACCCCGGCCCCCATAACACGGTGGCTGGCGTCGATGGCCTGTATTGGCATAAAGGCAGTCTGGTGGCCGTGCAGAATGGCATCGGCACCCCGCGTGTGGCCGTTTTTCGGCTGGCTCCGGATGGCATTCACGTAGTGAAGGCGACCGTGCTTGTGAACTTTCTTTCCACACCGACGACCGGAGCCATTCGCGGCGATGATTTCTATTTCATCGTCAACAGTCAGGCAGATAACCTCAACGGCTCACACATTCTGGACGTCACGAGACTGCAGCCGGTACGGATCGCAGTCGTCCATCTGCCCTGACTCGCATCCGGGGCCGCTTGCAGCGCGTCACTGGAATTGGCGACCGGTTCGCCGTAGAGTGGAGAGGTGAGGCCTCCGGATGAACGGAAAGAGAGGTTGTTATGAAAAACGTGGGCACAGTTGTGGGCGTTTTCCTTCTCGTCTTCCTGAGTGCGGTGCTGGTGGTCATTCCCGAGTTCGCCGCCGCCCCTTCCGAACAGCAGACGCCTGGCACAAAGCCGAGTGCCGGCAATCCTGCTGAGCCCATACCGGCCTTTCATGCGCAGCCTCCCACGGGAGACTTGCCGCCCACGATGGAGCCCTCGATTTACAGCGAGAAAGTGGTCTTCAACGCCTACGTAGTTGCCGGGCGCGTCAGGAAAGTTCTTTATCAGCAACCCTGCTATTGCCACTGCGATCGAAGCAGCGGTCACAGCAGCCTGCTCGACTGCTTTGTCGGCCGGCATGGTTCCGGCTGCGATGTCTGCCAGAAAGAAGCTTTCTATGCATACGAACAAACCCGGCGCGGCAAGACTCCCGGGCAAATCCGTGACGGCATCATTCACGGGGAATGGCAAAAAGTGAATGTGGCCAAATACGAGAAGGACTACCTGCCGCCGCTCAGCACCCCCGCGAAATAGGACTCGTGACGCCAGGAAATGAGCCGAAAGGAGCACGCGTCCGAGACTCCGGCTACGGTCTTTCTGCGTCAGAGCGGCGTCGAATTCAGAGAGCACCTTTATGAATATGTCGAGCATGGCGGCACCGCCGAGTCTTCGCGCCAATTGGGCGTGCCGGAACACTCCGTGGTTAAAACACTGGTCATGCAGGACCAGGATGCGAAGCCGCTGATTATCCTGATGCATGGCGACCGGCAGGTCAGCCTGAAGAATCTGGCGCGGCAGATTGGCGCCAAGCGCGTGGAGCCGTCGAAGCCGGAGGTGGCTCATCGTCATACCGGCTATCAGGTGGGCGGCACTTCACCGTTCGGCATGCGCAAGGCGTTGCCGATCTTTGTGGAGCGCTCGATCCTGGAGTTGCCGTTGATCTACATCAATGGCGGCGGACGCGGCCATCTGGTCGCCATTTCGCCCGGGGTTTTAACCGAAAAGCTCCATGCGCAACCTGTCGAGTGTGCTGCGCTCGAATCATCGAATGGCTGCGCCCGGGGATGACATCTGCTACACTCCGGCAGGCCGGTCTTCGTGCCCTTCTCTTCTTTCGCAAATCCAGCCAGGGGTGAATCGTGAACAGAAAAAATCTTCGCTTGGCGTTCGGCTCAGGCGCGCTGATTGGCTTTGCGGCATTGCTGCTTCTCACCGCCCATTTTCCGGCAAAAGCTGCTACAGACTCTTCTTCCTGGGGGTTCTCGCTCACCAATCTCGATCGCACCTGCCAGCCTTGCGATAACTTTTACGAATTCGCGATGGGTAGCTGGATGAAGGCCAACCCCATCCCGGCCGAGTACTCGTCCTGGGGAACATTTACACAACTTCGAGACAACAATCTCACGGCCCTGCGCACCATTCTCGAGGCCGCAGCAAAGGCGAATGCCCAGGCTGGCTCGAATGAGCAGAAGATTGGCGACTTTTATGCAAGCTGCATGGACACGGAGGCAATCGAGGCCGCGGGCTTAAAACCAATTGCCGCCGAGCTCGGCGCCATCGACGCCATTACGGACCGCAAATCGCTGGACGCGACGGTCGCCATGCTCCAGCAACAAGGTGCGGGCGTGCTTTTCCGCTTCAGTTCCGGACAGGACATCAAGGACAGTTCGCGTGTGATTGCGCAAGCCAGCCAGGGCGGACTGGGTATGCCGGACCGCGATTACTACTTCCGTGATGACGAGAAATCGAAGCAACTGCGCGCGGATTATGAGCAGCACGTTGCGAAGATGTTCGGGCTGGCCGGAGATGCGCCGGAAACGGCGGCGGCCGAAGCCAAGACCGTCATGTCCATCGAAATCGAACTGGCGAAGGCTTCGCGCACGCGCGTGGAGTTGCGCGATCCGGAAAAAAACTACCATCTCATGCCGCTTGCGGAAATGAACGCGCTCACGCCGGATTGGTCCTGGCCGAATTACCTGCGCGAAGTGGGTGTGCCGACCGTTGAACAAGTCAACGTACGCCAACCCGAATTCTTTAAGGAAGTGAACCAGGCGCTCTCAACCGTTTCGCTCGCGGCCTGGAAAACCTATCTGCGGTGGCATGTGATTCATGCAAACGCTCCGGAGCTTCCGGAACGTTTCGTGGACGAGAATTTCGATTTCTACGATCGGAAGCTTTCCGGCACAAAGGAGCTCCTGCCGAGGTGGAAGCGTTGTGTGCAATCAACCGATCGCAATCTTGGCGAGGCGCTTGGCCAGGTTTATGTGGACAAATACTTCCCTCCGGCCGCGAAGGCCCGTGCCAGGGAGATGGTCAGCAACCTGATTGCCGCTTTGCGCGAGGATATTCCCACACTTTCGTGGATGGGGCCGGAGACAAAGCGCGAGGCGCTGGCCAAACTCGAAGCCTTCACCGTGAAGATCGGCTACCCTGATAAATGGCGGGACTATGCGAAGCTTTCGATCGATCGCGGCTCCTATGATGCCAACGTGCGCCGCAGCATTGAATTCGAGAATGCACGCCAGTTGGCGAAAATCGGCAAACCTGTCGACCGTATGGAATGGGGCATGACGCCGCCGACGGTGAATGCCTACTACAGTTCCAGCCTGAACGAGATTGTGTTTCCTGCCGGTATTCTTCAGCCGCCCTTTTACAATCCCAGTGCCGATGACGCAGTGAACTATGGCGGGATTGGCGCGGTGATCGGGCACGAGATCAGCCATGGCTTCGATGACCAGGGATCGAAATTCGATGGGCAAGGCAACCTGCACGAGTGGTGGACGCCCGAGGACCGCAAGAACTTTACGGAGCGGGGCGATTGTGTCGTGAACCAGTTTAACGGCTACGAAGTCGAACCGAACCTGCACCAGAACGGCAAGCTGGTACTCGGCGAAAGCATCGGAGACCTGGGCGGCTTGGCCATTGCGTATGCCGCTTATGAAAAATCCATCGCAGGCAACCGTCCAAAGGACATTGACGGATTCACTCCCGAGCAGCGTTTCTTTCTCGGCTGGGCACAGGTGTGGGGCACGAATCAGCGCGCGGAAGCGGCGCGGCTGCAAACCAACACGGACCCCCATCCCCTGGCGCGTTATCGCGGCAATGGCCCGCTTTCGAACATGGCAGCGTTTGCGAAGGCCTTCGGCTGCAAGAACGGTGACGCCATGGTGCGCGAGCAGGCGTGCAAGATCTGGTAGCAGGCCGAATGTCCGCGATCTTCCTTCCGAGGTCTCTGCGTCACCTCTTTTCGCTTTACCTCTTCCTCGTTCTAGTTGTTTTCCCCACGCAGGCGAAGTGGAAATATCTTCGCGACGGTAATGCAGCGGATTCCGCCGTTACTCCTCGCGCGGGATTTGCGTTGATGGGAGGAGGCTCGCGGCTCGAAGCGGCGTTCCGGTTTCTGTGCGAGCGCACAAATGGCGGCGATTTTCTGGTTTTGAGCGCCAACGACGACAATGATTACCTCGAGAAGGAAAATGCAATGATCCGGTCGATTTGTCCGCTCAACTCCGTGGCCACTCTCTCTTTTTTCAGCCGCGAGGACGCACGGGACCCCGAGGTAATCAAAATCATCGAGCAGGCCGAGAGTATTTTCATCGCGGGCGGCGACCAGTCCGACTATGTTCGGTATTGGCAGGACACGCCGGTTCAGGACAGCCTGAATCAACACATCCAGGCGGGCAAACCCATCGGCGGATCGAGCGCGGGCCTCGCCATCCTGGCTGAATTTTCCTTCTCTTCGATGATCGACACCATTCACTCCCCTGAAGCCCTGGATAATCCCTACGGCAACAAGGTCACGCTCGCGCGCGACTTCCTGGGCATTCCCCTTCTGGCAAACACCATCACGGACACGCACTTCGTCAAGCGCGACCGGATGGGACGGCTGCTGGTTTTCATGGCCCGCATCCTCGAGGACGGCTGGGCCAGTCAGATTCGCGCCATCGCCGTGGACGAAAACGCGGCGCTCCTGGTTGAGTCTGACGGTTCAAGCCGTGTGGCTGGCGAAGGTCCGGTCTACTTTCTCGAAAGCACCAAGCGGCCTCAAATCTGCCAATATCATCAGCCGCTTACCTTCGACAGCATCCGCGCGGAGCGCGTCCGGCCGGGAAAGACGTTTCAGCTCAAAAAGTGGTCCGGCGAAGCCGACATATACTTTCTGTCGGTCACTCGAGGAGTCGTTCAGGCAGACGGTAGCAGTTCTCGGGGAATTTACTGAGGCGGTTGCTCCCTCTTCAAGCCAAATCGCCCTGTTGTCGTTCGTGTACACTGAGGACGTGGAGGCGCGGATTCGCCGCGCCACTGAACTTCGAGATTCTCGGCACAGGGTGAATTGCGAGGGCAATCATGACGCAAGCACAGCAAGAGCTCCTGCAGGAATTCCAGAGCTTCGCCGTCACCGCTCCCACCGCCGAATCTCTAATGGAGCGCATCTCCAAGCGGCTTCACGAGAAGATGACGCGTTATAACTGGGTGGGTTTCTACCTGATTGATCCGGCGGACCCGGGCTACCTGATCGTCGGGCCGTTCGCCGGCAGCTTCACTCCCAACACCCGTTTCCCGCTCACCACGGGACTTTGCGGCGCCGCCGCCACCAGCGGGCAGGTCGTGGTCGTGCACGACGTCTCGAAAGACCCGCGTTATCTGGCGGGCTCATCGCTCGTGAAATCGGAAATCGTGGTTCCCATACTCGTGAACAACAGACTCGCGGCGGAACTCGACATCGAGAGTTATTTTGCGGACACCTTTACGCCCATGGAGCAGCATTTTGTGGAGTCTTGCGCGAAGCTGGTCGCCGGTACTCTCGGAAAGACGTAGCGGGTCGCAGCGGAAGGCCCGGACGTGGTCCCTTATTTCCTTGGAATGCCCAGGCGCAGGTAGTCGTCAGCCTTGCTCAGCCAGTCCTCGCGAGGCGGATTGAACACATCGAGATCCAGAGTGTCTTCAAGCGCCCAGGCTTCGTGCGGCATGTTTGAGGGAATACACAGAACCTCACCTGCGCGAACCACGATTTCCTTGCCATCAATCGCAAATTTCAGCGCGCCCTCCAGAATGTAGGTGACCTGTTCGTTGTGGTGGTGATGCTCCGGCACGTGCGCCCCTTTCTTCAGGAAAACGCGCGCCAGCATGAGGTTTTCTCCCGTCACCATTTCACGATCAATCAGATCGTTGAGCTTCTCGTGCTCGACGGTGTTCCACGGAATGTACTTGCAGGAAGGTTTTGTGCTCATCTCTTCAGGTCTCCATAGAGGCGTGCAGCGTTGTCGTGCAAATAGTCTCGCGCCAGTTCCAGGGCTTTGTTTTCGGTGATGGCGCCTTCGTCCACGAGTTCCGCGAGCGCCGCCGCCAAACCGGTGCGCGTTGTGCGCGCCGCGAGCCACATGCTCTCCTCGGCGCCAAGCGCGTCGTTGAACGGAAATGCGTCCGAACCGTACATCATCTTATCGGGATAAAGAGTCAGAAGCAGCTTCAGCACGTCTTTGAACTGAGACGGGTACAGCATTTCCGACTGGAACGAGGTATCGAGGTACACGTTCTTCACCGCCGTCATCAGAGCCGCTTCCCGTTCATATGGCCAGCCCCCATGGATCAGCACGAACGTGACATTCTTGTAGCGCTGGTCCCTGACAACATTTTCGAGATTAAGCACGTTGCCATTGCGCAGGCTGAAGTAGTCGCCGATGCCAACGCAGGAGTGAAAGTGCATGGGCAGGCGCAGCTTACCTGCCTGATCCACCATGACGCGGAAGATGTAGTCCTGAAATTCGCGGTATTCGTCGGGTTGAGGAACACCGCCCGTCCGGTATTTGTTGTAGATGGCCTCTGCATGCTCACGCGGGGGATCCGAAAAATACAAGGAACGGAAATAAGCCGCTTCGAACTTGATCGCCACGCCGCCGTGCTTCTGCTGGTTGTCGGTCATCGTGCGGCGAACGAAATCTTCATAGCCCGCAAGATCCATCGGCAGCCCCTCGACGCCTTCCTGTTTCTTCCAACGGTTCAGCATTTTTTCCTGCAGGGGCACATAGACGCCCATGTCCGGCGTGCTGCTGCGCTGCTGGCTATTGTCGAAAGGGAAGAAAAACGCGTCGCCGAAGAAAACCCAGCGGAAGCGCTTCGGATCCAGATAGGGAGCCATCATGGCGCGGTTCGCGAGGCAGATTTCCACGTTCAGTTTGTCAAGGATGGTGTCGAAGTATCCGGTGCCGCCACTTTGCTCCGCGGCTTTTGCTTTATTCGCGAGCCACTCCGCATGCCCGCGCTCAAAATCATCATACGGGTAACTGAACAGCGCTTTCGCCCCGGCTACAAACTCCGGATTGTCCTCCCGCAGCCGCAGCGTGGCGCTTTCATCCGCAGACGCGGCCATGGCGTCCACATCGGTATCATCGGCAAAACCAGGGTGGGCGTGGTTGTCGTACATCGGAATGGTTTCAATCTGTTTCAACAGACGGTCGTAAGTCTTCATCACGTCGCCCGATGGATAAGGACGCGCCTGACCCGCGGCCGGAACAGCAATTCCGACGGCCAAGAGCACCCCCCATCCGGCATGCACCCATCCACTCATATCGTCCATTCTCCCAATGGAATTTGACGCGATGGCTCAGCGCGGAACCGCCGCTCGCCAATGTACGGTTGCCCGCTCGATGCGCTCGAGCGCCTCTTCGAGCAGGTGAGTGGCGCTCACCAGCGAGAAGCGTATGTAGTTCTTCCCCTCAGATCCAAACGCCGCCCCTGCAATCGCCGCCACGCCCACTTCTTCGAGCAGGATTCGCTGGACCTCTTCCGCCGGCTTTCCGGTGTCTTCAATATTCACCCAGGCATAGAACGCGCCGTCAGGCGACTGGCAACGGAATCCCGGAATCCGATTCAGCTTTTCGACGAAGAGGTCGCGCCGCCTGCGGTATTCCTGCACCATGGCCGGAACCGCATTCGTTGAGTCCTTCAGCGCTTCGATCGCGGCAATTTGCGAGAATTCCGCAGTACACGTAAAGGTGTTCAGCACCAGCATGTCCAAGGCATCGATCACGCGCTTCGGCGCAACCGCGTAACCCAGGCGCCACCCGGTCATCGCAAACGACTTCGAGAATCCGTCGATGATCACCGTGCGCTCCGCCATGCCCGGCAAGGCCCAGATGGATCTGTATTCGCCCGTAAAGAGGATGCGGGCATAAATCTCGTCCGCAATCACCCAGAGGTCGTGTTTCTTCGCAAGTCCGGCAATTTCCGCAATCGCCCGTTCGCTGAAAACGGTTCCGGTCGGGTTGTTCGGTGAATTGAAGATCAACATCCGCGTCTTCGGGGTGATTTTCGAAGCGATCTCCGCCAGATCGGGCTGAAACTGACTTCGCTCCCGCAAAGAGTACGGAACAGCATTTGCGCCAAGCCCGCGCGTGAACGAAGGGTAGATCGGAAAGCCCGGATCGGGATACAGCACCTCGTCACCGGGCTCGATCAGCGCCATCATTGCGAGAGAAAGCGCCATCTTGCAGTCCGGCGCCACCAATACCTGCTCGGGAGCCACATCGATGTGCCGCGTGCGTTCGAGGTAGCCCGCGACGGCGGTCCGCAAAGTCGGAATCCCTCGTGTCGCCACATAGCGGTCGCGCCCATTCGCCACGGCGGCGCGCAGCGCGTCCACAACGGGCGCCGCCGGATGAAAATCGGGTTCACCCAGCTCCAGGTGAATGATGGAACGGCCTTCCTTTTCCAGTTCCTTGGCGCGCGTGAATACCGACAGCGCACCTTCGCCGGTAAGAAATGAAACGCGCGTCGCAATCCTTGGCATAGCCGGGAGATGATATCACTTTAAATCCGGTGAATGGCGTGGGCGGAAGCACGGCTCCCGCCCCGAGGCTGCGGCTAAAACGCATAGCGCAGGGAGAACTGGATCCATCGCGGATCGCGAAGCCGTTTGAATTCGGCGTCCATAGCCTCAGATGGGTCTTTAGATTTCTTCTCATCCATCATAGGAGTACGCAGCTACTCATTTTGTAAGGGCTCCTATGCGCTCTATCGCGAGGGAACTCGGTTAAATAGTCTGTTGTCAAGTACTTGCCATTCCAAAATATCGAACTATGGCTTCGTTTCTCTTTAATTCCATCTCCTGCCTCGAAAGTTTGCCTTCGCAGTCAGCATACCCAACTCATAACCATTCGTTTTGCCCGCCGCTCTCGAATTTATTTAGCGCAACCCGCCAACCTGCGCTATCGTCTAAGGTACAGAGGTCCGCGCCCCCGAGGTTTCCCATGAAACGACTGTATGTTGCTCTGTTCGCTATTGGCCTCACTTTTCTTTCTGCGCTGACAACCCCGCTAGCCCGTGCCGATGCCAGTCATGCGCGCATCGTCCGGCTAAGCCTGGTTCAGGGCGATGTCCGCTTTACCCGTGAGTTTCACAAGAACTCGCTCGAGGATCCCAAGGCGGTTTGGGAGAATGCGCCGCTGAACTTGCCCATCCGCGAGGGCTTCGCCCTGGCAACCGACGCGAACAGCCGCGCGGAAGTCGAATTTGAGAATGGCGCGATGGCATTTCTGAGCGCCAATACGGTTGTCGAGTTCTACGATCTTTCAAGTTACGAGGGCGCGCACATCACGCGCCTGATCTTGCGCCAGGGTAGCAGCATTTTCTATGTGCATCCGGCCGATGGCGACTACTTCAGCGTGACCGGCGGCGATTTCAGCGTGGAGGCGAACGGGCGCACGCGTTTCCGCATGGACAACTATGACGACGGCAGCGCTGTCAATGTGGAACAGGGCCAGATCAACGTCCTGCGCAAGAATGACTCGAAGCCGCTTGAAAAGGGCCAATCTTATTCCATCAACATCAATGACGGCAGCGCGCCGGCGGTCGGCCGGATGAGCGAATACGACGACTTTGACAAGTGGGTCTCCGGCCGCATAGATGCCGTGGCCACGGCAACGGCGTACTCAAGCCAGTATGTCAGTTCGCCCGATTACACTTCTGGGTTCGCTGACCTCTACAATTATGGCTCTTTCTACAACGTACCGGGGTACGGCTATGGCTGGCAACCCTACGGCGTCGGGCCGGGCTGGGATCCCTTTGCGTTCGGCAGTTGGTACTCTGACCCATACCTCGGCTGGAATTTCATCGGCTCCGCCCCATGGGGTTGGCTGCCCTACCATTACGGCAGTTGGGTATTCGGTCCCATGGGATGGATGTGGATGCCTTTGGGATTTGGATTCGGCGGCATTGGCCCGATGGGTGGCTTCTACCCGTATGGTTTTCGCTATCCGCTCTATCGCTCGGTGACGGGGGTCTGGGTCCATAACGGTTCCTCGATTGGGCTGGTACCGGCAAATCCCGGGGATAAGCCTGGGAAAACACCGCTCAATCTGGCGCACGGGATCTACACGATTCAAGACAATACCTTGGTAGCCAGCCAGGCTTCCGTGGCGGGCGAAAACTGGGCGGTCACGAAGAATCCGCCACGGACTGCACTTGTCGGTACAACGTTGGCAACGGCAACGCAGCCGACGCGTGTTTCTCGCACAATTCTCTCTGGAAACGCAGGCAGCCGGCCGGTCACCATCAGCCGCGACTCTTCGATTGTGTACGACCCCGGCCAGCACCGTTTCGTGAACAACAATAATCCGCCCAAGACCTCCGCGGAAGAGACGAAAGTAGCAGCGACGACGGGCGCAGGGAACAACCCCGCCATTCCAGACGGATCTTTGCACAGTGTGAATCCACCGGGCACGGCTCACGGCGCGACTCCGGCGCGCCCGCACATCTCACCGCCAACTCCGCATATCAGTGAGCCCTCCTATTCGGCGGGCGGGTCAAATCGGGGCGCGGGGAGCGGGGCCACCGCGAGCGCAGGCTCTTCGCACGGAACTTCGGCGTCGGGAGGTCATTCGAGCGGCGGCGCGGTTGGCGGCGGACACCACTAGGTTTCGCATTGCTTCAGAAGCAGAGAGGCGGCTCGCCAAGGAAAGGCGAGCCGCTTTTTTGTGCGGAGACTCGTTCTAGCCGAAAATCATCCCGGCATAGCCCACCACTTCGTCCCTGTTTCCGCTGACGTCTCCTGAGGTGGCATAGCGAACCAGCTCAGCCGTGTCTACGCCCAGGTGATTCAGGGCGGTCAGCATGGCGATCGCTGGGCCCAACCCGCACATGGAGATATGTTCCTCGTGGCAGACTTCGAAGAGCCCCTTGGCGTCGAGCTTCAGCAGGCGCTCAATGGCCATTTTGTCCTTCTGACGAGTGGTTTCGTCGTCCTCGTAATGATTCATATCCGAAGAAGTCACAATGAGGATCTCTTCCGTGGCCTCCTGCAGGACTCGCCCAATGGCATCGCCGGTCTGCTTCAGATCGTCAAAGCACAACGTGCCTACGGCCACCGGCACAAACGAAAACTCGCGCGTCAGAACCTGCAGGAAGGGCAACTCCACCTCGAGAGAGTGTTCCCGGCTATGCGCTACGCTGTCTTCCCGCAACGCCGGGCACTCCTTCCGCAAACGCATCGCCAGTGGCGTCTCAATGGCCACATCTCCCAAAGGAGTTCTCCATGCGCCCTCTGAAAGGATGGCCAGAGCTTCCCCCCGCGGGTAGTGCCGTACACCCAGCAGCAGAATCTTCCTCGGAAGGGAGATGCGCCCAAATACCGCGCCCGCGACGCCTCCCGAATACATGTATCCGGCATGGGGCACCAGGCAGGCGCGCACCTTCATTTTTTCCCGGAACTTTTCTGCCTTGGTGAATTTTTCGACTTGAGAGGACAGCTCTTGGGGATTGGCGGGATAAAACTGGCCCGCAACGGCGGGGAGACGCAACATGGCTCCCTCCAGACTAGAGGGGTCGCGACGGTTTACCTTTGATCTTTACCGCGGTGCGGCTCGCCGCATCGTAGTAGACGGTCACTTTGTCGCCGTATTGGTATCCGCCGTTGTCCACGATCTTCTGCATTCTCGCGGATACGTCCTGATTCAGTGCAAACGTTTGGATGCCCATATCGTTGCCCTTGGCGCGAACCGTTACCTGCGCAATATTCGCATTCACGATGGTGCCTTCGAACTTCTGCACGCCGGTCGGCTTTGGCTTTGGGGTCAACGCCTGGATCACGATCGGCGCCACTTCGTCCACGATAATCGGCGTCAGGATGGGATCCTGTGCGGCTGCGCGCGAAGCCCCGATGGTCCCGAGGACCATAAGGCCCAGCGCACAGAGGGCCGCGATTGCAAAAACCCGTTTCATTCGATGTCGTCCGTCGCAATCCGCAATGACTTCAGAAATCGCACGTCCTGGGCGTCATCGTCAGCCGGGAAGGCTGGCGCTTGTCTGTCTCTTGATCCATGGACTCCTGGTCGACCTGGATTCTCAGGGATTCCAGAAAGCGCCGGTCCTGCGTGGTCATCTTCGGCATCTCGCTGCCGTCGCGTCTTGCCAGACCGATGGTCGCATCCAGTTTGAGCACGATGTCGTAACCGTGCGCGCGCACTCCGGCAATTGCGCCGGTGATGCGCTCCGATTCCGACACCGTATCGTTGATGGCGTGACCAAGTTCGCGCAGGAGATTCTTGAGGTGATCGTCAAGTTGCAAGGCCGGCTCCCCCAGTACTGCTAGCTCAATTTTAGGCCGACACTATCTCTGATACAAGCTGACCTTTTCCCCTTGTTTTTAATCGAAACACAGTCCTCTGGCCCTTCACCTGTCCCTTGGGCCGGGAGGGCCTAGCGGCAACGCCTTCCTTTCTGCGCTAAGATTTCTGCATGTCGAGCGCGACAGGTCGAGCGACCCGCCCAGCCGAGCCTCGGGGTTTTCGGCGGCTTTGGCGAGTGATGAAACAGATCTTTTATGAGGCCGTAGGCGCCATGTTCGCGATTCTGGCCTTCGGTTGGCTGAATTCCGCATTTCGTGCCTGGACGCGCGACGTCGCGCATTGGCTCATTGGTGTTTCGATCGCCGTCGCCTTGTTGTTCGTCTTTTTTGCCATCAGTTCGTTTCGCCGTGCACGTTCGCTGTAAACTGAACTGCCTGTGACGGGCCATGTCTGACGGAAAGACCAAGCCTAATCGACCCACCGAGCGAAGATCCAGCTTCAGAACGGCTTCCGGCCTGCCGGTCGAACCCCTCTACACCGTGGATTCTCTGAAGGGCTGGAATTCCCGGGAGGCTCTGGGGTTTCCGGGAGAGTTCCCTTACACGCGTGGCATTTATCCCACCATGTACCGCGGACGCTACTGGACGATGCGGCAATACGCAGGCTTCGGTTCCGCCAGCGAATCCAACCAGCGCTATCGCTATCTCCTCGGCAAAGGGCAGATGGGCCTTTCCGTGGCGTTCGATCTTCCCACGCAAATTGGTCTGGACTCCGATCATCCCCTCGCCCGCGGGGAAGTCGGCAAGGTGGGCGTGGCAATCGACTCGCTCGAAGACATGGAGACGCTCTTGGACCAGATTCCACTCGAGCAGGTTTCCACTTCGATGACCATCAACGCCACCGCGTCCATCCTCCTCTGCCTTTACGTGGCGGTGGCCAAGAAACAGGGTGCCAGCCTGCAGAAACTTTCCGGCACGGTTCAGAATGACATCCTCAAGGAATACATTGCCCGCGGAACGTATATTTATCCGGTCCAACACGCGATGCGCATTGTCACGGATATTTTCAAATGGTGCCGCGATACGGTTCCGGGGTGGAACACGATTTCGATCTCCGGCTACCACATCCGTGAAGCCGGATCGACGGCGGTGCAGGAGGTGGCGTTCACCCTTGCCGATGGAATCGCCTACGTTGAAGCCGCGCTTCGTGCCGGATTGTCCATCGACGAATTCGCTCCGCAACTGTCCTTCTTCTTCAATGCTCACAATGATCTGCTCGAAGAGATTGCCAAGTTCCGCGCCGCGCGCCGCCTGTGGGCAAAACTGATGCGGGACCGCTTCCGGGCGAAAGATCCGCGCTCACTGCTTCTGCGTTTCCATGCGCAGACGGCAGGTTCCACGCTCACCGCGCAGCAACCGGAAAACAACATTGTGCGCGTGGCCATTCAGGCGCTCGCCGCGGTTCTCGGTGGCTGCCAATCGCTGCATACCAACTCCATCGATGAAGCACTGGCCCTGCCGACCGAAGAATCCGCCCTGATCGCGCTGCGTACCCAGCAGATCCTTGCCAACGAGACCGGAGTGACCAACACAATCGATCCTGTCGCTGGCGCCTACGCCATAGAAGCGCTGACGAATCAGATCGAAACTCAGGCACAGGAGTATCTCGCGAGAATCCGTGCGCTGGGCGGCATGATCAGGGCCATCGAGTCCGGTTTTGTGCAGAGCGAAATTCAGCGCGCAGCCTATGAATTTCAACGAGCGGTCGAAAAGAAAGAGCGAATTGTCGTGGGCGTGAATGACTTCATCGCCGAAGAAGAACGCCACATTCCCACCCTTCGTGTCGACCCCGAAACCGAACGCTCGCAGGTGGCCCGCGTGAAAGCCCTGCGTGCAAGGCGCGATGCCGCGAAAACGAAGGCCGCAGTGGCTGAACTCGAACGTCGCGCTCACGGCGCCGAGAATCTCCTTCCTGGCATTCTCGCCGCCGTCGAAGCTTACGCCACCGTCGGCGAAATTTCTGACGCTCTGCGCCGTGTCTACGGGGAATACCAGGAATCCGTGGCCATCTGACCCTGCTCAACCGGATTGTTCCTTTTTCTGCTCGAAAGCACAGCTGTTAGTTCGCTGGCTCTGTAGTATTCTTGCGGCGAGCGCAATTTCATGAAGCTGGTTCTTGCCTCTGCCTCACCTCGACGGGCCCAGATTCTTCGCGATGCCGGCATTTCCTTCTCTGTCCTGTCTTCCGCTGTCGACGAAACACCGTATGCGGGGGAGACACCTTACGAGATGGTCCGCCGTCTTGCCGACACAAAAGCGGATCTTGTTGCCGCTCGCGCGATCGGCCCGGCAATCCTGGTGGCTGCGGATACGGTCGTAGTCCTCGATGGACAGGTCCTTGGCAAACCCCGTTCGACCGAGGATGCGCGCCGCATGCTTCAGCTCTTCTCCGGGCGCACGCACTCGGTGGTCACCGGTGTAAGTCTGATCCGTCTGCCCG
>Ga0187781_10001569_pt1 | contig 17302 bp, 13 predicted proteins | sample 0715_SJ02_MP02_2_FD_132447 | JGI IMG/M metagenome (GOLD analysis project Ga0187781, IMG submission 132447) | Tropical peat soil microbial communities from peatlands in Department of Meta, Colombia - 0715_SJ02_MP02_20_MG | ecosystem: Environmental > Terrestrial > Soil > Wetlands > Peat | place... | reverse complement strand
CGATCCGAGGATGATCTGGGTCACGGTGTAGGTGCTCAGGCCGAGTTTCTGCGCGATCTCCTCCGGCCGCTTCCCCTGCTCGTTGTACAGCAGCGCCAGGCGCTCCTGCGACTTGGTCCACGGGCGGGGGGCCTGACGCGCGGCCGGGCGCGGCGGGGCGGGCCGGCGCCGGGCGGGCCGGCGCGGCTGGGCCGCGGTGACCCCGGCCTGGCCGGGCGAGGCCGGGCCGGGCGGGGGCTGGCTGGACGAGGGCACCGACGTGCCGAAGGAGCCCCGGCGCTGATCGGCGAACTTGCCGCTGGCCAGTTCGTCCCGGGTCTGGTCGTCCAGGATCAGGTACTGCTCGGCCGACTTGTTTACCCCAATGGCCACCATGGTCAGGGCCTTGAGGTTCTTTTCCTGGCACTCCGGCGCCATGCAGTAGTTGTATTTCTTTGCCCGGTCGGGATGCAGTTCGCTCCCGCACGTCACGCACTGGGCCATGAACCTTCTTTCCTCGGCGCGCGGCCATCACCGCGCGCGGCAATGCGTTATTAGAACACCGGGCCGGCTAGCGGTGTTCCCCACAGACGAGGTCGGGACCAGGGACCGGCCCAGGGTCTCCCACGGGCGCGAGCGGGCGTCCGGCGGGCGAGGATGAAAGCCAGGACACGCCTGTTCCATCCGTACCAGGAGCGTAAGACCACGGACCGTTCGGTCTGATTCGAATTTTCCGAACGGACCGTGGTGGCACTTTCCGCGTCGGGAGGGAGCTGACCGTCATGAGCGAGACGGCCCGGCGGGTGGCCATCATCACCGGAGGCTCCCAGGGCATCGGGGCCGGCCTGGTGGCCGGGTACCGCGGACGGGGCTGGGCGGTGGTGGCCAACGCCCGCACGATCAAGCCCGCGGAGGAGCCGGATCTGCTCACCGTGGCCGGTGACATCACCGACCCGGCGACCGCCGACCGAATCGTGGCGGCCGCCCTGGGCCGGTTCGGCCGCATCGACACGCTGGTCAACAACGCCGGCGTGTTCGTGTCCAAGCCGTTCACCGAGTACACCGCCGAGGACTACGCGCTGGTGACCGGCGTCAACCTGGGAGGGTTCTTCTGGCTGACCCGCCGCGTCATCGCCGAGATGGTCAGGCGCTACGGCGGCCACGTCGTCAACATCTCGGCCAGCATCGCCGAGGTCGCGAACTCGCGCGCGCCCTCGGTGCTGACCGCGCTGACCAAGGGCGGCCTGGCCGCGGCCACCAGGTCGCTGGCCGTGGAGTACGCCTCACGCGGCATCCGGGTCAACGCCGTCTCGCCCGGCATCATCCAGACCCCGGTGTACCCAGCCGACAGTTACGACGGGCTCGGCGACCAGCTGCCCCCGCTGGGCCGGGTGGGTCAGGTCGCCGACGTGGTCGACGGCATCTTGTTCCTCGAGTCCTCGCCGTACATCACCGGGGAGGTCTTGCACATCGACGGCGGCCAGACCGCCGGCCACTAGGATGACGGTTCGGCCGGCCTGAGGTCGGCCAGGGCGCGGCCCAGCTCGCGGCGCGAGCTGATGTCGAGCTTGGCGAACACCTTGCGCAGGTGCCACTCGACGGTGCGCGCGGACAGGAACAGCTGGGTACCGATCTCCGGGTTGGTGTGACCGTCCACGACGAGCCGGGCGATGTGCGCCTCCTGCGCGGTGAGCTGGCGGGCCGCCTCGGTGCTGCGCTTGCGCACCGTCTCGCCGGTGGCCAGCAGCTCGCGCCGGGCCCGTTCGGCGAACGCGGTCATGCCGATCTCCGCCAGGAGGTCGTGAGCGACCCGCAGCTGGTCGCGGGCGTCGGTGCGGCGGTTCTCGCGGCGCAGCCATTCCCCGTACAGCAGGTGAGCCCGGGCCAGCTCCGGGCGGAGCTCGGTGCGGCCCAGCCGGTCGATCGCTTCGCGGTACAGGCCCTCGGCGGCCTGGGGACCGCTCACCAGCGCGCGGCAGCGGGCCTGCAGGCCGAGCCCGAAGTCGGTCCCGCCGGCCCCGGTGAACTCGGTCAGCCGCTCCAGCGCCGCCGCGGCCAGGGGCTCGTTCCCGCTCCGGGCGGCGGCCTCGATCAGCTCGGGCAGCGCCCACATGGAGATGTACAGCGTGAAGGTGTCCTCGCTGGCCGCCGTGGCCTCCGCCAGCGCCTCGGCGTACCGGCCGCAGCCGTTGGCCACGATGGCGGCCGTCCAGTGCGCGTAGGCCACGGCGATGCCCTGTCTGGAGTCCGCGGCCTCGGCGAGGGTGGCCTCGATCAGCGGGGCGGCCTCGGCCTCGTGGCCCCGCAGGGCGGCGAGCATCATCGCGGTGGCCGGGGAGGCGCGGCCCCCGGTCACCTCGCAGACCGTGTCGGCCTCTGCGGCCAGGGCCGCAGCCGCGGCGAAGTCACCGCACCAGGCGACGGCCATGCCCAGCGCGCCGAGCAGGACCGGCAGCTGGTCGAGCGCGCCGACGTCCCGGGCGAGCCGGAGCTGGCGGGCGAGCATCGCGCGCCAGGCGTCATCGTCCCACAGCGCGCTGGCGGCCCCCACGGCCAGCCAGCCCCAGCGGAGTTCGTCCGATACGGACAGGCCCGCGCCGGAGAAGACGCTGACGGCCTGCCGCAACGTGGGAGCCGCGGCGGCCGGACCGTCGGTGACCAGCCGCGTCAGGCCCTCCAGGGCCAGGTCAACGGGACGCGGGTCGGCCGGCGGGCGCATGGCCCGGACGGCGCGGCACACCTCGGGAAGGTCGCCGGCGCCGGCCAGCTTCCCGGCGAACAGGGCCGCCATCCAGGCGGCCAGGTAGGTCTCCCGGGCCAGGCCCGGGTCGAGCGGCTCGAGCCGCTTGGCCGCCTTGAGCAGCAGCGGGGCAGCGTCGCTGCTCAGTCCGGAGGCGAACACGATCTCCCCGTGCAGCAGGTCGGCGCGGGCGCTCTGCAGCTCGTCAAGCGGCCCGGCCTGCACCGTGGCCAGCAGCTCGAGGGCCGGCCCGAACGCGCCGGCCTGCAGGCTGGCCTGCGCCGCCGCCAGGGTGCGTCCGGCCCGGCGGGCCGGGTCGACGGTCAGCAGCACCGAACGCTCCAAGAACGCCGCGGCCGCGGCCAGCCCGCCGCGGGCCTGGGCCCGGCCCGCGGACCGCTCCAGCTCCGCCGCGACCTCCTCGTCCGGCCCGGCCGCGGCCTTGGCCCGGTGCCAGGCCCGCCGGTCCGGTTCGGCGACCGGGTCGGTGACCTCGGCCAGCGCGGCGTGCACTGCCTGCCGGTCGGCCACCGTCGCCGCCCGGTAGGCCGCCGAGCGCAGCAGCGGATGCCGGAACCGCACCCGCGCCCCGAACTCCACCAGGCCCGCGTCCAGCGCGGGCGTGGCCGCCCCGACGCCGATACCCAGCCGCTCGGCCGCCCGCCAGACCAGCGGCAGGTCGCCGTACGGCTCGGCCGCCGCCACCAGCAGCAGCCGCCGGGCCGGCGTCGGCAGCGTCTCCAGCTGCCGCCGGAAGCTGTCCTCGATCCGCCCCGGCAGCGGCGCCGCGGCGGGCAGCCCGAACCCCCCGGCCAGCTCGGTCGGCGTCAGCCCCCTGGGGAGCTCCAGCAACGCCAGCGGGTTGCCCTGCGTCTCGGCCACGATCAGATCCCGGACCCGCGTATCGATCGGCCCGGACAGCGCCGATTCAAGCAGCGCCCGCGCGTCGCCCTCGGGCAGCCCCCCGACTTCGAGCTCGGGCAGCCCGGCCAGCTCCGGGCCCGGGTCACGGGCCGCGAACACCAGCCCGACCGGGTCGGCGGCCAGCCGCCGGGCCGCGAACCCCAGCGCCTGCGCGGAGGCGTGATCCAGCCACTGCTGGTCATCGACCACGCAGATCAGCGGCCGTTCCCCGGCCACCTCGGCGAGCAGGCTCAGCACGGCCAGCCCGACCAGGAACCGGTCCGGCGGCGGCCCGGCGCTGACCCCGAACGCGGTCCGCAGCGCGTCCCGCTGCGGCCCGGGCAACCGCCCGGCCTGATCCAGCACCGGCGCGCACAGCTGATGCAGCCCGGCGAAAGCCAGCTCCATCTCCGTCTGCACGCCCGCGGCCCGCGCCACCCGGCACCCGGCGGCTGAGGCTCCCCGGGCGAGGTAGTCCAGCAGCGCGGTCTTGCCCGCGCCCGGATCACCGCGGACCACCAGGGCCCGGCTCTCACCGGCCCGGACCGCCTCGACCAGCCGGTCGAGCGCGGCGCATTCGGGGTGCCGGCCGATCATCCCGGTCGCAGGTGCCGGGATCACCGCTGACCGCCAAGACGCGGCTGGGCACGAACGATCACAGGGCCTCCCGGCCTAGATCACCGCGTTGCGGCCCGTGGCGAAGGCTCCTGGCGGCCAGGGCTGCACCATCGCTTAGCAGTAGCAGCCTAACCCGGCCGACAAGACCGGGTAAAGCCGGGGCCTGGCGGGTCGAGGGGCATGCGGCCGCCTCACTCCGGGCCGGCGTAGGCTCCGGCCGTGCCGGGGAACAACGACTTGGCGATTTTGAAGTTCGACACGTCCACGGTCGCGTCCATGTGCAGGTACACCGCGGCGTCGCGGAAGTACTTCTCGACCCCCGCCTCCAGCATGGCGCCGTAGCCGCCGTGCAGTTCGACGGCGTGCTGGCAGACCTGCAGGATCTCCTGGGACGCGAATACCTTGACCATGTCGCACAGGCGGATGGCGTCGGGGTGGTTCTCGTCGACCGCGCGGGCTGCGTCCTTCAGCAGGGCGCTGACCGCCTCGAGCTTGGTCGCCATCGAGGCCACGCGGACCGCGACGGCCTGGTGCTTGATCAGGATCCGGCCGCCCTGGACCCGCTGCTGGACGAACGCGGCGGTGTCGTCGTAGGCGGCGATGCCGATGCCCAGGTTCTTCGCGGCCTGGATGATCTTGCCGGGCCGGAAGTAGATCCCGGCCTGGCCCAGCGCGTCACCGTGCGCCAGGAGGTGGTCCTCGGGCACGCGGCAGTCCTCGAACACGATCTCGCCGTTGTTCATGAAGCGGCCGCCGACGGTCTCGTTGCACCGGGTGACCTGGAGCCCGGGGGTGGCCCGCGGGACCAGGAAGCTGCTCGTGCCCTGCAGCATGCCCGCCGAGCGGTCCGTGTTGGCGTAGACGACGTAGAGGCTGGCGTCGTAGCCGTTGCTGATGAACTGCTTGCGGCCGTTGATGATCCAGTGGCCGTCCCGGGAGACGGCCGTGGTGTCCATGTTCGCCTCGGGAACGTTGTACGGCAGCCAGCGGTCCGAGGCGCCCCGGGGTTCGGTCAGGCAGTGGGCCATGAGGAACTGCGGGTCGGCCATGTAGCGGGGGAACCAGGTGTCCTGCAGATGCGGCGGGGCGAGGGAGCGCAGCAGGACCGAGATCTTCCAGTTCTGGACGAGCTTGTCGGCCAGCCCGGAGTCGCCCCGGGCGAGTTCGGTGGCGATGATCGAGAACGTCTGAGCCTCCGTGGCCTCCGCCAGCCCGATCCCGCCGTAGCGGTCCGGGACGCCCAGGCCGCGCAGGCCCGTCCGGTCCGCCTCGGCGAGGATCTCGGGCGGCAGGCGCTGATCCGGGTCGAACACCCACTCCCGTTCCCGGTTCGCGGCGATGAACGGCCGGACGACCTCATCGACGTACCGCCGGCAGGTCTGCCGCATCAGGCGCTGCTCCTGCGACAGGTACCGGTCCGGAACCTGGCCGATCTTGTCCATCACACCTCGCATTCGGGCCGCGTGTGTTGGCCGAGGAAGTCGCGCAGGGCGGCGGTGACCAGATCCGGTGCCTCGGTCACGGGCCATGGACCGCTTGGCGTAGACCAGGTCGCCGGCGTCCGGAGCGGGCTTGCCCGAGTCCCCATAGCCGCGCGCAGGTCGGCCGCCCCGGGCCGTTGCGGCGCGGATGACCGGCGCCGGGCCCGCTTACCGGGTGGTCACCAGGACGACGGGTAGTCCGCGGGGACGATCCCGGAACCGATCTGGTCGCGGTTAGGGGCGGCCGGCGCGCCCAGCGACACGAGCAAGTCGTCGAAGTTGAGCCCCATCGACGTCGGGAACGAGTCCGCCTCGCCGAGGGCCGCGGCCTCGGTAAGCTCCGATTGCGCCAGCAGGCTGTTCAGCGCCGCCCATCCGATCTCGATGCCGTCGCCGCCCTCGAACATGTAGCCGATCACGGTCGAGGGCGACACGTGCTGGCCGACCTGAACGGTGGGCGTGATGTCCTCGGCCACGTAGACGATCAACCCCTGACCCGGGCCATTGGTGAGCTGGTAGGTGATCCACCCTCCGCCGGGCCAGCCGCCGGCCGCCCCGGTCGCGCTGGTGACGACCCCGTCGCCGACGGCGTAGACCGGGCCCGTCCCGCTGAAGTCGACGCCCTGGTCGACGCGCTCAGGGGACAGCTCGTTGACGTTACGGAGCGGGTTGAGGTAGATGGGCGCGACGGCGACCCCTTCGCTGACCACCTCGGGCTGCATCCGGACCTGTATGCCCAGCGAGGTCGCCAGCTGCAGCCCGAGCGCGTCAGCCTCCCCCGCCCACGCCGGGCCGGAGGCCCGGGCCAGCCAGTGAGCCGCGGCCGGCCAGGCGGAGACCACCAGCGTCGCGGCTACGACGAAGATGGCCGCTATCGCGGCCGGCTTGTCCCGCAAGTAGGACACGATCGCCGACAGCCTCCGGCGGTGGGAAGCCTCGCCTGAGCCGGCCGCTGAGGATCGCGGCGGCTTGCGGTGCCGGGAGCGCGGGCTGGACACGATCGGGCCTTCGGTCGGGCGCGGCAAGCGCCACACGCTGGGTCTGTTAGTCCTCCAGGCTGCACCACAGGCACGTACCGGCGGGCCGGAACTACTCAAGTCACAAGCATGACTACTTTGCGTCAGACGGTAACAACGGGACCGGGATGTTCCTGGCCGCCATGCCGACCTCGATGGCCCTGACCACCGACTCGGTGACCTTCACCCGGGCCCACCGCTTGTCCTCGGCCTCGACCAGCACCCACGGCGCGGCGGCGTGATCGGTCCGGTCCAGCATTTCCTCCACGGCCGCCTCGTACGCTCGCCGCTTCCCGCGATTCCGCCAGTCCTCCGCGGTCAGCTTCCAGGTCTTCAGCGGGTCGCGCGCACGCGCCTTGAACCGCTTGAGCTGTTCCCCCGCCGACAGGTGCAGCCAGAACTTGACCATGATCATGCCTTCGTCGGCCAGCGTCCGCTCGAAGTCGACGATTTCGCGGTAGGCGCGGCGCCACTGCTCCTCGGTGGCGAATCCCTCGACTCGCTCGACCAGGACGCGGCCGTACCAGGACCGGTCCAGCACCGCCATGCCGCCCCAGCCGGGCAGCACCGGCCAGAACCGCCACAGGAAATGATGACGTTTCTCGTCGTAGGTCGGCGCGCCGAACTGGGCGACCCGGACGTGCCGCGGGTCCAGCGGCTCGACGAGCCGTTTTATCGCACCGCCCTTGCCGGAGGCGTCCCACCCCTCGAAGACCACGCAGACCGGCGGCCCGAGCTGCGCGTGCTCCCCGATCTGGCCGCCCAGGACCAGCCGCAGGTGCAGCAACCGGGCTTGAGCCGCGGCCAGGCGGGTCGCCTCTTGTCCGCCGGTGAGCTTCAGGCTCAGATCCAGTCCGGCGAGTGCGCCGCCCTTGCTGCCCATGCGCCGCACCTCCCGGTCAGCCCAGGTTGGATCCTGGTTGGATCCTCCACCGACTTATCCGGGTTGGAGTTCGGTTGTCAACAGGCCGGCTGCCTACTCGGCCTCATGTGCACCACCTCGAGGCGCCGTCCCGGCGCTCGCGGCTGGCCTTCTTGACAGGCCAGGCTGGGCGGGCGACCCTGACGGGAGGCAGGCGAAGTCATGGACCGGGCGGGTCGGCGACCGCGGTTGGCGTGGAGGGACCATGGAACGGGACCGGGCTCGGCCCGTGCCGGGTCCCGGCCGCCGCGGCGTGCTGAGGAACCTGCTGGTGCTGGGCACGGCGGCGCCGCTGGCGGGCGTCGTGTCCTGCGCCCGGGCCCGGCCCGCACCGGGTCAGTTCCCGGCGGGGCTGTCGTCGCAGCAGCTGGCCGGCCAGCGGGTGATCTACTCCTACTCGGGCCTGACCGTGCCGACCGCCTTGCTGCGGGCGATCACCGCGGGCCAGGCCGCCGGGGTGATCTTCTTCGGCGAGAACATCTCCAGCGACGCGCAGATCGCGTCGGTCATCCAGCAACTGGTCCGGGCGCAGCGGCACAGCCCGGTGTCGGCGCCGTTGCTGCTGATGACCGACCAGGAGGGGGGCGAGGTCCGGCGGCTGCCCGGCCCCCCGGTCCTGTCGCAAAAGCAGATCGGGGAGTCGCCGGACCCGGCCGCAGCCGCCAGCTCGGCCGGTGCCGGCGCGGGGCAGAACCTGGCCGGCGTGGGCATGAACGTCAATCTGGCGCCGGTGCTGGACGTCTACTACGAGTCCGGCAACTTCATCGATCAGTCCCAGCGGTCCTACAGCAACGAGGCGTCGGTCGTAACCGCCTGCGGGCAGGCGTTCATCACCGCCCAGCAACAGACCGGCGTGGCCGCCACGGCCAAGCACTTCCCCGGCCTGGGCTCGGCCACCCAAGCGCAGGACACCGACATCGGCCCGGTCACCCTGACGGTGTCGCTGCCGGAACTGCGATCCAAGGATGAGGTGCCCTATCGGGCCGCCATCGCCGCCGGGGTTCGGCTCATCATGGTGTCGTGGGCGATCTACCCGGTGCTGGATGCCACCAACCCGGCCGGGCTGTCTTCGACGGTGGTTCAGGGCGAGCTGCGTGGCCGACTCGGCTACCAGGGCGTGACCATCACCGACGCGTTGGAAGCCGGGGCGCTGACCGCGTTCGGCAGCTCCGGGCAGCGCGCCATGCTGGCCGCCCGGGCCGGGATGGACCTGCTGTTGTGCTCGGCGCAGGATCCCGGCCAGGGCCAAGCGGTCACCTCGGCGCTGGCCGGCGCCCTGGATAGCGGGCAGCTGGACCCGGCCACCTTCAACGCCGCCGTGCATCGGGTCACCGCCCTGCGCGGCCTGGTCCGCTGACCGATGACGGCCCCGATACTCCTGCCGACCGGCCTGGAGTCAGGCCGGAAGCCCCGCTGCGAACCAGTACGGGTCGGGCCGCACCTGATGGGCAAGTTCCGCCGGTCGGCCAGCCTCTGACCACGCCGGGACTCACCGGAAGGCCAAGCGGACGGGCTCCCGCGGGGCCCGGAAATCCCCGTGGGACGATCGGAGCTGAGGGCATTACGCCGGAAACAGGTTCCTGGCCGACGGCAGCGCTAGGCGGTAGCCGAAAGCCGGCAGTGGGAGGAGACTGTCATGACCGTGCCGACCCTGGACGAGGTTCGCGAACTGGCCCAGCAGCTGCGGGTCGACTCCGTTCGGTGCAGCACCGCGGCCGGGTCCGGCCATCCGACGTCGAGCATGTCGGCCGCTGACCTGATGGCGGTGTTGCTGACCCGGCACCTGCGCTATGACTGGCAGCGGCCGGACGACCCGGCCAACGACCACCTGATCTTCTCCAAGGGGCACGCGTCCCCGTTGCTGTACTCGATGTTCAAGGCGGCGGGTGTCATCTCCGACGAGGAGCTGATGACCGGGTACCGGCGGTTCGGCTCGCGGCTTGAGGGCCACCCCACCCCGGTGCTGCCGTGGGTCGACGTGGCCACCGGCTCGCTCGGCCAGGGGCTGCCGGACGGGGTCGGCGTGGCCCTGGCCGGCCGGTACCTGGACGAGCTGCCGTACCGGGTGTGGGTGCTGTGCGGGGACAGCGAGACGGCCGAGGGGTCGATATGGGAAGCCCTCGACAAGGCGGCCTACTACCACCTGCGCAACCTGACCGCGATCGTGGACGTGAACCGCCTGGGCCAGCGCGGGCCGACCGAACTGGGCTGGGACCTGGACGTGTACGCCAAGCGGGTCGAGGCGTTCGGCTGCCACGCCATCGTCATCGACGGGCACGACCTCGGCGAGATCGACAAGGCGTTCTCCGCCGCCGCCGGGGCGGACCGGCCCGCGGTGGTCCTGGCCCGCACCCGCAAGGGCCGCGGGTTCTCCGAGGTCGAAGACCGCGAGGGCTGGCACGGCAGGCCGCTGCCCGAACAGATGGCCGAGCGGGCCATTCTCGAGCTGGGCGGGGAACGCCACCTGGTGGTCAGCGGGCCACGGCCCGAAGGCGGATCGCCGCGGGCCTGGCCCGACGGCGAGGTGAGCCTGCCCCGCTACGAGCTAGGGGCCAAGGTCGCCACGCGGCTGGCGTTCGGCCAGGCGCTGGCGGCGGTCGGTGCCCGCGGCCGCGTCGTCGCCCTGGACGGGGAGGTGGACAACTCCACGCACCTGGAGGAGTTCGCCAAGGCGCATCCCGAACGGTACTTCGAGATGTTCATCGCCGAGCAGCAGCTCATTGCCGCCGCGGTCGGCTTGTCGGTCCGCGGGTACATCCCGTTCGCCGCCACCTTCGCCGCGTTCTTGTCCCGGGCCTACGACTTCATCCGGATGTCGGCCATCTCCCAGGCGAACATCCGGCTGTGCGGCTCCCACTCGGGCGTCGAGATCGGGGCGGACGGACCGTCGCAGATGGCCCTGGAAGACCTGGCCATGATGCGCGCCGTACACGGCTCTACCGTCGTGTACCCCAGCGACGCGACCAGCGCGGCGTACCTGGTGGAGCAGATGGCCGAACGGACCGGCATCGTTTACATGCGCACCACCCGCGGCGTGTACCCGGTGCTGTACGGACCCGACGAGGCGTTCCCGGTCGGCGGCGCGAAGGTCGTCCGGTCCAGCCCGGACGATCAGGTGACGCTGATCGGCGCGGGCGTGACCTTGCACAACTGCCTGGCCGCGGCCGACGAACTCGGCGGCGCCGGCATCCGGGCCCGCGTCGTGGACCTGTACTCGGTCAAGCCGATCGATGTCGAGGCGCTGCTCGCGGCCGCGGCCGCGACCGGGGACCGGCTCGTGGTCGCCGAGGACCACTACCCCGAGGGCGGCATCGGCGGCGCGGTGCTCGAGGCGTTCAACGACGCGGGTCACCCTGTCCGCCTCCGCCACCTGGCCGTCCGCGGCCTGCCCGGCTCCGGAGCCCCCGCCGAGCTCATGGAGGCGGCCGGGATCTCCGCCGGCCAGATCGCACAGGCGGCTCGCGAGCTCCTCGGCGGCTGATGCCGGGCGGCCATCCCCGTGCTGCTCGACTGCGAGCGTTTCTGGGACCTGATCGTGACCGCCGCGGCCGCTCTGGGCTGAGGCGTCGGCGTCAGAAGCGGCGCAGGCCGCGGACAGGTCGCCCACGGCGGGCGGGTACCGGGGCCGGGCGGGAGGGACCACGGATCGTTCGGCCGAAAAATTCACTGCCAGCGGAGCGGCAGCGTGGCGCGGACCTCAGCCGATCGCCCGGTGGCCAGGACCTCGATCCAGGCGATGTCCGGGCTCAGCGGCGGCACCACCTCCAGCCGCATCGTCAGGTCGCCCTCGTGATAGCTGCCGACGCGCGTGGCGTGCCAGCAGCCGCAACTGTCGCGTAGCCATATCGCCGGCGCGAGATGTCGTTCCGGCGGCCCGTAATACGTGTGGCACGTCTCGCCGCTGGCGTGGGTGTGCAGGACGGTGCCGTCGGCCGAGCTGGTCAGGCCGAGGATCGTGAGCCTGGTCCGGTCCAGTTCGGGCAGCGCGGCCGCGACCCCGGCGCAGCCGTCGTGCCACGGCGCCGGCCGCGGCTCGGCCCGCCGGTGGTGCGCGAGCACGCCGAGCCACGGTTCGGGCAGGTCGCGGGCGGGCGGCACGGTGAGGCCGTGGCCCGCGACGTTCAGCTCCGCGCACAGCGCGGCGAGCTGACCGGGCAGGGGGCTGAGCGGGGGCAGGGCGCCAGAGGCCAGCAGGGCGGCCACGACGTCACCGAGCCCTTCGGCGGTGTCGGGGAACGGTCGCCGCGGCTGGAGCGCGAGCTCGGAGAATATGATCCGGACGTCCTGCGGGAAGACCGCCCCCGTCGCGAGCAGCCGCATCGCGAGGTTGTTCAGCAGCTGCGCGGCGAGGCTGCGCGTGACCTGGCTGATCGTTACCTCGGGGCGGCTGGGTGGGTTTCGGGGGGTCAGGTCGATGCGCACGGCGGGCTCGCCCGGGGTCGCGCATAGGTCCAGCCAGCTCAGGTCGCGCGGCGGCTCGGGATAGAGCCTGAGGGTCCACTCGCCGGGCGGTCGGCCCGTGCCGATGTAGCTCATCTGGTAGCTCGCCCCGAGGTCGTCGGTGGCGGTGAACTGGCGAAACGGGATGGTCACCAGACCGCGTCGCCGGGCGACGAGGGTCAGCAGGGCGCCGGACTCGGTTTGCGCGTAGGACAGCAGTGTCACCTCGCCGCTGACCTCGTCGCCGCGAACCGGGATCACCTGCCCGCCGGGAACGACGCGGTCGGGTGCGGCCGACGGCTGGCGCGGCGACGATGACCCCATCAGCGATCGCAGGTCCCGGCCGTACTGGGCCGGCGTGGCCATCCGCCGCCCGACCAGGGCCAGCTCGAAGTCGTCCAGGACCCGGCCGACGTCCTCGTCGCCGAGCGCCGCCACCGCGGTCAGGGCCCGCGCGACCCGGATGACCCGGGCGATGCCCCCGGCGTGGGCGGCACGGTCCTCGGGCTCGGCCGTAACCCGGCGCAGTTCGGCCTCGACCATGAGCCGCAGGAAGGTTTCCGCGCGTTCGCGGTCCATGCCTCCAGTGTCCCCGGCCCGGGCCCGGGGATCGCCCGCGGATAGCCCCATGGTGCGGCTCCGCGGTGCGGGCTTCGCGTGGTGCGGCCCCGCGTCGTGCGGGCCGCGCTGACCCCGCGGCCGGCCCTGGCCGGTGACGTCGAACTAGCCGAACGTGAACGCGTAGGCGGCCACGCCGGGATCGAGGAACGTGATCTCGAAGGTGCGCTCGGTGACCCGGTCGCGCTGGCGGATGAGCTGGTAGAGCCGCGGTTCGGTGACCGTGCCGAGGCCCTGCCCGTCCGCGTCGAGGCCGTGGGCTGCGTCGGGCGGCTGCCCGTCGAGGAGCACGCGGAACGGTACCGAGGTTCCCGAACCGACGGGTCCCATGACCAGGTGGAGGTCGCGGGCCTGGAACCGGTAGGCGATCTGCCCGCCGGCCGTGTTCAGCGTGGCGGGCTGTTCGGCCACCGTCCAGTCACCGGACAGAGCCCAGTGGTTGAGCCCCAGCCGCGCCGGGGCGGCGTACAGATGCGGTTGGCCCGGCACCATGCCACCGGGCGAGGCGAAGTTCTCGGTGCGCTCGTAGCCGGTGTAGTTCTCTGGTGACCTCAGGGTGGCCCAGTCGGCCGCGGCCTCCACGCCGCGAACGTTGACGTCGGCGTCGACCGAGACGAGGCCGTGGCCCGGGTCGCCGGATCCGGCTTCGGCCAGCAGTTGCTGGATGATCATTTCCGACTGCTGGTATTCGCCTTCGCCGAAGTGATGGTGCCGGATCTGCCCCCGCCCGTCGGCGAAGTAGAGGGCGGGCCAGTAGTGGTTGTCGAAGGCGCTCCACACCGCGTAGTCGTTGTCGATCGCGACCGGGTAGCTGACCTGCACATCCCGCACGGCCCGGCGGACGTTGTCCGGGTCGTGCTCGAATCCGAACTCGGGGGTGTGCACGCCAATCACCACCAGCCCCTGGCCGGAGTACCTCGCGGCCCAGGCGCGGACATAGGGAAGCTGGCGTCGCCAGTTGATGCAGGTATAAGTCCAGAAATCGACCAGGACCACCTTCTCGCGCAGGCCGTCCGGGGTCAGCGGCGGGGAGTTGAGCCATCCCGTCGCGCCGCCGAAGGAGGGCAGCTCACCCTCGACGGGCAGCCGGGCGGCGGTCGCGTGCAGGCCGGCGGGCGTGAGCCAACGTACTGTCATGACGATGCCTTCCGGTGGTTTGGCAGCGGGGTCGCTGGTACAGCCTCATGATCGCGCACCGGGCGGGTGCCCGGCGCCGGTGACATCCCTGGCCGTTACCCTGGGCTGCGAGGGAAGCCGGGGCTGGGAGGAGAGCCGGGGCTGGATGAATGAAGACGACCTCGGGCTGCGCAACCTGACCTACGCGCGTTTCGTCGAGTTCGGCCGCGCACCGACGGCGGCCGAGATGGCCGTGGCCGCCGGGCGCGACCGGGCCGAGGTCATGGCCGGCTGGGAGCGGCTGCACGCCGAGCACGCGCTCGTACTCGACCTGGCGACCGGCGACATCGCCATGGCGAACCCGTTTTCCGGCATCCCCACCGCCCACCGCGTGCACGCGGCCGGACGGTGGTGGTTCGGCAACTGCGCCTGGGACGCCTTCGGCATCTGCGCCGCCCTCCACCGAGACGGGGGGATCGAGACCGCGTGCCCGGACTGCCGCCAATGGCTGCGGATCGCGGTGCGGGATCAGCGTCCCGACGACGAAAGCCTGCTCTTCCACTGCCTGGTCCCCGCGGCCCGCTGGTGGGAGGACATCGTCTTCACTTGAAGCACGATGAATCTCTTCCGGTCGGAAGAACACATCGAGCGCTGGCTGGCCGGTCGCGAGGGCGGCGCCACGATCTCCGTGGCGAAGTTGAGCGAACTGGCACACGCCTGGTGGGACGATCGCCTCTCCCCCGACTGGCGACCGCACACCCGGGACGGCAACCAGGCGATCCTCGACCGGCTCGGGCTCACCGGAGACTTCTGGCGCCTGCCCGACTCATAGCTGGCCTGGCTCCTCGCTGGCCTGGCTCCTCGCTGGCCTGGCTCCTCGCTGGCCTGGCTCCTCGCTGGCCTGGCTCCTCGCTGGCCTGGCTCCTCGCTGGCCTGGCTTCTCGCTGGCCTGGCTCCTAGCGCCGCGTCAAGCCACGCCCGCCCAGTCGGTCCCGCCTCTACCCTCCGCGGACTCGCCTCAGCACTCTCAGCTGTCCCAGACGTACACCGCGCGCAGGACCGTGTGACGCTACCTCTTTCACAAGACGGTAGCGACACACAATGATGATTCCGGGCCTGCCGGCTGGGCTAGGCGCTCGTCCCGGCGGCCACACGGCTACCCCGTGTCCCGGTCGCCTCAGCGGCCTGCCCCCGACGGCGGCGAGGTGGCCGCTCACCCCGCCGCCTTAGCCTTGGGGCAAACCCATGCCTGCTGGCACTGGCTGGCCCGACTCCTAGCTGGCCGCCGACTACTCGGGAAGGGGCGTGCCGGGGAGGTCCTGGGGGCGAATCCGGATGGCCACCAGCGTGACGACCAGCGCGAGCACAGTAGCGGCGGCGCCGATGGTGAGCGCCGCGGTGACACCCGAGGTCAGGGCGTGAGCGTAGACGGGGCTGCCGGGTAGGGCAGCGTGTCCGGCCGAGACGCCCGCGTGGCGGGCCGAGACAATTGCAGGTGAGTGCCTGAGATGGTTGTTGACGATCGTCCAGGCCACGCTGCCGATGCCGGCCAGGCCGACCGCGCCGCCGACTTGCTGGCGAACGTCAAGGGCTCAACCTCGGCGTGCCCGCGGGAATCTCGAACCCGGAATCGCGCTTCCAGACGCCTACTCTCCGGTACAGCCCGGACAGCCTGGCTGCATGCTGCCCGATTAGCTCGTACGTGTTATCCCGCGAGTCGCTCTCGAGGAAGCCGATAGGGACCAGTTCTCGCGGGTAGCTGAGGTTCGACAGTGCCGAGAAACACTTCAAGGACCGGGCTGGCGTTCTTCAGCGGCGTGAGTATGAGGACATAGCCTCCCGGCATGATGCACTCCTCTCGGCAGCGAAGCTGAGCACCCCTAAGTCGCGAGGACAGGAGAGGTCGCTGTTAGCCGACGGGGTCTTCCACTGGGTGACAGTAACGACTCCGCCGCCGGTCAAGGGGGCCACGCGGCAGTTCTTCCTGGCTTGCGAGAGTGTCTTGGCGCCCGGTATCCAGTCCGGTAGGCGGTACAGCGGGCTGGTCGAGGTGACGGTTCCGACGAGCGGGTCCCATTGCTTGGCCGTGGAGTAGATGCCGACGGTAGCGCCGATACGGCGGAAGTAGGAGGCCATGCCTTCCAGGTCGGCCCGGTTGTTCTTGGTGCTGGACTCCCAGCTGTTGATGGTTTCGACATCGAGCCACCACCGGTAGCTGCCGGGGCCGGGGACACCTCGGGTTTGCGCGTCTATTACCGCCAGGTCCCATCCGTACTGCCAGGCGCACGCCGGATTGTTGGCGCCGGTGCAGGTGCCGTAAGGGTCAGTAACGGGATGGCCGGTGACGGGATCGGCATTATTCACCGGCCAGTCGGTGACCCCGTGAGGGCCCGGATCCGCGGTGTTGACGTAGAGCGAGGCCTTGGGCTGCCGCGCGGCACCGGTGGAGGTCTGGGCCCAGCTTATTTCGTCCGCCAGGCAGGGGTTCGTGGTATTCGCGAGCCCGTCATTCACGGCCACAATGCCGAACGCTTGGCCGGACGGGAGCGTCTGGCCGCACTGAGGGTACGAAACATCGCGTCCCGTCGGCATGCTGCCTTGCTGCGCCGCGTAGGCCACCCCGGCCGACGCAGTGACAACCGCCAACGACGCAAGTACCGCGGTCACCTTGGTGCCGAACCTCATCGACCAGTCCCTCCCCTGCTCCCCTCATTGACGCGCCGGCACGGCTTTCGGAGTACCCGGGGGGTAGGGCCTGGGACAGGGCGTCCTGCTGCCGCCGGGCGCGGGCCAGCGCCAGCTGCCGCTTGACCTGGTAGGAGGGGTCGGCAGGTCCCCGCGGACTGGGTCGGCCCGCGGGCACGCCCACGACCTGGTCATCGTGCTCACGCAGTCGTCGCGGGAGGCCTGGCTGGCGAGCCGCTGCCCGCCCGGCAAGCTTCCGCCAGTTGGCCAGCGCCGGTGACGCCCTTGAGGGTGTCCGGCTTGATGAAGCCGAACAGGTAGCCCGCCACTCGTCGCATCTGGATCTCCTCGGTTCCCTCGGTGATGCGGTACCGGCGGTGATGGCGGTAAATATGCTCGAACGGCCGGTGGCGTGAGTAACCCAGACCGCCGTGCACCTGCATGGCGCGATCGGCGGCCTCGCAGCACAGCCGGTTGGCCACGTAGTTGCACATCGACACCTTGTCGGACTGCGTCAGCGCGCCGAACTGATCCATGCTCCAGGCGGTCTTGTGGATGAGCGCCCGGAGCATCTCGCCCTGCGTGTGCAGCTCGACCAGCGGGAACTGGATCGCCTGGTTGCTCGCGAGCGGCTTGCCGAAGGGCGCCCTGGTCTTGGCGTACTCCACCGAGCGGTCGATGCAGAACTGCGCGGCGCCCAGGCTGGACGCGGCCTGGCGGATGCGGTTCTCGTTGAAGAAGTGCTGCACGACCTCGAGCCCGCGGCCCTCGCGGCCGAATATGG
>Ga0187781_10001568_pt1 | contig 17318 bp, 16 predicted proteins | sample 0715_SJ02_MP02_2_FD_132447 | JGI IMG/M metagenome (GOLD analysis project Ga0187781, IMG submission 132447) | Tropical peat soil microbial communities from peatlands in Department of Meta, Colombia - 0715_SJ02_MP02_20_MG | ecosystem: Environmental > Terrestrial > Soil > Wetlands > Peat | place... | reverse complement strand
TGGCGTTGCGATAAGCGTCCGCCCAGATGAAATCCGAATAGAGTCCGGTGACCTTGTCGAGGCCGGGAATCGCGGAGCCGGCCACGCCGGTAATGTTATTGCCGTTCTTGAACAGCTTCGAATCTTTGTTTTTCAGGATGCTGTATTCGAGGCCGCGATAAGGATCCTCAGTCAATCCCTGCAGGGACGTCGGGATCGGCGCGCCGGTCGCGGTGTTCACGACCTGGGGTACGCCGTTATTCAACGGCAAGAGCAGATCGGAAGCCTGCATCTGCGCCCAGAATTGGGCCGCGGTCAGATTCGAGTAGTTGGCGATCACGTTGACGTACACGATGGGATCGGTCGATCCGTAGCTGGAATTTTCCAGCGCCGTGAAGGTGTGATGCCCGTCGGTGAGATAAAGAACGCCGCCCGGCCCGATGACCACGGGCTCGATATCGCCCAGCAGGCTGCCGTTAAGCTGCGAGGGCGCAAGGATATTGAAGCCATTGGTCTTGGTGTTGACCTCGGTGAACCCTTCGTTCATCTGGGTCGGCTGCAGCTGATCCACCGGCACCGTGTAAAGCGCGAACGGGCCGGCCTGGATCGAGCTGGCATTGGCGGGATTGTAGGCTTGAAAGGCGGTCGAGGGCAGCTGCCCCGCATTCGCCGGCAAGGCAGCAACAAATCCGAAACCAAAAGCTGCCGCCTGAAAGCCCCTAATCCCCAGCTGAAGTGAAAATTGACAAAATGAATGCTTCGTCCGGCCGCCTGAAAGCCGGCGGCGACGCTGACCACGCAACATCTTAAACAACAGCCCCGTCTGTTAACGTTTCTTCGTGCCCCCACCCACCATTAGGTTCGATAGATGACGTAGCGATGACTGCCAGAACCCGAAAATTTTTTTGCGCGGTTGATCGACGCATTCGGTCCGCCAGCGCTGAATCCTGTCGCCGCCCATTATTGACAACTTGACCAAAACCTTGACCAAAACACCGTCAGCGGAGAGCGGATGAAGGCGGCGGCCCGGCGCCGACGGCGCCAGGCCGCCCGCTTGTTTTTGGGGACCATCGGTGGAGAAGCATATGCGGAAAAGAGAAGCGGGGATGGGCGGATGGCTGCTGGCCGGCATCCTGATGCTGACAATGGCCGGCAGCGCCGCGGCTCAGCAGCCGGCGCCGCGGAAGCCCCCGGCGGCACAGCCAGCGGCGCAACCTGCCGAGCAAACACCGCCGGCACCGAGCGATACTCCGCAACGCACCACCGCGACCTACGGCGACTGGGTGATGCAATGCGAGACCGATGTCGGCTCGCCGCCGCAGAAGGCGTGCCAGATCATCCAGAGCACGCAAGTCCAGGGCAAGAACCAGCCGTTCTCGCTGGTCATCATCCCGCATCCGGCCAAAGGCCAGCCGGTCAAGCTTGTCGTCCAGGTGCCGGTGAATGTGTCGTTCGCGACCAATGTGCGCCTTCGCACCGACGATGCCGATCCGGGAATCGCCGCGCCGTTCGCCCGCTGCCTGCCGGCCGGCTGTTTTGCCGAATTCGACCTCAAGGACGATGTGCTGAAAAAATTCCGCGCTGCCACCGCTGTCGTCGGCAAGCTTTCATTCGCCGACGGCGGCGGCCACGACCTGGCGGTGCCGTTGTCGTTGAAGGGCTTCGCGCAAGCCTATGACGCGCTGTTGAAAGAGTGAGCGCGAGCTTCGGCGCTCAATTCTTCGATGGCGGCGACCACGCGGTCGGCGGCGGCATGGTGCAGCATATGGCCGAAGCCCGGCAGGACGACGAGCTTCACGTTCGGCGCGACGGCGGCGAGCTTGTCGCCATGGCGCGCCGCCGGCGCAAACGGATCGCGATCGCCGGCGAACACGATGGTCGGAGTAGCAAGCTTGGGATAGCGCTGCGCCTGTTGCTCGAGAAATGAATCGAGGGAGCCGACGTCGGCCCAGTTGGCCATCAAGGTCGGCGGGCGCAACACCAGCATCGCAGCGCTGCGCCGAACGTAGCGTCTGGGAATGATTTGCGGCAGGAAGGCCGTGCGCGAGCCCGGCCACATCAGCATCGCGCCGAACGGAAATGCCAAGGTGCGGGCGAACAACCAGCCGACCGGTCCGGCGAGCAGCGCATTGAGCCAGCTCACGCGCCACACGCCCGGATGCGTCGCCGGCGCGACCAGCACCAGGCCCGCGGTGCGCTCGGGAAAATCGAGCGCGAAAGCGAGCGCCAGCGCGCCGCCCCAGGAGTGACCGACGAGAATGGCGCGCTCGATCCCGAGACGATCCAAGACGTCGCGCAACACCGCTGCCTGATGGGCAGGCGAGCCTCCGTCCTCGGTGCGGCGTGCGCTAAAGCCGAGACCGGGCCGGTCGACAAAGACGACGCGATGGCGGCCGCCCAAATGTTCGGCGAGCGCCAGATGCATGTCTTCCAGATTGGCGCCGGCGCCGTGCAGCACCACGATCGGCAGCGCATTATGCGCCTCACGCGGCCCCATCTCGACAACATGTTGCGCAAAACCGCCGACGTCGACGAAGCGGCCGCGCGGACGATGCGCGCGCTCGATCAGGCGCGTACCGATGAAGGTGACGACGGCGCCGGCGCAGAAGACCGCGACGATGATCGCAAGCGTGGTCATGCGCCGTCTTTATATCCTCCCCCGCTTGCGGGGGAGGCGGCGCGCAAAGCGCGGCGGTGGGGGTAAGTGCGACTTTCTCCGAGCAAGCCAGCCCCCTCCACCATGCTTCGCATGGTCCCCCTCCCCCGTTTCGTTTCGCTTCGCTTCACGGTGGAGGATAACTTACAGCGCACCGCCGGCAAGCCAGCGCGTACCGCGTGCGTAAAGCGCGTCAAGCTCCGGGCCCTCGATGCCGGGCATGTCGGTCTTCACCTTGTAGCCGATCTTGTGCTGCAGATAGGCAAGGTGGCGATAGCCTTCCGGAAAGCTCTTGAGCAGGCCCTGATCGAGTGAAAGCCTGGCCGAGGGATCGACTGGATCGAGGCGATCCTTTTCGTAGATCGGCTGGCGCAGCACCAGTCCCCAGCGGCCGTCGCGCTTCTCGAAGAAGTCGTAGAAGCGGCCGGTGCAGAGCACGTCGCAAATCACGCCCTCGACCGGGGCGCGCTGTGAGATCGTCATCTTGGTTTGCGCGATGCCGCGATGGCCGGACACCTCGATCGCCGAGCCGCCGAGGAAATGCAGGATGCGCACGCCGCGCGCCCAGCCCTCGTCGTTGACCTTGATGAATTCCTCGAAGCCGCCCTGAAACCAGGTCGCCATCATGCGCCCTTCGGCGTGCCAGACGGCGCGAAAGCGGTCCCACAGCCGCGCGTCGCGATAGATGGCCCAGTTTTCCACGAGTTCGCGGATGGTGACTTTGTCGGCGGCGATGTCGGTCATTGCAGCTCCTTGAGCGTCATCACCGGGCCGGCGCGAATGCGCCAAGACCCGGTGACCAAGCGCAATGCGAAACAAAGATGGATTGCCGGGTCAAGCCCGGCAATGACAAATGAGGACGCGAGTGGAGCTGGCAGATAGCGGGGGAAATCAGATGTCGCGGCCTTCGACCTTCTCGCGCAGGTTCTTCACCGCCTCGTCGACGTTTTCGAGATGAGGATTGATGGCGAGCGCGCGGCGATAAGCTTCGAGCGCGTGCTTCTCGTCGCCGATCTCTTGCAGGATGAGACCGAGGCCCGACAGCGCGCCGAAATGGCGCGGCTCGCGCGCCAAGACTTCGCGGATGTCGGACAGCGCGTGGCCGTAATCCTTTTGCAGATAATAGACCGTGGCGCGCCGGTTCCAGGCTTCGGTGTAGTTCGGCTTGAGCTCGATCACCGCATCGAGCAATTTGATCGCGACCTCGAAGTCCTTCTGCTCGATCGCCGCCTTGACGCGGCCCATCAGCAGATTGCAGGTGTCGCTGCCGGACACGATCCACAGCGCCCAGATGCGCTGCTCGATGGCGCGCGCGCTTTCATTGTCCGGCGCAATCTTGAGCGCCTCGAACAAAGTATCGAGATTGTAGAGCCGATCGCGTCCGGACCGCGGCGCCTCGCCCGGCGGCTGCACCCAATCGGGCTTCGGCGCGAGTTGTGGCGGGACGTCGGGGCCCTTTTCCGGGGCTGCCGGTTCGGCGGCAAGCGCCGGCACACAAAGCGCGGCGCCAAGCGTCAAGGCCAAGATGAATCGCGATGCCATGGATGGTGAGTCTAATCACCGCCCGGGGCGCAGCAAGGCTGAAATAGTCTCACAGGCGCGTGATAAAGCGGCAGCGGCGCAGGTGGTCTGCGCCGCTTTGGCCCCATCGGGGAACATTCGGAATAGCCGCGTTCAGCCCTGGCGGGCCTTGAACCGCCGCTGGGTCTTATTGATGACGTAAACGCGGCCCTTGCGGCGCACGATACGATTGTCGCGGTGACGCCCGCGCAGCGATTTCAATGAGTTACGGACTTTCATCGGAATTCCCGCCTTTTGCCGGCTTGCTTAAGGACGGGGCGGCGGAATGTCAATGTTTGCCCCCTTTCCGCACTCCCGTGAAAGGAGGTGGAGCGTGAGACGCGCCACGAGGGACCCCGAGCGGCCCAGCCAGCCAGTATTAACCCCACCCGATCCGCTTCGCGGATCGACCTCCCTCTTTCAGGGGGAGGAAAGTTGAGGAGCTACGCCGCGGCGACTTCCGGGCCGCCGGCGCTCGGGACCGGGCCTTCGCCCAGGCCGCTGCCGGTCGGAAAACCGGTAAGGCGGTGGAATACCTTGTTCCAGGCCCGCAGCACGAAGCCGAAGGGCCGCGGCATGCTGTGACGGCAGACCGCGAGCTTGCGCACCGGCTTGGTCACCTGCCAGATGCTGTGACTGCCGGCGGGGAAGAACGCCATGTCGCCCGGACCGAGGCGGTGGATTGCGCCCTTCTCGTCGGTGACCAGGACCTCGCCGGAAATGATGTGCACGGTCTCGTCGACGGCGTAGTGCCATTCGAAACGGCCGGGCGTGCAGGACCAGGCCATGACCGACGAGGTGCCGTCGGCGCTTTCGGCAAGCCGCCTGGCGCGCGCCTGCGGAGCGCCCTCGATGATCCAATCGGGATTGATCGGATTGGGAAGAAGCTCGACGTCGGCGGGAGCGGCGAAAGCGACAGCGGGTGCGGACATGACCGGGCTCCTCGGATGCTTTTTGGATCTCAGGCCGATACGCGGCGCGCGCGCTCGAGCGCCGTCGGTCGGCGGCTGTGTTTTTGCTCTTTCAGGTATCCGATCCAGTTGCGATAGACGCCGACCGCGCCGGCGCGCCAGGTGTTTTCAATTCCGGCGGCGAGCGGCTGCATGGGAAAATCGCCGACGAGATCGCCGTGCCGCTCGCCTGTGGCGCGCGTGCGGAAATCATCCGCCAGAAACATGGCGGCGCTGCCGAAATAATTCCGCGGCGCTTCCGGATAAGTGCCGGCCTCGCCGCGCAGGAAACGGCCGACATCGCGGCGGTATTCGCGCAAGAGCGAATCCGTGTCGTATTCCGGATGGCCCTGAAAGAAGACAAACAGCGAGCCGCCGTCCTGATCTTTCATAAAGGCATCGACGCCGGCCGCCGGCGAACGGGTCAGCACGCGATAGCCGCTTGCGCGCAGGCCCGCCTGCGGCAGGTCGTTGAGCCGCGAATGCGGCACGCGCAAGCGCGGCGCCACACCGGCGAAGACAGGATGATCGCCGGTCATATCGCAGTCGAACACGCCGGTGAGCTTTGCGGGGAGCCGCTCGCGGACGATGCCGTCGGCGTACAGGACGGCGGCGTGCGCGGCAAGGCACGACCAGACGGCGGACATGGTGTTGTGACACGCCCAATCGACAAGGTCGCACAAGGCGTTCCAATACGGCTCGTCTTTCAGATCGGCGGCGGCCGGCTCGGTGCCGGTGACGATGAGGCCGTCGAGCGGCGTATTCCATAGCTCGGCCAGGTCGCGGCAGCGGCCGGCGAGTTCGGCGCGCGTGGCTTCGGCACGGGGAACGGAAGGTATCGAGAAGAGCTTGAGCAGCACGACGACATCGCTCGATGCGGCGCGCAGAAGCTTGAGAAATTGCCGCTCGGTCGCCTCGCAGGCGGCGTCCGGCATGTTGTTGACAAGCCCGATGGTCAGGCAATTGCGGCCGTGCAGATCGACGGCCGGACCGGGTCGCAGGGTGTCGAGAAGAAGCGGCATGGCGGGACGTTCCAGATCTATTCGGCGGCGATCAGCGGGCTTCCGCGCCGCGCACGCGCCGCGCCGAGCGCCTGATCGAGATCGGCGATGATGTCGTCGATGTGCTCGATGCCGATGGAGAGCCGGATCATTTCCGGACGCACGCCGGCTTTCTCCTGCTCCTCTGCCGACATCTGCCGGTGCGTAGTCGAGGCCGGATGGCAGGCGAGCGACTTGGCGTCGCCCATATTGACTAGGCGCTTGAACAGCTTGAGCGCGTCGTAGAACGCCTTGCCGGCATCGAGCCCGCCGACGATGCCGAAAGTGAGCAGCGAACAGGCGCGGCCATTCAGATATTTTTGCACGAGCGGGTGATAGGGATTGTCGGCGAAGCCGGCATAATTGACCCAGGCGACGCGCGGGTCGGCGCGCAAAAATTCGGCCACGCGGCGCGCATTCTCGACATGGCGCTCGACGCGCAGCGCCACCGTCTCAATGCCCTGCAGCAGCAAAAACGCCGAGAGCGGCGCCAGCACCGCGCCGGTGGTGCGCTGAAAGACGCTGCGGCAGCGCGCGATGTAGGCGGCGTTACCGAAACGCTCGGTGTAGATCAGGCCGTGATAGGACGCGTCCGGCTCATTGAATTTCGGGAAGCGCCTGGCATGGGCTTGCCAGGGAAAGCAGCCGGAATCGACGATGGCGCCGCCGAGCGTCGTGCCGTGACCACCGAGAAACTTGGTCAGCGAATGGACGACGATGTCGGCGCCGTAGTCGATCGGCCGCAGCAGGATCGGCGTCGCCACGGTGTTGTCGACGACGAGCGGAATGCCGCGGCGTTTGGCGACTTTCGCCAGCGCCTCGATGTCGCAGATGTTGCCGGCGGGATTGCCGATGCTCTCGCAGAAGATGGCGCGGGTGTCCTCGTCGATCAGCCTTTCGATCGCATCCGGCGTGTCGGTTTCGGCAAAGCGCACGGCGATGCCCTGGCCCGGCAGGAGATGCGCAAAGAGCGTGTGCGTCGTGCCGTAAAGCTGCGGCACCGAGACGATGTTGGTGCCCATGTCGGCGACGTTGAGGATCGCGTAGTTGAGGGCGGCCTGGCCGGTGCTCACGCAGAGCGCTTCGACGCCGCCTTCAAGCTCGGCGATGCGCCGTTCCAGCACCGCCGTGGTCGGATTGCTGATGCGGCTATAGCGGTGCCCTTCGACTTCCAGATTGAACAGCGCGGCGCCGTGATCGGCGCTCTCGAACTCGTACGCCACGGTCTGATAAATTGGAACCGCAACGGCGCGTGTCGTCGGCTCAGTCTCGTAACCGCCGTGCACTGCGATTGTGTCGCTTTTCATCTTGCCCGTCACGCGATCTTGTCCTTGCGCAGAACGCTGGCGCCTTTTGATGGAGCAGATCTTTTCGGAAAACCGGCGTCCACTTTTCCGGATCATGCTCTTTGGTGGAGCATGATCTTTTCGGAAAACCGGCGTCCACTTTTCCGGATCATGCTCTTTGGTGGAGCATGATCTTTTCGGAAAACCGGCGTCCACTTTTCCGGATCATGCTCTATCTGGATGTCGTTGCTTTTCCGTGGCCTGAAAAGCTGACAAAGTGACCGCCGGGCATTACCGGATAATAAGGTTAATAGCGGCGGCACTGGCGCGCGCCGCGCACCAAACAAACCGCCGGCGTTCGAACGCAAGGCCTGAGGCAGCGAAAGATTCATTTAATTCAGGCAAGATCGCCTGATGACGACAATCGAAGCGGAACCGGCGAGGCCGACCGTGCGAGCCAACGACAGCGCGCTGCGCGACTGGGTCCGTGCACTTGAAGGCACAGCGCCCGTCGCCGCCCATCCGCGGCGCCTGCTCTATCATGCGGTCGCCGAACTTGCGGATGCGCAGGGCAACGCCCCGGCGCTGATCGCGGCCGCCGGCGGTGAAAGCCTGACCTATCGCGCGCTCATCGCGCGCGCCAAGCGCTACGCGCACTGGGCGCTCGATCAGGGACTGGGCAAAGGCGAGACCGTCTGCCTGATGATGCCGAACCGGCCGGAATATCTCGCCATCTGGCTTGGGCTCACCAGTGCCGGCGTCGTTGTTGCCCTGATCAACACCGAGCTGCGCGGCCACTCGCTCGCTCACTGCATCGATATCGTCACGCCAAGGCACGTCATCATCGCCGCCGACTGCGCGGCGCAATTCGACAGCGCGGCGGCGCAGCTCATGAGCCGGCCGAAAGTTTGGCTGCACGGCGAAGCCGACGGCGGCTTCGAGCGCATCGATCAGGAGATCGAGCGCTGCCCGGCGGAGCCGCTGTCATTGGCCGAGCGCCGTCCGGTGACGATCGCCGATCGCGCGCTTCTGATCTACACCTCCGGCACGACCGGATTGCCGAAAGCCGCGAATGTCAGCCATCGGCGGCTGCTGCAGTGGAGTTTTTGGTTCGCAGGCCTGATGAACACCACGCCCCACGACCGGATGTACGATTGCCTGCCGATGTATCACAGCGTCGGCGGCGTGGTCGCCACCGGCGCGCTCTTGGTGCGCGGCGGCTCGGTCTTGATCCGCGACCGATTCTCCGTGCGGCACTTCTGGGACGACGTCTTCGCCGGCAACTGTACGATTTTTCAATATATCGGCGAGCTTTGCCGTTATCTCGTCAACGCGGCGGAACATCCGAACGAACAGGCCCATCGGCTGCGGCTTTGCTGCGGCAACGGCCTGCAGGCCGACATCTGGAAGAAATTTCAGAATCGTTTTGTCATTCCGCGCATCCTGGAATTCTACGCGTCGACCGAAGGCAACGTGTCGCTTTACAATGTGGAAGGAAAAGTCGGCTCGATCGGCCGCGTTCCGCCCTTCCTCGCCTCGCGCTTTCCATTAGCGCTGGTGCAGTTCGACCCGGCGACCGGACGGCCGGCGCGCGACGCGCACGGCTTCTGCATCCGCTGCGGCGTGAACGAGACCGGCGAAGCGGTCGGCCGCATCCCCGGCGATGCCGCGCAGGGCGGCGAAGGCTTCGAAGGCTATACCGACCGCAAGGACACCGAACAAAAAATCCTGCACAACGTGTTTGCACACGACGACCGCTGGTTCCGCACCGGCGACCTCATGCGCATGGATCAAAGCGGCTTCTACTATTTCGTCGACCGGATCGGCGACACCTACCGCTGGAAGGGCGAGAATGTCGCGACCTCGGAAGTCGCGGCCGCGATCATGGCTTTCTCCGGCATCACCGAAGCGAACGTCTATGGCGTGCGCGTGCCGGGCGCCGAAGGCGCCGCCGGGATGGCCACGATCGTGCCGGACGGCCGATTGGATGTGGCTGCGCTGCGCGCCCATCTGGCGCAGCGGCTGCCGGCCTATGCGCGGCCGAAATTCCTGCGCGTGGCGAAGGCGCTGGCGACCACCTCCACCTTCAAGCACACCAAGAGCGATTTGCAGCGCGACGGCTTCGATCCGAGCGCGACCGGCGATGCGATCTATTTCGACGATCCCGCAAGCGACGCTTTCGTGCCGCTCGACCAGGCGCTGTACGAGCGCATCAAAGCCGGCGCGGTGCGGCTTTAGGCGGCGCCTTCGCTGCAATCCGAGCGGCAGCACGCGCCATCACACCGGGTCGGCGCCGACCAGTATGGCCGCGACGGTGCACGGCTCGTTGCCGCGCACGCTCCAGGAGTGATTGGTGCCGCGCTGGATGAGAATGTCGCCGGCCTTCAGAAGTGTCTCGCCCTCGTCCATGAGCGCGTAGATTTCACCCTTCAGCACGATGATGTAATCGACGGTGCTGGTCTTGTGCCGCATCGGATCGTCGCTCGAATGGTCGGGCGCGTGGCCGGCGCCGATCGAGTCGAAAGCGCGGCCGGCATTGGCGTGCCCGCGCCATTGCGAGTCGGGCGGAAATTCAACGATGCGCAGAATGGTGCCGGACTTGGGCGGCTCAAGCTTCACCGGCCGGGCGGCGGCGTCGGCACTGCCTTCGTTGCTGGCTGGCGATGTCGTGGTCTCCCACAGGTCGGTGAGCGCGACGCCCGGCATCGACTCCATTTCTTTGATATTGGGCGCAAGGCCGTCCGTGAGAAACACGGATCGTCCCTGCGCATTATGACCGGTCACAACCCGCCGAACACGCCATGCCATCGAGCTTCTCCCCGCTGTTGCGGCGGGAGGATAGGTTGGAGCAGCATCATCTGACAAGTTCGCTGGCACGATGGCTTTGAGTTGCATCGGCATCGTCCTCTAGATCATTCGTGGAGCATGATCTTTTCGGAAAACCGGTGTCCACTTTTCCGGATCATGCTCCAGGCGCCACACGCTGCGCGCGCTGCCGCGCACCACGCACTTACGCGTGGTCGCGGCCTTCGATCCAAGCCATGGCGGCGGCGCATAGCTGCACTGCGCCGCCAAGAAACAACGCCACGCGGAGGCCCAAGGGGCCGCCGCCAAAGAGTGCATAGACGCTGCCGAGCATCGCGACGCCGATGGTCGCGCCGACCATGCGGGCGACGTTGATCAGCGCGGCCGCAGTACCGGAGCGCGCCGGCGCCACCGCGCCGACGGCGACCGCGAACAAGGGACCGGTCGCCACGCCCATGCCGAGCCCGGTGATGGAGAGACCGACGATCGCAGAAATAATGGTGCGCTCGCCCACGACCGCGGCCAGAACGCAAAGGCCGCAGCCGATCAAGGCCACTCCGCCGCTCGTCATCGTCCGCGCACCGAGCCGGTGCGTCAGAAAGCCGGAGAAAGGCGAGACCAGCGCAAAGATCGCGGCCATCGGCACCAGCGCGAGCCCCGCGCCGACGGCGCTCAACACCCCGGCGCGCTGCCAGCTCATCGGCAGCAGAAACAGCATGCCATACATGCCGAATGTCATGCCTGCCGTCGCCAGAATGGCGCCGCGAAAAGTGCGAATCCGAAATAGATCGAGCGGCACGAGAGCGGCATCGCCGCGCCTTCTTTCGATCGTCCAGAACAGCGGGAACAACGCACACGCCAGTGCCGCCGCACCGAGCGCGAGCGCCGGAAAATCCTGTGCCTCGATGCCCGCGAGGGCGAGCCCGCCCAGGATCAGCGCGCCGAGGATTTGGGCGGAAGCGTCGAACGCGCGTCCCTGCGGATCGGACGATTCCGGCAAGACCGCCAAGGCCAGCCCGACCGCCGCCATTCCGAGCGGCACGACGACGATGAAAATGCTGCGCCAGCCGGCGTGCGCAATAAGGAGACCGCCCAAGGTCGGTCCGATCACGAACGAAAGCCCGTTGCAGGCCGACCAGATGCCAAGCGCGTTGCGGCGCTTTGCCGGATCGGGCCAGACGACTGCGACCAAAGCGAGCGATGCCGGCAACAGCAACGCCGCGCCGACCCCGGCAACGACGCGCCCGCCGACAAGCACGGCGACATTGGGCGCGGCCGCGCAGCCGAGCGAGCCGGCGACAAAGACAACCGCGCCGGCCATGAACACAAGCCGGCGTCCGTACAGATCGGCGAGCAGCCCGCCGGTCAGCAGCAGCACCGCATAGGCGAGATTGTAACCGTCGATCGTCCATTGCAGTTCGGCGACGCTGGCGCCGAGCGAGCGGCCGATCGGTGCAACGGCAAGGTTGACCACCGAGCTGTCGAGCTGGGCGATCAGCACCGCAAGGCATAACGTCGCGAGCGCCAAGCCGCGCCCGCCTTTGCCGGAACAATGCTGTTTCGATTCTCCGCGGCGCAAAACCGCGTCCCGGCCTGACTGCATGGCCCGGCTTCTACACCTGTGCTACTGACAGCCTGCTGTCAGGAATGATCGCTCACGCGCTGGATTGCCTGGAGGTGAGCTTTGCGTCGCGGCGACCGTCTGTTCGAGGTCATCCAGCTGTTGCGGAACGCCACGCGCCCGCTGACGGCCGCGCAGCTTGCCGCCGTGCTGGAGGTGAATGTGCGCACGGTCTATCGCGATATCGCCGCGCTACAGGCGCGGCGCGTTCCGATCGAAGGCGCGACCGGCCTCGGATATGTGCTGCGCGATTTCGACCTGCCGCCGCTGATGTTCACCGCCGACGAGATCGAGGCGATCACCGTCGGCGCGAGGCTGGTGCGGCGGACCGGCGACACCGGCCTGCAGCGCGCCGCGGAAGCCGTTCTGTCGAAGGTGCATACGGTGCTGCCCGACGGGCTGCGCGAGCTCACGCGCGAGACGCCATTTCTGGTCTCCGATGCCGGCGCCCGCGCGGCCGACATTTCGAGCGTGCGCGAGGCGATCCGCGAGCGCCGCAAGCTCCGCATCGTCTATGCCGACCAGCAGGAGCGGCGCAGCAGCCGCGTGATCCGCCCGATCGCGGTGGCTTATTTCCTGGAAGTGACGCTGGTTGCCGCCTGGTGCGAGCTGCGCTCCGACTATCGTCATTTCCGTGCCGACCGCATCGCCGAACTGACAGTCCTTGCCGAGTCATTCTCCGATGATGGCGGCGAGTTGCTGCAAGGCTGGCTTGCGCAGCGCTCGCGCGATTATCCCGATCAGACGGCGGCGGCGGCCAAGGTCGGCTGGATGGGCGCAAGTGCTGCGCAACGGGACTAAAAAACCAATGGCGAAATAGCGAGTGGCGCATAGCGGCAGGCGAACCGCCATTCGCAATTCGCTAAATATGCTCGGCCGCCTGCGCGGCGAGGAAGGTCTCGGCCTCGGCCTGTTCGCGGCTGGTGCGGTTGAAGAAGGCGTTGAGCGCCACGGCGGCAATCGAGGTGAGGATGATGCCGTCGCCGAAAATCGGCTTCAGCTGATCCGGAAAAACGTGAAAGAACGTCGGCGACACGATCGGGATCAGGCCAAAGCCGATGGAGATGGCGACGACGAGTACGCTGTTGCGCTGCTTGGCGTAATCGACCGTCGCCAGAATCTTGATGCCGGTCGCCGCCACCATGCCGAACATGATGAAGCCGGCGCCGCCAAGCACGCATTGCGGCACCGAGGCGACGATGAAGGCGAGCTTCGGAATGAGGCCGAGCACCAGCATGATCACGCCGCCGGCAACGCAGACCCAGCGGCTATAGACGCCGGTGACGCCGACAAGCCCGATATTCTGCGAGTAGGAGACATAGGGAAAGGTGTTGAAGATCGCGCCGATGACGGTGCCGAGCGAATCCGCGCGCAAGCCCCTCTTGACGTCTTCGGCATCGACCTTACGGCCGGTCATGGCGCCGAGCGCGAGAAACATGCCGGTCGCCTCGATGAACACGATCATCACAACGAGGCACATGGTCAGGCACGGGAGCAGAAAAAATTGCGGCAAGCCGAATTGCAGCGGCATGACCACGCGCACGATCGGCTCCTCGGCGATGCCGCTGAAATCGGTCCAGCCGAGCGCGATGGTAAGGAGATAGCCGACGGTGATGCCGATCAGCACCGCGACGTTCTGCAGAAAGCCGCGGGTGAATTTGATCACCAAAAGGATCACCGCCAGCACGAGCGCGGCCACCGCCAGATAGCCGGCGGCGCCGAAATCGGCTTTGCCGGCGCCGCCGCCGGCCCAGTTCACGCCGACACGCATCAGCACTACGCCGATCATGGTGATGATCGTGCCGGTGACGACTGCGGGGAAGAAGCGCAGCACGTATTTGACGAACGGCGCGACGCACAGGCCGAAAATGCCGCCGACCAGGACCGCACCATAGATGCCGGTCAGGCCCACGCCCGGCATGGCGGCCATGGCGAGCATCGGCGAGATCGAAACCGCGGTCACGCCCATGATGATCGGCAGCCGGATGCCGAACGGCCCAAAGCCCACGGTCTGGATCAGGGTGGCGATGCCGCAAGCAAACAAATCGGCGTTGATCAGCATCGCCAACTGATCCTTGGGCAGATGCAGCGCCCCGCCGATGATCAGCGGCACGGCGACCGCATTCGCATACATCACCAGGACGTGCTGGAGCCCGAGCGCAGACAGCTTCGGCAGCGGCAAGATCTCATCGACCGGATGAACGGCTTTGCTCTGCACAGGCTCGCTTTGGACCGGCCTGCTCTGGGCAAGATCGCTCTGAACCAGCTCGCTCATGGGCCATACCCCGCGCTGCACGCTGCCCGTGCATCGTGGGGAGGCCATGCAATTTTCGCGCCCAATTGGAGGCCGCGGGCCTCCAAGGGCTCAGCCGCGTTGGAGAAGACCGGCGAGCGCCGCGATCGCCAATGCCAGCCAGGCGATGATGAGGATCGTCCCGCCGGCGGGCGCGGCCATGGGAAACAGCCGATGGCCGGCGAAGGCGCGCAACGCCAGATCGCCAGCAAACAGACCGGCGCCGACGACAAAACCGATCAGCGCCGCGAGCGTCAGCGGCCGCCAGAGCAAGCCCTGCTGCGCCAGCGCGGTGCTGCCGAGAATCGCCGTCGCGTGGAACAGGAGCAGATAAGCCGCGCCGTCGAGACCGGCATTGGGCGCCGCGTGCGCACCGGCGGCGGCAAGCACGACGCCGCCCGCGCCCATCAGCCCGGCGAGGATGAGCAAAATGCTGAACGCCATGCTTTCGACTCCGGCTCGGCGCTGCTCACGCCGCCTTGACGCGGCCGACAATGGCGGTGGTCACGGCGGCAAGCAATGCCGGCGCGCCGATGGCAACAAAAATGTTGGCGGTCGACAAGCCAAGCGCCACCAGCGAGCCGACGACCAGTGGCCCGGTGAACGAGCCGACGCGGCCCATGCCCATCGCCCAGCCGACGCCGGTCGAGCGGATCGCGGTTGGATAATAGATCGCGGCCAGCGCGATGAGACCGGAGCTGCCGCCGCCCATGAACGTGCCGAACAGGCCCTGCAACAGAATGACCATGCCGACCGAAGGCGCGGCATAGCCGACCAAAGCCACCGACACGGCACTGCCGATCATCACCAGCGGCAGGATGATCGAAGCGCCCGCGCGAGCGATCAGCCAGCCGGCAAACGACGTCGCGATCACGCTGCCGAGATTGAACGCCGCCATCGCCAATGCCGCTTCGCGGGTGCCGACGCCCTCCTGTTTGAGCAGGATCGGCGCCCATGCCGAATTGGTCACCAGCATCATCAAGGCGATGAAGAAGCTGATCCACAGCAGGATCGTGCCGGCGGCACGCCCGATGGCGAACAGCTGCGCGACGGGCACGCCGCGTGCCTGTTCTTCGTTGAGAACGAACGCGGCGTCGGCGGGAATCGAAGCGGCGGGAAAGATTCTGCGAAGCAGCGACGCGATCTGCTGCGCCGGCGCGCCGCTGGCGACCAGAAATCCGATGGATTCCGGCAGAGCGGCGACCAGCGCGGCGCAGACGAAGAGCGGCAGCACGCCGCCGACCCAGAACACCGACTGCCAGCCGAACGCCGGAATGATCCAGGACGCCAATAGGCCGCCGACAAAGCCGCCAAGCGGAAAGCCCGCCCAGAGCAAAGCGACAATGACCGCCCGCAGCCTCCGCGGCGAATATTCCGAGGTCAGGCTGATAAAGCTCGGCATGGCGCCGCCAAGACCGAGGCCCGCGAGAAACCGGAAGGCCACCAGCACGCCGAAGCTCGGCGCCAATGCCGTGGCGATCGTGAAAATGCCGAAGCAGCCGGTCGCTCCGATCAGCACCGCTTTGCGCCCGATCCGGTCCGCCAATAACCCGAAGCCGAAGGCGCCCAAGGCGAGGCCGGCCAAGGCGGCGCTGAACACGATGCGAAGCGACGGCAGCGGGATGTGCAGATCGGCGGCGATACCCGCCGCCGCGAGCCCGATCGACTGCAGGTCCATGCCGTCCAGCAACGCCACAAACGTGCACAACACGATAACGCGAACTTGGAACGCGCCGAGCGGGCGCGTGTCGATTAAATCCCAAACGTTGAATGCCGGCGCTCCGGCCATGGCGCGCCTCCTCCCCGGAGGTTTGCGCAACCATAAACGACCCAGTTCGCCTGACCAGCGCCGATTTCGCGGATAAAGCGCAGCAATGGTGCTCTTGGAGCGGGATGACTTCTCTTCAAATCGTCATTCCGCTCCGGCATTTTGTTTGAGCATGATCTTTTCGGAAAACCGGTTTCCACTTTTCCGGATCGTGCTCTAAGCCGTGGCGCCCGCGTCCACGGTGATGACCGTGCCGGTGATGTTGCGCGCCTTGTCGCTGAGCAGAAATTCGACGGTGTCGGCAACGTCGCCCACTTCCGCCAGGCGATTGAGCGCGCTGCGGCGCGCGACCTGCGCACGCTGCTCGTCGGTGAGCACCTGCGTCATGTCGGTTTCCAGAATGCCCGGGGCCACGGCGTTGACGGTGATGCCAAGGGGACCGATCTCGCGCGCGAGCGAGCGGGTGAAACCGATCATCGAAGCTTTGGTCGCCGCATAAGCGGCAACGCCGCTGGCGCCGGTGGAGGCGACGATCGAGGCGACATTGACGATGCGTCCGGAGCCGTCGGCCATCATGCCGCGTATCACATATTTGGTGAGCACGATGGGCGCCAGCGTGTTCAAGCGCACCATCTCGCCGATCTTGGAATGGTGCATGAGCGCGAGCGTGCCGGAAAGCCCGAGCGCGGCATTGTTGACGAGACCGTAGAGCGGGCCGAATTGCTTGCGCAGGCCGCGCACCAAGTCGGGAATGTCGTCGATCTTGCCGAGATCGAACGGCACGAAAGAAAGCGCGCCCTGCCCTTCGCGCTCGGCATGCGCGATCGCCGCCGCGACCTCTTTGCTTTCCTTGCGCGCCAAGGCAATGGTTTGATAGCCGGCGGCGGCAAGCCTTTGTGCGATGGCGAGGCCAAGGCCGCGGCTGCCGCCGGTCACGAGCACGCTGCGCGCCTTGTCGCGCGCGCTCTTGGATTTGCTCGCAGCCATTCGCCCCTCCCGCGCCCCTCCCGCGCCCCTCGCCAGCCTCAGCGTTTCACTGGCGGCGCACAAGCTTGCCGGTAGCGGCAACCTTGAGAGCCGGCACGAAGCTGATGGCGGCAGGTACTTTATGACGCGGCAAGGTTTCGCGACAGTGCTTGAGGATGTCGTCTTTCAAGGCGAGCTGCTGCGGGGATTTGCCGGGCGCCTGCGCCTCACCCTTGAGCACCACATCGGCGACCATGATCGAGCCGGTGACGGGATTTTGCCGGCCGCGCACCAGCGACATGCGCACGCAGGGATGCCGGTTGATCACCGCCTCGATCTCCTCCGGATGCACCTTGAGGCCGCCGATATTGATGATGCCGCCCTTGCGGCCGGC
>Ga0187781_10001567_pt1 | contig 17318 bp, 13 predicted proteins | sample 0715_SJ02_MP02_2_FD_132447 | JGI IMG/M metagenome (GOLD analysis project Ga0187781, IMG submission 132447) | Tropical peat soil microbial communities from peatlands in Department of Meta, Colombia - 0715_SJ02_MP02_20_MG | ecosystem: Environmental > Terrestrial > Soil > Wetlands > Peat | place... | reverse complement strand
TTGTACATCTCGAGCGCATCGTCGTAGCGCCCTTGCAACGTCAGCACCGTGCCAAGCGCCATGACGGTATCGATTCGCCCATCGAGCTTCAAAGCCTGCTCGAAAACGCTTCTCGCCTCTTCCAGCCTGTCTAACTTGCGGTACACCAGTCCCAGGTCATAAAGAATTCGGGCATTGTCCGGTGTCTTTTCCAGGGCCGTTCTTAGACTTGTTTCGGCCGACACAAAGTCGCCCGAATCGATCTGCAGAGCACCCAGCAAATACGGCCACCTCCAATTCTCGGGAGCAAGATCCATCGCAGTCTGCAACTCGGTTTTCGCGTCAGTCATTCGCCCCTGTTGCCGATATGCTTCCCCGAGTGCTGCGCGAACGTCCGCATTCTTGGGGTCCAACTGCCGGGCCTGTTCCAGTTCCTGCATACCCAGCCCGGATTTTCCCTGCTCTACATGAATTATTCCCAGTGTCATCTGTACGGGCGCTAAGTTGGAATTGATGGCTGCTGCGCGTGCACTCGCCTCGTTTGCGGCATCCACCCATTTTGTATCTGACGTATCGAGATACATCCGCCAGTCAGCCCGTGCTAATCCTGCTTCTGCCAACGCGAAGTTCGGCGAGCGCTGCAGTGTCTGCTTGTACAGCGCGATCGCCCTTTCGGTGTTGCCGGGTTTGTCATACCTTTGCAGTGCCTCTTCCGCCGCCAGGAAATCCTGGTATACGGCCGGGCTTGCTCCCGCTAGCCTGGCGCGCGCCAATTTCCGGCCCTGTGGAACCAGCAACACGCCTGCGCACAACGCCACGCCGCCGATGATCCATGCATTTCTTCTGCACACTACCCGTTTTTTCCTGCGGATAATCGCAGCAGCCGTGCCGGCCAGAGCCGCCGTGAGCGCCTCCCGCATTTTCGCCGCGCTCAAGTACCGCTGCCTCGGGTCGAAGTTTGTCGCAGTGCGAATCACCTGCTGCGGCGTCAGGGAAATCTTGCCATCCATCCGGAGTTCCGGCTTGTTTGGAAGCTTGCCCAGCGGGTACTGCCCAGTGCACAGAAACAGCAGGAGCACGCCCATGGCGTAAACATCCGTCTGCACCGAGGGTGTGCCCCCGGCGGGCAGTTCCGGAGCCATGTATTCCGGTGTGCCGACGCTTCCTATCCCGTGTTGCAGTTCGTGGCTGAGCCCAAAATCCATCAGCAGAACGCGCCCGTTCTCGTCGCGCATGGCGTTGCTCGCTTTAATGTCGCGGTGCAGCAATCCTGCCTGATGCACCGCGGTCAACGCGTCGCACAGTGCAGTCCCAATCTCCGCGACCTCTGCTGAACTTAGCGGACCGCTCGTGGCTACGATATGAGCAAGTGTCTGCCCGCGGACAAAATCGCTCCAAAACCCAAAGCGCCCTTCCCGCCGATCGATTCCATAAACAGAGACGATGTTGGGATGCCGCACCCGCGCGATCGCCCGTGCCTCGGAGATAATTGTGGCGTACTCCTGGTCCGGATTCAGTCCGCGGTGGAGAAGGAATTTCAACGCAACCTCCCGTTCCAGCATCGGATCCCAGGCCCGATATACCTCGCCGAAGCCGCCTTGTCCCAGGCGCTGCAGCAGTTGAAAGTCGCCCCATTTCTTGGTGACTTGGCTTTCCGGCGCGATACCAGAAAATGACGCGGTCGCTCCACTGAGGCCGATCGCCTCCAGCACGCTTTTCAAAGAATGAAATCGTTGTGCGGGTGATGGATTAAGGCAGCGGTGCGCCGCCGCGTCCCAGGCGGCGCTGAGCGGGGGATCAAGCGGCACTGCAAGTCTTATTTCTTGCAGAATTCGCCCAAATGAGTAGATATCTCCTTCAACGGTCGGTGGTCCGCCGGCTCTCCTTTCGGGTGCCAGGTGATCGAGCGTAGCAGAGGTCGGCGTCTCGTCCCCAAATCCGGTGATCGCGACCTGTATGCCTCCCGTAACTTTCCGCAGCAAGACACCCTCAGCTGTCAGGTTGCCATGCATCCGCCCGGCCGCATGCATGTCAGCAAGTGCATTACCGATCTGCGCGGCCAGGTTCTTTGCTTGGTGCGGCTGCAGCCCACCGCAGTCTAGTTGAGCTCGCAATGAACTTTCCGAAAATACGAACTCCGGCATATCGCCTCTGCCCGGATGGTTGATCACTCCCACATGCACGCAGGGCGCCTCGTCATCGTTGCGTGCCGGCCCCACCCACCACACTGAATCAGCTTAGTCCGGATTATAAGCCTGCAGTCTGCGGTCGGTGCGTGGACTTTTGCGGGTGGCCGCGCCCCGAACTGCAGATGAAATATCCTGGTTCAGAACAGGCACCCGGTAAGAACTGATTTAGATTATGAGGGGCAGGCAGATCAATTGGAGCGATACGACTCGATCGTTGATGATGAGTTCGCAGAACTACTTCAAGCCATCGACCGAATAAAGATCAGATAAGGTTCGGATATAACCGTATATATAGGCTCTGCCATCCGGCGTAATGGTTATGCCTCGAATGGTGTCAACTCCCGCCGCATCCGCCGGCACCAGTTCCTTCCATATTTTTCTTTTTCCGCTTGGCAACTCGACTTGAAACACTTTGGCTGGAATTTCTCCAAAACGGAAAACGTAAATCGAATGTCCATCCGCGGACCAGCTCGTCGGCACCTCGTCGGGCAGCGTGTTTGGGATGAGAAGGGCTTCGCCCCCATCGATCGGATAAAGATAAATTTTGTGGTCTGGTCCGACACTGGCAACAAAGTCGCCTTTCGGGGAAATCACGACCGCCGGGTTCACGCCTTCCGGGCTGATAGGGCGCGGCTTGCCTTCTTCGGGCGATTTCACATAGAAACGAAATCCGTGTCCCGCTTCGTTGCCCGAGAACACCAGGCGTTTGCCATCCGGAAGCCACCTTCCCCACAGATGATTGATCGAATCCTGACTGAGCGGTTTTGCTTCGCCGACGCCTGTCGGCAGCAACAGCAGCGGCGCCGGAGAAGTATTGCTTCGCGCCAGTGCCCATTTTCCATCGGGAGACAGGGCCAACCCAAGTCCGTCACTCAGACGCACGGCCGGCGAACCGTCCGTCTTGCGCAAGTAAACTGCGTACTTGGGACCTCCACCTTCGCCCGTCTCGCTGAAAAGCACCGTGCGGCCATCCGCCGACAAATCGGCAGGAACCGACCAGTCCAGCCACGACAAGTCCCGTTCCTTGTTCTCACCCGGGCCCAGGCCGATCAGCCCCGCTCGGTCATTGCCTCGGGTCAGCAGTACACTCCCATCACGGCGCACATCAAGCAGCGTCAACTCTCCGGGAACACGCGCCAGCAACCGGACGTTTCCTGATAGGTTGACTGCGTACAAGGATCGATCTCCACCCGTTCGTGTGGCGCTGAACCAGACCTCGTTCCCCTCCGGCGACCATGCTATTCCTTGAATGCTGTCCCAACCGGTAGACAGGGTTGTTTGCTTTCCGGCAAGATCGACGACAGCGACTGCTCCACCGTCGTCGCCCAGTTGAGGGTGGTCAATGAAAGCGACGCTATCAGCGTTGGGTGAGATCCGCAAATGCCCAATCCATCCATCGGCCTGGTAGAGAAGCTTGCCCGGAGGAAACTCCAAGCGGTGCCGCCCTTGCTCCTCTCGGACGATCGCCAGAGTATTTCCATCAGGCGACCAATCCGCCCACTCAACATTCTCCATGACCTCGCGCGGCGCACCGCCGACCAGAGGCACGCGCGCGAGTGTACCGGAATAGAGGAATTGTGCAATCGGATGACTCCCCAGTGACAGTGCCATCTCGCCCGTTGAGGACACCGCTAAAACATCCGCTCCCGCTGGTTCCAACTCATGCGACTCCGGACTTTCCGGGCGGGTGGTGAATAGTTGCAGAGGTTTTCCTTCCCAGGCTGCGCTGTAAATGATGGTTTTCCCATCCGGCGCAAACCTTGCGGCATGCACTATGCCACGGCGGAAGCTCAGCGGATGATAAATCGGAAGCGCAGCCAGACTTGGCTTACGCAGAACAAACATTCCCACGGCCATGCCGACGAGCAATGCCACCAGTGCCGCGACGGAGACGATCGGCCATACCGAGCGCTGCACGTGGCTTGCTTGCACACCGGCAGATGAGACCCCGGCAACCGGTGCCGCAATGCCCACTCCCGATGCGCTCGCGCCCCGCACCCGTGAAGTTTCCAGATCCCGCTTCAACCGTTTCAAATCCCCACGCATCTCGGCAGCCGTCTGGTACCGCAAATCACGGTCTTTTTCCAGAGACTTGGAAATAATTTCTTCCAGCCTGGCTGGGATCGCTCGATTTACCTTGGAAACACTGTCGGGCGTCCGGTTCAAAATGGCTTCAAAGACCACTCCACTGCTGCTGCCCTGAAAAGCTAGTCCTCCCGTTGCCATCTCGTACATCACGACCCCGAAGGAAAACAGGTCGGTGCGGGGATCCAGTTCCTCGGCGCGCACTTGTTCTGGCGACATATAAGACACGGTTCCAACCGTCGATCCGGGGCTGGTCATCAGCGCGCGTGGCGTGGCGTTGGTCGCCGTGTGTTCGTTATATTCCGAAGCCAGTTTGGCTAATCCAAAATCCAACAGCTTTGCCTGTCCCCGCTTGGTGACGAAGATGTTTGCCGGCTTGATATCGCGATGAGTGATTCCTTTGCCGTGCGCAGCGTCCAGCGCATCGGCAACCTCGATGCTCAGACCCAGCAGACTGTCCGTATCCAGCGGCCGCCCCGAGATTCGGTGCTTGAGCGTCACCCCCTCCAGCAGCTCCATGGCGATGAACGCCTGGCCATCCTCCTCGCCAATGTCATGAATGGTGCAGATATTGGGATGGTTCAGGGCAGAAGCCGCCTTCGCTTCCCGCCGGAAGCGTTCCAGGGCTTGAGGGTCTTGTGCCAGATCCTGTGGCAGAAATTTCAGAGCGACGAAACGTCCAAGACGGGTATCTTCGGCTTTATAAACCACGCCCATTCCGCCGCCACCCAGCTTCTCAACGATGCGGTAATGGGAAATCGTGCGGCCGATCATGAGGGTTTTCGCGCGAGACGAACCTGCCAATCTTAGGGGTAGCGGCAACCAGAGTCAACGCGGAAGGGGGAGGGTATATGGCGACGCCAAAATTGCCACGCCTACGAAACGGGGATTTATTGGAGGGAACGGGGGGCGTGGGGCGGGCGATCTTTAGCATAATCGCCTCATCGCAAAAGTCGGCCGCCCTCTTGCGATTCTAACGGGACTCGGAGAACCACCTCACATAGTGGAATCAGAATTGAAAGTGTCAGCGACAGCCTTCCAGCTTCCATCGGGCTGTTTCATATAGACGGTGAGATATTTTCCCTTGTCCGTTATCGGCTGTTTGGTCTTTGGGTTGGTCATCGTCATGGTGTACGTACCCTGCGAATACACCATGTCGCCGCCCTTGGAGGCTATCGCCCGGGTGGATTGAAAGGTCAAGGAAAAGCTCGGATCCGACATGAACGGAGTCATGGCGGCTTTTATGGCGGACTTTCCATTCAGGGTCGGTGATCCGGGGTACAGGCCACTCCCATCATCAGTGAAGTAGCTGGCCCATTTATCAGGATCTTTTGTGGCCGCATCCTTCACCCAGGAAGCCTCCACATCCTTCACCGCCTGTACATCCGCGGCACGAGTGTCGGGCGGTGGTGTTGAGGAATTCGAACAACCAACAGTCAACAGCACCAGTACAACGTTCGCAATCAGCAAAGGTGTACGCAGCATGTTTCCTCCTTAGTCGCTAAGAGCCACACAGTATAGTCTTTTCGTTCCGCATTTTGAGCATCGCTACTCATCAACCGCAAAATGCTTGCCTTCCTTCATTGGACGGGCCAAGAAATGTAGAATCGAGAAACCTAAGGATCGAATAGCCAGAGCCACCATGCATGCCGCCGTTCTGCACACACTCGGAAAACCACCACGATACGAACAATTCCCTGAGCCAACCGCTGGTGCGGATGAAGTAATAGTGCAAGTTCGCGCCGCATCGCTGAAACCTGTTGACAAGCAGTTGGCCAGCGGCTCGCATTATGCCAGTCCGCGCCAACTCCCAGTAATCTGCGGCACGGACGGCGTCGGCCATCTCAGCGACGGCGAGCGGGTGTTCTTCGGCGGAGCTCGGCCACCATACGGCGCCATGACGCAGCGCACAGTTGTGCCGCGTGCATTCACCTTTCCGATACCAGAAGCGATCGACGACGAGACCGCAGCCGCACTGCCTAATCCGGCGGTCTCTGCTTGGCTCTCACTCGCCCACGGGGCAAAACTGGCGCCCGGCGAACATGTCCTGATCCTCGGCGCTACGGGCGTGACGGGCAAGCTGGCCACCAAAATAGCCAAGCTTCTCGGTGCGGGTCGCGTGGTTGCTGCAGGACGGAATCAAGAGGCCCTGAGCACACTGCGTAAACATGGCGCTGACGCAACTATTCGCCTTGACATCCCTGCGCAGGAGCTCACGCATGCGTTTGTGCAGCAAGCCGGTGAATCCGGTTTTCAGGTCGTGATCGATTACGCGTGGGGCAGTCCCGTCGAAGCATTTCTAGCTGCACTCACGCGAAAAGAATTTGCGGTTATCAAGTCCGAGACTCGATTTGTTCAGGCCGGGGAAAGCGCTGGGGCGACGATCTCACTTCCGGCCGCCGTGCTTCGTAGCACTGCGCTGACCATCCTCGGGACTGCGGGTATCCCACCCCGGAACATTCTGGTGGATGCCTTACAAAAGGTTATGGCGCACGCTGCCAGCAGAGAGCTTCAAATAGATACCAAACGTGTTCCGCTTGCTGATATTGAGAATGCCTGGACACGCGACCAAGGCCGCTCCCGCATGGTGATCATTCCATAGCTACGGGATGTCCAGTCGCCAGGTGGGTGTGTTGGCAGTTACTGGAAGCCATTCCTCAGTTGACGATAAATCTCTCTTTTTCACTCTTAATCCCCGTTCAGTGCGAAGGAAGAGCTCAAGCTGATGACATCGCCTCTTAGCATCCAAGTATGCTTCGTGATCCGTGGTGACGAGAGCGATAACGACTTTGGTCATAGCCGCTTCATTTCTGTGCATAAGCGGCGCTTTCGCGCAGGAAGCCGGAAAGGAACCTGCCGCGGTCATTGAATTTGGGGCAGCCACTGGTTGGACCATAACTTCGGCAAGGGCTCAACAAGCATCACTTCACGAATTCGCCTTGCTGGCCTTTCGCCCAGGGGTCGTAAGTTAAGCAGAACTGAACGCGGTCCGTGATGCTGGGGTGGTCATAAAAAAGGAATACTTGCACGGGATTGGGATCAGGGTCTGCCAGATCGACCTCTCCCAGAACCTGAAACGCCTGTGCTGCCATCTGCCCAAAGTCCGGCGTAAGTCCGTGAGTAACTTCTAACCCATACTGATCCGCCTGATGTTCGTAATGGCGGCTGAAGGCACTGGCAATCGGGTTGGCCAGGAAGAAGAACACGGATAGCAGCAACAACAGTGCCGGCAGCGACGCCCAGTCATCCAGGCCCCGAACTCCCCAACCCGCACCCCAGCGATCAAGCACCCAGCCGATGCAGCGGTATCCAAGATAGAAAAACAGCAACAGAAGTGCGGCAAAGAAAGTCAACCCCTTCGGAATATGCAGAAGCACATAGTGTCCCATTTCATGCCCCGAGACGAACACAATTTGCGGAGTGTTCATCTTGGCGATTGTGGTATCCCAGACGACAATCCGTTTGGACGCACCGATTCCAGTTACGTAGGCGTTCAAACCGGTTGTCTTCTCCCCTGCGCCCATCCAGAACATGCGCTCTGGCGGAATATCTTCTCCGGCACGCTGGACCATGTTTTCCAAGCTCGCCGTGAGCGCGGGGTCCTTCTTTTGGAGTGGCTCGAACTTGTGGAACATTGGGTCAATGACCCAAGGCCCAATAAAAAACAGAAACACGCCAATCGGCAGGGCAACCAGCCAAAAATAGAACCACCAACGCCTCGGACTGCGGCGGATGACAATGTAGAGCAACCAAATGAAGATGGTTCCCACCACAACCGAAATCAATTCGGCTTTTACCCAGTCCCAGCTCCATGAACCCCATCTCTGCACGGAAATTCCGTACTTCTTTTCGACCCACTCCTCGTAGATATCCAGCGGCAAACTGAGGAACGCAGTGGTGAGCAGGAGCAGCGGTGAGAACACGACGCTTTGCAGGAAACGGTTTGCCGAAAGCGCTTCCGCCCAATCGCGATAGCTAGCTGCAAGTTTCGATTCCAGGACCACCCACAAAACGACCAGCCCATAGACAAACCCGATCAAAGCCAAGCGAAAGTGAATTCGACTGCGATCGTGAGCCTTTTTGTAAAGATCGGGGGGTAGAGTGTAAGCGACTATTCTCTTTTCTGTTGATGGTTGAGTAGCAGCCGTGGGGGCAGGAGGGCTGGCTGTCTGTAATTGCGAAGACGTAGCCTTGAGCTGATCCTGCGCTGGGGCCATCATCATCGATGCAGCAAGGATGAGAAGCCATATAAGAATGAAATGAAGTCTCTTCATGTTCAACTCCATCAATAGTTAAAGTCGGAACCAAAGCAAAGGTGCTTGCGGCGGATTCCGCCCTGTTGAGTCTGCGCATCTACCAGCGCAAGTTGCTCGACGATTGAGTAGAAAACGGTCTGGCCGATCATGGCGCGACGCCATGCTATGCGGGAGGCCAGGGCAAGTCAATGAGGCCAGGGCAAGTCAATGCGTGATAACTCGCTCGACGGGTCAAGAGTGTTCATTCACCCGCGGGTTTCGAGCCTGGTTTTTGAGCGCGGTATCTAGCGTGTAGCACTTCTGCCGTCGTGGTGTACCACTCGTCAACGCGGAACGCAAAACTTAATCTTTCAGCGGCACCATGGTCTTATCGCCCTTGCAGAAGGTGGCTACTCGTTGCAACGTGCCTTGCGGTTGCTTCACCAGCAGAACCGGACCGTAACAGTAGACCGCGTGGCCGCTTTCGGCGAGATACCACTTGCCATTCGGATGCGCCTGCGTGGCCACTTGCTTTTCCTGGGGCGCACGCACCGGCGCAGCTGGCTGCGGATTCGGGAGATACCACGTCAACAACAATATCGCCAGGATGTGCATGACATTTTCCTGGCCCGGATTTTTAAATGCTCAGTACAACTCTGCGCACATCCTGCAAGACGTCGCCGTCTTTGGGAAATCGTGGCGGGGTTGGTCTGAGGAGCTTGCCTGCATTCTGGTCAGCTCCCCTATGGTCCCGCGCTTTGTCCTGGGTTGACGGAGTTTGCACCTGGGAGTGCGCTTTCGCCTCAGCCTGGGCCTGAGCTGCGGCGCGCTGCTTTTGAACGGCCTCGGTCTTCAAGTGACTCAATTCAGAGCTGTCGTTGAAGAGTGACTGGATCAGCGCACGCTGGGTCTCGATCGTGCGTCCTTGCTCGACGATCAGCATGGTCATCAGGCTGTAAGAAAAAAGAAAAAGCGCCACCAGAACCGGCAGCATCGAACTTTTCCGCTTGGGTTTGGTATTCGGTACCAGTATCGGCTTGAACTCCGAACGTGGTACCAGGGCGCTACTGCCTAATGTCCAGCTCAGCAAGCTCCACCTCGATCCTTGCCCAAAAGCAGCAGGTAGGGCGTTAAATGCAGCTTGGAAGCCATCATGCCGCCACCACCCAAATCGCTAGCAACAAGGCACTTAGCTCATGTTCTCCGGATCCCCTGGGGGTTGGCGGATGCAACCCCCTGCATATAAAGGTAATCGCTCTGCGTTACCCAGGAATGACATGAAAACTGCAACCAGTTCCTCAGCTATGGGCACCAAGTCGCTGCACCGCAATAACTTCAAGAACTGCGGCTTCCAGCCTCACTTTCCCAGCACCAGCTTCGCGATGGTCGCCAGCTGCATATTCGAAGTCCCTTCGTAGATCTTGCCAATCTTCGAATCGCGCCAATACTTCTCCACCGGGTAATCTTTTGTGAATCCATAGCCGCCAAAAATTTCGATCGCTAATGAGGTCACCCGTTCTGCTACCTGCGAGCAGAACAGTTTCGTCATCGCAGCTTCTTTCACGAACGGCACGCCGGCGTCTTTCATGCGCGCGGCGTTGTAGACCATCAATCTGGCAGCCTCGATTTCCGTCGCCATTTGCGCGATCTGGAACTGGATCCCTTGGAACTCGGCAATTAACTTCCCGAACTGCTTGCGTTCCTGCGCATACTTCGCCGCGTATTCCCAGGCTCCTCGCGCCACTCCCGCCATCTGGGCCCCAATTCCAATGCGGCCCTCGTTCAGGGTTTCGATCGCTATCTTGTAACCCTTGCCAACCTCACCCAGAACATTCGCTTTCGGCACCCGGCAATCCTCCAGAATCAGCTCGCAAGTTGACGACGCCCGGATGCCCAGCTTGTCTTCTTTCTTGCCAACGCTGAATCCCGGAAATCCCTTTTCGATCAGAAAAGCCGTAATGCCCTTATAACCAGCCCCCGGATCGACCGTCGCGAACAGAATAAAAATGCCGGCCTCTTTTCCGTTCGTGATCCAGAGCTTGCGACCGTTCAGAACGTAATCGCTGCCCTTCAATTCCGCCTTAGTCTGAAGTCCAAAAGCATCTGAACCGGATCCAGCCTCACTGAGCGCATACGCACCACACGTATCCGAAGCTGTGCGGGGAAGATACCGCTTCTTCTGATCTTCATTGGCCCAGCGCAGCAGGGCATTGTTGACCAGCGTATTCTGCACGTCCACAATCACTCCGGCAGACGCATCCACCCGCGAGAGTTCTTCAACCGCCAGAATGGCTTCAAAGAATTTGCCTCCGCCGCCGCCGTACTGCTCCGGAACCTCGATGCCCATCAGCCCGAGCTGAAAGAATTGCTGGATCAGATCTTTATCGAAGACGCCCTTTTCATCCATCTCTTTGACCAAAGGCCGGACTTTTTCTTCTGCGAATTGGCGAATGTTGTCGCGGAAAAGAGTTTCGTCTTCAGTAAAGCTGGTTAAAGCGACCGGAGTGGGAGCTTGCAAGGTAGTGTCATGCATAGGAGTGCCTTCGAACAGGAGATGCGAACTCAAAATTCTAGCACCTTCATTGCCAGTACAGACGGACAGGTAGGAGTAAGGCGCATTTTACTCTAGCCATAGCCCGAAAGCATGTCCCTCCGCATATAATCACCCGCACAACAGACACTCGATGTTTCTGACTTCCGCTGAGGTGCCACTATGCCGACGCAAAACCCGAGTGCCGGAGAGTTCGCGGATGCCACCGCCAGTGTGAGGACGGTCATCTATTCACTTGCTGAAAGCTGGAACCGGCACGACATGACAGCCTTCGCCGCAGCCTTCAGCGAGGATGCAGACTTCGTGAACGTGGTCGGCATGCACTGGCAGGGGCGGCAGGAGATTGAGGCAAAGCATGCCATAACGCATCGGACGATCTTCCGAAATAGCAATCTGCAAATACTGGACTTGAGCGTACGCTTCCTTGATCCCAGCACCGCGGTCGTACACCTCTGGACCGAATTGAAGGGGGCTGAGAGTCTGCCTGGAAGGAATGCTCCGGCGATTCGACGCGCACTCATGACCTGTGTGCTGGTGAAGGAAGCCGACGGCTGGTTGATCACTGCGGCGCACAATACCGACATCGTTCCCGTCGCATTCCCCGAAACCTGACAACCGATGATCGGCATCCGGCAAAAAATCCAGTATTGAATCCTTTCAATATCAATTAAACTGAGTGGCTTAAACAGCCACGCATGCCGGGAGCATCCGCTTGAAAAACTTCGCCATTGTTCTTTCTTTGTCGATTCTTTCGACCGTAACTGCCGCGCAAACCATCCGCGTTGACATTACGCATCCCACCAACCATTTCGTTCCCAATCAGACCCTCGGCGCGGGGATCGATCGCATTCCCGTCGAGGCCATCGATAAAGATCTCGTCCCCGACGTTCTGCAAAAGATTTTCGAGGCTGGATGGCAGCCCGTCACTTATCGCCAGAACACGGAGCTGGCCGTTGAAGCCTGGCATTGGAATCCGCAAGGCACTTGGAGCGATCCATCTGGCAAAGGCTATTTCACCGGTTCCACAACTCCCGGCGATTCCATCCGTTATTCCTACGGCTATCCTCTGCCGCATCGCGGATTCACTCGCAACGATGGCACCGAAACCGCCGGATTCTCGCGCTTGACCGATGGCGACATCACCACCTATTGGAAGAGCAATCCTTATCTCTCAGAGCGCTTCACCGGTGAAAGCGATTCGCTGCATCCGCAATGGATCGTCATCGACCTCTCGCAGTTTCAGCAAGTCAATGCCCTGCGTATTAATTGGCAAGGGCCGTATGCCACACGCTACGTGGTTCAATACTGGACATCTCCGGACGATCCGATGCACATGCCAACTCATGGCGTGTGGCAAATCTTCCCCCAGGGAGAAATCACAACCGGCAAAGGTGCCATCGAGACCTTGCTCCTCAATTCCACTCCAATCTCGGTGCGCTACTTGCGGATCTGGATGACTGAGTCGTCGAGCACCTGTGATTCCCACGGCTCCGCCGATCCCCGCAACTGCCTCGGCTACGCCATCAACGAAATCTATGTCGGCACCATCACGCCCGATGGCGCTTTCCACGACATCGCTCGCCACACCGCTGACCAGGAGCAGACAGCCACCTACGTTTCGTCGATCGATCCGTGGCATGAACCCTCCGACCTCGGCTCAACCCGAAATGCGCAAGTGGGATTCGATATCTTCTACACCAGTGGCGTCACTCGCGGACTTCCTACAATGGTCCCCGTCGCCGTCCTCTACGACACTCCTGAAAATGCTGCTGCTGAGATTGCCTACCTCAAGGCGCGCAATTACCCGATTTCTTACGTCGAAATGGGTGAGGAAGCCGACGGACAATTCACTCTGCCGGAAGATTACGCCGCCCTCTATCTCCAGGTCGCGACTGCCATTCACAAAATCGATCCGAACTTGAAGCTGGGTGGCCCATCCTTCACCGGCGAAAACAAAGACATCGAGGCCTGGCCCGACGCCAACGGCAAAGTTTCCTGGACGGGCAGATTCATCGCCTATCTCCGCCAGCACGGCCGTCTCAGCGATCTGTCATTTTTTTCTTTTGAGCACTATCCCTACGATCCTTGCCGCATTCCCTGGGGCAGCCTTTACGATGAACCCGAACTGGTCAGTCACATCATGCAGGTCTGGCGGGAAGACGGCGTCCCGGCCAGCGTTCCCATGTTCATCACCGAGTCGAATCTTTCTTCCGCCGCCAGCGAAACCTATATGGATATTTTTGCCGGCTTGTGGCTCGCCGACTACATCGGATCATTTCTGAACGCCGGTGGCGCCGGTGTCTACTACTTCCACTATCTTCCTCTGCTTATGGAGCACGGCTGCAACGATTCTCAGGGCACGTTCGGATTGTTCACCGTCGGCCCGGGCTACAAACTCCAGCAGCCCCTGTCACAATTTTTCACCTCACAGTTAATCAATCTGGAATGGGTTGAGCCGGGCGCAGGTGAACATCAGGTATTCTCCGCCAGGGGCGATATTGATGATGGCGCCGGCCATTCGCTCGTCACCGCCTACACTTTGAAACGTCCGGACGGCCAGTGGTCGTTGCTGATCGTCAATCGCGATCAGCAGAATTCACACAATCTGCGAATCGGATTTCAGGATCAGCCGGATCATGAACTTTCATACGTGGGGCCAGTGGACATAGCAACCTTTGGCAGCGATCAATATCAGTGGCATGCTGCCAAAACCCGCTTTGTTCCGCACGCCGAGTTCCCCGGCCAGTTCCCGGCGGTGGCATATTCTCCCGGCAACGCCGATCCCGACGGCCCCATCGCGCACATCCGGCGAACCGCCTCGAAAGACACTCTTTATGAGTTGCCTGCCGCCTCGGTCGTGGTCATCCGCGGCAAGATCGGCAGCAAGTAGCCGGGAAAACAGGGAAGTGATAACCATGCAGGTGACTCCACAGGTTGTAACCCGCCTCGCTGCATCATTTATCATCAGCATACGACCATCTCATGCCCGGCACCGACCCAAGCGGACCCTACATCGATTTTGAAGAGGTCTCGAAATCTTTCGGCGACAACCGCGTCCTCGACCACGTCAGCTTCAACGTGATGACCTCAGAGACGGTGTGCATTCTGGGGCGAAGCGGAGTCGGCAAATCGGTTTCCCTGCAAACCATCATGGGATTTCTCAAACCCGATTCCGGCCGAGTCATCGTCGCCCACGAGGACATCACTGACTACACCGAAGAGCAACTCGAACCCATCCGGAAAAAAGTCACCATGGTTTTTCAAAATGGTGCTCTCTTTGATTCCCTGACCGTAGGCGAAAATGTCGCTTTCCCGCTGCGCGAGCATGGAGATCTGACCGAAGATCAGATTCTGCAGATTGTTGACGGCCTGCTGGACATGGTGGGCGTCAAGGAAATGCGCGACCTGCTGCCCTCCGATCTCTCGACCGGCATGAAGCGCTCAGTCGCCATCGCGCGCGCCCTGGCCGCCCGGCCGGAGTGCATTCTCTACGATGAACCCACGACCATGGTTGACCCCCTCATGGCCCAATTGCTCGGTGACCTGATCAAGCGCCTGAAAGCGCAGTTGCACCTCACCAGCGTGGTCGTGACTCACGATATGCATCTGGCCAAGAAGCTGGCCGATCGCGTCGTCTTTCTTCACGAAGCCAGGGTCATCTTCTTCGGCACATATCCCGAGATGGAGAAGTGCGACCACCCTATAGTGCAGGAGTTCCTGCAACTCGATGAAGTGAATTTGCCGACATAGATACTGACCTGGAAGCCACTCAGCGGATCACGGATATTCAGGGCCGCCTGTTGGACTTGCTCCCATTGCTACGCAACCACATCTATCATCCGCCATTCGGAGGGTCGTACTGGTTGAAAAGGAGTATCATTGAGGCAGGTTGTTAGGTGGCCCGCCCTGGGGCGGAGGAACAGAGATGAGAAGCAGCCTATTCAGAATTCTCTGCATCATGCTTACGATCATTGCGTTTGTGTGCGTACCGCAAGCCTCTTTTGCTGGTAGTGGCCATGGTGGCGGCGGATTCCACGGAGGTGGAGGCTTCGGGGGCGGGTTTCATGGAGGGGCTGGAGGATTTCGCGGGGTAGGTGGCTGGCGTAGCTACGGCGGCTATGGGTGGCATGGCGGCTACGGCTGGCCGGGGTACGGTTGGCGAGGCTGGGGATATCCCGGCTGGGGTTACGGATGGGGATGGGGATTCGGCATCGGGTTTGGCTGGGGATGGGGGTGGGGCTCGTATTGGCCCTCATACCCGTATGCGTACGGTTATCCTAATTATTATTACCCCTACTATCCCTGCTATGGCCCCTACAACTGCGCGCCGCAAAGCTCCGATCGCTATAGGGGGGGCACTGGAGATCCTCGCGACGACTCGCGGCAGCAAAATTTCAGGACGCGAGAAAGCTCTCCTCACACCAACGTCGTGACCATCAAGGCTGTAACTGTGCCCACTACCTTTCCGAACTACCGAACCTTGCAAGCAACCGGGACAGTGCCGCGGCAAGAAGTTCGAAATGTCATCCAAGCCCTGCAGGCCATGCCGCCCGATGCTCGTCGGCGGCAAATTGAATCTGGTCGCTACAATAATTTCTCACCTGACGAGATGGAGCTCCTGCGGAGGGTTGCACAGACTTCTGCTCTCTCGGCGGGGCTCAAGTAAATCGGTTTTTGGGCTGCAGAAACGTATAGTTTCACTGACTCAAAAGGCTTCACCTCAATCGCAATTTATATACAGGTTAGTGAGCGTTAATGATTCCTTGACAATGCCGGCTTCCTCCAGCCATGAGTTGACGGCACCAACGCCCTGACGCCCCCGGTTCGTAAGATCAACTTATGGGCTAACAAGACAAGTTTAGCGCACCGTCTCTTTGCGTGATTGCGTTGCTTTGCCAACGCCAATGTAGTGGTCGCAACGTGCTAGGGGTGTTCGGAGCGTAATAGCTTGAGTACATGAGCTCTGTAGTGTTAAGCGGAAGCGTCCGAATCGGGAACGCAGAATTGGATAAGAAAGCAATCGATGCTCTTGTTTTCATGGGGACGCTGCTCCTGATAGTGCTCTCGCCTGCCCTCAGCGCACAGGAGCAGCCTGAGCCGAAACCGCTGCGTTTCGATTTCACTCCATTCATCGGTTATCGTACGAGTATAAGCTTTCCGATTGAGCCGCATGTCACTGGGACGAACCCCCGCGTCGTACTCGACGCGAGCCCGAGCTATGGACTCTCGTTCGGCGCACGTCTCCGGCGTGAAGAGGATCTGGTGGAAATACGCTGGGCGAGGCAAGACTCCTACGTTCATTCGGAAGAGATCACGCCCCAACCTCCGCGTCAGCGCGTAATTCTTGATCAGTTTCATCTAGACTGCAGTCACGAGCCCTTTGTGGAAGACTGGCCATTGTGGGCAAAACCGTTCGTGATGGCCAGCGTGGGTGGTACTAATGTTTCCAGTAGCACCAGTATCACCTTCACGCGTTTCTCGTTTGGAATCGGAGGCGGGATCAGGCTTTATGCTAGTCGCCATTTGGGCTTCAAGATCCAGGCGGAATGGGTGCCGGTTCTTGCGGAACCGCAAGTGGCCTTCATTTGCGGCGGGGGTTGCATTGTTCACGTTGGTGGCACGCTGAGTTCTCAAGGTGAGGTCTTTGTAGCACCGACCGTTCGATTCTGATTCTGGATTAGTGGGGATCAGACAGTCTTGGTCCGAGGGCCGATTCCCAAGCATAGGCAGCGGTCTCAGCCATCTCGTAATCCCCGTCGGGTCAAACTAATGTCCGAGTGGGTAGGGCCAAGGGTTGCGAAGCCATTTGGCCCAGGTCTGGAATGAGAAAGTGTAATTCCGGTTCCTTGCTCCTGAGCAACGACGTATTTCGCAGTGTCCCCTACGATAGCAATCGGAAGAAAAGACAGCAGCTTGTTGAAATGTTCACGTGGCAGAGGTGAAGGGCATGTCATTCGCGCCCAGGTAGATTTCTCTTCGATGTTCCCCACTGTGCAGTTTACCGACCTTGTGTTCAGCTGCAGCGGCACCTCACACTGCAACAGAGTTGTTGTTGGAACATTACTCTGTGAGTGCCTCTCCCCTATTGGCCGATGAACCTACGCACGATCATACAGCGCTACAGGGCGCTCTTGCAGGTCAATGAGGTAGCACTCACCAAATCTACAACGGAGGAATGTTTCGCAGGTATGTGCGAAGCCTTAGGCGAAGTGCTGTCCTATGACCGGGCCGGGTTGAGCGTTTACGATCCGGAGCACGACAGCCTGAAGATTGTCGCTA
>Ga0187781_10001565_pt1 | contig 17323 bp, 13 predicted proteins | sample 0715_SJ02_MP02_2_FD_132447 | JGI IMG/M metagenome (GOLD analysis project Ga0187781, IMG submission 132447) | Tropical peat soil microbial communities from peatlands in Department of Meta, Colombia - 0715_SJ02_MP02_20_MG | ecosystem: Environmental > Terrestrial > Soil > Wetlands > Peat | place... | reverse complement strand
GCCTATGTCGAGACGCCGGAGACCGCCCGCCGCGTGCGCGGCCATGCGGATCTCGCCGCCGGCTTTGCCGCGCCGGCCTATGGCCCGGACGTCTCTTGCTTCTCTTGACTTTTTCGCCTTAATCCAGGCCGATTGTCGACCTAGCTTGCGGCCGGCGTGTGCGCGCGCGAAAAGCGCGTGGGCAAGGGCCGGCGGGACGGGGGACCCACATCAGTCTCATGACGGCGCGAGTACGAGGGTCGCAGCGGTCCGGCGGCGGATGGCGCACGCTGGCGGGCGTTCTCGCACTCGCCGCCCTGGTCGGTCCGCTGGCGGCGGGCTGCAGCATGTTCCAGAAGGACGACGACTACGTCTCCGACGATCCCGCCGACAAGCTCTACAATGAGGGTCTGTTCCTCCTCAACAACAAGCAGGATTACGCCGACGCGGCGAAGAAATTCGACGAAGTCGACCGGCAGAATCCGTATTCGGATTGGGCGCGCAAGTCGCTGTTGATGTCGGCCTATTCGTATTATCAGGCGAAGAAATACGATGAATGCATCAACGCCGCCAAACGCTACGTGACCTTGCATCCGGGGAGCCAGGACGCGGCCTATGCGCAATACCTGATCGGCGCCTCCTATTACGATCAGATCCTCGATGTGAACCACGACCAGGGCCGTGCCGACAAGGCGGTCGGCGCGCTCGAGGAGGTGGTGCGCAAATATCCGGAGTCCGAATACGCCCAGGCGGCGCGCAGGAAGATCGAGCAGGCGCGCGACCAGCTCGCCGGCAAGGAGATGGAGATCGGCCGCTTCTACATGAAGCGCCGCGACTTCACCGGCGCCATCAACCGCTTCAAGGTGGTGGTGACGCAGTACCAGACCACGCGCGAGGTCGAGGAGGCGCTGATGCGGCTGACCGAGGCCTATCTCTCGCTCGGCATCGTCGACGAGGCGCAGACCGCCGCCGCGGTGCTCGGGCATAATTTCCCGGACAGCCCCTGGTACAAGGACGCCTACCGGCTGATCAAATCCGCCGGCGCCGAGCCGAGCGAGAACAAGGATTCCTGGATCAGCCGTTCGTTCAAGAAGCTCGGGCTCGGGTGAGCGCCTGACGGGCGGACCGGGAAACGCTAGTATCCGAGCTGCTTGGATTCGTCATTCCGGGGCCGAGCGCAGCGAGGAGCCCGGAATCCATAATCACCAACCGTGCCAGTCCTGCCCGCGCTGTGGTTATGGATTCCGGACTCGCCGCGTTGCGGCGATCCGGAATGACGAGCGAAGCATCGCCCGGCTGCAGCATTACTCATAGCCATGCTCGTCCGCCTGTCCATCCGCGACATCGTCCTGATCGACCGCCTCGACATCGATTTCGGCGCGGGGCTTGCCGCGCTGACCGGCGAGACCGGGGCCGGCAAGACCATCCTGCTCGACGCGTTTGCGCTCGCGCTCGGCGCGCGCGGCGACGCGGCTCTGGTGCGCGAGGGCGCCGAGCAGGGACAGGTGATCGCGGCGTTCGAGCTTGCGAACGGGCATCCGGCGCGGCGGCTCCTCGCCGAGAACGATCTCGCCGAGGAGGACGAGCTGATCGTGCGCCGGGTCCAGTTTGCCGACGGCCGCACCCGCGCCTTCGTCAACGACCAGCCGGTGAGCGTGCAGGTGCTGCGCGCGCTCGGCGCGGCGCTGGTCGAGTTTCACGGCCAGCACGATGAGCGCGCCTTCGTCGAGGCGGCAACGCACCGCGCCCTGCTCGACGCCTATGGCGGCAACGAAGCCGCCGCCGCCGAGGTGCGGCGGCTCTGGGACGAGCGCCGCGAGCGCCAGGCCGCGGTCGCGGCGCACCGCGCCGAGGTCGAGCGGGCCGAGCGCGAGGCGGAGTGGCTGCGCCACGCCGTCGAGGAACTGGGCCGTCTCGCGCCGCAATCAGGCGAAGAGACCGCGCTCGCCGAGCGGCGCACCGCGATGATGCAGGCGGAGAAGGTCGCCGAGGATTTGCGCACCACCTTCGAGAGCGTGAGCGGCCCGCAATCGCCGGTGCCGCCGCTTGCGACCGCTGTGCGCCGCCTCGAGCGCCGCGCCGCGCAGGCGCCGGCGCTGATCGAGCCGGCGGTGAAGGCGATCGACGCGGCGCTGACCGCGCTCGACGAGGCGCGGGTGCATCTCGAAGCGGCGCTGCGCGTCGCCGAATACGATCCGCGCGAGCTCGAGCGGATCGAGGAGCGGCTGTTCGCGCTGCGCGCCGCCTCGCGCAAATACAACATCCCGGTCGACGAGCTTGCGGCGCTGGCGCGCCGCTACGACGCCGACCTCGCTTTGATCGATGCCGGCGCCGAGCGCCTTGCCGCGCTGGAACGGGAGGCGCAAGCGGTCGCCGCGCGCTATCGCACGGCGGCCGAGACGCTGTCCGCCGCGCGGCGCGCCGCCGCGCAAAAGCTCGACAAGGCGGTCAATGCTGAATTAAAGCCGCTGCGGCTCGAGCGCGCCGAATTCTCGACCGACATCGAGAGTGAGGCGGAAGGGCCGGACGGCCTCGACCGCGTCGAGTTCTGGGTGCGCACCAATCCGGGGACGCGGCCCGGCCCGCTGATGAAGGTCGCCTCTGGCGGCGAATTGGCGCGCTTCCTGCTCGCGCTCAAGGTGGTGCTCGCCGATCGCGGCTCGGCGCCGACCTTGATCTTCGACGAGATCGATACCGGCGTCGGCGGCGCCATCGCCGATGCGATCGGCCTGCGGCTTGCCCGGCTCGCCGCCGGCGTCCAGGTGATCGCGGTCACGCATGCGCCGCAGGTGGCCGCGCGCGCCGACCGGCACTACCTGATCAGCAAGGATGCGCTGGCCAAGGGCAAGCGGGTCGCGACCCGCGTCGCCGAGCTCGAAGCCGATCGGCGCCGCGAGGAGATCGCCCGCATGCTCGCCGGCGCCGAGATCACCGCCGAAGCCCGCGCCGCCGCCGAGCGGCTGATCCGGGCCGCCGGATGACGTCATTCCGGGGCCGAGCGAAGCGAGGAGCCCGGAATCCATAACCCCAGTTCAAGCAGCAAGAGTCTCGAATAGATCGGTCCACTCGGGGTTCGTCCGCTCTATCAGATTGATCTTCCATTCGCGCCGCCATTTCTTGAGTTCCTTTTCGCGCGCGATCGCCGACAGGGGGTCCTCGTAGCATTCGAACCATACAAGCAGGCGAATATGATAGCGGGAGGTGAAGCTGGCGACGGCGCTCGTCCTATGCTCGTAGGCACGGCGAATAAGATCCCGCGTTACCCCAATGTACAGAGTACCGTGCTTACGGCTAGCCATTAAGTAGACGTAGTACACAACACCGACGACCTGTGGTTATGGATTCCGGGCTCCGGCCTGCGGCCGGCCCCGGAATGACGGTAATGGCATCGAAACGCGCATCAAAGTCTTCTGTCGAAGAAAAGTCGCCGGTCGAAGACCTCAGCGAACAACAGGCGAAAACCGAGCACGCGCGGCTCGCGGCCGAGATCGCCGCGCATGACCGGCGCTACTACCAGGACGATGCGCCAACCGTCTCCGACGCCGAATATGACGAGTTGCGGCGCCGCTACGGCGCGATCGAGGCGCGGTTTCCGCAGCTACGCACCCAGGACAGCCTGACGCAGCGGGTCGGCGCGGCGCCGGCGGCGCGCTTCGCCAAGGTGCGCCACGCGGTGCCCATGCTCTCGCTCGACAACGCTTTTGCCGACGAGGACGTGATCGACTTCGTAGCCCGCATCCGCCGCTTCCTGCGGCTTCCCGACGACGAGGAGATCGTGTTCTCCGCCGAGCCGAAGATCGACGGGCTGTCGATGTCGCTCCGCTACGAGGGCGGCGAGCTCGTCACCGGCGCCACCCGCGGCGACGGCAGCGAGGGCGAGGACGTCACCGCCAATGTGAAGACGCTCGCCGATGTTCCGAAGCGGCTCAAGGGCAGGGGGGTGCCCGCGGTGTGCGAGGTGCGCGGCGAAGTCTACATGACCAAGGCGGCGTTCCTCGACCTCAACCGCAAGCAAGCGCAGGCCGGGAAGCCGCTCTACGTCAACCCGCGCAACACCGCCGCCGGCTCGCTCCGCCAGATCGACGCCGCCGTCACCGCCTCGCGCCCGCTCGGCTTCTTCGCCTATGGCTGGGGCGAAATGAGCGAGAACCCGGCGGATACCCAGTCCGGTATGGTGAAGTGGTTCGCCGCCTGCGGCTTCAAGACCAACCCGCTGACCAAGATCTGCCGCTCGGTCGAGGCGCTGCTCGCCTTCCACCGCGAGATCGAGGCCGAGCGCGCCACGCTCGACTACGACATCGACGGCGTCGTCTACAAAGTCGATCGCCTCGACTGGCAGGAGCGGCTCGGCTTCGTCTCGCGCAATCCGCGCTGGGCAATCGCGCACAAATTCCCGGCCGAGCAGGCAACGACCATCGTCAGGGACATCGAGATCCAGGTCGGCCGCACCGGCGCGCTCACTCCGGTCGCCAAGCTCGAGCCGGTCACCGTCGGCGGCGTCGTGGTGCAGAACGCGACGCTGCACAATTTCGACGAGATCGCGCGCCTCGGCGTGCGCATCGGCGACACCGTGCGCATCCAGCGCGCCGGCGATGTCATTCCGCAGGTGCTTGGCGTCGTCGAGGATCGTCCGCGCGGTGCCAAACAATTTTCCGTGCCGAAGAAGTGCCCGTGCCATCTGCATACCGATGTAGTGCGCGAGCAGACCGCGACCGGCGTGGAAGGTGCGGTCGCCCGCTGCACCGGCGAGTTCGCCTGTCCCTATCAGGCGGTCGAGCACCTCAAGCATTTCGTCTCCCGCCGCGCCTTCGATATCGATGGGCTCGGCGAGAAGCAGATCGAGTTTTTCTACGAGCAGGGCTGGATCGACGAGCCGGCGGATATCTTCACGCTGCGCGAGCGCAATGGGAAATTCTTGCTCCGGGGGACGACCAAAAAGATCCGCCTCGAGGAGGTCGAAGGCTTCGGCGAGACCTCGGTGCGCAACCTGTTCAACGCCATCGAAGCGCGGCGCGAGATCGCGCTGGAACGCTTCATCTATGCGCTCGGCATCCGCCATGTCGGCGAGACCACGGCGGCGGCGCTCGCCCGCGGCTATGGCAGCTGGTCCGCGTTTCACGAGGCCTGCCTCAGGCTCGCCAAGGGCGATGAAGAGACCGTGGCCGAGATGGACTCGCTCGACCAGATCGGCGACACCGTGATCGAGAGCCTGCGCGACTATTTCGGCGAGGCGCACAACCGCCGGCGCATCGAGCGGCTCGCCGCGCAGGTGCGCATCCGCGACGCGCAGAAGCCGCGGGCGGATTCGGCGATCGCCGGCAAGACCGTGGTGTTCACCGGCACGCTGGAGAAGATGACCCGCGACGAGGCCAAGGCGTCGGCCGAGCGGCTCGGCGCCAAGGTGTCGGGCTCGGTGTCGAAAAAGACCGACTATGTCGTCGCCGGCCCCGGCGCCGGCTCAAAGCTCGCCGAGGCGAAGAAGCTCGGCGTCGCGGTGTTAACCGAGGACGAGTGGGCGAAGCTGATCGGCTAGCTGCAACTGTCATTCCGGGGCCGAGCGAAGCGAGGAGCCCGGAATCCATAGCCGCTGTTCGCGAGTGTTTTGCACGGCCTGTGGTTATGGATTCCGGACTCGCCGCTTTCGCGGCGATCCGGAATGACGGATGAGGGTGGCGATGTTCCGGCCAGATGCAAGGCGCGCGCTGCGTCAGAGACGGCCGGCTAGGACCAAGACGAGGACGATGATCAGGATCAGGCCGATGCCGCCGCCCGGGTAGTAACCCCAGCCGGTGCTGTAGGGCCATGTCGGCAGCGCGCCGATCAAGAGCAGAATCAGAATGACGATCAGAATGGTCGAAAGCATGGCGTTTCCTCGCTCCTGTCCAGCCGGCACGGAAACGTCGCCGCGGAGCGAAAGTTCCGTTGTTCCGCGTGACTTGGGTAATCACCCGCGCCGCAGCGGCGCCGTCGCCGCATTGAGCCAGTCGCGCGTTGGCGCATCGAGGAGTGGCGCGAGCGCTTCGCGCACCTGCGCGTGGTAGGCGTCGAGCCACGCCATCTCCTCCGCGCTCAGGAGCGCCGGCTCGACGAGCCGCGTGTCGATCGGCACCAGCGTCAAGGTCTCCAAGGCGTTGAGCGGCTTCTCGGCGCCGGCGACCGCCGCCGCTTCCGTCACCAGCACCAGGTTCTCGATGCGGATGCCGTAGGCGCCGGCGCGGTAGTAGCCGGGCTCGTTGGAGAGGATCATCCCCCGCACCAGCGCCGCGCCGCCATATTTGGCGATCCGCGCCGGCCCCTCATGCACCGAGAGATAGCTGCCGACGCCGTGCCCGGTGCCGTGATCGAAGTCGAGCCCGGCGCGCCACAGGAATTGCCGGGCGAAGGAATCGAGCTGCGCGCCCGAGGTGCCGTCGGGAAAGACGGCGCCGGCGAGGGCGATATGGCCCTTGAGCACGCGGGTGAAGTTTTCGCGCATGTCGGCCGTCGGCGTGCCGACGATGACGGTCCGGGTGATATCGGTGGTGCCGTCCTCGTACTGGCCGCCGGAATCGATCAGAAACAGCTCGCCCGGCGCGATCCGGCGATTGCTGCCGCGCGTGACGCGGTAATGCACGATGGCGCCGTTCGGCCCGGCGCCGGCGATGGTCGGAAACGAAACGTCCTTGAGGAGCCCGGTGTCGCGGCGAAAGCTTTCCAGCGCCTCGACCGCATCGATCTCAGTGAGCCGCCCGCTGGGCGCCTCGCGGTCGAACCAGGCGAGGAAGCGGGTCACCGCGGCGCCGTCGCGTAATTGCGCGGCGCGCGCGCCGGCGATCTCGACCGCGTTCTTGACCGCCTCGAGCGGCACGACCGGATCGCTTGCGGGCACGATCCTGCCGCCATGGCCGCCGACGAGGCGCGCGATCGCGTCCGGGCAGTAGCTCGGATCGAGCCGCACCGCGCGCTTGTCGCCGCCGAGCGCGGCGAGATCGCGCTCGAACTCGGCCTCGGCGCGCACCGCGGCGAACTCTTCGAGGCGATGGCGGATGTCGTTGCCGAGCTTGCGGCCGTCGATATAGAGCGCCGGCCGGCCCTCGCGCGGCACCAGCGCGTAGGCGAGCGCTACCGGGGTGTGCGGCAGATCGCTGCCGCGGATGTTGAACAGCCACGACACCGCATGCGGGTCGGAGACGACCAGCGCGTCGGCGGCGGGCTTAGCCAGCGCCGCGCGCACGCGCTCGAGCTTGCCCGCTGCGTCCTCGCCAGCATAGCGCAGATCGTGCAGCACCACGGCGCCGCGCGGCGCCGGCGGCCGGTCGGTCCAGACCGCATCGAGCGGATTGTCGTCGACGGCGACGAGGCTCGCGCCCGCACCGGCGCAGGCCTTGGCGAGGCGCTCGGCGCCGTCGACGCTGTGCAGCCACGGCGAATAGCCGAGCTTGGCGCCGGCCGGCAGATTGGCCTCGATCCATTGCGGCGGCGGATTTTCCAGAAGGTGCGCGACCACGAAGATCGCGGCGTCCACTTCCTCCTGCACCTGCACCTGATAGCGGCCGTCGACGAAGATCACGGCGCGGTCGGCGAGCACGATGGCGACGCCGGCCGAGCCGGTGAAGCCGGTGAGCCAGGCGAGCCGCGCGTCGGACGCCGGCACGTATTCGTTCTGGAACCGGTCGGCGCGCGGCACCACGAAACCGTCGAGCCCGCGGCGCTTGAGTTCGGCGCGCAGCGCCGCGACATGCGCGGCGGCATCGGCGCCGCCGGCGCGATCCTCGAACGACTGGAAATGCGCTTCGAACATGCCCGGCAATCTATGGGGCCGGCGATGGATCGGCAACGCGCGCCGACCCTCCCCTGGAGGGAGAGGGTGGCGAGCGAAGCGAGCCGGGTGGGGTGGAGGCTCGCGCGTGGATCACCCCACCCCGCCGCCTCGCGCACTTTGTTTGCTCGGCGGCGACTCTCCCCTCCAGGGGAGGGTGGAACGATCAGGATTCGCGCTAAGCAATTTACCGTCGCTGCAGAACGAGCGTGGTCCAGCCCTCGAGCGCGATCCGGCGTTCGAGCGCGAAGCCGCGATAGGCGGCGAGCGCGGCATTCGCCTGCGGCGGGAGGAGGCCAGAGAGAACGATGCGCGCGCCGGGCGCGGTGAGCCGGGCGAGCGGCGCCGCGATCCGCTTGAGCGGACCGAGCAAGATGTTGGCGAAGACGAGATCGAACGGCGCGCGTCGGCGCACGCTTAACGCCGCGACGCCGTCGGCTCTGACGATCTCGATCAGCGGCGCCGTGCGGTTGAGCCGGGCGTTTTCGCGCGCCACGCCCACGACGCTAGCGTCGATGTCGGTTGCGATGACGCGCCGGCGCAGCGCCCGCGCCGCGGCAATCGCCAGCACGCCGCTGCCGGTGCCGAGGTCGAGGATCGTCTGGCGGCGGCTTTGTTTGCTCAGCGGCTTAATCAGCGCGTCGAGCGCGAGGAGGCAGCCGCGTGTGGTGCCGTGATGGCCTGTGCCGAAGGCGAGCGCGGCCTCGATTTCGATGCCGATCCGGTTCGGGGCCACGCGGCCGCGATCATGCGCGCCATGGACGATGAAGCGCCCGGCCGCGACCGGAGGAAGCCCGGCGATGCTCTCGCGCACCCAGTCCTTCGCGGCCAGGCGTTCGAAGCGCAGCGTCTTTGCCGCCGCGTCGCCGGCGGCCGCCGCGACCAGCGCGCGCGCAACGGCTTGGTCGGGCGCGGCGCGCATGTGGATCGCGAGCCGCCAGCGCCCGGCGCCGATGTCGGTGAGGCTGACCGCAACATTGTCCACCGCCGAGCTCTCGCTGGCGGCTTCGGCGATCCGCCATGCGGTTTGTTCATCGGTTTCGATCAACGCAACCGACGTCTCAGCAGCCGGGGCCGCAGCGGAAGAATTCATTGGCTCAACGGAGATTTTCCGACACTTGCCCGCAATTCACAACGGTTCAGGCGGGTGGCGCTGAAGTCGCGGAGGCCCGATAATCCGGCAGTGCATCAGTTTGAGATCCACAGACCTTGACACAGGGTCGTCCACAGCCCCGATATGCGGTCATGGCCGAGGCCCGCATCGTCAAATTTCACCGTCACCGGCACGCCAAACGGGCCGTACTTTATGACGATCAGCTTGACCTGCGATCGCTCGACGATTTGCGGGAATGGGCGGCTCAGGGCGTGGATTTCGTGATCATCGACTCCGAGACCGGCGAGGACGTGACCCGCGTCCTCTTGGCTTAGTTCTGTTGGCTTAGTGCTGTTCCCGGGGGGCCCGGAGCCATGGCAGCGCTTGCGATCTGGATCGTCGGACTGGTTGGCTGCGGCGCTCTCGGCACGATCGTCAGCAACTGGATCGTGTTTCCGAACTAGGGCGCGAGCGTTGGCGTATGGGGATTCATCGTCGGCGCATTGGCCTTTGCCTGCCTCCGCGTGCTGGTCGGTGCCTTGCGAAGAAATTCCAGCTGAGAGCGGCCGATAATCCTACGAATGCGATGCCCGCCGGGCTCCGTCCCGTCATGGCCGGGCTCGTCCCGGCCATCCACGTCTTGATTTGCGGACAGGCTTTTAAGACATGGATGCCCGGCACGGGGGCCGGGCATGACGGCTATGAAATCGCGCCGACTGCCGCGCGATCAAGCCGGCTGCCGCGCGCTCAATACGAATTATACGGCCGGTAATACTGATAGACCGGCTGCCCGTAATAGGGCTGCTGTCCATAGTAGGGCTGCTGCGCGTAGTAGGGCGGCGGCTGCGGCGGGAAATTGCCTTGCGGCCGGCCATAATAGGGCTGCTGCCCGCCATACGCGTCCTGCTGCTCATCGTAACCGGGCGCGATCGGCGCCGGCGCGTAGCCGGCGGAGTCGTCCTCGGAGCCGCCGCGCCGGGCGATGACCGGGCCGGCCGGGATGCGGCCCGAGATCCGCACCGTGGTGTTGCCCATGCCTTCGGCCTGGACCAGCGCGTAGAGCGCCGTGGCGTTGGCGGGCGAGAGCCGTACGCAGCCATGCGAGGCGGCGCCGCCGAGGTGGGCCACGTCGAGCGAGCCGTGGATGGCGTGGCCTTCCGCGGTGAAGAAGATCGAATGCGGCATCGGCGCGTTGTCGAATCGCCGCGAGAAGTGCGAGAGCTCCATGCGGTTCGGCCGGAAGGTGCCGTCCGGCGTGCCGTAGCCCGCGCGCCCGGTCGAGACCGGCCAGGAATAGCGCACCTCGCCGTCGACCGAGACGGTCATGTGCTGCGTGCTCTGGTCGATGGTGATGAGGATCTTGGCGCAGGCCGGCGCCGCGGATGAGAGCGCCAGCGCCGCGGCAAACAGCGGGGCGGAAAAAAGCGTAACCGGACGCATGACAGGCACCTGAGGGGACGCGGATGAAGCCCTTATGACAAGAAGTCGCCCACACGCAATCAATTCAGTTTAACACCGTAAAGAAATCGCGCGGCGGAATGGTGAATGAAATGCGGCGGGATTGTCGCGCCGGGGCCTGCCGTCATTCCGGGGCCGAGCGCAAGCGAGGAGCCCGGAATCCATAACCCCAGCGGCTGTGACTATGGATTCCGGACTCGCGGGCTAAAGCCCGCGCTCCGGAATGAGGTCAGTGCCGCTTGAAATACTGCACCGCCCGCTCGTGGCGCTCGGCCGCCGCGCGGGTGCCGAAGGTGCCGAGATTGCGGCGCCTGCCGGTCTTCGGATTCTTCTTGCGCGAGTAGAGGCGGTATTTGCCGGAGGGAAGCTTGCGGATCATGGCGCCACAAAGTCTGAGTTGTTTCCTGGCTGAAGAATTCCGCTCGCTCCGGTCGGTTCCGAAGGTCACACCCGCTCCACAAACGAATCCACCACCCGCTTCTCCCCGGCCTTGTCGAATTGGATGGTCAGCTTGTTGCCGTCGATGGCGGTGATGTTGCCGTTGCCGAATTTCTGGTGGAAGACGCGGTCGCCGAGCGTGAAGGCGGAGACGGTGCCGGTCGATTTGGCGACCAGCTCGCCCTCGATAGTCAGCGGCAGGCGGCGCGGTTTGGCGCCGGTGCCCGAGCGAGCGGAGCGCCGTTCCCCCTCACCCGGCCGCGCTGAGCTTGTCATCGGGCCGGCCACTTCGGGCCGGACCCGTTGGCGCGGCCACCCTCTCCCGCTAGGGGAGAGGGAAGAGGGCGACTCGTCAGGCTCGTAGTACGTTTCGTCCGCCTCGGAAAAACCGCCGCCGCCGTTCTCCGACTTCTTCGCCTGGGCGCGCTGCCAGCCGGGTGTGGCGTAATTCGAGCCGAACGAAGTCATGGCGTCGAAGCGTGAGGCGCCGTAGCCGCCGAAGCCGCCCTTGGATTCGGTGACCTCGACATTGTCTTCCGGCAGCTCGTCCAGAAAGCGCGAGGGGATATTGGTCTGCCACAGCCCGTGCATGCGCCGGTTGGTGGCGAAATAAATCTTTGCCCGCTTGCGCGCGCGGGTGAGGCCGACATGGGCGAGCCGGCGCTCCTCTTCGAGGCCGGCGCGGCCCTGGTCGTCGAGCGTGCGCTGGTTCGGGAATACGCCTTCCTCCCAGCCGGGCAGGAACACGGTGTCGAATTCGAGCCCCTTGGCCGAGTGCAAAGTCATGATATTGACCGCGTCGGCCTCGGCGGCCTGCTCATTGTCCATCACCAGCGAGATGTGCTCGAGAAAGCCCAGCAGGTTCTCGAACTCCTCCATCGAGCGAACGAGCTCCTTGAGGTTTTCCAGGCGCCCGGCGGCGTCGGCGGAGCGGTCCTTCTGCCACATCTCGGTGTAGCCGGATTCATCGAGCACGATCTCCGCGAGCTGGGTGTGCGGGACCTCGTCGCGCTGCTTGCGCCAGCGCTCGATCGCCTCGATCAGGCCGCGCAGCGCGCCGCGCGGTTTTGGCTTGAGCTCGTCGGTTTCGAGGACCGCGCGCGCCGCTTCGGTGAGCGGCACCCGGCGCTTGCGGGCGTGCTCATGGAGGAGCTGCACCGTGGCGTCGCCGAGCCCGCGCCGCGGCACATTGACGATGCGCTCGAAGGCCAGATCGTCGGCCGGCGAATTGATGACGCGCAGATAAGCCAATGCGTCACGGATCTCGGCGCGCTCGTAGAAACGCGGGCCGCCGATCACGCGGTAAGGCAGGCCGAGCGTGACGAAGCGGTCCTCGAATTCGCGCATCTGGAACGAGGCGCGCACCAGGATCGCGATCTCGTTGAGCGCATGGCCGCCGCGCTGCAGCTCCTCGATCTCCTCGCCGACGGCGCGCGCCTCTTCTTCGGAGTCCCAGGCGCCGGTGACGTTGACCTTCTCGCCCGGCGCGTCGTCGGTGCGCAGCGTCTTGCCGAGCCGGCCTTCATTGTGGGCGATGAGATGCGAGGCGGCGGCGAGGATATGGCCGGTCGAGCGGTAATTGCGCTCGAGCCGGATCACTTTGGCGCCGGGAAAATCGTGCTCGAAGCGCAGGATGTTGTCGACCTCGGCGCCGCGCCAGCCATAGATCGACTGGTCGTCGTCGCCGACGCAGCAGATGTTCTTGTTTCCCTCTCCCCTTGTGGGAGAGGGTGGCGAGGCCGGAACGGCCGAGCCGGGTGAGGGGACCTTTGGCGCTGAGATTCCTGCCCCCTCACCCGCCTCGCTCGCTGACGCTCGCTCGGCACCCTCTCCCACAAGGGGAGAGGGAAGGGACGCCCTCGCCGCGTGCGAAGCCCGTTGCGCGAGGAGCCGCAGCCACAGATATTGCGCGACGTTGGTGTCCTGATATTCGTCGACCAGGATGAATTTGAAGCGCGCCTGATATTGGCGCAGCACTTCAGCCTGCTCGCGGAACAGGCGGATGTTCTCGAGGAGGAGATCGCCGAAATCGGCGGCGTTGAGGATTTTCAGCCGCTCCTGATAGGCCTTGTAGAGTTTAAGCCCCTTGCCATTGGCGAAGGCGGCGGCTTCGCCGGTCGGAACCTGGTCGGGCGTGAGACCGCGGTTCTTCCAGCCGTCGATCAGCATCGCGAGCATCCGAGCCGGCCAGCGCTTCTCGTCGATGTTCTCGGCTTCGAGCAGCTGCTTGATGAGCCGGATCTGGTCGTCGACGTCGAGGATGGTGAAGTCGGGCTTGAGCCCGACCAGCTCTGCGTGCCGGCGCAGGATTTTCACGCCGATCGAATGGAAGGTGCCGAGCCAGGGCATGCCCTCGACCACATGGCCGACGATCTCGCCGACGCGGTGCTTCATCTCGCGCGCCGCCTTGTTGGTGAAGGTCACCGCCAGGATTTCGCTCGGCCGGGCGCGGCCGGTCGCCAGAATGTGAGCGATGCGCACGGTGAGCACGCGGGTCTTGCCGGTGCCGGCGCCGGCAAGCACCAGCACCGGGCCGTCGAGCGTTTCGACCGCGAGCCGCTGCTCGGCATTGAGCCCGGCGAGATAGGGGGCGTTGCCGCCCGCGCCCATCGCCCGCGCGGCAATGCCGCCGGGCACAGGCGCTGGCGGCGCCAGCGCGTCATGCGGGTCGCGGGGGCCGCGGGTCTCTCGCAAGGGATCAGCCAAGGCGCGGATTATCCGTGATTCTCACGGTCAGAAGATGGCACCTGGCGGCGGTTTTTGCGAGGCGTGGCTCCCGAACCGTCATTCCGGGGCGCGGGCTTTGAGCCCGCGAGCCCGGAATCCATAACCACCACCTGTGACTATGGATTCCGGACTCGCCGCCATCCAAGTCGGCTGTTGCCGACTTGGTCTCAAATGCCGATCTCGGGTAAACCCGAGATCGGTGGCGATCCGGAATGACGTCACTTTCCCGGCATGGCGATGCGCCGCCCGGCGCCGTCGGGGATAGCGAGCTTCGCGTGCGCGGCCTTCATGCGCGCGAGCCGGGCGACGATCGCGTCGGGAAACGGCGCGGTCTTCCGCGCCGTCATGTCGACGTGGAGCGTCATGTTCTCCGAGGTGGCCGACAGCCAGCCGTCCTCGGCGTGGTGCAGCTCCTCGAAATAGTGGATGCGCTTCTGGTCATAGTCGAGGAGCTGGAAGGTCACGCGCACCGGATCGCCGCCACGAAGCTCACGCAAATAACGCACATGCGCCTCGGCGGTGAAGGTCGAATGGTTGGTCGCCTTGAGGTAGGCGAGGCCGCAGCCGAGCAGGTCGAACGCAGCATCGACCGCCCGGTCGAACAGCACATTGTAGTAGGCCATGTTGAGGTGGCCGTTGTAGTCGATCCAGCCCGGCTCGACCCGCATCACCGACGAGACGAAGGGCGCGAAGAAGGGGGGTTCGGTATCGAGGCGGTCGAGCATCTGGGCGGTGTTCTCTCTCGCGGGGGCCGCAACTTTGGCGGATTTTTCGCATCAGGCAAGCCCGCGCCGCCGGCGCCTCTTGACCGGCGCAGCGCGCACGCCCACCCTCGCCCGTAAAGAGAGCAAAAACCATGGTGATGACCGAGGCGCGGGAGGAGCTCAAGCACGACCGCAAGGGCGTCGAGCGGGTCATTGCCGCGCTGGCGGCGAGCTTCGGCAACCGGCTCGTGACTTCCCGCGCGGTGCGCGAGCAGCATGCCAACACGGTGACGTGGATCGCGAACCAGCCGCCGGACGGCGTGGTCTTTCCGCAAACCACGCAAGACGTGCAGCAGATCGTGCGGCTATGCGCGGCCGAGCGCGTGCCGGTGATCGCCTTCGGCGCCGGCAGCTCGCTCGAGGGCCAGGTCAACGCGCCGCGCGGCGGCATCTCGCTCGATTTCCGCGACATGAACCGGCTCATCGCCGTGCACGCCGAAGATCTCGATTGCGTCATCGAGCCCGGCATCACCCGCAAAGGGCTCAACGAGCAGCTGCGCGATCAGGGCGTGTTCTTCCCGATCGATCCCGGCGCCGACGCCTCGCTCGGCGGCATGGCGGCAACGCGCGCTTCCGGTACCAACGCGGTGCGCTACGGCACCATGAAGGACAATGTGCTGGCGCTCAAAGTCGTGCTCGCCAATGGCGAGGTGATGTCGACGGCGCGGCGGGCGAAGAAATCCTCCGCCGGCTACGACCTCACCCGGCTGATCGTGGGCTCGGAAGGGACCCTCGGCATCATCACCGAGCTGACGTTACGGCTCGCTGGCATTCCCGAGGCGATCCTGTCCGGCGTCTGTCCGTTTCCGACGGTCGAGGCGGCCTGCAACGCCACGATTCTCACCATCCAGTCCGGCATTCCGGTGGCGCGCATCGAGCTCCTCGACGCGCTGCAGGTCGAGGCGTGCAACGCCTATTCCAAGCTGTCGCTGCCGGAGACGCCGATGCTGTTCCTTGAATTTCACGGCACCGAGGCCGGCGTCGCCGAGCAGTCGCAGCGCTTTGGCGAGATCGCGAACGAGCTCCGCGGCGGTCCGTTCGACTGGGCGACGCGGGCCGAGGACCGCACCCGGCTGTGGCAGGCGCGCCACGACGTAGCTTGGGCGCTGCACGGCCTCCGCCCCGGCGGCCACGCCATCGCGACCGACGTCTGCGTGCCGATCTCACGGCTCGCCGATTGCGTGACCGAGACGCAGCGCGACATCGCCGAAACCCGGCTCATCGCTCCCATTGTCGGCCATGTCGGCGACGGCAATTTCCACGTCACCCTGCTGGTGGACCCTAACGACCAGGACGAGGTTGCGCGCGTGCACGGCTTCCTTGATCGCCTCACTGAGCGGGCCCTGGCCATGGACGGCACCTGCACCGGCGAGCACGGCATCGGCCAGGGCAAGATGAAATACATGCCCGCCGAGTTCGGCGAGCCGGCGCTCGAGGCGATGCGCGCCGTCAAGCGCGCGCTCGACCCGCTCGACATCATGAATCCGGGGAAGATCGTCAGCCTTTAATACGACAGTGCGGCGTGTCAGGCCGCGGTGCGGCAAAAATCGGCCCACATCGTGCGATAGGCCGCCTCGACCGCCTTGGTGTAGAGCGCGCTGTTGCCCGCGGCCGATGCTGAAAGCCGCGCCGGCAGCTCGTGGCGCAAGGCTTTGAGGTCGCCGGGCGCGGCCGCGAATTTCGCGGCGATGGCGAGGCATTCTTCGGCGCTGTCCGCGACCCAGTCCGTCATCCCGACCGAGAACAGGATCGCGCCGGCGGCGCGGCTCGCGATCGTCCTGCCGAGGAGGGCGACCACCGGAACGCCCATTTGCAGAGACTCCCAGGTGCTGATGCCGCCATTGTGCGGAAACGGGTCGAACGAAATATCGACGTCCTTGAACGCGGCCAGATGCTCGGCACGCGAGGTGCTGCCGCGGAAGCCCACGCGGTCCGCCGCAATGCCGTGCGAGGCGAATTTCTCTGTGAGCCGGCCGCGCAGCGCCGCGTGATCGAAGGCGTAATGCTTCAACAGCAGGCGTGAGCGCGGCACCGCGTGAAGGATGCGGGCCCAGAGCGACACCACGTTGTCGGAGATCTTGGTGGCGCGATTGAAGACACCGAAGGTGACGTGTCCGTTGGCCAGGACCGGCGGATCCGACGGCGGCAACTGCTCCGGCAACGGCGCGATGGTGATGACGCAGGGCAGATCGACGATCTTCTCGGCGAACAAATGTCGGGCCTCGGCGGGGCAGATGACCGGGTCGGAAATCAGATAGTCGATCGCCGGAACGCCGGTGCCGGTCCCGCCGGCGCTGACCGCGACCGGCGCCGGCTTGCGGGCGAAGACCTCGAGCCGGTGGCCGGCGGAATGGCCGGAAAGGTCGACGAGAATGTCGATGTGATCAGCCCGGATTTGCGCGTCGAGCTCGTCGTCGGACAGTGACGCGACGCTCCGCCAGCGATCGGCCGCGCGCCGGAAGTCGTTGGTGGTATCGTCCTCGAGGTTCGAACAGGAATAGCAGGTGACTTCGAACCGGGCCTTGTCGTGGTGAAGGAGGATCGGCTTGAAGAACAGCGCCGCCGAATGGCTGCGGAAATCTGCGGACACGTAGCCGAGCCTGACGCGCCGGTCGGGATCGCGGCCGTTGTCGTGGCGCGCCGGCGCTGACCCGGCGAGTTCGGCGCCGGCGACGCGCCACCACCGCGTTCGCGCCTGCTGCTGCTCCTCGATGCCGACGCCGCTTGCGAAATCCAGCACGAAAATCCGGTAGGACAGTGCCTGGCGGAAATCGGGCTTGAGCGCCAGCGCCTTGTCGATATCGGCGAGCGCGTCGGCGTCGCGGTTGCTCTCCAGCAGGGCGACGGCGCGGCCGAACCAGGCCGCGGCGAGATCGGGCTTGAGCGCCAGGGCGCGATCGTGGGCGGCGAGCGCCTCGTCATAGCGGCCGGTCTTGCTCAAGGTCGTGCCGCGGCCGAACCAGGCTTGGGCAAGGTCCGGCTTCAACGCCAAGGCCCGGTCATAGGCGGCAAGCGATTCGTCGTAGCGCTGGAATTCGCAATAGGCGTTGCCGCGGCCGAGCCAGG
>Ga0187781_10001564_pt1 | contig 17325 bp, 17 predicted proteins | sample 0715_SJ02_MP02_2_FD_132447 | JGI IMG/M metagenome (GOLD analysis project Ga0187781, IMG submission 132447) | Tropical peat soil microbial communities from peatlands in Department of Meta, Colombia - 0715_SJ02_MP02_20_MG | ecosystem: Environmental > Terrestrial > Soil > Wetlands > Peat | place... | reverse complement strand
TCATATTCGCCGCCTCCTTTGCCGCCTGCGTTCCGCTGTTCATGGCCAGTCCGACGTCGGCTTGCGCCAAAGCAGGAGCGTCGTTTGTGCCGTCTCCGGTCATAGCAACGATTCTTCCTTGCTTTTGTTCCGCTTCTACAATCTTAATTTTATCCTCTGGCTTGCTCTCGGGAACGTAATCATCAACGCCCGCTTCAGCCGCGATCGTCGCTGCTGTGAGTCGATTATCCCCGGTGACCATGATGGTCTTAATGCCCATTTCTCTGAGCTCTTGCAGCCGCTCGCGCATGCCTGGTTTAACGGTATCTTTCAGGTGTATAACGCCGATAGGCTCCTTGTTCACAGACACGACCAAGGGGGTTGCGCCTTTCTGCGCGATTCCATCAATGATTTCCTTGAATCCTTGCGGTACGTACTGGACGTACGAGCTCATGACGTCGAATGCGCCTTTTCGCACTTCTGTGCCATCAGCAAGATCAACTCCACTCATTTTTGTCGACGCCGAGAAATCCATGACACTTCTCACTTCGGGGCGGGTCAAATCAGGGATCAGCTTCTGTGCGAGGGCGACGATCGATCTGCCCTCTGGGGTCTCATCGCAGACCGATGAGAGAAACGCCGCTTTTGTAACGTCCGCCGTTGCCTTGTTGCCTAATGGGATGAACTCCTCTGCCAATCGGTTCCCGATGGTGATGGTGCCCGTCTTGTCAAGTATGATGGTGTTGACATCACCCGCCGCTTCGACCGCTTTTCCGGAATTGGCGATGACGTTGAACCGCGTCACCCTATCCATGCCTGCGATGCCGATGGCCGGCAACAGCCCACCAATAGTCGTCGGGGCTAGACATGCGAGTAGTCCGTATAATACCGTAATGTCAGCGGTAACGCCCAAGAAGGAGCCCAGAGTATTGAAGGAAACGATTATGACCACGAGTATCCACGTAAAACCCGCGAGGACAGTGGTCAGGGCGAGCTCATTGGGAGTCTTTTGTCTCGTCGCCCCCTCAACGAGAGCGATCATCCTATCTAGGAACGATTCGCCCGGATTTGCCGTAATCTCTACTAACAGCTCATCGGTCAAAAGCTTCGTGCCGCCGGTCACCGAGGTGAAATCCCCGCCGCTCTCCCGTATCACAGGCGCTGATTCGCCGGTTATCATGGACTCATCGACGAAGCCACTACCTTTGATCACCTCTCCGTCGTTGGGGATTGTGTCACCGACCCGAACAATGACCCTGTCACCTTTCACCAATTCGGATGAGTTTACCTCAGTAGTCTTGCCGTCATCAGCTATTTTGTGGGCGTGAACCTCCTTCCTCATTTTTCTGAGGTTTTCTGCCTGCGCTTTACCCCTTCCTTCTGCAATCGCTTCTGCGAACGTCGAAAACCACACGGTGAGCAGCAAGAGTATTGATATCTCGGTATTGAAGAGAGCGATATTCGATTGGAAAACCCAAGCGCCGATTGCTAGAATGAGCGCAAAAAAGAAGGTGACCTCGACGACGAACATGACGGGGTTGCCTAGCATGTGTCGAGGGTTCAGTTTCTTGATAGAGTCAGCGAATGCCTCAATCAGAATTTTTCTACTGTAAACTCCGTTGCTCATTGTGCCTCCTTATATACTAGTACCAGCAAGCGCCGCTCCGAGCGACCCAAAGATAAGGACAGGGAAGAACACCAGAAGACTAAGGATGACGACGACTCCGATATAAATGACGCCGAAAATCCACGTGTCGGTTTTGAACGTGCCGAGATCGTAGGGCACTATTTTCTTACGCATGAAGGTCTCAGCGACGAACAACATGAGGATGAACGTGCCATAGCGTCCCACTGCGAACACAACAGCCATAGAATAGTTCAAAAAGGGGGATGCCGAAATCCCCGCAAATGCCGACCCATTGTTTGCAGCGGCAGAGAGGTATGCATACGAAAGCTCGGCAAAGCCCTGAAATCCCGGATTTAACGTCTGACCTGCTGCAAAAATGACTGCGAGCGCAGTGCCCGAGAATACGAGGAGGGGGTGAATCAAGAAGGAGAACACCGTTAATTTCACCTCATACCCTTCGATCTTCCGTCCTAGATATTGCGGTGTTCTTCCGACCATCAGGCCCGAGATGAATACCGTGAGTATAACGAAGATTAAGATGTTGATCATCCCGCACCCAACCCCGCCAAAGACGTTATTTAGTATCATGAGCGCCTGCAGGGAGGTACCCCCCCACGCCCCCCAGCTGTCGTGCATGCTGTCCACCGCTCCAACCGCCCCCGCTGTCGTCCACGCCCCAAACTGAGCGGAACTGACGTCTCCGAACTTTACCTCTTTTCCTTCCATATTTCCCGCAGATTGGTTCACCGCGAGGGACGAGAGAGCCGGGGCTGATGCTTCGGATGCGATGTTAATGATAAGCGCTGCGCTAAGGATCACCAACACCGCGCAGATCAAGACCCACCCCTCTTTGGTGTTGCCCACCATCGTGCCGTACATGTAGATAAATCCCGACGCTATCAAGAGCATCAATAGAATTTCCACCGCATTGGTTAACGGGGTCGGGTTCTCATAAGGGTTGGCCGAGTTTTGTCCGTAGTATCCGCCCCCGTTTGAGCCTAACATTTTTATTGATTCGAGCGACGCGACTGGCCCTAGGTAAAGCGGCGTGGCGGTTTGATTTTCAACCGTGGTGTACTGAACAGGCCCGTTTATCGTCTGGGGGATGCCCTGGGCGACAAAAAAAAGTGAAACGATAAATGCTATGGGCACGAGTATCCGTGTTATGGATCGAACAAAATCGACGTAGAAGTTGCCCATGTTTTCGATCTTCTTGAACCCCGCTCGCGGCTCTTTGCTCGCAAATCCTCTGATGACCGCCGCTCCGATTGCCATTCCCGTCGCTGGCGAGGCGAACATGAGAAACGTTAGCATTAGCTGGCTGAGGTACGATGCCTGCGTCTCGCCAGCGTAAAACTGCCACTGGGTGTTTGTGATAAAGCTCGTGACGGTATTCACGGCCAGATCAATGCTCATGCCGGGGGCTTGGTTAGGGTTTAACGGGAGGGATCCCTGGTAAAGCAGGATGATAAAAACGGGCACCCACATACACGCGTTAGCCAAGAGGAGATTTCCAAGGTAGCGTTTGGCGCTCATCCCCTCGTTCGGATTGACACCGAGCACCCTGAACAAAAGGCGTTCGACGGGCCCAAAAAACCAATCAAATCTGCTGTGCTCTCTGTAATACACCGTGACCATGTATCGGCCCAAAGGCCGCATCAAGAGTATCCAGACCACGATGATGACTACAACCGAGATGATTGAGGTCAAATCCAACCTATACCACTGATCCTTTATACTTACCGTTTCAGACTGATAGCTGAAGGCCAGGGATGCCTGCGATCCGATCATAATCGTGGCATGCGGTGGTCCAGTTGTGAAGACAGCGTGTACTGCCGAACGTAAACGCTAACGCGGAACAATGCTTCCATCATATATAAATTTAATGCATAAAAAACGCGAGTTTTGTCTGCAAGTTCTTCCACATTGTTTTTATTTTGGGCTTTAACTAATTATGCAACATGAACGACGGCTTGCATACGTTGCCATCTCCGAGAAATGTATATATAGGAGATACTTTGAAAAGTATGGAGCAAAATAAATGAGCTGGTTAAATGTATAAACGTATCTTGTTACCGGTATCAAACCCGCGAAATGCTGAGTACACGCTCAAGGCAGCCTTGCACTTGCTCGACCCTGACGGCACAATCGTATTGTTAAGCGTGGTCGGAACGGACGAGGATTATCCCGATCGCGCCGAGAGCTATCGGAAAAAGACCAACCTTGTGACACAGCTAATGAAATCGGTAGCGCCAGATAGAGCCGAGGTCGTGCCCGAAATCATACTCTCAGCATCGGTTCGTGACGCAATCTTCAGTCAAATAACAACGCACAACATAGACCTTACCATTCTCGGATACAGCCTTCAATCGACTTTATATAAGATTCGGCACGGAGATACTATTTATCCACTCATGAAAGACGCTCCGTGTAACATGATCCTTGCCAATCTCAAATATGAAAGCTCGTTCAAGCGCATTTTGATCCCGTCAGCGGGATACAAGCACTCTTTCCACGCGGTGGACGTAGCACGTGCCCTTGCCGAGCCGGTGCACGGACACATCACCATTCTTTATGTTACTGAACAGAACGAGGGCGACGTCGAGGCTCAGTTACAGCAACTCGCTTCGAAGTATGAGAACGTCGATATCACTATTCAGTCGGGTCCTGTTGCAGACCAGATAATACAAACGGCAAAAGACTATGACATAATAATCATGGGAGCTTCAGAGCGGTCTCGGGGAGCGAGCGTTATTTTCGGAACAGTTGTCGACAGAGTCATCGAACGGGCAAACACCAACATTTTCGTGGTGCGGGCTTAGAACTTTAACACTTTCGTAATAGGGCTTGGAACCTAAATCACTTATCTAACCATGGTGTTCGTAGCCGTAGCATTAAGCCGTGGCGTTCGTAGCCGTAGCGTTAAGTGCTGCAGCCTTGATCTCCGCCATGTGCAGAGCTGTGGCGTTCATTAGCCCATCTAATGCAAGGTTGAGCTTTAGCACGTTCACCCGTGGCTCACCAAAGACGCCGAAAGTTGGGTTCTCCGTGTATTGGTCGACAAGCGCAGTAAGTCTACTTTGGGAGATACCTGTGAGATTCGATATACGTGGAATCTGGAGGAGGGCGCTCGTCACTGATATATCAGGATCCGTTCCAGACCCTGATTGTGTCACTAAGTCGATTGGTACCAACCTCATTGATGGATTGAGTGCTTTCTGGTAAGCAACCCGTTGAGTGACATTTTGTATAAGGGCAGGATTAACCGGTCCCCAGTTTGAAAAACCAGGCGGTCGTGACTGAAAGTGCATTGGATCGCTAAACGGTTGTCCGACCAAGGCCGATCCCACGACTGTGCCATTTTTCACCATGACGCTCCCTTCAGCAGCAGGCTTCATGGCAACTTCTGAAATCCCAACGAGCACGAGCGGGAAAACAAGCCCCGTTAATACAAGAAAGATGACAGTTGTTCTTACCGCTGCAAAAGCGTCTCTTCGGAGCATTGATTCCGATTATTGGGACATAATCACTTAAATAGTTTGCGGTGAACGGCACTTTGTAGATTAAGTGTCCTCTGTAGAAAAAGTTAAGGGTTTTTGATAAGTTAGGCTTTGGATAACCGCCTTCTTTAGGGGAAAAATCTACTGAGTAGCAACCAGTATATATCTAAATTGAGCATTTATAGGCAACGCCGTGTGGATCGAGTGCGGAAGCACGATTTATTTTAAATTCGCTTTGTAACGATTATTCTGTCTCTGCTTGTGAAAGTTACAGCTATAATAACTAAGACCATTGTTTTTAAAGAAATTTAATAAAAAATGCGGAAAGAAGACAAAACAAACTGCGATGAGTTGATACAGTCTATCTCATATTAAAAAATGCCACGACTGAATTTATTCTCTCGAATTTCAAGTGCAAAAGTATTTTCACAAAAATGCTAATTCCCTCTGCTCGGGTTCAAGCATTTTCTTACAGCGTTTAAAATTGCGAAAGTGCTAGCTGAACAAGTTAATGGCATACTATGTTCTTCACGTAACAGAAAAGAATGAAAGTGGTGTGCCTGCTGACCTAAAACGACTAGTTGGCGCTTATCGGAATTCAAATATTGAAATTAAGACTGGTTCAGTAGCTGAACAGATAACGATTAATGGCCGAGGATCACGATCTATTGATTATGGGGGCTTTAGAGCGATCCCGAGGTGTAGTTTAATCTTCGGAACTGCAGTAGACAAAGTTATTGAGGAGGCGCCAACTAACACTCTTATTTTGCGAATCTAACTTTGTTGCTACTATTTGATATTAATAAGGCGTCAAGCAGAGACGTTAAAACATCCATCTGCCGCTCGAAGAATGTACTATATTCCTATATTCCGCTCAAGAATCAACTGAATGCCCATGTTCTTCCTCAAAATCGGTTAAACACGCCTAAAAGAATTTAGGAGCGAGCATTTCTGTGCATTAGATACGTACCGACTTGCGAGATCGACTTGTTTTAATTCTTCTCGGTAGATAATTCGTACGCGCACTAAACAATCGTTTTACCGAAATCTAAACCAAGCGTTCGGTCAATGATCTCTACAGGTTCTAATACCCAGACGCCTGCTAAGTCTTCACTTCGCACCTTTAGTTGATCTAGAAATTTTTCGTACAGTGGTCCAGTTGTTTGAAACTCTTTTACTTTACATCGTATTTGATAGACTTTTCGAGTATTTTTTAGGGTTAGAGCAGAAAGCACTGATACAGATCTTCCAGTATTCATAGCTTGAATGAGGTTTTTGTCCACTTCTTTCATTGCGATATTTGCAAGGATTATTGTATTTGGATCCGGAGCCATCGTAGAATCTATACATATAAGGTGAAGTTCAATATCCTGTGATAAAAAAGCAAAAATTTTGACTGCACGTGGATCATTGTATAAATCTACTACATCGTTACGTAGCTGCATAGAAATCCCCATTTAAGGGACACCACAAATCTACACCTTATTTTGAATTTACACCACAGACGTAAAGAACGTTGTTGCCCCTCAATATGATCGTTCCTAATCGTGCGAAAACATCCTCACCATTTAGCTCTTCGGCCTCCTCTAGCGTGATGTTCCAATGGGGGTCGTACCCTAAAAACTTCCCTCTGAAGTCCTTAGAACCTTTAAGTCTAACAGTTACTACCTGCCCGATGTTGCTTGATAAAATGTCAAAAGGACGTTTTGCTGCCATGGAAATTGACCTTACGTAATTTGAAATAAGACACTTTTATTAAACAATCAACTTATTTAAATGTAGGCGTATATTTACGTTAAGGTTGAATTTCTTTTGAGGGTTCATAATCTTTATCTTGTTTGAATATGTCAATTAATTGGATGAAAAATATCCCGATCATCATAACTTTAACCCTATCAATAGCGTTGACCCTCGGATGTTTAGGCCAAGATAAAGATACCTCACAGACAAGTACAGCGACTGCGAACACGCAACTAAAGTTGAACTCTACGACCGTCACGCAAGGTGAGTTTTGTTCTCTAGTGTGTCAATTGAACATGACGCGCGGGGTAGGTTTAAACAACAAAACAATTGTTTGGTCATTAGATAACAATTACAAGGGTAAGAGTCATACGATATGGGGCTATGCAACCTATAACTTAACGAGTGCTGAAACAAGCCAACTATCTGTTGGCGTCCATGCAATAAATGCAACTTTCGAAGGAGATGGCGACTACGTCGCGTCAACAGCCACAGCAACGCTACAGGTAAATGCCCCAACTCCCACGGCAAAGCCAAGTGCGTCTCCGACATCAGCTGCAGAGTCTCAAGCATCCATCTCCCTAAATGTTCCATCTAATGTAAAATTTGGCTGTGTAGACATAACAGGCACTCATTCTGGCATTACCCAGGATAAAAATATCTATATACTCATTAAGCCTGACAAATCTGATAATTGGCGAGTGCAACAGTATCCGCTTGTGTTTGTTAATGGCTCTTACACGTGCCGAGTTTGCTTCGACAAACCTTCAGATAAATCGGAACTTAAATTCGAAATAACTGCGTTGATAACATCTGAAAAGTTAGCGCCAAGCTCAGATGTAAAAGATTTGCCGAACACTGATGCCCAAACTAGCACAACTATAACCGTGAAGGGATAACATCTCTTCTTTTGAGCGTTAGCAGTTTGTTTGTTTTATCTGATTTTGCATAGCTATTAAATACAAATTAGTTTATAATCGGATATTGCGGCTGACTGACTGAGCGAATTTTTAGAAATGTAGTAAAACAAAACAATAATTTCGTGGAATCGCTATAATCGAATATGTTAATTTTTTATGTCCTAAAACAGTTTAAATAAAGCTTTAAAATTAGGGTAGTATTTTTATTTACAAAGACAATTCAATTATTAGTAAAATGCTCTGGGAACGAAATAAGATAACGTGGTATGAACGATCACTGATAATATCACTTCTTGACGGGCTTGTTCAATATACCCCCTATATGGCTTCATTAGAAAGATACATAGAAAGATATGAAGGAATACGGCTGCGATTAGAACGAGATAGCCCGCTTATACCAGGAGACAAAGAATTGCTTAAGCATCTTTTTGCAAGTTTATACTGGAAAATTGATCTTTTAAAATCTGACGAAGAAAGTTGATCCGGCAGAAAATGAATTTTTAATTTGGAAAAGTTATAAAAAATAAAAAAGAGTGTGGAAAGAGATTTCATTTTAGTTCCTGAATGAAATATGAAACGAAGCTAATCATGCCTTCAACAGTCGATTATATCGTGCTCTCGCCTCTCTCTCCGGTTCGTATCCTAACCACGTCCTCCACTGGATGGATGAAAATCTTTCCATCTCCGATATCTCCTGTTCTAGCGGTTGTTACTATAATATCAATTGCCTTTGCCACATTATCATCGTTTACGACCATGTCAATCTGGACTTTCGGCAAAAGATCGACTCGATAATCACTCCCCCTGTACCTTTCAGTGATGCCAAGTTGCCTACCATGACCTCTCACATCATGAATAGTCATGCCAGCAAATCCGCTATCTAAAAGAGCTTTCTTTACCTCTTCGAGTTTGCTTGGTCTAATTATTGCTATTATTTTTTTCATTTACTCACCCAGAGATTATACCGATCTACCCACGTTAATTTAAAACATATAGATTGCCCTCACATTTTCATAATATGTAAGCCTCTTCCTCGTGTAACGAAAGGTCCAATCCTTGCGTCTCTTCTGAAGGACTAACACGTAGTCCTACTGCAATATCTACTATTTTCGCGATTATTAATGTCACGATGAAAGAGTACGCAAAAGTGGCTGCAACTGCAATGGCCTGTATACCTAATTGTGATGGGTTACCATAAGCTAACCCTCTTCCTAGCGCATTAATTGCTGGGCTCGCAAAAATGCCTGTTGCTAGTGCCCCCCATATACCAGAGAACCCGTGAACTCCAAACACGTCGAGAGCGTCATCATACCCCAGACGAGGCTTAAGAAACGAAATAGCTGAGTATGAAACAAATGACGTGATGAACCCAATCACTATTGCGCCTGGAATATTAACAAAGCCTGCCGCTGGAGTGATGGCAACTAGACCGGCTACAATTCCCGAGACTGCGCCAAGAACGGTAGCTTTTCCATTTCTTAGCCATTCGATGAACATCCAAGAAAGCATTGCTGTCGCAGCTGCTGTATTAGTGACGATAAATGCTGATCCTGCAAGGTGCCCAGCTGCCAGTGCTGAGCCAGCGTTAAAACCAAACCATCCGAACCAAAGAAGCCCCGCTCCGATGACCGAATAGCCCAGCTGATGCGGCAACAGGCTTACATCTTTTCTCTTCTTGAGAAGAAGAATTAAAGCTAAAGCTGCCACTCCGCTGTTTATGTGAACAACAGTTCCTCCCGCGAAATCTAATGCGCCGAGCTGTGCAAGCCATCCTCCGCCCCAAACCCAATGTGCTACAGGAAGGTATACGAATGTAAGCCATAGCGGTATGAAAAGCATCCACGCACGGAATTTCATTCTCTCTACAAGAGCACCTGAAATTAAAGCCACTGTAATTGCAGCAAAGGTCAATTCGTATACTGCATAAACACTGGTAGGTATAGTCCCGACTAGCGATTGCGTCTCGACGACGTTCGAAAACAAAATATTTGCTGGGGCCCCTATGAGCCCTGCAATATCACTACCAAATACGAACGGGTATCCATAAACAAACCACAGTACGCTTACAACAGCGTACGCGGCAAAAGAGAGGAATAGAGTATTAAGAACGTTGACTCTCTTGACAAGCCCACTATAAAAAAGAGCTAAACCAGGAACTGTCATCAACATCACGAGGGCTGTGGACATCAACATCCACGCCGTATCACCTGAATTCAAAACCGCATCCATCACCAATTCTCCTGTTAATAATTAAATGGAACTAGGATTCCTAATTCCGTTTGAACTGCTTGTTGCTGATATATAAATATTTTGAATAACAATATGGGTGAAAAAATTGTTATTCTAAAATCTAAAGAAAAAGTTGACCTACAAGAAAAAGCCTTGTAATTCAGATTGTAAGTTAGAAAAATGTAAGGTGTCTATGGTCCGATTTTAATGCATAAATGAAATAGCTGATGGGCTTAGCCTATCATGCGCAGGAGACAACTATACAGCATTTTTACCTCTCTCCAGTTCGTATCCCCACCTATCCTCCACTGGATGGATGAAATTCTTTTCACGTCCGATATCTCTTGTTCTAGCCATTTTTACTCTAACTATAACATCAACTATTTTAAGCCAATTTTTGAAATTCAGAAGGTGTAGTCTGCACATTTAACAAGATAATGGTTCAACTGAATACAAAATTGAAGTTTTACAATTCACGCTTACTATAATTGAATAGAACGCAAATTGCTATTAAATAGAAAAAAAGTTGTGAAGAATGGCCCTCCATGGTGTGCGCAATTACTTCACAAATGTTAATTATTTTATTTCCGTGTTAATAACTGTTAACTATATGGCTTCCCTACCCGTTTCCCCAGTACGAATCCTCACAACTTCATCTACAGGGAATACAAAGATCTTCCCGTCTCCAATAGTCCCTGTTCGAGCGGCGCTTATTATCGTCTGAATTACGTTATCAACGCTTTCTGCTTTAACCACCATATTGATCTCGGTTTTGGGCAAGAGATCTACCCGATAATCGCTGCCGCGGTACCGTTCTGTGATACCCATTTGCCTGCCGTGACCTTTTACCTCTTTGATTGTCATGCCTGAACATCCAGCTGCGATCAGAGCTTTTTTTACTGCCTCAAATTTATTTGGTCTCACAATAGCTACTATTTTTTTCATGTTCTCACCAAGCATCCCATAAGCTACTTTTGCAATTTGTCGCCTAATTCTCTATTTGAGATTCGATAACGACTTTAATTGAGAAGAAGAGACGGGCTGGAAGAAAATTTACTTATGACTCCTTCCACAGGGAATACAAAGATCTTCCCGTCTCCGATAGCCCCTGTTCGAGCGGCGCTTATTATCGTCTGAATTATGTTATCAATACTTTCTTCTTTAACGACTATGTTGATCTCGATTTTGGGCAAAAGACTCACTAGATATTCAGTGCCGCGGTACCGTTCTGTGATACCCATTTGCCTGCCGTGACCTTTTACCCCCTTGATTGTCATGCCTGAATATCCAGCTTCGATCAGTGCTTTTTTTACTGCATCGAATTTATTTGGTCTTACAATAGCCACTATTTTCTTCATGTTCTCATCTGGCACTCCTCAAGATGTTTCCGCACTTTTATACCTAAGAACTCCCTATTCAAGATTCGTTAACGAATCTTATTAAGGCAAAGGGCGGACATGTGAGAAAAAGGCGCTTTGCCGCTTAGAATTCGTAGATTCTAACGCGATTAAAGCGCCACTTACACCTCTACTTGGTTGCTTTCTTATCGTTGAGCGGCTAAAGCGCTAGTATACCTCCTGCCAGTCTTCTGTTTCTGTTTAGCGGCTGATCCTTATGGGAAACCCCTTTCATCAGCCGATAACCGTTCATACCCGGATACCCCCATTTGTCCAATGTCAAGACCATCGATTTCTGTCTCAGCGTCTACGCGGTTTCCTACGAAGATGTCAATCAGCTTGAAAATGATAAACGCAATTGCACCGACGTAGATGAAATTAGTTAACACGCCAATACATTCAGCAGCAAACTGACCCGGGTTTCCGTAAAGGAGGCCTGTTACAGTCCCAGAGACTCCATTCCAGCCAGCACCATAAGTACCATCTGCAAAAAGCCCAAGTCCAAGGCAACCCCAAGCACCGGATACCGCATGTGCCGATATAGCGCCTACAGGGTCGTCTATCTTCAATTTTTTGTCAATGAAGAGCACGGATTCAACAACGAGTATACCAGCAACTAGCCCAATAATACATGCACCTTGAGAATTTACAAATGCACACGGAGCGGTTATCGCCACCAGACCGGCAACGAGCCCATTACACATCATCGTAGGGTCAGGTTTGTCACTGCGAACACCCCACATCCAAAAGGTCGCGGCAAGCATGCCTAAAACTGATGCGAGCATGGTGTTTGTTGCTATAACACCTATGCGCAGGTCAGTTCCGGCAAGAGTTGACCCTGGGTTGAATCCGAACCATCCGAATGCTAAGATGAGCGTTCCAAGCACCGCCATAGGGATGTTATGTCCAGGTATTGCGTTGACTGTCCCATCTTTATTGTACTTGCCTATACGTGGGCCCAACATCCACGCGCCGACCAATCCTATCATCCCTCCTGTCATGTGTACGACAGAAGACCCTGCGAAATCCACATGCCCGTGCCCTAAACCAAAATTCACACCGAGCTGCGATAGCCAGCCTCCGCCCCATACCCAGTTTCCAAAGAGGGGATAGATGATGGATCCTACCAGGAGACCATATATTACAAAAGAGGCCCATTTCCATCGTTCAGCCATAGCTCCTGTCGGGATCGTCGCCGCTGTATCCATAAATACTACCTCGAACAGGAAGAGCGTAAACACTCCGACATCATAAGTTCCCGTCAGGAAAAAACCTTGTCCACCAAATAAGCCGAAGCTATGTCCAAGGATGGTTATGGCGACTTCATGATTGAGTCCTGCAAAACCACCTAACGTTGTTAGTGGACCTAGGCCACCATACATGAGGGCGAATCCACAAACATACCATCCAAAAACTCCTAATCCGTAGATGAATATGTTCATTCCCATTGTATGCGCTACATTTTTCGCTCGAGTAAAACCAGTTTCTAGGAAGGCAAATCCTGCTTGCATGAAAAATACGAGGAAGCCAGCGACTAACGTCCACACAATGTTAATAGCTATAATGCTATGACCAACAGAATTAGCTAATTCAACTACACTAGGTTGGCCTGGAGTTGCCGCAGGCACATCACTGGCAGTGCCGGTGTTTTTACCCGTCGCGTCGGGGTGTGGAGCGTTTGACTGATCCGTAGGCGCCGGCGTTGACGTATTTTCACCGTGTAATACTATGATATTTGAAAATAACAAGCACGCAAACGTTACTATCAAAAAACATTTTATTATTATTTTTCTATGCTGTCGATTCATATTACTTCTCCACGTTTCTATTGCTGATTTTTTACAGTTTTCAATTTTTTTGTCACACTGAAAGATACTAGGAAATAGGTTTCCTACTTCCGTCTGCAAATCAATTTCAATAGATATAAATATTTTGGTTAGAGAAGATGATCGTAAATTTCTATAAGCTTGCAAATTTACATAAAAATCGAAGCCAAAAATAGCAGTGCAATAGCCTTATAGAAACGTTTATATATAATAAAGAAAATTCAACAGTTCACACCGTTTTTGATAGGAAGTCTATTTCCTATTTAATAACAAGAGGAGGAGGTGTAGTAGTTAACTCGATATTCATCCATTTATTAACGAAAATTACTAGAGTGGCACAGTCAATTTTTATTAATTGATTTAAAAAAAGCGGCATTATAAGATTCATTGAATTTACTAAAAGTGAAGAATGTTATTGTGACTTCCAGACTTATTGAATCAATAGTTGATGTATAAGTAGTAGACTTGGAGTGTAGAGAGGAGGTGAAGAAGTTTGGTTGCTCTAATTTTTTGTGATATAACTGTAGATTTAATCGCTTTAGCTACAGCGATAGCGACCGGCGTTGCTGTATCTTTTACTTTCGTTGGTTCAGCTGTATCCTTCATAGGTGACATACTTTTTGTTATCGGAGGCGCGGGTACTCTTGTAGGATCTATAGCTCCAGCAATTCCTGCTGCGTTACTTTTCTTAAGCGCGTTCGGGATAACGTTTCCAGTGGTATTTCATATATAACGGCTATCCGCCAACTAACTTTTTGCGCTTTTTCATTTTTTATTTCAATGATACCTTGTCGGCTCTTTCAGAGTCGTACATAGTAATGATTTAAGATATTTGCTTAAAACATTAGAACAATTACACTTTTTTGAGATATTTTAGCAGACAATCTAGTTAGTAAACAAAGCTAAAATTAACAGTTTTATTTTACAAATCCACCTCGCTGTAAGTTGCGCTATAGCTTTACTGTCAACTGAGTAATGGACAACAAGATCTCAGGAGGTTGCAGCTATTGTTGGGGGCTATTGTTGGGGTATGGCAGTCTGGCAGCTATAAATCGCGGCAAACAGCAGATAAGTTTAAAATTAATAAACGAACACTGTTTACGTATATTTGATTAATGAAAACGGTAAAAATTAAACATTAGAGTACTGGTGTTTAAAAGATCAGAACACAAAGGGTTAACTTGCCCACAACGAAGCTCGGCGATCTATCAGCACATTATAACCCAACGAAAAACACGTGGAAGCCCGCTGACGAATCTCTTTACAAACCGGTTGATCTGTACCGGGGCTTTGGACGACGCGCGTAATATGCAGCCAAAGATGATCAAATATACGTTCATCCGCCATTACAATAACAAAGACCTCTACTACACGTACTGTGAGACAAGAGATGCCCGCAGTATGATGAGCATAATAATGTTATGCTAAATATACTAAGCATGGAAAAAAGGAAGGTGTAATCAGCACATGCACCGAAAGGAACAGAAGCTCACATTTAAGGAGAGCAAACATGCAACAAGACAAAGTAAAGATTAAGTTAAGTGGCGTATCGGAAACACTGATGTTTCCATTGTGGGGCAGAGCACAGGTGAGCAAAGAAGATAGCTCACTATTTTATGACGCGAAAGCAATTGAACTTATAGAAAAAATTGATTTTGACTTCTTAGCAAGTGATATGCCATTCGTAGGTATAATGCTTGATATAATTCGTAAAGGCAAGCTGCAGCCAATGTTCATTCTAGTTGCACTAATGGCAAAGCAATTCGACGATGAGATAAAGGCGTACATAACCGAACACCCTCATGCGTCAGTGGTGAATCTCGGTGCAGGGCTTGACGCAACGTTCTACCGCGTTGATAATGGCATCATTCAATGGTATGACCTTGACCTTCCAGCTGTCATTGACTTCAGAAGACAATTACTCCCAGAACCTGATCGGGTAACGTACATCGCAAAATCCCTTCTCGATCCGAGCTGGTGCAAGGACATTAACACCGAAGACGGGGTATTTATAACAGCTGAGGCGGTGTTGCAATTCTTTGAGGAATCCGAGATGAAACAGTTCTTTTCAATGCTCGCAGATAACTTCCCTAGCGGTGAAATTGTATTTACTTCCATGTCAAGATCTGATATTTTTAGAGAATGGTTTGACATGTTTCCACCAGAGCAGCGGGATTCGATGCGAGCAGCATGGACAGAGGCGTTGAAGGACTGGTGGGAGAAATCGCCACAGGATCAGAAAGACGCGGCGATAATCTCTCTCAAAACTCCCACAAAGCCGAAGGGTACGAAATGGTCAGATCTCGAAGCGTGGGGAGAGAAGCTCAGCGATGAAGAAAAGGAAGAGGCAATGCGTGACCTTGTGACGGCCTTTTCTCATATACCTAGTGGTAGGGTTGGTATGTGGGCGCTAAAAGACGTGAATGAAATCACAACATGGGACAGCCGCATCACTGTGATAGATCAACATCCGTTGTGCAAATACATTCCACGAGACTCGTTAAGCGCAGATGTACGAAGATTAATGGAACACTTCGACGTATGTGGGGCATTAAATATTTTTCACTTGCGAGTATAACAGCGATGAATTTCCTATGAGGTTGTGTGTTTGATAATGACATCGGAATTCATTCGCAAGTGGTGCATCAAGCTCTTAGAGCCGTGTCTGGATCCGACTGGAGTGGCAAAGAGCGCAGCATGTTGACACGTCAGATGTGCAGTAGGCGTTGGGGTATTTGAATTTGAATACCACGCAAGTCTATCTGCAGTTCAATGACCAAGATTTGCAAGAGGGGGTATAACAAGATCAAACTCTAATATAATGTGAACGACTATTTAAACTCCTGTCAGCTCTTTTAAACGTAGGGGAATAGAAGAAGATAAAAATGCCATTACCCAACGTATCGTTAACGATGGAAGTTTTGAGCGATGTGATTGGCAAGATTTGATCAGTGATCAGTTTGTCCAAAAAAGACTGCAAATATTATTGAGCTAGGTCCTTTAAAATTGTGTTCAATGCCACTGATAGCCTGCATTTAACTCGACTTAATAACTTAAAGATAGATATGTTAGAGTCTTACCGAGGTTTAGTAATTTGGTTGCCAACAGAGCTAGGTTACACGCATATCTAACTCTTAAGATTCAAGCGAATGAGCATGTTGCTATCTAATAACGACACCTTAGGTGGAACATAAAGCGTTGAAATTTGAGAAATTCGGGCCGATGTTAATTTGCCGAGAGTGACATGCTGAATGTCGGGTTCACAGAAAGGATATACGGCGGCTTCGTACACAACCATTTCGTGTTCTAGGTCATAAAACTCACCCAGATATTCAACTAGCACATAGAGGCCACTTAAATTGTATGCCATATCCCTCTTAAACCCAAGTTCACCGATGACACCAATCTGCCACAAAATCAAAGAACTTGAAGGATCAAACCTCCTCTTATAAACAAGGAAATCTGTCGCCTCGAAACTTTGACATCCGCTTTTTCCAGGATCAATGCCAAGATCTGCAAATAAACAATCCTCTGCCGAGATTGCTGGAAGCATATCGGCATGATATCCTTCTAAGCGAGCCAAGCGGATAGCCTCGTGCGAGGGATTAACGAAAACCCCAGGATGTCCATAGAAAACAACACACACATTTAGATTTTTTCGGACGTAATTGAGAATTCTATCAACCATACATTTATAGGCTTGAATGCGCGGTTTGCTCTGTTTATAACATGAGTGAAGAGATTCCGCAGTATTGTTCAGTTTCTTGATCCACAATTTGGAGACTGGATCAGCTAGAAGATATAGAACTTTCTCGGCTTCCTCTATTACAGCAGTTGTCTCTCGGCTCGCGTGAGACACTAGTTTGATACCAGCACCTACAACTACTAGTGACCCTTCAGACATGATTGCTTATCGTATTATCGGGTGACGAAGGCTGCTACAACCGCTACAATCGCTACATCATCTTCTGGGAGCATCCGACGTAGTTCTATTATGTCTCCGCTTTTGAGAGCATCTTTTTCAGGTTGAGCTATGTTGTTATTTTTCAAAACTGTATCTGGATTGGCCTTATATTCTTTCGCTAAATCATGGTCTTCAGCCAATTT
>Ga0187781_10001563_pt1 | contig 17327 bp, 19 predicted proteins | sample 0715_SJ02_MP02_2_FD_132447 | JGI IMG/M metagenome (GOLD analysis project Ga0187781, IMG submission 132447) | Tropical peat soil microbial communities from peatlands in Department of Meta, Colombia - 0715_SJ02_MP02_20_MG | ecosystem: Environmental > Terrestrial > Soil > Wetlands > Peat | place... | reverse complement strand
GTGGGCATCGAATCTCCTGGCCTCACGGCGGCCCCGGCGATCGCCGAGTTGGTCGTCGGGATGTTAACGGGGTCAAAGGCATGAGCGAGACGCTCTACGCCTGCGTGGACGTGGGTACGACCCGGATCAAACTCAGCGTCTTCGACGAGAACCTGACGAGGAAGCACGCCGAAGCTCTCCACGTGCCCGTGAGCGCGGACGGCCTCCAAGACGCCGAGGAGCTCTTCCGGGCGGTAAAGAGTCTCGCAGAGCGGGGGAGAGATTTGGGTGCCAAGTCCATTGGTCTGGCGACCTACAGGGCGTCCACGGTGGCATGGGACAAGGAAGGGAAACCTCTCACGCCAATAGTGACATGGACTGACCGTGGCGCCGCGGCCACATACAGACGGCTCCCGGCGCGCATCAAGCTGCTTGGTAGAATCCCCCCCTTCGATCTGATAATATCCCCCTACTCCCCTGTCCTGAAGTTTCTCAGGCTGAGGGAGTTGAACCCGTCTGTCGGCGAGGGAAACATGCAGTGGACCGTCGAATCCTACCTGACCTATAGGCTCACTGGGAAGTTCGTCTCCGACGCCACCAACGCGTGCCTCAGCGGTATCGTGGACCCCAGGTCGATGAAAGAGATTGGGATAGTGAAGTCGCTCTTCAATCTCAGAATGGAGACGCCGGATCTGGTGGAGAATGCCCAGACAATTGGTTCCTACGGCGGAATGGAGTTCAATGCCCTCATCGCAGACCAGCAGGCGGCTAGCGTCGCCGAGGGGGCATACGAAGGAGGCATCGGGAAGTTAACGAACGGGACGGGCACCTTCGTCGACATCCCGACGGTCGGCTTCGCCCGGAAGGGGGATTTGATACCTCTGGTGCTTCTCAAGAACAGGGGGAAGACTTGGTACGGAGTCGAAGGGTACCTCCCCACCACCGGGAAGGCCGTCGACATGGCGCTAAGAATGGGATTGCTGAAGGATTACTCTGATCTAGAGGTCGAGCCGAACGGGGACGTGATATTCATCCCCGCACTGAGCGGTCTGCAGGTGCCCCATGCAGCCGGGGCGAAGGGGGTCATAGCCGGTCTCACGCTCTGGTCTGACAAGGCTGCGGTGATATCGGGGCTCCTGAAATCGGTGGCTTTCCACGTCAGACTCGTCTTGGAGCAATCCGGAGTGCACCCGAAAACACTCAGGGCAGACGGGGGGCTCTCCAAGTCTAACGCTCTGTTGAAGATGGTCTCTGCTGCATCAGGAATCACAATAGAAAGGGATACGGACGTGGAGGCGACGTCCAGGGGAATCGCGATGCTCCAGCTGGCCGCCACGGGAGACTCCTCCCTGGAGGACCTTGCGAAGGCGAAGAGGGAAAGGGAGTCTTTTAGTGAGATGAGGAAGGCGGCACTAGAGGAAGAGTACCTGAAATGGAAGAAAACAACAGAGTTGCTGAGGAACTCGAAGGGGTCCTACCTGGCCGAGTGACCCGGGAGGTAGGGCCATACCTGAAGGACTGGTGGCCTCTGACATGGTTCAGCGATGAGCCCCTAGGGAGCGCCATAGCCGCTGTGAAACCGACGAACGTCAACCAGGTCGTGGCGGTGGTCAACTTCGCGTCAGCTCACGGTGTACCTCTATATGTTCACGGTGGAGGGAGTTCTGTGACGGGGGCCTCAATCCCCTCCAAGGGGATAGTCGTCGACATGCAAGGAATGAACCAGGTGCTCGACCTTGACGAAACGAACAAGACGGTGATGGTCCAGGCGGGGGCTAAGCTCAAGCAGGTAGAGGCGAAGCTTGGTGAGAAGGGGCTGTCGCTATTCCAGTTCCCGCAGTCGCTGGAGCTTGTAACGGTTGGAGGCTACATTTCGACGCTGGGGACGGGCCAGTACAGCAGCCTCTACGGTGGGATCGAGGACTCGGTACTCAGATTAGAGGTGGTCCTCCCTACCGGCGAGGTCGTCTGGACTCGAAAGCGCGGGACGCCTAGGTCTTCCGTAGGGCCCGACCTGAGCAGGCTCTTCTTGGGCGCAGAAGGAACCTTCGGTATCATCACGGCAGCGGAGCTCAAGGTTCACAAACTCCCCAACCACGAATGGAGGGCGGCCTACACCCTACCGAACTTCGAGTCGGGGGTGGCAGCCACCAAGCTCCTCCTGGGGCTTGACGTGAAGCCCGCAGTCTGTAGGCTCTACAACGAGGTCGAGTCCGCGTTCCAGTTCCAGGGGGACAGGCCTCTCTTGATGCTGATCTACCACGCAAGGTCGTCGAAAATCCTCGAGGAGATCAAGGAGGAAGTATCCGATCAGCTGCAAGGGAGCGCTGCCGTCGCCGACCCGGCCCTGGTAGACAAATGGTTAGAGAGGAGGTTCAACTTCAGGGAAGACATCGAGACCGTCAGGAAGATGGGGTACACCCTGGAGACGATAGAGGTCGCGACAAGGTGGAGCAGGATTGTGGAGATGTACGCGGACATAATGATCAGCCTGTCTAATATCAAGGGTGTTGCCGGGGTGGGGGCACATCTCTCCCACATCTACGACCAGGGAGCCTGCCTTTACCTAACAATCCTCTTCGAGCCCAACACAGACGTGTACTGGAGCATTTGGGAAACGATGGCCAAGATAACGAACACTCACGATGCCACAATCTCGCATCACCATGGCGTCGGCATCCTCAAGCGTGCCTACGCCCGAGACGAGGTCCCCATGGGGCTCCTCAAGAGACTTAAGCAGGCTTTGGACCCGAAGGGAACCCTGAGCCCCGACAGGTTGCTTTAGCGGGTCGTTCAACACACTGTAGCATGGGCCCTTCGCACCAAAGTCCATGAACTGCGCAGAAGAGTGGTCTGGAAGATTCTTTTCCACCGGCAACATTCCGCGACCGCGCTTCCGAACCCACGCCCAGTCTTGGCCGGGGTGGCCCTACTCGTGAACGTACCCTTCTCTGACCTTACGTAGGGCCTCCCTTCCCAGCCCAGAAACGCCACCGACCTGTTGCCCGGCCAGGTAGATCTTCGCGCTCTCCTCCAGAACCTCCAGTCGTGAAGCAGCCTCATGGAGGTCGCTCCCAAGAGAGAAGAACCCGTGATTCCGAATGCCCACCACATCGCACAGCCTTAGCGCACCCCTGACCGCCTTCGCTCCCGCTTCCCCGGGAGGAGCAAAGCCCACGACTTCGAGTCTCCTGATCATGACTGCGTGCTCCGGCGTCATCACGGGAATCGATACACCCGCGGTAACGAGCGCGACCGCCATCGGCGGGTGCCCGTGGACCACGGCCTTCACGTCCTTCCTCAGCCTGTATGCCTCCAGGTGAGTCGCGAGCTCACTCGAAGGATTTCCCTTGCTGATTGCCCTGCCCTGGATGCCCACTCTGACGAGATCCCCTTCGGCTACTCCTCCCTTGAAATACTTGGACGGTGTGATCAGTATCTCCTCCCCCGACGGAAGGAGGACGCTTGCATTTCCGCCAACTCCCGAGACGAGCCCTCTCTCGTACAGCCTCCTTATCGTGTGGGCCAGGTCTCTTTCGAGTCTCCTCACCTCTTCCTTCATTGCAGCGCCTCCAAGGCCTTCACGTACGCCTTGAAATCGTTCTCGCTGTACAAAACGAACGTCACTTCCGCAGGTGCTCCCTTGCTCTCGACAAAGCTCTTGACCGCCTTCGTGGCTACCCTGCTCGCTTCACGAACTGGGTACCCATATGCCCCTGTGCTTATCGAGGGAAAGGCCACGCTATTCAGCCCATTCTCCGTCGCAACCCTGAGAGAGTTGGAGTAACATTCGGCGAGGGTTACGGGTTCTCCGTTGAGTCCCCCGGACCAGATAGGTCCCACCGTGTGGATTACGTGCCTGGCCTTCAGCGAACCTCCCGTTGTAATCACCGCCTTCCCTGGCGGCAGGCCACCGGGCCACTCACTCTGGCGAATCCGTTTGCACTCTTCGAGTATGGCGGGACCGCCTCGCCTGTGTATTGCACCATCGACACCCCCTCCCCCCATAAGGCTGGAGTTGGCGGCATTGACAACAGCATCAGCGTCCTGATCGCTGATGTCTCCCTCGACGAGCCTAATCGTCGTCCTCCCCCAAGTGGCCGACATCTCCCCTATCCTCCCGTGGCCGGCCAACTAATCAAATTGAGCTGTGTTCTGAGCCCGCGCTGGACCCTCCGACCTGCTTAACTAGAGTAGCCACACCCGGCCGAGTGCCTTGCGCCCCGCTCGAGACGAGCTGTTCGACTGGATCATCAGACTGGGGCCTGCTTCGAAATACAATCTCACCGCCAGCGGTCTTTCAGAGCCGGACCTGCGGACAATGGGCATCGACACTTCCTTCGAGAAGTTCGCAGCCGAGAAGGACGAGCACGAGCGAACATTCGTGGAGGAGGTGGCCCGGCGGTACAGGGTCGAGCCCGATAGCGTCACGCCCACGAACGGTGGGTCTGAAGCAATCTTCCTGGTGTACTCCGTCCTAGGTCCTGGCGGGAGAGCAGCAGTTCCGCTCCCCAACTACCCTCCCATGTTCACTGTGCCCAGGTCTCTCGGAATGAAGGTGCAGGGATCGCTGACAACTAGGTCATGGTCAAGGGGTTCAATTTTCGGGCTGACCGATCCCAACAACCCCGCTGGAATGAGCTTGGACGAGGAAGCTGTCGAAACACTGGCCGATTCGGCGAAGCCCGGCTCTACCATATACATTAACGAAACATACAGGGAGTTCACATTCCCGGAGAATCCCTACACCCACTTCGGGCAGACCAACAACATCGTCACCAGCAATACGATGACGAAATTCTTCGGACTGGGCCGGCTCAGAGTGGGGTGGATACTGGCAAACAAACGGCAGGCACGGCAGTTGCTCTATGCAAAGTGGGCTGTCAGTGGGCACGATTCGTCCTATTCCCTATGGATAGCCACCCAAGTGCTCAGGCAGAGGTCGAAGTTCGTCGAGCGTGCCCATGAAATCTACTCACAGAATGCGAAGCTCGTCCGCAGGTTCCTGGAGGGGACGGAAGGGGTGTCCGCAAGGCTTGGTGTGGCACCCTTCTGCTTAGTTCACTACAGTGGCAGGATTGGGTCCATCGCCTTGGCTCGAGAATTGCTTGACAAGACGGGTGTCCTCGTCTCACCAGGCGACTTCTTTGGCGCCCCTGGGTCGTTCAGGTTGTGCTTCACCACCGACAAAGAAACGCTCGAGGGGGGCCTCACAGCCCTCTCGGAGTTCTTCAACGAGCGGTCATCTTAAAGCTGGTATGTTTCCATGTTCCAGTCATGTCGGTAAAGCCCGCAGGTAAAGCGAAGCCAAAGAAGGTCGACAGGGCGGTCAAGACGGAGATCGAGTGGCTGCTCGACAGGAACGATGGCGCCCCCAACTTCGAGATGCGCAGGTTCACTATCAAGCCTGGAGGGAGTATCCCCGAGCACTTCCACCCTGGCATCGAGCACGAACAGTACGTCCTCAAGGGGAGGTACAGGGTAGGGCTCGGGAAGCGGGTCTACGAGGTGAAGTCGGGAGACTCGATTTACATCCCTGCAGGAACACATCACTGGTACAAGAACACCGGAAAAGAGAGCGCCGAGTTCCTGTGTATCATCCCCAAGGTCGAGAAGTACGACTCCATCTACGTGGACGAAGAGAGAAAAGAATAGGAGCAGTCAGTCCCGCTATCTCTGATGCACCAACCAGTCCATCCTCCTGTACTGTAGTATGTATGCCAGAAAGGCAGCCGCGCAGAGGAGACTGCAGACCGTGAACAGAGCCGCGAAACCATATTCCATCGAAAAGTACCCACCCAGAAACCCGCCCGCTGCACTCCCCAGGCCGACCAGTGCTCCATAGAAGCCTGCCCGGCCCATTTTCGCGGTTTCCAGATAGGCGAATGTGCTTGAGACATCGAAGAGGGACCAAAGGACCTCCAGCACTGCGAGGACGATGGCGGCAGCCGCCAGGCCAGGGGACGCGCCAATCGCAGCCAAGAGCAGCAGAGGGAGCACCATCATCCTTGAGAAAGAAGACAGTAACAGGTTCGACACAGCGTTCTTGAGCACGCGTCCGACCAGGAGGTAGCCCAGTGCTCCTGCAAGAGAGCCTGCGAAGAAGACGAAGAACACCGCCTGGGATGGGTAGAACTGGAGGAAGTAAGCCGGAAGGGGTGAATAGAAGGCGGACCCGGCGAGGGAGAAGCAGAGTATTCCGACCAGGAGGGACTTCGTTGACCTGTTCAGCACCCTCATGATGTCGCCGCGCGGCGCACCCACAGGCGACAGCCGAGGGTAGCCCGCATAATCCGACAGAGCCATCATCGTCCCCAGGGAACGCTCCAGTGAGACAAGCCTCCTCTGTATCATGATTCCGGGCTCTTGTGCAAGTACGCTCAGGGCTCCGGCTGACGCGAAGCACAGCACGCCGCACATCAGGAACAGCTCACCGAAGCCGAGGGTCACTACCACGGCGGTACCGAGCCCCATCCCAATGGTCTGCCCCATGGCCGTTAGGAACGACATGTTCGCCAGGCCCTTCTGCCACCCGTCTCGATTTTCAGACTCTACCGTCAGCAACTGTCTAGCAGGGAGTGTCGCCGCATAGAACACCGACTCCAGCGATACGATGACGAGCAACTCCGAGACGTTCGACGCCATTGGAATCGATGCCATGCACACTCCAAACCCGATGAACCCGAACACGAGGAACGGCTTGCACCTCCCCGTCGAGTCAACCAGTCTCCCCCAAAGTGCCTGGGAGGGTATCAGTGCCAGCGCGGCCACTCCAGTCACGAGGCCGATGTCGAGGAGACTCCCATGGAGGACTTGGATGAGATAGAAGAGTACGAGTATGTTTGTGAGTCCGTTGGCTACGGACTGCGGTACGAGTCCGAGCTTCCAAGTGGTGGTGCCGGAGAAGGCCATCCACCATCCAACGACTGCGGGACTCAATAGACACAGAATCTAAAACAATTGCCCGTCGGGTAAAGTCCGGTTGCGACCCGATTCATGGCCTGGCCGAAACGCGTCTGGACCATCACTCTATCCAATGTCAATTCACCCCGATCGGTATTCCGCTATTGGGCAGCGAAGGAGGCGAATGGAATCCCTCGGCACTTCCTCGACGCAAGTAACACGCCCCATTAGGCGCTTCGCTTAATTCCGGGCTCAAGGGGGTCCAAAATCCATGCGGAAGCTGAACGTGGTCTCATTCGGAGTGGGCGTGATAGGGAGCCTCACTGCAAAATTCATCCTGGAGGAGAAGAGAAGGCAGCTGAACCTTGTAGGGGCGTACGACATCGACCCTAGGAAGGTGGGAAAAGATCTGGGAGCCGTAATCGGGCTGGATCACGCTGCAGGCATAAGAATCTCGGACGACCTTGACAAGGTGTTGACCGACGTTGACGTTGCAATCCATACGACCTCAAGCTACCTAAGGGGCGCATGCCCTCAGATCGAATCGGTAGTCAGCCACGGCGTGGACGTCGTCTCCTCCTGCGAGGAACTCTCCTACCCATACGTCGTCGACAGGCAGCTCTCTGGGAAGCTGGACCTGCTTGCGAAGAAACACGCCGCCACTGTCCTCGGGACAGGAATCAACCCTGGCTTCCTGATGGACGCCCTGCCCATCGCGCTCACCGCTCCCTGCGAAAGCATCAGAAGAATCAGGATCGGTCGGAGGATGAACGCGGCCACGAGGCGTGTACCATTTCAGAAGAAGGTGGGTGCAGGGTTGACGAAGGGCGAGTTCCAGTCTGCAATCAAGAATCATCAGATATCGGGTCACGTGGGCCTCGAGCAATCCGTCTCCATGCTCGCAGACGCCATAGGGTGGAAGCTCGACAGGGTGGAGGTCGGAGACGTGGAGCCCGTCATAGCGACGAAGGCAACCAACGAAGGGTACGTGAAAATCCCCGCCGGAAGGGTGGCGGGGGTGAGACAATCGGCCAAAGGCCTGGCCCGGGGGAAGCCCCTGATCGAACTGGATTTCGCCGCCTACGAGGGCTCGGAGCAGGAGTACGACCTGGTCGAGATAGACGGGACTCCGCCGGTGAACTGCAAGATAAGCCCCTGCGTCCACGGGGACCACGGCACCGTGGCAATGCTTGTCAACATGGTTCCGAAGGTGGTGAACGCCCCTCCAGGGCTGCTAACCATGAAGGACATGCAGCTGCCATCGGCGTTCCTCTAGGCATCTGCCCCACAGAACCGGAACCGTCTTCGAACGAGGCGTCGGACGCACCCTAGTAGAAAGAGTAAACTGTCAACCGCTGTCGGCTCTGGGAGATGGTTGCGCCTGTGGAGGTTCTTGGGCTGGCCGCGGGGTTTCTCGTCTCCCTCGGGCTCATCCCTCAGATCCTCCGAATCTGGAGGCTCAGGGACGCCCAAGAGATTAGCCTGCCGTTCAATCTGTTGTCCCTCGGAGGTACTGTGCTCTGGCTGATGTACGGCCTCCTGCAGGGGTTGCTTTCGGTGATAGTATGGAACGGGGTGAACTGCATTCTGTACCTCATTCTATTATCAGTGAAACTGAGGTATGGAATGGGCCGCGGGGGTCCTTCCCACCCCTCGGAATCTGACACTCAACCGTGACAATTTGTGTGTTTCCACCCAACGAAGGGGGATGCTCCATCCGAGTTCAATGGCCAAGAAGCGGCAAATGGACAACGGTTGCTGCCGGTGCCGTGTTGGAGCCGTCGGGCCGCGGAGGCTGCCGGGCCCTACTTACAGAGCCCGCCGAGGTACTGCTTCACCCTGGTGGCTACAAGCACGTCGGCTGAATCCCCTTCCTTCTCGTAGGCCTCCAGGGCTTTATCGCAGAGCGGAAGAGCCTGCTTGGCCTTGGACCTGTTGTCCGCTTGGGACGCGAGGATGATTCTAACTGCCTCGATGTACCAGTTGCCTGCCTCCTGATAGTCCTCCAGCCTGCGGTTGCATTCGGCAAGCCACCTGCAGCATTCAACCCTCGTCTGAGGTGGCTTTGTCTCGTCCTTTACCTCGAATTCAAGGGACGCGATGGCCCGCCCATACTCTCCGTCGTGAATCATTACTACTATCTCCTGCAGACTCATACGGATTCATCGACCGCCCCCAAAAGGCATAAGCGACGGTGTAGCCGATACATGACTTCCGACTCAACAACCAGTCGGACCGGCATGAAGCGCAGCCTTTGGCGGCCCTGGGCTGAAGCGTTACTTAGGCACACGATTCTCAAAATTAGGAATTGAAACAGGGTTTTTCCCCCGGATAGTCGGTCAGAGCATGCGATGTATTTCACCGCCGCAAAAGGCAGCGTCCACAGGCTCATCCTGAACCTTCAGAGCCGGGGGTTCACGGTGGTTGGGCCGTCGCTTTCCGAGGGCGTGGTCCGCCTCAAGGAGCTGAGTGGCGCGGGGGACCTGGCCTCAGGGACCGTGGACATCCAGGGCCCGGGGAGCTATGTCATCGGCGGGGAGAGCCCCTTCGTCTTCGCTTCGGTGAACGGCCCAGACTCTCCGAAGAGGTACCTTCACCCGGCAGAAGTCGAGATGTCGAAGCTCGTCGACGAGGGGGCTGGCCTCGAACTCGTCTCTGCCTTCCATTCGGACAGGAAGTACGCCTTCTTCGGCATCAGGCCCTGCGACCTCAGAGGGGTCCTGGTCATGGACAGGACGATGTTGATGCCCGGCTTCGAGGACCCCGTCTATTCGACGCAGAGGGAAGATTCCATCTTCATCGTGGTCAACTGCACCAGGGCAGGCGAGAACTGCTTCTGCGCTTCCATGGGGACGGGACCTGCTGCGGAATCAGGTTACGATATTGCAATCACAGAGCTTCCTGAGAAGCTTCTATTCGACATGCCTGAGAGGGACGCGAGCCTGTTCCAGGGGATAGACCTCAGTGTGGCCACGAAGGAGGAGCTCCGCGAAGCCGAGGGAATGGTCCGGCGCGCCAGGGAGCACATGGGCAGAAGGATCTCAGAGAAAGATCCGGCGAGGAAGTTGCACTCAGCCCTGGATTCGCAGGTGTGGGGGAAGTCCGCGGATAGGTGCTTGGCCTGCGGGAATTGTACGATGGTTTGTCCTACGTGCTTCTGCAATACCATGATCGACAGGACGGACCTGAGGGACGGTAGTGTGTCAAGGGTTCGCGTCTGGGACTCCTGCCTCTCGAAGGACTTCGTATACTCGGCCGGGGGGAACCCCAGGCAAACGAGGACAGCAAGGTACAGGCAATTTGTGATGCACAAGTTCGCTTACTGGCCGGACGAGTTCGGAGTGTACGGCTGCGTCGGATGTGGCAGGTGCATAACCTGGTGCCCCGTGGGCATAGACATCACGGACACGCTCAACGCCGTCCTGAAGGACAGTCAGGACGCTGCCAGAAAGGTGGAGGCGAGTCCGGTTGCCTAGGCAGGCTTTGCATGCTTTCATGCGGGGGACGGTCCGCGACGTTAGAACAGAGACGCCCGACACATTTACCCTCCTTCTTGACTTGAAAGGGCGGACCCCCGCAGATTTCATGCCCGGCCAGTTCAACATGCTCTACGTCTTCGGGGTGGGAGAAGTGCCCATCTCGGTCGCCTCCTTCCGTGGAGAGAAGCTACTGATGCACACCGTCAGGTCCGTGGGCACGGTCACCAGCCTCCTGACGAGGCTTGGCGTTGGGGAGAGCATAGGGGTCAGGGGACCGTTCGGCAGAGGGTGGCCCGTCGCCGAGGCAGAGGGGAAGCAGTTACTGGTTATCGCCGGGGGCCTGGGTCTGCCGCCCCTTCGCCCCGTGATTGAAGAGGCGATTGCGAAACCTGACCGCATCGCCGGGGTGAAGGTACTGTACGGGGCCAGGACGCCAGCTGACCTCATCTATACTCACGAGTATTCGAGGTGGCAGGCGGCGGACGGGTGCGACCTTCTCCTTACGGTCGACAGGGGGAACAAAGATTGGAGTGGCAACGTGGGCGTAGTCACGACCCTCTTCCCAATGGCAGGGATTGACCCCCCGCGCGCCATCGCCTTCATCTGCGGCCCCGAGCTCATGCTCAAGTTCTCGATTCTGGAGCTGATGAAAATGGGAATACCAGCCGAGAGGATTTTTATCTCGTTGGAACGAAACATGAGCTGCGCTTCCGGCACATGCGGCCACTGTCAGCTGGGGCCCTTTTTCATCTGCAGGGACGGCCCGGTCTTCAGCTATCCGAAGGTGAAGGATTTCTTCCCGAGGGAGGGGGTCTGATGTCCAAGCCAAGACTGGGAGTGTTCAAGTTCTCGTCTTGCGACGGATGCCAGCTCTCCATACTCGACGCGGAGGACGAGCTTCTCGAACTTCTCGACAGAGTCGAGCTGGCCGACTTTCTGGAGGCAAGCAGTGCCTCGTCGGGAGCCCCCTACGACGTCGCCCTGGTTGAGGGGTCCGTCTCTACCGCGGACGAGGCAGAGAGGATAATGCGCATCAGGAAAGAATCCAAGATGCTCGTGGCTCTTGGCGCCTGCGCGACGTCTGGAGGCCTTCAGGCCCTGAGGAACTGGAGCAGCCTCGGCTTGTTCGAGTCGGCGGTGTACCCCGAGCCGGAGGTAGCGAGGGCCCTGGAGAAAGTGCTCCCCATAAGCGACATCGTCGCGGTGGACTTCGAGCTTAGGGGGTGCCCGGTAAGTAAGGCGCAACTTCTGCAGTTCTTCGCGGCGACCTTGCGGGGCGCTAAGCTAAGACTCCCTGGGAGCGCTGTCTGCTTCGAGTGCAAGAGGGCAGAGAACCCCTGCTTGGTAGTGGCCGGCGGGACCCCCTGCCTCGGCCCAATCACTGCCTCGGGGTGCGGTGCGCTCTGTCCCTCCCGAGGCAGAGGGTGCTACGGATGCTTCGGGCCCTCGGACGACGCGAACCCGGAATCGTACGCTTCGTGGCTTGCCGCCCACGGGGTTGACCGCTCGACCATAGGGCTGCTCCTCAAGGGCGCCAACTCCCAGTCTCCCGAATTCAGGAGGTGGATAGAGAAGAATGGCTAGGCGCGTCGTAGTGGACACCGGTCCCATGGCAAGGGTGGAGGGGGAGGGGTCGCTGTCCATAGTCGAAACAGGTAGAGGGGGCCCCGAGGTCAAGCTGAACATATTCGAGCCTCCACGCTTCTTCGAGGCGCTCCTCAGGGGAAGGCGGGCGGAGGAGGTTCCTGATATCGTCTCACGGATTTGCGGCATCTGCCCTGTCGCCTACCAGATTAGTTCACTGAACGCCCTGGAGGGACTCTTCGGAGTAGACGTCGATGAGCAGGTGAGGAGGCTGAGGAGGATTCTGTACTTTGGGGAGTGGATCGAAAGCCATGCCCTCCACATCTTCATGCTAGCCGCGCCCGACTTCATGGGGGTCCCCGACGCCATTGCGATGGCCAAGAGAGACCCCGAGCTCGTGAGAGAGGCGCTCACCCTCAAGAGACTCGGCAACAGCCTTATGTCCACGGTCGGAGGGAGGGAGATCCATCCGGTGTCGCTGAAGGTAGGCGGAATCTACCGGGCGCCTTCGAAGGGAGCCCTCGCTTCCCTTTTACCAGAGTTGGACAGGCTCAGGGGCTCTGTCCAAAAGATGGTCGCCTTCGTCGCCTCTCTCGAGAGGCCGTCTCTGGAGAGGGAGTCCACCCTGGTATGCCTCTCCGACCCCACGCGCTATGCCATCGACCGAGGGGAGATAGTCTCCAACCAGGGGCTCCGCCTGCCACCGTCGGCCTTCGAAGAGAAATTCGAGGAATACCAGGTCGAATATTCTAACGCGCTGCACTCGCGCATCAGAGGAGGAGGTTCCTACATGGTGGGTCCCCTTGCTAGATTCAGCCTGAACTACGACCAGCTCAACCCTGCGGCCAGGGCACTGGCCAAGGAGGTCGGGCTCAAGCCTCCACTGAATGACCCGTTCCAGAGCATCCTCGTCAGGGCCTTGGAGATAGTGCACGCGCTAGAGGAGACGGAGAGAGAGGTGAAGGAGTACGAAGAGCCCGTCCGTCAGAGCGTCCCATACAGGACGAAAGCCGGCACCTGCTACGGGGTCAGCGAAGCGCCCAGGGGCATACTCTACCACAGCTACACGATTAACGTGAGGGGGCAGGTCGAAAGTGCCAAGATAGTCCCGCCAACAGCCCAGAACCAGGCAAGGATGGAGGACGACGTGAGGCTCCTGGCCCCTCGCATAATCCGAACGGGTGCAGACGAAGCCAGGAGGATTAGCGAGATGGCGATCCGCAACTACGACCCGTGCATATCCTGCGCGACCCATTTCCTGAGGCTGGATATCAGAAGGGCCTAGCAGGGCCGTCTATTCGTTTCCCCGCGCACTCTTTCACCTCGTTCCTGACCTCCTCCAGCGCCCGCGGAAGGGCTCTTCTGACCTCCGCCGAGAGACCGTTACCGGCAGTGCAGTCTGCAGGCTCAACACCGACCACGACGGTCAGAGGTAGGCGCATCCCGCTCCTTCTGGCGAGGGCGAGGATGTCGTGAAGGTTCTGCTCATGGGACAGGGGAACGCGGATTGGGAGGGATCGGGGTCCGCCTGCGGCGAACTTCACCACCCTGCCGGGAGGCATGCCTGATTTCACAGCGTCCACGATGACGAGCTTCGATGAACCCTTGGCAGAATCGAGGACCCCGATGTCCATTGTCTGACGCTCAAGCACGAGCACCCTTGGCCCCAGATCGAGCTTCCTCAGGGCCCTCGCCATCTCGATGCCGAAACCGTCGTCTCCCATGAGGGGGTTTCCTATCCCCACCACGACGCATACCTTCCTCCGGTTTCTCCTTGTCCTTCCGCCCTGTGCAGGTAGGCGGCTGTTTTCTGCGGCAGACGGAGCTGACATTGGCCGGGACCCATCAGCCGTAGGCTGGGTACCTGAGCCTCAGGAGTCGGCGCATCTCGGACGCGAGCCTGGCGTCCACTTCTCTCTGCGTGTCAGACAGATTCACGCTTCCGGGGCCAGTGAATACCAGGGGCCCTTCGGCATAGCTTCCGCCTTTCTCAGGGACAACGGGTTCTGACCTCAGAACGGACAGAAGACGCCTCCGTAGGGTACCGCTCGCGGTCTCGCTCCCTCCGCCAATCAACCGAAGGGCGAGCTCAGGCGGGAGCCCTCTGTATCCATAGGGAATTGGGCCCTCCGGCCTACTTTGAAGGGATCCAGCCGGCGAACCAATCACTATGGGGGCGGGCTTGAACAGCGAGTCTATCTTCAGCATCCAGAGGCCGTCGGGTCCCGCCACGTTAGCGTCAAAGAATCCAGAGCTCGGGGATGGCGAGATGGTGAAGCTCCACCCCTTCGGGTCCCTGGCATAGCTTTCCAGCATCCGGCGCTTCAGCTCGCTCCCCTCAAGAATCTCCATGTAGATTCTCGCCTCGCCCCTCAGTCGTATAAACATGTCAAACCATCGTAACGCCCATGCCAGTCTTCACCAAGCACCTAGAACTGAGCACCGCAGCCGAAAACGACATCATCGACATAACGGGAGAGGTGCAGCAGGCCGTGGAAGAGAGCCGGCTCGATGTAGGAGTGGCGACAGTCTTCGTTCCCGGTTCTACCGCGGCCATCACCACCATCGAGTTCGAGCCCGGGCTTGCCAACGACTTCCCAGAGATGCTGGAGAGGGTTGCGCCCAAGAACATCGACTACGAGCACCAGAAGGCATGGCACGATGACAACGGGAGGTCCCACGTCAAGGCGTCGCTCGTAGGTCCGAGCCTTTCCGTTCCCTTCGAAGAGGGTGTCCTCACCCTCGGCACATGGCAGCAAATCGTATTCGTGGAGCTCGACCTCAGGCCACGGCGGCGCGAGGTGGTCGTCTTGGTGATGGGAGAAGCCGAAACGGAGCCAAAATCCTAGACCGTGTTCAGTGCGGGAGCCCCCCCACGAACTCGCCGAGGAGGCCCATGCCCTCTCTTATGGTCTCCCTAGGTGCAGCGAACGAGATCCTCAGATGCTTCTCCCCCGCAGGGCCGAAAATGCTCCCCGGGAGCACAGCCACCCCCTTTGAATCGAGAAGTCCCCTGCTGAACTCCAGCGAGCCGATCTTGGCGTCATATTTCGGGAAGACGTAGAATGCGCCTTCGGCACGCCCGAACTCGAGGCGAGGGATTCCTTTCATCATCCGCTCCATGAGCGCCCTCCTCCCTCGGAGTTCCTCCCTGAACCGACGGGTGCTGCTCCCCCCCGAGCGAAGTGCGTAGGCAGAAGCGAGCTGGATGAAAGGCGGGAAACAGCTGAGAGTGTGTTCGATGAACCTGTCGAGCAGACCTATGACCGTTTGGTCCGCCACCACGTACCCCGCCCGCCACCCAGTCATCGCGAAGCTCTTGGAAAGGCTGAAGACCGAGATCACCAACGCGGGCTCTCTCTCCAAGGAACCCACGGACACGTGCTCCTTCTCGTAGACGAGATCTTCATACGACTCATCGCTTATCAAGTAGATCTTCCTCTCCCTACTGAAATCGAGCAGCGCCTTCAGCTCCCGCCTGGAGAACATCTTTCCGGTGGGGTTCGAAGGGGTGTTCAGTATTATCGCCTTTGTCTTCTTCGTAGTCCGCTTCCTTACATCATCGACATCGAGCGAGTAGTCTCCGGCAAGGTTGTATCGGACTGGCTCGGCTCCTGATAGGACAACAGGCTGGGAGTAGAAGTAACCCGGGTTAGGTATTAGCACCTCCCCTGCGCCATCGGTGGCGGCGACAATGGAAGCGTAGACCGCGAGTTTGGTCGACATGAATATCGTGTTTGAAATTTCGGCGTTGATTCGATTGCGCCTCCTCACCTTGTCCCTAATCGCCGCCCTTACCTCCGGGATGCCGTAAGAAGAGACGTAGTGGGTGTCTCCGGCAACCATGGACTCCATGGCCTTCGCGATTATCGCCCTGGGGGTTGAAAACGAAGGCTCACCTATGGCCAGCGGGTAGACCTTCACACCTCTGGACGCCATCTCGTTCACTTTTCCGAAGATGCCATAGGAAACCGAGTCCCCGATGTCCCGCAGGGGCAACGCGCCTCTGACGCTCGGATTCGATTTAAGCCTTGAACTCTGCTGCAATTCCTCTTGTCACATTCTGGTCCCGGCAGAGTGCGAACCCCCCGCGGGTGTGGGGTTGCCCGCAAGAGGACCATACAGTAGGGAGGCGTGGTTCGGGTTCAGGCAGGGGGCATAAGGCTCATCGAGAATCAAAAACTCTAGGAAGGAAGCCTACCCGGCAACCGCAAACCTAATCATGCACCTCGCGTTCTCGGCCTTCATGGACACCTATGAGGCCATCGTCACTAAGCTCGACGTTCGGGACTTCGCAGACAAGCGCGTTGACGCCATGACGAAGACGAAGATCCTTCAGGCTGCCAGGTTCACGGGCTCATCGATGAACACCCAGCACTGGCGATTCATCCTTGTCCAAGACAAGAAGAACCTTGCCATCCTGGCCCAGGACAGCACCACCGGTGAGTGGGTCAAGAACGCTGACTTCGCCATCGTCATCAACGTTGACCCCAAGATTCCCGGCTCGAACGTCGACGGCGGGAGGGTCCTGCAGGACATGGAACTGGCGGCATGGAACTTTGGAGTGGTCTCCCGCCTCTATACCGGGTTCAGGGAGCCAGAGCTCAGGCGAGACTTCGGGATTCCGCAGGAGCTAAGGCCTGTCGCGGTCTTGGGGTTCGGCTATCCGGTCAAGGCAATCAAGGGGAAGAAGAACAGGAAGGCTCTCGAAGAACTCGTTTCGCTGGAGAAATACGGGAGCCCTTACCACCCGGCGGAGTGAACCTGATTAGGAGTTCGAGACAGCGGGAGGCGCAACGCTCACCTGCGTTGAAGCTGCTTCTTGGGACGCCAGCCGCGCTTCAAGCACCTTGACCCTCTTCCCGAGCTCGTCCATCGACCGTCCCAACTCTTCCACCACCGCAAGAAGTCTCACCTCTTGAATCTCCTTCGTCGACTGGACCCTGAACGCCTTCGGGAGCCTCCCCTCCTTCAGCATCAGCAGGATCATCTCGTAGAGCCTCTGCGTGATGAGGGTTCTGTCCTCCTCGGTCGTCTGGACGGTGCCCGAGTACGTGGCGAGTAGATTCTCTAAATCAGAATAGCGCTTATCCTTGTACACGACCCTGTATTGGTACCCCGTCCCGGTGGCGTTCCCGTAGGACCACACGTCTGCTCTCTGAATCCTCTCGAACTCGGGCCCGTCCATGAGGTACTCGATGTCCCGCCCATTGATTGGGTTCTTCTCCGCCAGGTTGGGCTTGACTGACCCGTTGTAGTACGAGACTGCAAAATCTTCCACCAGTCTGTGTCGCGTTCCTTCGCTGAAACTCGTATCCCCTTCTTCGGTCACCGCTGCTCACCGTCCGCCCCATGTGACGACAGCCATTTTAGAAAACGAAT
>Ga0187781_10001562_pt1 | contig 17329 bp, 12 predicted proteins | sample 0715_SJ02_MP02_2_FD_132447 | JGI IMG/M metagenome (GOLD analysis project Ga0187781, IMG submission 132447) | Tropical peat soil microbial communities from peatlands in Department of Meta, Colombia - 0715_SJ02_MP02_20_MG | ecosystem: Environmental > Terrestrial > Soil > Wetlands > Peat | place... | reverse complement strand
GCGTGGACGCAGTGCGCGTTCGGGTTGCTGGGGTTGAGCAGCGAGGCGATCGGCCCGGCAGCGGCGGCTATGGCCACCGACAGCGGCACCGCGATGATGACGGTCCAGGTCAGCAGGGCCGAGGTGATGACGCCGACCCGCGCCTTCTCCGCCGGGTCACTGGCCGCCCGCTCGGCGGATCTCGCCAGGACCGGGACCATCGCGACGGTCAGCGCGCCGCCCAGGATCAGCTGGTACAGCAGATCCGGCACCTGGTTCGCCGTCACGTACGCCGTGCCCAGGCAGCTCGCGCCGACGGTCTGGGAGAACACCAGCGTGCGGACCAGGCCCAGAACCCGGGAAACGACGGTGAGGCCGGCGACGACGGCGGCGCCGCGGGCGATGCCCTCGGCCAGCCGCGGGGCCCCCGCCCCCTCCTGCTCCGGCTCCACCAGGCCAGGACCAGCGCCGGTCTGCGCACGCAACTCCGGATCCTCACGCATGCCAGGCCTCCGTCCAGTCACGCCGCCGCCGGCCGCAAGGCCCGGGTCCAGCGGGAGAACCAAACCTACATAGGTAGACGCACGGTCCTCATCATAGGAGCGCAGACCCGCCAGGAAAGATACCCGGCAGCGATAGCGTTTGGCGGCGCCGCCAGGCTGCCTGACGTGCAGGACGTCGTGTTCGGCGGCCGGAACGTGGTTCGTGACGGGGTCACATGCTGCGAGTCGGCTACCGGCACGTCGACACCGCTACCCTGCATGCGAACGAGGAAGAGGTCGGCCGCGCACTCGCCGACAGGCTTACGGTGATCCGGAAGTCCGCCAGGCCGGAACGCATCGAGTCGACCTGGATCTGTTCGGGTTCTCACTCACACCCGAGGAAATCGCGCGCCTGGACCAGCTCTCACCGCGCACCGTCGGCCTGGAGCGCGGACTCAACGGTCACACCGATCGGGATCAACGTCTATGACCCGTGCATATTAAGACTGTCCTGATACAGTGCGGCCAGTGCGATAGGAACCCATCCGCTGTCCCACCTATGGGCCATGTACTGCGGTGTTTCCGTCGAGTGAGCTATGCCTTCTGAGTTCAAGAGCGCGTCATAGTCGGAGTCATCGGCCTGGAACAGCCCGTACCCGCCTATCCAGATGCGGTTGACGGTCAGGAACGGCGCCCTGTGGGCACGAACGAAGGCTTTCGTGAGGCGATAGTTGGCCTGGAAATTCGCGTCGGTGCCGTAGTTAGCTGCGGAATCGCTGCCGAACTGATCATACGAGGACGCGTCGAAGGGGGAATCCCACGAGGCGGCCAGCGCGAAGACGTGAGGGTACTTCAGGATGAGATCCTGTGCTCCGAGGCCGGACTTGGAGAACCCGATAAGCCAGACTTCCTCGTGGCCGGTGGTGGCCAGGTTCTGCTTGATCCAGGGCACGAGCTCCTGGGTCATGAACGTCTCGTACTGCAGGTGCGGGTCGTTCGGATTGTTCGCGTACCAGGGGTCAGTCGCAAATGTAGGTTCGATAATCGTGAGGTTGTACTTGTCTTGCGCATCAAGGGCCTGCATGGTCGCGAGCCCGTCACCGAAAGTGTCGCCCAGCCCGGCCTCGACAGGAAGCACGACAAGGAAATTATGGGAGACCCCGGAAGCGGGATGCGCCGGAGTCAGTACCCGCAGAGTCTGCGGACCGTACCCGTTGCCGGCGAAAATGACGCTGTACAACTTGATTCCCTGAACATTCGTACCCAGATAGGTAGAATTATCAGAGCCAGCGGCAGGGTCGCTCGCGGCCTGGTGCGGGAGAGTTCCTGGCGGGACCGCTCCGGTCGAGATGACGAGCGCCAGGAACAGGCCGAAGATCAGCAAGAAGCTCACTAGCGAAACGGCTTTGAGTGTCGAGGACTTGCCCGGCTGCCTGACCACTTCGCGTCTGCCTTCTCCGAATCAAGCTTGTGCGCTAGTAAGTGCCTGTTCTCCCGTGCGGGCGACCCGAGCACCGGAGTGAAGCAGCTGAACGTCATGAGCGGACTGAGTTGCCGTATCATACACCGCCGAGTCGGCTGGACACCGCTGGCGCAGGTTGACTCTAGGTGACCGTGGCATGGACCAAGGAGGGCATGGGGGCAGCCTAGCCCTGGGACCAACCAGTGAGTGGCCGGCGGAATCGCACCCCCCGGCTCTTGCAGAACCCGGCGCGAGGTAGGGTGGCTCGCCAGAGAGGTGCCGTGAGCTGGTCCTTTTCTGGCGGCCTCCTCCGACCCGTTACGTTGAATTCCGCATAACGGCTATGAGAGGGCCGGGCGCAGCAATGCGCCCGGCCTACCAGGCCAAGCGGTAACATTGGCCTGCCGGTGGGAGGGAGGCCTGTGGATATCAACCTTGTTCCACGTGTCGCTGGCACCCGGCGGTTCCGGCCGCGCCGCGGATGGTCGTCCGCCTACGCGCTGCCTGCAGGCGTTTACTTTCGGTTCCCCATCGCGGCGTTCGTTGCGGTACGCCCGCTAGCCAGAGCCATGCGGGGTTAGTGACATGACGCCGAACTACTTGAACAGATCGGCACGTAAGGAATGCGCCGCTGCTCAGTACAGCAGTGCACAGTCGGCCGCCGAATATGCAGGCGCCTACCAAAATTCACGAGCGGTTGGACGATTCCTCAGGGCCCGTCTGCGGCTCGTGCAAGACGTCTTGGCGAGCTGTCCGGGGGGCGATCTGCTCGATGCCGGGTGCGGCCCGGGGATCATGGCTCAGGCTCTGCTGAAGTCTCGACCCGATGATTTCCGCATCAGCGTACTGGACCAGTCTCGGGCAATGGTTGAATACTGCGCGACAAGCACGCGTTCCCTCGGTACGGTGTATCCGGCCGTGGGCCGACTTGAGGCGTTGCCTTACGCCGACGCAACCTTCGATATCACGCTGGTCATGGGCGTGCTGGAGTACGCTAACGTCTGCGCTGCGCTTAATGAACTATCCCGTGTTACCAGGCCGGGCGGTCTCGTGGTCGTAACCATCCTCAACCCGCTGAGCCTTTACCGGATCACCGAACGGATCCTCTATCGGCCCATTTTCCGAGTGCTCGGAGCGGTCGAAATATGCCTTCATGTTCCCGTAGAGCGGCGACACAGGACGGGCACTACGAGGATCCATGGGTTTGGGCCGGGTAAGCTACGGCGACTGATGGCGCAAGCCCATCTCGAGCCGGTCGATCTTGTTTACTATGACCCCACCCTTCCTATTCCGCCTTTCTATGGTCGGTCGATGGCAGGCTCGGCAGAACGAGCGGCCTACGAACGCATAGCGACGGCTAGGTGGAGCCGCTGGCTGTACACGGGTTACCTAGTGGCCGCGAGACGCCACTAACGAGAAAAGAAGCACTCTAATACGTATTAACGCTGACTGATGACATTCACTGGCCAGCGGCGGACGCGCTTATCTGTCCGCCCGTCCGTTCTGATCAGGCAACGCGAGCTGGCCGGATGCATGGGCCATTCCAAGCGTTTCATCAGACTTGTCCGCGCCCACGAGCACGGCGGAGACGAGCTGCGTCCCGCTTCGCCGTATCAGTTCGCCGGCCGTATGGATCCTGGTCGCCGACGACTGTCCGGCGGTCACCACGACCACGGCGTCGCTCGCCCAGGTCGCAAGGTGCTCTGTACCCATCGAGGCATCCAAGGTCACCAATGTGAACATCAGGTCAGCCGAGTGGTATGCCGCAATCAGTTCTTTGCTGGCCGCCGGCAAAGTAGCGGCCGGCCTAGGATCGAGGGGGCCGACGGGCACGACGGCCCAGGGATCCGGCACCGCGACGACAAGGCTCTGATCGTGCACGGCCACCGTCTGGATCCCGGCGCCGCCGATACCCAGGAGATGTGCCACACGGGCGCCGTTGGACAGGTCAGCCACGACGACCCGCTTGCCCTCCTCCGCGCAGGAAAGAGCTAGCGACACGAGGGTAGCTGCCGCGACATCCTCATTGGCCACCGAAATCAGGGCGAGACTGGAAGCACCCCGTCCATACACGACGCTGCGCAGGTACGAAACGACACGCCGCACCTCACTGTCGCCAGTAACCGCCAGCCTGTATTTCCGCGGCAGCCACCGCCTTACCCGCACGGTCCCGACGCTGAGCCTGACCGGGGCGGCAAGGGCCTGCGTGATATCGCCGCGCCAGCGCAGCCGGTCGGACACGAGCGTCTGCATGACGACGATAACCATGCCGATCACCAGGCCCGCCATGAGACCGCCAGCGACATAGATCAGGGCTTCCTTCAGGCGCGAGTGCGCGGTGGGGGCGGCGACATTAAGCACATAGGTGCCCTGCACCATTGATTCGGTGGCCGCTTCCGAGGTCGCTTGATTAGTGCTGATGGTCTCCTCGAGCTGCGTCAGCTCGGCTTGCTGCTCGTTCTGCTGGTTCTTCAGATCGCTGAGCCTGGCCTCCTGGCCCGGCGATGTGGGCAGCGCCTTTACCTGTTCGATCTGCGTGCCGATCGCTTCGATATCCTGCTCGGCCTGGCTGATCTTGTGCTGAAGCGCGGCCAGCACGGCCTGTTCCTGAGCTTGCAGCATGTTCCTTCGGTATTGGAGGTACGCCGATGCCAGGGCGTTGGCCGCGTTTTCCGCTGTCGTGCTGGACGGCGCCTTGACCGTGATAGTCAGCACGCTGTCGGTGCTGCTCGTGACGGTGTAGGCCTTGAGGAAGGCGTTCAGATCGCTACGGATCTGACTCTGACTGAACCCGAGCTTGCTCAGGGCGAGTTCAGCGACCGGGCGGCTCTGCGCCAAGGCGACTTCCGTCGCGATGGCACTGGTGGGAATGTCGGCCGGATTGGTGGTCACCAAGATCGATGTCGAAGCCTGGCTGCGGGCGGGGGGAAACGCCTTGAAGGCAGCGGCGCCCGCCAGCGCGCCGATCAGGGCGGCAGCGCACCACACCCAGGCGAGGCGGTGCAGGGAAGCGCCGATATAGGGCAGGCGGATGAAGCGAGGGCTCGCGCCGCCGGGGCCGGGGCGGCGTTCCTGCTCGCCTCCGTCCGCGAAGTCGTCGAACTCCCATTGGTAACTCGTCAGGTCGTCGTTTACGTCCAGCGGCAGGAAGGCCGACTTGTATCTGCTATACGCCGACCTGTTCTCGAAGATCACGGTATCGTCTCCGTTGCCCTTGGCATTTCGGCGGCCGTCATCGGCCCGGTTCACGATGACGTGAGCCGGTTCATCGGTGCTGTCAGCGGTTGCCGGGAACACGAGCGTGCGGTCCGGATCCTCCGAGGAAGACGCCTCGATGACGGCCAGCGCAGTGCCTGCCTGCCGGTCGATGCTGCCGTTGCCGTTGACCGCGGCAGGCACCATGCTCACATGTCCCGGTCTCGCCGGCACCGGCGTGGCGTACGCTGCCAGCGGCGCGGTCGCGGGTCGGGCCACCCGCTGGGGGCGTATGACGAGAGACGCGGGGATCTGGTGCTCCCGCATGGCGACGCGCAGTTGCCGCCACCACAGCAGCGCCCCGATCCAGGTGGCCAGCGCGACGCCGCGAGTAGTCCCGAGGGCTCCCCCCTGCAGCGCGCCCGCCAGGCCGCAGCCCAGGTAGAGGAGGGACGCGAAGACCATGGCGCGCAGGCTCCGGCGCGCGGCGCCGAGAGCATGGAGCCCGGCGGTGGCGCCGACCGTGAGGCACGCCCCCATGACCCCGAACGTGACCGGCAGCACCAGGTGGGCGGTCGGCTTCCAGAGATTGCCGAGCAGCAGGTTCCCGAGCCCCCGGGGCAGGGCGACCACCAGGGCGCCCCCCCAGGCCAGCGCCAGGACAGCCAGTCCGCCGCCGACGAGCAGGCAGTACAGCAGGAGGTACCGCGGTGAGCGGCGCAGAATCCGGGCCGCCTCCGGTACGGTGACCGCCGATATTCCCATGAAGACGACGAGGAACGGGCCCATCAGCAGCCCGGCGGCCTGCACGTAGCCGATCGCGGCCAGACCCGCGATGATCCCGATGCCGTACGTGCGCAACTGGCTGGCGCCCGCGTTGGAGGTGTTCTCCGCGAGGTAGCGGGGCCCGAGGTCACGGTTCTTCGACAGCCAGTGCGCGGCGCCCGACGGGCTGGGGACGACCCGCGCCTGAAATGGCCCGCACAGGGCCGCGACGGCCGCCGCCAGGCCCCACGCGAGAATGAAGAAGAACACGTCGTCGTGATGCGTGAACCGCAGGATCAGCAAGGCCGGGAACAGCGATACCGTCCAGATGGTGTCGTTGAGAAAGGCCTGCTGGCCGCGGCCGGCCGCGAAGAATGAATACCGCCAGCTGTCCTGCAGCATCAGCAGGGGCATGGTTATCCCGAGCGCGAGGAAGGCCAGCCTGGTCGTGCCGCCGAGCGCTTCGGCCGCGACAAGGGCAAGGGCGCCGGCCACCAGGCCGGTGATCAGGGCGGTCCCGGTGCAATTGGCCACCGCGCGCCGCCACGCGCCCGCGTCCGCATGGCTGAACCTGACCAGCAGGGGGTCGGTGGCCAGGCCGCGGGAGGCGTTGAGCGCGAAGGAGTATGTGACGTAGGCCAGGCTGAACGCGCCGAACTTGGTCGCGCCAAGCTCCCGGGCGATGTAGAAGCTCACGAAGGCGTTGCTCAGGCTGGACATCCCCTGATCGGCCAGACCCCAGCTGAAGCGGGTGGCCATTTTGGTCAGAATCGAGGCCAGGCCCCGGCCGCTGTTAGCCACCGGCAGCGGCGAGTGCGTCCGACGCGGGATACCCAGCGTTCTGGCCGAGCATCTCAGCGAGGATACCAGCGGCACGTAGCTCGCGGATGCCGCGCAGGTAACAGCGCTCCCCCGCGACGAGGACTCTCATCGGTACCACGCTCCAGGTCCGGCATCTCGGTTCACGGCACAGCGATAACTAACCCGTAACTAATAAGACCCGCAACGTTCCCGCGGTGATACTTCATGGGCCAAACCTGTCGATAACCCCGTAACCCGGCGGGAGCTGCGCAGGGCCGGCCGTATCACGGCTGACCGCCAGGTGCTCTAGTGGGGGTGGAGTGCCGTGTGCTGATCATCGTCCAGAACCTTCCGGTGCCCTTCGACCGGCGGGTATGGCTCGAGTGCCAGGCCCTGGTCTCGGCGGGCTACCGGGTGGCGGTCGTATGCCCCCAGGGCAGCGGGGACCCGTCGTATGAGGTCATCGACACGGTGGAGCTGCACAAATACCGGCCCTATGCGCCCGGCGGCAGCAAGCTCAGCTTCGTCGCAGAGTACGCCTACTCGTTCCTCGCCACGGCCCGGCTCGCGCTGAGGGCTCGGCGCTCCGGCCGCTTCGCGGTTCTGCAGGCCTGCAACCCACCCGACATCTTCTGGCCGATCGCTCTCCTGCTGCGCGCTCTCGATTGTACCCGGTTCGTTTTCGATCATCACGATCTGTGCCCGGAACTGTTCGAGTCCCGCTTCCCCGACGGGCCGAAGCTGCCCTACCGGGCCCTGCGCGCCCTCGAGCGCAGAACCCACCGGACGGCCGATCACGTCATTTCCACGAATGACTCCTACCGCGACATCGCGATCAGGCGAAGCGGCAAGGCCCCCGCCGACGTCACGGTCGTCCGCACCGGCCCGGACCCGCAGCGCCTGCGGCGCGGTCCGGCTGACCCCGCGCACCGCCGGGGGCGCGCGTTCCTGGCCGCGTACATCGGCATCATGGGGCCGCAGGACGGGGTCGACATCGTGGTGCGGGCCGCCGACATCGTCGTCCACGAGTTCGGCCGTGACGACATCTCCTTCACCTTGATGGGCTCAGGTGACTGCTTCAACGATCTGGTGGCGCTGCGGGACGAACTGGGCCTGGCAGGCCACGTCGAGTTCACCGGCCGGGTACCAGACGAGCTCGTCACGAGCATTCTGTCCACAGCCGACCTGGGCCTCTCGCCGGACCGCAAGAACCCGCTCAACGACGTGTCGACCATGAACAAGTCGATGGAATACATGGCCTTCGAGCTGCCCGTGGTCGCATTCGACCTGCGCGAGACCCGCGTGTCGTGCGGTGACGCCGCGGTGTACGTCCGGCCCAATGACGTTCACGACTACGCGGAGGCCATCGTCCAGCTCATGGACGACGAGCCGAAGCGGACCCTCCTGGGCAAGGTGGGCCGCACCCGGATCGAGCAGGAACTGGCGTGGTGCCATCAGGAGCGTGCCTACCTGGACGTGTACCAGCGCGTGACGGCGGGCGCCAAGGTTTCCGAGCGGAGCAGGGGCTGAGATGTGCGGGATTGCCGGCTGCTACCAGCAGGCCGATGGTCAGAAGCTGGTCGATCTCATGACCGACCGGATCGCTCACCGCGGGCCGGACTCGACCGGCGTCTGGGGTTACGAGGACGACCGGGTGACGGCGCAGCTCGGCTTCCGCCGTCTCTCGATCATCGACCTCAGCACGGCAGCGGACCAACCGATGCGCCAGGACGGCCTCGCCATCGTCTACAACGGCGAGCTGTACAACTACCGGGCGCTGCGAGCGGAGCTGGCCGCCAGCGGGGTCCGGTTCAGGACGCAGGGTGATACGGAGGTGGTGCTGGAGGCCTGGCGGCGCTGGGGCGCCGACGCCCTACGCCGGTTCCGCGGCATGTTCGCGTTCGCGCTGTTCGACGAGCGCACCGGCGAACTCGTCCTGGCCCGAGACCCGTTCGGCATCAAGCCGCTGTACTACCTGCCCCGGCACGGCGGCGCGGTCTTCGCGTCCGAACTGAAGGCGCTGGTGACGGCAATCGGTCCGGAGCTGCGGATCGAGCCGGGCGCCCTGGTCGCCTCGATGCTGTATTACTGGCTTCCCGAGCAGCGGTGCGCCATCCAGGACGTGCGCAAGCTAACCGGAGGCACGTGGGCGCTACTGCGCCCGGACGGCACGCTGAAGGTACAGAAGTACTGGCGCGTCGCGGACGTGGCGGCGGAAGCCGCGGCCGGGCCGCCCGCCGAGCTGGGCCCGGTGATCCAGGACTCGGTCGCCGCGCACCTGGTATCCGACGTGCCGGTGTCGAGCTTCTTGTCCGGCGGCCTGGATTCGAGCATTGTCACCGTGCTGGCCCACCAGGCCGCCCAGGAGATAGACGCCTACACGATCGCCTTCCGGCCCGAGGACCAGCGGCTCGAGGCGATGCCCGACGACGCCGCCTACGCGCGGAAGGTGGCAGCGCGGTTCGGTATCGACCTGCACGAGATCGAGATTTCACCCGATGTCGTCGACGTCCTGCCGCGCATGGTCGATGTGCTCGACGAGCCGATCGGCGATCCGGCCGCGATCAATACGCTGCTCATGTGCGAGGCCGCGCGTGAGCACGGCGTCAAGGTGATCCTGTCCGGCATGGGCGCCGACGAACTGTTCGGCGGCTACCGTAAGCAGATTGCGTGCGTCATGGCCGGCCAGTACAGCAGGCTGCCGGGTGTGCCCCGCGCCGGAGTACGGTTCGCGGTGGAGCGGCTCCCGGTCAGCGTGAAGGGCCGGGGCCTGCGCTACGCCCGGTTCGCGAAACGCTTCCTGACCTTCGCCGAGCTGCCGGAGGAGCCGCGGTTCCGGCGCAGCTACACGCTATACGACCCGGATGACCTGGCCGCCCTGCTCGACCCGGACCTGTCCGGCCACGTGGATCAGGTCATCTCGGAGCACAGCGACGTCTACCACGACAACTCTCTGACCGACGAGGTCAACCGCATGTGCCTGGCCGACACGCGGCTGTTCCTGCCGGGACTCAACCTGGCCTACACGGACCGGGCGAGCATGGCGGCATCGGTGGAGGTGCGCGTCCCGTTCGTCGATCCTGTCGTCGCGTGTGCGGCGTTCTCCCTTCCGGGCCGCGACAAGATCCGGCACCGGCAGGGCAAGGTCGCGCTCAAGCGGGCCGCCGAGAGCTGGCTGCCGCGCGAGATCGTGTACCGGCCGAAGGCCTCCTTCAGCGCCCCTCTTCGCGCGTGGGTGCGTAACGACCTGCAGGAGGTCATCAACGACGTGCTGGTCGGAGGCGAGCTGGTCGGGACGGGTATCATCCGCTCCAGCCCGCTCCGGCGCCTGATCCAAGACGAGCAAGCCGGCCGCGAGGATCACGCTAAGCAGATATGGCAGCTGCTGAGCCTGGAGCTGTGGTATCGCAACGCGCGGTCACAAGGCGTCGCGGCATGACCGACGGGACATCATGAAGCAGATAGCCCAGAACTACAAGTCCGGGGAGCTCACCGTCTTGGACGCGCCGGTCCCGGCGTGCCGGCCTGGCGGTGTCCTGGTGCAGTCGCTGTTCTCGCTCATCTCCACCGGTACCGAGATGATGAAGGTCCACGAGGCCAACCTGTCCATGGTCGGCAAGGCCCGGGCCCGGCCGGACCAGGTGCGCAAGGTGCTGGACACGGTGGCCCAGCAGGGCGCGATGGCCACCTACAAGAAGGTGATGAGCAAGCTAGACTCCTACACCCCGCTGGGCTACTCGCTGTGCGGCGTGGTCATCGAGGTGGGCGCGGGGGCCGAGGAGTTCAAGGTCGGCCAGCTGGTCGCGGCGGCCGGCAACGAGTTCGCCTTGCACGCCGAGTACAACTGGATCCCGGTCAACCTGTGCGCCGCGGTGCCGCGGGGCGTGGCCCCCGAGCACGCCGCATTCTCCACCGTGGGCGCCATCGCCATGCAGGGAGTGCGCCGCGCCGAGCCGCAGCTCGGCGAGACCTCCCTGGTCATCGGCCTGGGCCTGATCGGTCAGCTGGTGGTCCGGCTGCTAGTCGCGGCCGGCGTCCGGGTCGTCGGGCTGGACGTGATCGAGGCCCGCTGCCGGCTGGCCGAGCAGGCGGGCGCGGTGGCCTGCGCGGCCCCGGACGACGACGGCCTGGCCGCCGTGGCAGCCTCGCTGGACGAGCTGACCAGCGGCCGCGGCGCCGACCACGTGTTCCTGGCCGCGGGCGGCTCCTCCAACGCGCCGGTCGAGACCGCGGCCAAGCTGGCCCGGGACCGGGCCCGGGTGGTCGACATCGGCAAGACCAAGCTCGACCTGCCCTGGAACGCCTACTACGACAAAGAGCTCGACGTCCGGTTCTCCCGGTCCTACGGCCCGGGCCGGTACGACGACCGGTACGAGCTGGAAGGCGTCGACTACCCGGCCGGCTACGTCCGCTGGACCGAGCGCCGCAACCTGGAGTGCTTCCTGGACCTGCTGGCGCGCAAGGACCTCGAGGTCGAGACGCTGGTCTCCGGCACGTTCCCGATGCAGGACGCGGTCCAGGTCTACGCGGACCTATCCTCCGGCGCGCTGAAGGCGGTCGGGGTCCTGCTCTCCTATCCGCCGCCGGACACCGAGGCCCTGCCGCGACCGGCCGCCAGCCTGGTCCGTGCGGGCGGGGTCGCCAGGGCACCGAACGGGCCCGGCTCCAAGCGCCTGGCCATCGGCTTCATCGGCGCGGGTAATTACGCCTCCTCGATGCTGCTCCCGCACCTGGCCCAGATGCCGAACGCCGACCTGGTCCATGTCACGACGACCAAGTCCCTGTCGGCGGTGAACGCCCAGCGGCGGTTCGGCTTCACCACCGCGTCGACCAGCGCGTCGGCCGTGCTGGAGGACGAGTCACTAGATGCGATCTTCGTGGTCACCCGGCACGCCACCCACGCGGACCTGGTCTGCCGGGCGCTGGAGACCGGCAAGGCGGTTTTCGTGGAGAAGCCGCTCGCGCTGACCGCCGAGGAGCTGGACCGGATCACCGAGGTAATCGCCAAGACCGGCAACGACCGGCTGATGGTGGGCTTCAACCGGCGGTTCGCCCCGATGCTGGCCAAGATGAAGGCCGAATTCGGCCCGGCCAGCTCCTTCACCCGCTACCTGGTCAACGCGGGCCCGCTCGGCGCGGACAGCTGGTACCGCAACGAGGGCGAGGGATCCCGGTTCACCGGCGAAGGCGGCCATTTCCTGGACACGCTCAGCTGGTGGACGGACGGCCTGCCCGAGGAGATCTACGCGGCCGACGGTGGCCCGGGCTCCGACGACGTCCAGGTCACGGTGCGGTTTGCCAACGGTACCAGCGGCGTGATCAGCTACCTGGTGGGCGGGAACGTGCGCTATCCGAAGGAGACGCTGGACGCCACCGGCGGAGGCCAGAGCGCACGGCTGGATAACTTCCGTAAGGCCACGGTCTGGTCCGGGCGCGGCCACGAGACGATCCGGGCCCGCGGCGGCCAGGACAAGGGGCAGCGGGCCGAGCTGGTCCGGTTCGTCGATGCCTGCCTGAGCGGATCGGCCATGCCGATCCCGCTCGCGTCCCTGGCGGCCGTGACCAGGGCCACCATCGCCGTGCGCGAGAGCCTGCTGAGCGGCCGCCCGGAGCGCGTGTGAGCGCGGTACGGACGTCACAGCTCGGCTGGTACGCCCGCCGGCTGGCCCGGATGTCGCCCGCGGAGGTGCCGTGGCGGGCGCGCGACCAGGTACTCCGGCTGGCCTGGTCGCGGCGGCAGGTGAGGCGGGATCAGCTGACCGGGATCACCGCCGCGCCGCCGGCCGGCGGGCTGCGGTTCACCGCGGTGCTGCCGGCGGGCGCGGCCGCACAAGTGCCCGAGGAGACCAGGATGCCGGTCCTGGCCGCCGCCGACCGGCTGCTGCGCGGCGAGTGGGAGGCCCTGGGCGTGCTGCGGACCGACATGCAGGAGCCGGACTGGTTCCTCGACCCGGTCACCGGCCGCCGGTCGGCTCCCGGCCAGTATGCCTTCCGCGTCGATCACCGCTCGGAGGAGCAGAACGGCAACATCAAACAGCTGTGGGAGCTGTCCAGGCTGCAGCACCTGACCGTGCTCGCCGCCGCCTGGGCCCTCAGCCACGACGAGCGCTACGCCCGCCGGGCGGCCGCTCAGCTGAACTCCTGGTGGCGGGAGAACCCATTCCTGTCCGGCATCCACTGGACTAGCGGCATCGAACTCGGTATCCGCCTGATCAGCCTGACCTGGATCCGCCGCCTGCTGGACGACTGGCCCGGTGTCAGTGACCTGTTCGAGCGCAACGGCCTGGCGGTGCAGCAGATCCTCTGGCACCAGCAGTACCTGGCCGCGTTCCGCAGCCGGGGCTCCTCGGCTAACAACCACGTGGTGGCCGAGGCCGCCGGGCAGCTGGTGGCCAGCTGCGCGTTCCCATGGTTCGGCCAGAGCGGCCGCTGGCGGCGCACGTCGGCCCGCCTGCTGGAACGGGAGCTGGCCCGCAACACGTTCCCGTCCGGTGTCAACCGCGAGCTGGCCTCCGACTACCACTCCTTCGTGGCCGAACTCGGCTTCTTGGCCGCTGTCGAGTCCGAGGCCAGCGGCCATCCGCTCGGCCCGGAGACCTGGCGGCGGCTGGCCGCCATGGCTGACAGCGCGGCGGCCATGCTCGACGAGCGGATGCGCCCGCCCCGCCAGGGTGACTCCGACGAGGGCCGCGCGCTATTGCTTGACGCGCCGATGGCCAATTCCTGGCCGTCACTGCTGGCCCTGGCCGACGCGCTCGTCGGTCGGCTCGACTGGTGGCCGCGGCCGCCGGCCAACACGGGCAGCTCGCTGGCCGGCGCCCTGATGCCCGCCAGGCGCCAGATCGCGGGACGGCCGGCGGACCGGCCGTCCCGGTTCGCCGGCGCCGGGATGACCTTGCTGCGGACAGCCGAGCCGGGTGTCCCCGAAATCTGGTGCCGCTGCGACGGCGGCCCGCACGGATACCTCAGCATCGCCGCCCACGCCCACGCCGACGCCCTGTCGGTGGAGGTCCGCTACGCTGGCGTGGACGTCCTCGCAGATCCGGGCACTTACTGCTACCACGGCGAGCCCGCGTGGCGGTCCTACTTCCGGTCCACGATCGCCCATAATACGGCCGAGCTCGGCGGCCGGAGTCAGTCCAGCGAGGGCGGCCCCTTCCTGTGGCTGCGTCATGCGCACGCCCGGGAGATCAATGTCACCGACGATGGCTCGACGGCGGAGTGGGTCGCCGAGCACGACGGCTACTCCTCGCTCGACCCGCCCGCCCAGCATCGCCGGTCGGTTCGCCTGGACCGGCCCGCCCGCGCGATCGACATCGTCGACGAGATCGACGGGGGCAGCTACGATATCCGCCTCGCGTTCCACCTCGGGCCTGACGTCCAGGCGGAGCTCGATGGCTCCTGCGCCCTGCTGCGCTGGCCCAGCAGGGCGCCGGCCGGGGCGGCGCGGCTCGAACTGCCCAGCGAGCTGGACTGGAGCCTGCTCAGGGGCCAGACCGAGCCGATCATGGGCTGGTACGCCCACGGTCTGGGCAGGCGTACCCCCGCGGTCACACTCCTCGGTCAGGGTCGCTCCGCACCGCGGACCCCGCTCCGCACGCGGGTGGTGTTCCGCGACACAGACGAGCCGTCGATGGCGGCCGTTAACGGATCGGCCACCGCATCGGGACGGCGGCAAAGTAGGTGAGCGTAATGCCGGTCATGCCAGTCACGCCAGCGGGCGTCAACCCGCTGACTCAGCTGGACGTCTTGAGTGCATATAGGAACTTGTGAAGGGGGAGCAGCATGAAGGTCGTGCTTTTCTGCGGTGGTCTGGGGATGAGGATGCGCGAGAGTGCCACCAGCCTGGTGCCCAAGCCGATGGGGATGGTCGGGGAGCGTCCGCTGCTCTGGCACGTCATGCGCTACTACGCCCACTTCGGGCACACCGATTTCGTACTGTGCCTCGGCTATGGCGCCACCGCGATCAAGGATTACTTCCTGAGCTACGACGAGACGAGGTCCAACGATTTCGTCTTGGAGAACGGCGCCCGCGAGATGAAGCTGTTCAGCACCGACATCTCCGATTGGCGGATCACGTTCGTCGATACGGGCCTGCGCTCGGCGATCGGCGAGCGGCTCCGCCGGGTCCGCCGTCATGTCGACGGCGAGACGATGTTCATGGCGAACTACGCGGACGTGCTGACGAATGCGCCGCTGCCCGACATGATCGGGAGGTTCGAGGCCAGCAGTGCCGTAGCCGCCCTGCTCGCAGTGCCCCCTCAGTCGTCGCACCACGTGGTGGACATAGACGGCGACGGACTGATCACGCAGGTCACGCCCATGCAGGACCTGCGGCAGTGGGAGAACGGCGGCTACTTCATCCTCCGACAGGAGATCTTCGATTACCTGAACGAGGACGAAGACCTCGTCGAGGATGCGCTCATCCGGCTCGTTCCGCAACGGCGCCTCCTCGCCTATCCGTACAAGGGGTACTGGTCCCCCGCTGACACGGTCAAGGAACGAGCCCATCTGGAGGATATGTACCACCAGGGGACGTGTCCCTGGATGATCTGGGATCCGGAACGATCCGGCGCCAGCACGCCCGCATCCGCACCGTCGCCACGGTGAGTTCCGCATGCTTCCCCTGCGGTTGACGATACCCGGCGGCAGGCCACTGTCCGTGCTCGCTGTTGGCGCACACCCAGACGACATCGAGATCGGCGCGGGCGGGATGCTGCTCAGCTTGGCCGAGAGCCAGCCCGGTCTGCAGGCACGCTATGTGGTGCTGACCGGAACCGAGGATCGCCGGATCGAGGCACGGAACGCGGCCGACGCCTTCCTGCCCGGGACCGACCTGGCCGTCGAACTGTTCGACCTGCCCGAAGGACGGCTGCCCGCAGCCTGGGACCGGGTGAAGGAAATCCTCGAGCGGGTCGCGCAGAGTTGCTCGCCCGACCTCATCATCGCGCCGTTCCGCGGCGACGCGCATCAAGATCACCGGGTTATCGCCGAGATCGTGCCGACCGTCTTCCGCGACCAGCTCTACCTCGCGTACGAGATCCCGAAGTGGGACGGGGACCTCGGCCGTCCGTCGCTGTACTTCCCGCTGTCCGCCGACCAGGCGCGGCGCAAGGTGGAGTTGCTGCACAAATGCTTCCAGTCGCAGAAGAATCACGACTGGTGGGACGACGAGGTCTTCCTCGGAATGGCCCGGCTGCGCGGGATGGAATGCCGCGCGCCTTACGCCGAGGCCTTCGTCTGTACTAAGTCACTGATCAGCTGTTAAGCAGATCCTCAATCGCCATACCTGAGATAGAAGGACACGGTGGCCTGAATATGCATTTCACTCCGACTGACATCGAGGGCCCGATGCTGGTGGACCTGGCCCCGCACAGGGACGAGCGCGGCTTCTTCGCCCGCAGTTACTGCGTGGACGAGTTCGCCACCGCCGGGCTGCCCCACGACGTAGTGCAGTGCAACGTCTCCTGGAGCCCAAGGCGGGGCACCATCCGAGGGATGCACTGGCAGTGCGCGCCCGCGCTCGAACCTAAACTGGTCCGCTGCACCAGAGGGGCGGTGCTGGACCAGATCGTCGATCTCCGCCCTGACTCGCCGACGTTCCTGAAGCACGTGGAAGTTGAGCTGAGCTGGGAAAACCGTCGGGCCATCCAGGTCCCGCCGCTGTTCGCGCACGGCTTTCAGACCTTGACCGATGACGTCGAGGTGCTCTACTTCGTCGGCCATCGTTACTCCCCGGAGAACGCGCGCGGCCTGCGTTACAACGATCCGGCCCTGGGCCTGGACTGGCCCCTTCCCGTCTCCGTCATCTCAGCCCAGGACGCATCCTGGCCACTCCTGGAGGAGCAGCAGCTATGATCATCATCGACCGCGTCCTGCAGCAGCGTGAGCGCGACGGAAACCCGGTCAACGTCGGCATGATCGGCGCGGGCTTCATGGGCCGGGGCCTGGCCAACACCATCATCAACGCAACGCCAGGCATGCGCCTGGTGGCTGTGGCCAACCGCCATCTCGCAAACGCCCGCCGTGCGTACGAAGAGCTGGGCATCACCGAACTAGCCGAAGTCGACGACGCGCGAGGCGTCGAGCGCGCGATTTCCCTGGGCATCCCGGCCATCACGGAGAACCCCTATGCCCTGACGCAGGCGGGCGGAATAGACGCGCTCTGCGAGGTGACCGGAAACGTCGAGTACGGTGCCCGGGTCACCATGTCTGCGATCGAGAACGGCAAGCACATGATCCTCATGAACGCCGAGCTCGACGGGACCCTGGGCCCGCTGCTGCGGACGAAGGCGGAGAAGGCCGGAGTCGTCGTGAGCGGCTGCGACGGCGACCAGCCCGGGGTCCAGGTCAACCTGTGGCGTTTCGTCCGGCAGCTGGGCTGCACCCCGCTGCTGCTCGGGAACATCAAAGGCCTCCAGGACGAGCACCGGAACCCGACGACGCAGGAGGGCTTCGCCAGGCGCTGGGGACAGAACACTTACATGGTGACGAGCTTCGCCGACGGAACGAAGATCTCCTTCGAGCAGGCCACCGTGGCGAATGCCACGGGCATGACCGTGGCGAAGCGGGGAATGCTGGGCTGGGATCATGAGGGACACGTCGACGAGCTGACGGCCCGCTACGACATCGACATGCTGCGCGC
>Ga0187781_10001560_pt1 | contig 17336 bp, 12 predicted proteins | sample 0715_SJ02_MP02_2_FD_132447 | JGI IMG/M metagenome (GOLD analysis project Ga0187781, IMG submission 132447) | Tropical peat soil microbial communities from peatlands in Department of Meta, Colombia - 0715_SJ02_MP02_20_MG | ecosystem: Environmental > Terrestrial > Soil > Wetlands > Peat | place... | reverse complement strand
TGGAAAAGCCGAAAAAGCCCCGCGATTATGCTCGCGGGTCGAAAAAGCGCAAAGTGAAAAAGATGGCACGCGGCCAGACGAAGCGGTAAACAGTCGCGGTTAGCAATCTGATGATGAGCACGGGCGTCCCGCGCCGCCCGTGCTTTCCCCGTCAGACAGAGAAAGGCTCCCATTGACACCAGCACCGACTGTGGAAACCTCACCTGCCGAGCAGCAAGGCAGCCAGCTTCTCTGCTGCAAATCCATCGACAAACTCATCTCCGAAGCCGAAGATCCGGGACACCGCCTCAGCAAAACCCTTGGCCCTTGGTCGCTAACCGCGCTTGGCATCGGCGCAATTATTGGATCGGGCATTTTTGTTCTCACCGGCACCGCGGCAGCGGGAGAATATTTCAAGGCTTCTTCGCTCTGGCATGCGCAGGCTTTTGACGTGATCGTGAGTCTTCTGCGCACGGGCAGTACGGCGGGAGCACTCATGCACGGCCGTCCGCCCGCTGGGCCGTCGATCGCGATTTCATTTTTCCTCGTCGCGATCGCCTGCAGCTTCGCCGGACTCTGCTACGCTGAACTCGCCTCGATGATCCCGATCGCGGGCAGCGCGTATACCTACTCGTATGCCACGCTCGGCGAAATTTTCGCCTGGATCATTGGCTGGGACCTGATCCTCGAATATGTCGTCAGCAATGTCGCGGTGGCGGTGGGCTTTGCCGGATATACAAAAGCGCAATTAGCCGCATTTGGCCTGAACTTGCCCGACAAATGGGCCAGCCCCGTCTGGGCCGGTGGCGAGTGGACCGGCGCCTACTTCAACCTGCCCGGATTTCTGATCGTCTTCATCCTTACTCTTCTGCTCGTTCGCGGCGTGAAAGAATCCGCCGAGACCAACAACATCATGGTCGCCATCAAAATCGGCGCGATTCTGACGTTCTTGGTCGTGGGCGGAATGCTGGTGAAAACGGCCAACTGGGTGCCGTTCGCGCCCTCCGGATTCGGTGGCATCGTCACCGGCGGCGCCATCGTCTTCTTCACCTACATCGGCTTCGACTCGGTTTCGACCGCGGCCGAAGAGTCGCGCAACCCGCAAAAAGATCTGCCCTTCGGCATCATCATGTCTCTGATCGTCTGTACTCTGCTGTACGTCGGTGTCGCTCTAGTGCTGCTCGGCATGATGAGGTACACGACCTTTGTTTCTGGTGAAGCCGCCGAAGCTCCCGTTGCCTACGCCATGAAATACCTGGGCGTGCATCCGTTCTTCCGCTCGGTGATCGTGGTCGGTGCGCTAACGGGCATGATTTCGTCGCTGCTCGTCTTCCAGTATGGCCAGGCGCGCATCTGGTACGCCATGTCGCGCGATGGTCTGCTACCGAAACTCTTCTCTGCCGTGCATCCGAAATATAAGACACCGCACTGGTCCACCTGGATCGCGTGCTTCGCCGTGGGCATCCCCGCCGGGCTGGTGGATATTGCGGATGCGGCTGATCTTGCCAACATTGGGACGTTGTTTGCTTTCGTGCTGGTCTCGCTGGGAGTCATCTTCCTCCGCCGCCGCCAACCCGATCGCAAGCGCGCCTTCCGTGTACCGTTTGTGCCATGGTTTCCCCTGCTCTCCGTCCTCTTCTGCGGAGGCCTGATGTTCGGCCTCACGCTGGTTACATGGCGGCGCTTCGTCGTCTGGCTGGTAATCGGACTTTGCATATACATCTTCTACAGCCGCCACCACAGCGAGTTTTGTAAGAGCAAGTCAGAAGTAAGAAGTTAGAATGCAGAAGTGAAAGAAAGCCACGAGCCACGAGTCTTGAGCCGCGAGCCGCTGCCGCTTAATTTCGAGGCTCGCGACTCGCGACTCGCGGCTCTACTCAAAGCCGAACTTCACGTCCACCTCGAGGGCTCCATCGAGCCAGCCACGCTAGTCGAGCTCCGCCAGCGGCACGGCGAAGCCGACGCGACCCTAGCCGAAGCCGAGCAACTCTACAACTTCGCCGATTTCTCCGGCTTCCTCAACGCCTTCAAAGAAGTAACCGGCCATCTCCGCACGCCCGACGACTACGAACTCATCACGTATCGCCTGATGGAAAAGCTGAAATCCCAAAACATCCTCCACGCCGAAGTCACGGTTTCAGTCGGCGTCGCGCTCTGGCGCAAGCAGGATTTTCACGCCATCTTCGAAGGCCTCGAACGCGGCCGCACCCGCGGCGAAAAAGACTTCGGTATTTCGCTCCTCTGGATCTTCGACGCCATCCGCCAATTCGGCGCGGAAAAAGCCCAGCCCGCGCTCGATCTCGCCATCCAGTTTCGCGATCGCAACGTGGTCGCCTTCGGCATCGGCGGCGACGAACCCAAAGGCCCTCCCGAGCTGTTCAAGGAGGTCTACTCCCGCGCCGCCGATCATGGCCTTCATCTTGTCGCCCACGCTGGAGAAAGCGCCGGCCCCGAGTCCATCTGGGGCGCGCTCAACCTGAAGTCCGAGCGCATCGGACATGGCCTCACCGCCGCGCAAGACCCGGAGCTAGTCGAAGAGCTCGCGCAACGCCAGGTCCCCATCGAAATCTGCCTCACCAGCAATCTGCGCACCGGCTGCTGCCCCGATCTCGCCCAGCATCCTGTCCGCCGCTATTTTGACGAAGGCCTCATGCTCACGCTCAACACCGACGACCCTGCCATGTTCCGCACGTCGCTCGTCGAGGAATACCGCCTGGCGCAGGAACACTTCGGCTTCACCGACGATCATCTGCGCGAGTTGGCGCGCAACTCGTTCGAAGCGTCTTTTCTGCCGCCCGAAAGAAAGATTGAATTTTTAAGTTTGCTCGACGCAGCGATGAAAACTTAGTTACTCGCGAGTGAGATTCACTCGTCCGAAGGGCTTGGCAACACCCTTGTCGATGTTGTCCATCCGCCACTCCCACGCCTTCGCAGCCGGATCATAGACGAAATCGTTGTGGAACGACACTTCGCCCTTTTCGTTCTTGAACACAAACGGAAGTTTGTTCTCGCTCGGCTCTGCCACGCCGATCGACTCGATCGATGCTCCACCAAAGACGTCCTGCCACACGCAGGTGTAAGCTTTGGCCGTGTCGCTCCATCCAACCAGGACCATGGCTTCGTATTTCGGCTGCCCCTTCGCATCCTTTTCGCGCGAGACTTCACTGATCCGCACGTAATGATGCTGCACCACCCACTCCGCATCGACATCGTGCGTGGTCTGTTTGCCCGCAATCGTGCCTCGCAATACCCAGTGCCCAGTCAGATGATCGAGGAGCGGAGAAGCAACCGGCGGTTGCTGCGCCGTGGCCGCGGTCACGATGCCTAACAGGATTGTCAACAGCTTCATTGTCCGTTTCATCGTACCGAGCATTCTACATGCTCCAGGCCGTCACCCATCGGAGGCCCTTTTCATCACACGGCAACTTTCCCCATCGCACCACTCCATTCCGGCTCGCCTATAATGTTGCGCTATGAAACTCGAAGGAAAAATTGCCGAACTCAAGAAACGCGACCATCTTGCCGAAGAAGGCGGAGGCGCCAAACGCCGTGAACGCCAGCACAAAGAGGGCAAGATGTCGGCCCGCGAGCGCGTCGAGTTCCTGCTCGACGAGGGCACGTTCGAAGAAACCGACAAGCTGCGCACGCATCGCTGCTATGACTTCGGCATGCAGGAGCAGAAGATCTACGGCGATGGGTTCATTACCGGCTACGGCCGCGTCGAGGGCCGCCTCGTCTATGTCTTCGCGCAGGATTTTACCGTCTTCGGCGGCTCGCTCTCGGAAACCAACGCCGCCAAGATCGTCAAGATCATGGACCTTGCCGCAAAAATGGGCGCGCCGGTCATCGGCCTGAACGACTCCGGTGGCGCGCGCATTCAAGAAGGCGTCATGTCACTCGCCGGCTATGCCGATATCTTCCTGCGCAACACGCTCTACAGCGGCGTCGTGCCACAAATCTCCGCCATCATGGGGCCCTGCGCGGGCGGAGCCGTCTACTCACCCGCCATCACCGATTTCATCCTCATGGTCGACAAGACCTCCTACATGTTCATCACCGGCCCTGACGTGATCAAGACCGTTACCCACGAAGAGGTCACCAAGGACCAGCTCGGCGGCGCGCACACGCACAACGAAACCAGCGGCGTCGCACACTTCCTCTGCCGCGACGACGCCGAATGCCTTTCCATGGTGCGCGAGCTGCTCAGCTTCATGCCCTCGAACAATCTCGAAGACCCGCCGCGCAAGCCCTGCACCGATCCCATCGAGCGCAGCGACGACAAGCTCGACACGATCATTCCCGAGCTGTCGAACATGCCCTATGACATGAAGGATGTCATCCACTCGGTGGTTGACGACGGGTACTTCTTCGAGGTCCACGAGCACTACGCGAAAAACATTGTCGTGGGCTTCGCGCGGCTTAACGGCCGCTCTGTCGGCATCGTCGCGAATCAGCCCGCCATGCTCGCCGGGACGCTCGACATCAATGCCTCGGTCAAAGGCGCGCGCTTCGTCCGCTTTTGCGACTGCTTCAACATTCCGCTGGTTACATTTGAGGATGTGCCTGGATTCCTGCCCGGAACGAATCAGGAATATGGCGGGATTATCAAGCACGGAGCCAAGCTGCTCTTCGCTTTCGCCGAGGCCACAGTTCCCAAAGTGACTGTGATTACGCGCAAAGCTTACGGAGGCGCGTATTGCGTTATGTCCTCCAAGCATATTCGCGCCGATGTGAATTACGCCTGGCCGAGCGCGGAGATCGCGGTCATGGGACCGGAAGGCGCGGTTGACATTGTGTATAAGCGCGAGTTGGATGCCGCAAAAAATGGAGGAAGTGGAAGCGAGCGTGATCAGTTGCGACAGGCGAAGATTGAAGAGTTTCGTGACCGGTTTGCGAATCCTTACATCGCGGCAGATCGCGGATTCCTGGATGCGGTCATTCAGCCGCGCGAGACGCGCAAGAAGCTGATTCAGGCGCTGGAGATGCTCGAAACCAAGCGCGACAAGAACCCGCCGAAGAAGCATGGGAACATCCCGCTGTAAGTAGGCGTGGCAATACACGGCTGGCGTGGGCATTGAGGTCCGAGCAGGAAGGATCACGCGTGGGAAAGCCAAGGGGACTGTCGCCTCACCCGTCCAGCCGAGCGCAGGCAAGCTCGATCGGAGTCGAGGACCCGAGCCAAGCCAGTTCTAGAGCGAGACATCGCCTTAGCGATGCCGGAAGTCGCCCGCCCAAAAGTCAATGCCCTTTAGGGATGCGGTGCGAACACTTGCCGCGAAGGCACTTTTCTCTACAAACTCCGCGGCCTGACCGCGCGCTGACTTCCCCATTCCTTAAAGGCGACCCTGCTGGCGCCGATGATTCCCAAGAGGCCATTCTATGTATCGTCGCGCCTGCATGCTGGTTCTGCTCATCTTTTGCTCCCACCGGCTCTTAGGGCAGGATCTCAGCGACCTTCAGATTCACGGGTATGCCAACCAAGGTTTCGTCATCAGTTCCAACAACAACTTTCTGAGTATGTCGACGAGCAAGGGGAGCTTCCAGTGGACCGAAGGCGCGATCAGCGTCACCGATCCGATCAACGACAAGCTGCGAGTCGGGATCCAACTCCACATGTACCAGATTGGGCAGCTGGGCGGCCCGGATGTGGAGGTGGACTGGGCCTTGGGGGATTACAAAGTCAACGATTGGTTTGGTCTTCGCGCGGGCAAGATCAAAATCCCCATGGGGCTGTTCAACAAGGTTCAGGATGTGGATTCTCTTTACCCGTGGGCTCTACTCCCACAAGGCATCTATCCCATCGAAAACCGCGAGATGAATCTTGCCGCGCTCGGCGGCGAAGTCTACGGAAATCTGTCCTTGGGTAAGCATCACGGAAACTTGCTCTACGATGCGTTCCTCGGCGAGGGTTACCTGGCCATGAATAGCGGATACGGCCGCCAACTGCAGGAGTACGGCCTGAACTTCCCGACTGATCCGAGCGGAAGAAACTTTGGCGGCGACCTGCGCTGGATGTCGCCGAAGGGTGAACTCACACTGGGCGCAAGTGCGCAGAGTCAGGCCCTGGATGGCCAGGACGCTTCCGGTAGCCTGCACATGCCTCCCGCCCTCATGTTTGCCTACTATGCACAATGGACTCACGGCAAACTCGAGCTCGACGCCGAGTACTGGAGAACTCCCCTCTATCCCGTACTGACGGTCAATGGAGTCACCGTTCCCGTGCCCATAGATGGCCGGGCCTGGTATCCCATGGTGGATTACCGGTTGGCTAAGGGACTCACCGTCGGTACCTACTACAGCCACTGGGTCAACAAATCGGAGGACACCTCGCAGCCGGCAAACTACTCAAAAGACTGGGTTCTCTCCAGCCGCTACGACTTCAACCAGTACTTTTACGCCAAGCTGGAGGGCCACTTCCTGCACGGAATCGCCGTGGGCTACGACGCCCAGACCAATCCCAACGGGTTAAAAGACAACGCCAGCATACTGGCGGCGCGCATTGGATTTGCCTTCTAGTCATGAATCGGCATGTCACAACCTGTGCTCTGTTCGCCTTGCTCTTCACCGCGGCCATCGCCAGAGGGCAGGATATCGTCATCATCGCCAATCCCAGCGTGCAAATCTCGCAGATCAGCGGCGCGCAACTCCGCAAGATCTTCACCGGCGTACGTTCACGCTTCGACGATGGCACCCGCGCGGTTCCCGTGCTGCTGACGGGGGGGCCGGCGCACGAAGTGTTCCTAAGCAAGCATATCGGGGACACCGCCGAGGAGTTCCAGACGCGCTGGCGCAAGCTCGTCTTCACCGGCCAAGGCTCCATGCCCAGGCAGTTCACGTCGGAGACAGCACTGCTGAGCAGTGTCGCCGCCACTCCCGGCGCCATCGGATACGTGAGCCGACCGCCGGAGGGAAATGCGGTGAAAGTGCTCAGCGTAGTACCGTGATTGTCTTGCGGAAGCGCGGTATAGGTAGCGGCCGTAGAGGGCTAAGAAAGGGGGAAGGAACAGCCCACAAATAGAGAGTCCCGAGGTGATGTTGGGCTTATTCGTCTCGGCCAGTAGCTCGCGTTTAGACCCTTGCTGACCTTTTCTCACAACTCCCTTGCGGGTACAATTGCGAGCCGATCCTGCTCGGGCTCCGGGCTCACCGCCAACCGGATAAATCCGTCCAACGCCTCGGGACTCTATCCTGCCTTTGACATTAGCTTCTGTTCGCCTCAGCCAGCACTCAGCTATAGACCCTCGCAGACCCTCTCTGATTCGCCTCGCGGCTTTCAGAGTGACCTCGCTTGAGCCCCGGACCTTGCACCAACCGGGAAAACTCCGAAACGTGTCAAAGAACGATTATGTTTTTACCACGCCCAGTTTTTTCGTCAACACAATTGAACATTTTGTAGCCCTATTGTTATCAATCGAATGCAGCCTCTCCACAGGCGGGTGACACGCAAACAGTGCATCGGCCGCAGCCCTTTCCGCGAATCTCCCGCCAAAGTCGATTTGGCCGCGATTTCAGGCACCGCACCGCGGAGAATACGCGAGGCAAGGCTCGGTACACTCTGTGCAAATCCAGCGATCGGCCAACACTGTTGCGGAGTTTGCGCGCTTCGGCGCATTAGCGTGCGAGCCATTTACAATGCTCAGTTCTCATGCAAGGCCAATCTCAGGAGGCCGATTCGTGATGCGAGTCCTTCGTGTGTACGGGATAATTCTCGCGCGTTTGTTTGCCGCGATTCTCGCCCTGGCCGTTTTCTGCTCCGCACAAACTGCCGAGGAAAGGACCGCCAGATACATGGAATCAGTGCGCCATTCCCCCGGACTGCTGCTCGCGTTCTTGCAGCAGATGCCGAAGGGTGGAGACTTGCACGTTCACTTGTTCGGCGCCATCTATGCCGAAAGCATGATCGACTGGGCGTCGGAGAGCGCGCTGTGCGTGGACCGCAGCACTTCACAACTCATTCACGCGGCTTGCGACTCGTGCGAGCCGTACAAGCCCAAACCATCGGTGCGCTGCGCGTATCAGGATCACATTCTTTACGACCAGCTCATCGATGCCTGGTCGATGCGCAACTGGCAGCCTGACGAAGGATCGGCTCATGACCATTTCTTTGCCACCTTCGACAAGTTCGGACCGGCGCTGGAGAACCACATTGGCGACGCGGTGGCTGAAGTTGCCGCACGTGCGGCCGAAGACCACCTGCAATATGTGGAGCTGATGAATACGGCTGATGGCGCACAAGCTGCAATCCTGGGCACAAAAGTCCTTGGGAGTGGGGGCGAGGCTGGCAACGAGATTCGGCTGGATTCGGACTTCTCGAAGCTCCGTGACAAGTTGCTTGCCGGCGGCATGAGCAACGTCGTTTCTGCGGTGCGCGCGCAAACCGACGCCGATGAAGCGCGCAGGCGAGAGCTGCTGCATTGTGGAACGGCAAAGGCTGCTCCCGGCTGCGCGGTCACCGTCCACTATCTCTATCAGGTGCTGCGCGGATTGCCGCGCGAGCAGGTGTTCGCGCAGATTCTTCTAGGTTTCGAGTTGGCGAAGAACGACCCGCGCTATGTTGGTTTCAATCTGGTGATGCCGGAAGACTGGTATGTGCCGATGCGCGACTTCGATCTCCACATGCGCATCATTGAGGCCTTGCACAAGTTCTATCCCGCGGTACACGTTTCGCTGCATGCTGACGAGCTATGGATAGGCTTGGTTCCACCGGAAGGCTTGCGCTTTCACATCCGGGAGTCGATTGAACGCGCCGGCGCTGAGCGCATTGGGCATGGCGTTGCCGTGATGAGCGAGGACAATGCAGTCGGCCTGCTGGAGGAGATGGCGAAAAAGAGTGTGCTGGTCGAAATCTGCCTGACCTCGAATGACATGATTCTCGGCGTAACCGGAGATCGTCATCCGCTGCCGATTTACATGAAGTACGGAGTTCCGGTTGCGCTTGCGACCGACGATCAAGGCGTGGCTCGCGGCGACATGACGCATGAATATCTGCGCGCGGTGGAGACTTACAATTTGTCTTACGCTCAGCTCAAACAGATGGCGCGGGCGAGCCTGGAGCACAGCTTTATTCCGGGAGCGAGTTTGTGGGGTGATGGGCACGAGTTCCGACGCACTGAGGCGTGCGAGGGAGCGAAATCAGCACTGGAAGCTCCTTCGCAGAAATGCTCACACTTTCTCGATGCATACGAACGCGCCCGCGTGCAATGGCAACTGGAACAAGCGTTCTCGGAATTCGAGAAGAAATTTTGAGCAGCGGCTTCTTAGGAGCATTGGATTGTCATGTTGAGCGGAGCGAAACATCTATGCATCGGCATATTTCTTGGTAGAGATCCTTCGCTCCGCGACCCAAGTGCAGCAGGGGCGCCACGCCAGGATTCCGCTTCGCTCAGGATGACATGGCTATGTGGATTTGCTTATGACGGGCTTTTTCTTCCGCGCTGAATCGAGGACATTGGGTAGTGTCCTAAACTTGCGTTGATAGCCAGTGGAGCAGGTTTAGGACACTACCGGACATTGCAAATGGTTTGCTTATGACTGATCTCTTCACACGCGCTGAATCTGCTGCGGCTTTCGTGCTTTCGCAGACGGCACTGCGGCCGAAAATCGGGCTTGTGTTGGGCTCTGGACTAGGAGCCTTCGCCGACGATCTCGCCGACGCCGTCCGCATTCCCTACGCGCAGATTCCGTCGTTCCCGCGTTCGACTGCCATCGGGCACGCCGGGCAGCTTGTCATCGGCAAGTCCGGCGGGGGCAGGTCGGGCGCGAGTAAATCGGCTGAAATCCCGGTCGCTGTTATGCAGGGACGCGTGCATCTCTACGAAGGTTACTCGGCCGCCGAAGTTGCCTTTCCCACGCACGTGCTCGGCCGCATGGGCATCCGCGCGCTCATTCTCACCAACGCCGCCGGCGGCATCAACCTTGACTATGGACAAGGCGCGCTGGTCATGCTGCGCGACCACATCAACCTGCAAGGACAAAACCCGCTCACTGGCCCCAATGAAGATCGCATCGGCCAGCGCTTCCCCGACATGACTCACGTCTACTCGAAGCGCCTGCGCGAGATGGCGCTGGAAGAAGCCCGCAAGCTCTCGATCGCGCCGCACGAAGGCGTGTACTCCGCGCTAGCTGGACCAAGCTATGAGACTCCGGCTGAAATTAGATTTTTGCGCACCATCGGCGCTGACCTAGTGGGCATGTCGACGGTGCCCGAGGCGATTGCCGCCCGGCACATGGGGATGGAGTTGCTCGCAATTTCCTGCGTGACCAACATGGCCGCCGGAACCACCGACCAGCCGCTCGACCACGAAGAAGTGCTCGAAACCGGACGGCGCGTCATGAGTCAGTTCATCGCACTGCTGCGCGCGGTGTTGCCGCGGATCGCGGCGGGGGGAGCTCAGCCGTCAGCCGTCAGCCATCAACCGTCAGGAAAATGACTCGGCTTGCCGTTCGCCATTTGCTATTCGCCTCTGGCCTTTGGCCTCTCGCTTCTCGCGTTAGGTGTCAGCCGTTGGCTATTGGCAACTGCCAGTAGCCGGGCGGAGCACGCGCGATCACCTGACGACATCCGGTCGACCAATCTAGAGCGGGGAGGTGTGGGTAGCAGCCTCTGGCGTATGCTGCCTGCGAATCTTGATCGCGGCAGTTGAGGAATATGAGATTCCTCGCTCCCTTGTGTGATTTGCTGGTGCACGGTCCCCGGTTGGTCGCTCGGAATGACAAGGATTAGATTTGCGAACGGTTCAAAATCCGTCCCTTCCGAGGCGACCTGATCACAGCTGTAGTTTTCCGCGGCCGCTAAAACAGTACTTTCAACGCCAGCTGAATGACGCGCGGACCGCCTCCGCCGAGGCCGGGATTGGTCTGGGCCACGTCGGGGGTCTGGGTTAGTTCACCGCCCGATGGCGTTTCCGGATTGGGGACAATAATGGGACTGCCCGGTGTTCCATTGTTGACGAACCCTGGAACGATGGTGTGATTGGGCTGCGAAAAATCGGGGTGATTGAGCACATTGAAAAACTCCGCGCGCAACTGCAGGCTCACACGCTCGGTCACTTGCGTGTTCTTGGTGATGGAGAAATCAAGGTTCTTATACCCAGGTCCGTAAATGGCGTTGCGGCCCAGATCGCCGGGAGCTCCGTATGGCGGATCGGTAGAGGAAGAGGCAGGCTGCGCGAATGCGTTGAGATTGAGATAGCCAGTGTTGGCATTCCAATTGTGGATGATCGGGTCAACACCGGGAATCAGATCCGGGCGCTGGTTGTAGTAGACGTTGTAAGGTTCGAATGTATCAGTCGAGGTAACGATGGGAATCGGACGTCCGCTCTGCAGGGACGCGATCCAGTTCAACTGCCATCCGGAACCGAATTTTCCCACGGAACGAAGCGCCGGAACGACATAGTTCACGGCTGCGGTAAAGCGTTGCTTGGTATCGAAGGTCGAAGGCCCGTGCTCGGCTTTCAGGTTCGAAGGATCCTGCGGGAAAGCGGCGCCGGGGGCGAAGTCGATGCCGTCGGAAGCGTCGTCGAGCGACTTGGAAAAGTTGTAGGTGACAAATCCGGAAAAGCGGTAGTTGCTCTCGAGGCGCAGTGTGGTCTGCAGCGCGTTGTAATTGGAAAAGCTGAGGGGCGCGAGCTCATCAATCTGGTAAAAGTTGGGATTCTGCCCGAACTCGTTGAGATCGGTGAGACGCACGAGCTTGGTTCCCTTGCTGCCGACATAGCCGATTTCAAAAGAAGCCCGGTCTCCCAGTTGCTGTTGCACATTGAGGTTGTAATTCTGCACGTAGGGAGTGTGGAAGTTCTGCGGGACGGCAAAAATGTTGTACGGGCCGCTGGTCGCGGTGGTCATGATGGGAACGCCGGTCTCCGTCCCGTTGAAGGCACTTGCGTTGAAATTCATCGGGAGCACGGCTTCGGGGCCGACGGGATTGGTTGCCACGCCAGCCGAGGTCGTGTAGTTGGCAATAAAGATGTCCTGCGGGACGTAATCGTAATAAATGCCGTAGCTGGCGCGGATGACGGTATTGGTAAGCACGTTCCAGGCAAAGCCGATGCGGGGGCCGAAATCGTGGAGATCGCGATTGTAGAGGCTGGTGCTGAGGCCGTCGGTGCCGATCATGTCGAGCGTGCCGTCGGCCGGGTTGTAGTTGGACAGCAGATTGTTGGCTTCACTCAAGGGCCCAAAATACTCCCAGCGCAGGCCGAAGTTGAGGGTGAACTTAGGCGCGAGGCGGTAGTCGTCCTGGCCGAAGAAACTGAAACCGTTGTTGAAAGTGTCGCGGTGCGTGTTCCCAGTGTCGACGGAGACGGAGGTGCAGCAGTCAGTCAGATCCTGTGTCCCGCCGGTGTAAAAATTCGCCAGCGCGTCGACGATCGGATCAGAACTCAGGCCCACGCCAGCCGTGAACTGGAAAATGCCGCGCTCGAGGTTGTCATTGAAGTTGGTGATGGCGGCGCGGCGAAACTCGCCGCCAAATTTCCAGGTGTGTTTGCCGGCGATCCAGGTGAAGTTATCGAGGATCTGGAAGCTTTGGCTGGTGCGTCCGCGGGGAACGCTGTAGCCAATGGCGCCGAGGTTTTCGATGCCTGTGAAGTCAAATTCCGGCAGGCCGAGCTTGCCGGTGCCGAAGTTCAGGCCGTAGCTCTCCGGGTTCCAGTTCGCGTTGAGCGAACTGAACGAAGTTGTGTAGCGCGAATAGCCAAAACGGACTTCGTTGATGCGGGACGACGAAAAACTGGATAGCAGGCTGAACGAGACCACCTGAACGCGCGTGGGCGAAGTTTGCGCGAACGCGCCAAGCCGCGACCCCGTTCCATATCCTCCTGGAGATCCGAAGGGAAAAACCTGGTAGTTACGGGCGAAGGCGTAGCGCCCACCGAGGACCTCATTGTTCGTCAGGCTGTGGTCAATCTTGGCGATGAAGTAGTCGCCATTGTTCGTATCCTGCACGACGCCGGCGATCTGGTTGACGTTGCTCTGCGGGTAGAAAGCGAGAATGGCGTTTAGCGCAGGATTGAACGCCCCATTACTGTTAATGCCTTCCGCAATCGTTTGCGCCTCCGCGATTTCGGCTTGCGTGGGAACGAGAAGCAGAAAATCCGATCCAACGTTCTCGCGCTGGCCTTCGTAGGCCCCAAAGAAAAAAGTCTTGCCCTTCACGACCGGGCCGCCGAGCGACGCGCCGAAGTTGCTGTTCTGAAAGACCGACTTGCGCGACTCGGTATTGAAAAAGTTGCGCGCGTCGAGTCCGCTGTTGCGGAAGAACTCGTAGGCCGAGCCATGGAAATGATTCGTGCCCGAGCGCGTGATGATGTTGACCACCGATCCTGAGTTGCGCCCATATTCGGCGGCAAACTGCGACTGCAGATTGAATTCCTGAATGGCGTCAATCGGCAGCAGGGAAGCGGGCGCGCCGCCAATGCCGGTCTGATTTAACGCCGAGTTATTGAAGAATGGGTCGTTGTTGTCCGTGCCATCGAGCGTGTAGTTATTCGAGCGGTCGCGGTTGCCGTTGATGTTGAACTGGCCAAAACCGTCCTCGGTGCCCGCAACGCCGGAGGGATCGACGGTTGTGCCGGGAACGAGCGCGACGAGCTTGCCAAAGTCGCGGCCATTGAGAGGCAGTTCGTTAACCAAGCGGCGCTCGACAACCTGGCCGAGAACATCGCGCGTCGTTTCCACCAGGGGCACGCTTTCGGCGGTGACCAGGATCTGCGCACTGACCTTTTGCACACTGGTGAGGTCGAAGTTGGCGGTGGTATCGAGGCCGACGTTGACCAATACATTCTGCGCCGCGGGCGAGAGCTGCGCGGCGTCGGCGGTGAGGGTATATTCTCCGGCGGGAAGTTCGGCGATCACGTAACCACCATCGGGGCCGGTCATAGCTTCGCGAACCAGGCCGGTCGCGATGTTCTTCGCCGACACCTTGGCGTTCGGCAAAGCTGCGCCGCTGGGATCGGTGACGGTGCCGCGGATCGATCCGCGAAAGCTCTGGCCGTAAGCGGCAGGATACAGGAGGGCTGACAAAACAATGGCGGCTGCGAGATAAACGAATGTAATGGTACGCATGAGACTCGTCCCTTCCGTTGAGATCCATCGACAGCAGTTAATGCGCTTTGCGCGGAATGAAAATCGGCTGCGGCGGCTGCACGTTGTAAGCCACGGCAAAACTGCTTTGGTTCAAGGCAAAGCTGGCGCGCCCGCGCGAGTCGATAAAGAGCAGCGGCTTTTTCAGCGGCACGTCGCTGAACGTCTTTACAAACGGCATTTCAATCTCGCGGCCCGCGATCGTCACTTTCAACCAGTCGCCGCGCCGATAGCCGAGTTTCATGAATTCATCGGCGCTGATGTTAGTGACGATGTTGCCGAAGGGGCCATCGAGCGCGATCACTTCGCCGGTCAGTCCGCGGTCGTCAACGGTGGCCGGATGGAGATCGAGCCGGACATAGTCCTTGTCCTTGAGTTCCGGCCCGACCTGCGTCCAATCGTCCCCGCGCGCAAGATGCGCGCCGACCGGGGAGAATATGTCCCGCCCGTGGAAAGTCGACGAAATCTTGGCGCCGATCATCCAGTCGGGATTCGTAATTTCGCGGATGCCTTCGAGCCCGTCGCGGTCGGCGACCATGGTGATCAGGCCATTGTCGGGCAGGACGAAAAACTGGCCGCGCTTGGTTTTGACGACCACGGCTTTACGCGCGCTGCCGACGCCGGGATCGACAACGGCGACGAAGACGGTCCCTGCGGGGAAGTAAGGTGAAGCTCCGAAGAGAAAGCGCGCGCCGTCGGCAATGGAAAAGGCAGTCACCTGGTGCGTGAGGTCCACGATGCGCAGGTTCGGCGCGATTCCGTACATCACGCCCTTGCAGAGCGCCACCGCGTCGTCTACAACGCCGAAATCGGTCATAAAGACGACCGTCGGAGGCGGCGCGGGAGCCTGCGCCAGCAGCGATGGTGCGGCGAACAACGGCAAGACAAGGCAGGCAAGAAGAAGGCGGCGTTGGAGGCGTCCGCCGCGATGCGGAGTTCTGGCCGTGGCACAATTCATGGCGTTCCCTCTGTAAAGACGACTATTTTACTAGAGTTTCAAAGGAACCTGCATGGCAAGGGACACCGCTACACCAGGCGTCCCCCTGCAAATAGACATTTAGTCTGTCGATAGTCAACATTCTACTGGAATGCCGTGGCGGGGCGAACGGTGACAGTGTGTTAGACAAGAGGTTCCTCCCGGCAAACGGGCCGATGAGCGCCGATGAGCAGTTTGCTGAGACCAGGAGCCGCCGCGGGGAAATATAATGCGAGCGACGATTCTATCGCCGAGGAGATGCAGGGATGTCCAACGTAATTCCGGAGAAATATCGCGATCTTTTTCAGAAGCGCGCCTTCGCCAGTCTAGGCACGCTGATGCCTGATGGCCGCCCGCAGGTCACGCCAGTCTGGTGCGATTTCGATGGCGAACACGTCATCTTCAACTCCGCCCGCGGCCGCCAGAAAGATAAGAATGTGCGCCGCGATCCGCACGTGGCGCTGGCGCTTGTCGACCCCGACAACCCGTACCGCTATCTGGAGATTCGGGGCACGGTGGTCGAGATCACCGAGGAAGGCGCAGGCGAGCACATCAACAAGATGGCGAAAAAGTATCTGGGCCTGGATAAGTATCCCTACGGGCAGCCGGGCGAAGTAAGAGTGATGTACAAGATCAAGGCGGAACATACCACGGTGATGGGCTAGGGGCTGCCGAGGCCTGCCCCCGCGCCACAAAAATTTTGCTAACCCTTTCGTCTCGGCAAGCGTCTAAACAAAAAAGAAAGTGGACTGTTTTTGTGGAATCTGGAACCGGCAGGCAGGTGTGGGGTCCGCTGCCGGCCGTGCATGGAACCTCTTGTCGATACTCCACGTATCACAACCGGGGGACGAGTTCCGGTCTGCCTGCCTGGAGGAATATATGGAGATTGGAAGAAATTCTGGCAACGGTATCCACGCGGTGAGCGCCGGAGAAAACAGCGCTCCGGTGCATCAGGTGGTGCAAGCCGCGCAAGACGAGTTGCGGCAACTGCTCACCCAGCGTGCGGAAATCATGAAACGCATTGGCACAGTCAAGCAGACGATTGCCGGGTTGGCCAATCTATTTGGGGAAGAAGCTCTGGGCGACGATTTGCTCGAACTGATCGGCCGCAAGCCCAACGGGCGCCAGCCTGGATTTACAAAAGCCTGCCGGAGAGTACTGATGGAGGTGCGCCGGCCGCTCGGTGCGCGTGAGTTGTGCGCGGAGTTGGAGCGGCAGGCCCCGGCGATACTTTCCCGCCATAAGGATCCCCTGGCCTCGGTGACCACGGTACTCAACCGGCTCGTGGAGTACGGTGAAGCCCGTAGTCTGACCAACGACCGCGGCCGCCGCGTCTGGGAGTGGGTGAGCGAACCGAAGGCGGCGGGCCAACCGTTTGCCGAACGCATTTCAGCCTAGGGCTTTCTTGAGGGCTTCAGCGCTCTCTTCAAAAAATAGGGATGGCGCCGCGCAAAGGAGCATGCAACGAAACGGGTGGGCGTGTGTTTTGCAGTTCGAATGCCGGCCGGCCTTTGTGCTCAACTTCATCCGCACGTTGTATTGAAACTTCATCGCAGGAGGGGTCGCGTTTCCGCCCCGCCCGCCGTCCTGCGGGCAATCCTCCGGGGCCCCCGATTTCACTAGTCGTGACGGTACTTTCGTAATTCTCCTCTCGGGTTGCTGCCACGCTATCCTATCGGCGGCTCTCTCCCCGCTTTCTCGGCTACGTCAACCCGAGTGTGTGAGCGCTTGTCACTTGAGGCAACTGCAATGGCAACGATTTTTGACCGATTCGAAGTGCAAAACCAGATTTCGAAATCGGACACCTCCGTCATCTATAAAGCTCTCGATCTCAAGACAAACCAGGTTGTGGCGCTGAAATCGCTGAGCCTGGCGCCCCTGGGGGAACGGACACAGGCCTTCATCGAGACGCTGCTCGCCGAAGGCGAGAGCACCCACGATCTGGCGCATCCCAACGTCGCCGTTCTCTATGGAGCCGGCGAAGTCGAAGGACAGTTCTGCGCCGCCATGGAATACATCCACGGCAACAGCATCGCCACCTTGCTGGCGCGCAAAGAGGCGTTTTCCTTCTGGGACCTCCTCGACATCTGCCGTCAAACGAGTTCGGCATTGGGTTATGCGGGTTCCATGAAGGTCGTGCATTGCTCGCTTGAGCCCGAGAAGATCATGGTGTCGTGGGACGGCACGGTGAAGGTTCTCGGGTTCGGTATCTCGAACATGAGCCTCATCCGGGCGGAGGCGGGCGAAGGTTTGGGACCGCTGATGCCCTACTGCTCGCCGGAACAGATTCGCGGCGAAG
>Ga0187781_10001559_pt1 | contig 17339 bp, 15 predicted proteins | sample 0715_SJ02_MP02_2_FD_132447 | JGI IMG/M metagenome (GOLD analysis project Ga0187781, IMG submission 132447) | Tropical peat soil microbial communities from peatlands in Department of Meta, Colombia - 0715_SJ02_MP02_20_MG | ecosystem: Environmental > Terrestrial > Soil > Wetlands > Peat | place... | reverse complement strand
GTTGCCCGCCGCGACTGCAGCGGCGCCGTCATCGTGCCCGGCACGGTCTGCGCCCATCACCATATCTACTCGGCGCTGGCCCGGGGCATGCCCTTCAGCCTCGCACCGCCCGCGGATTTCACTCAGATCCTGCAGCGCGTCTGGTGGCGACTGGACCGGGCCCTGGACGAGGACGGCATCAGGGCGTCCGCCCTCGCCGCCGGCCTGGAGGCGCTGCTGGCCGGGACCACCACCGTGGTGGACCATCACGCATCCCCGAACGCCATCGACGGCTCGCTGGACATCATCGCCGACGCGCTGAGCCAGCTGGGCGTGCGCTCGGTGCTCTGCTACGAGGTGACGGACCGGGATGGGCCCGCGCGGACCGCGGCAGGCCTGGGCGAGAACCGCCGGTTCCTCGCCGCCGCGGCGAGGCCCCTGGTCCGCGGCATGATGGGCGCGCACGCCTCATTCACCATGTCGGACGACACCCTGGCCGCGTGTGCCGAGGGCGCGGCAGAGTTCGGCGTCGGCATCCACATCCATGTGGCGGAGGACGGGGCCGACAACCGGGACTCGCTGGCGCGCTGCGGCATGACGGCGGCCAGTCGGCTCGAGCAGGCCGGCGTCATCACGGCTGACGCGCTGCTTGCGCACTGCGTACACGTCAGCGCGGCTGAGATCGAGCTGATCGAGGACGCCCAGGCCACCGTCGTGTGCAACCCGCGCAGCAACATGAACAACGGGGTCGGCCACTCCCCGTTCGGCCTGCGGGCCGGCCGGGTCGCGCTGGGCACCGACGGAATCGGCGGCAACATGATCGCAGAGTCGCAGGCGGGCTTCTTCCGGGCCAGGGAGGCCTCGCTCCAGACCCCGCCGCAGTGGCCCCTGGCCCGGCTTTCGGCAGGCGCGGCGCTGGCAGGCCGGGCGTTCACCGAGCCGCTGCTCGGCACGCTGCGACCGGGCGCGCCCGCGGACGTGGTGGTGCTGGACTACCTGGCGCCCGCCCCCCTGACCGCAGCGAGCCTGGCCGGACACTGGGTCTTCGGGCTGGATGCCCGGTGCGTGCGGGACGTTTACGTGGCCGGCCAGCTCGTGGTCGAAGACGGCCGGTCGACCCGGCTCGACGGACTGGAGCTGGCGGTCAAGAACTCGGCTGAGGCAGCACGGTTGTGGACCAGGGTCGAGCAGATCCCGCCGCACGACTTCGAGCCGGCTGAATGGAGGACGAGATGAGGGTCGCGCTCTACCTTCAGGACAAGCATCCGCTGCGGGAAAGCATGGAGTATGCGCAGTATGCCGAAGCACGCGGCTTCGAGGCGGTCTGGCAGGCCGAGAGCAGGCTTGCGCGTGAGTCCACCGTCCCGATGGCCGCGTATGCAGCTGTGACGAGCCGGATCAAGATCGCCTCCGGGGTGGCCTCGATCTGGACCCGGAATGTCGGGCTCCTTGCCGCCACGTTCTCGACGCTGGACGAGCTGGCGCCCGGCCGGATCATCATGGGCCTCGGCGCGTGGTGGGAGCCGCTCGCGCACAAGGTGGGCGTCGACCGCCGTAAGCCGCTGCGCGCGATGCGCGAGGTGGTGGAGGCTACCCGCGAGCTGCTCAGCATGAAGCAGGTCAGCTACGACGGCGAGTTCGTGCACCTGGACGACGTCGCGCTCGACGTCGTGCACGGGGACACCGGGCCGCGCAAGGTACCGATCTATATCGGCGCCACCGGCATGCAGATGCTCGAGCTGGCGGGGCAGATCGGCGACGGCGTCGTGCTCAATTACATGGTCAGTCCCGACTACACGACGCGAGCCGTGCAGGCGCTGGCCATCGGCGCCGAGCGGGCGGGCCGGTCACTGGACGACATCGACCGCCCGCAGCTCGTGGTCTGCTCGATGGATCGCGACCGCGAGCTGGCCCTCGATCGCGCGCGCGAGCTGCTCACCCAGTATCTCGGCCAGCAGCCGCACATTATGAAGGCCAGCGGCGTGGATCCGGCGCTGATCGAGGCAATCGGCAAGGTGATCACCTGGCCTGCGACGGCTGACGATATCCGCAAGGCCGCCAAGCTCGTTCCCGACGACGCCGTACAGGCCATCTCCGCCTCGGGCACTCCCGAAGAGTGCCGCGCCAAGGTCGAGGAGTACATAGCCAACGGCGCGACCTGCCCGATTCTCTATCCGCTCGGCGACGACGTCCGCCTCATGATCGACACATTCAGCATGATCTGACCGCATATCTAGGTGAGGAGCACACCGACATGAGGAGTTTCATCGGCCGTGACATCCTGTCGCTCAAGGACTTCGAGCGCGAGGAGTACTTCCAGGTCTTCCGGGTCGCCGACGAGCTGGCCCCGTACGCGGAGAAGCGCCGCAACGGCGACCTGCTCGCCGGAAAGACCCTGCTGACAGCCTTCTACCAGCCGAGCACCAGGACGCGGATGTCGACAGAGGCGGCGATGCACCGGCTCGGCGGACACGTGCTCGGGTTCTCCGATTCGAAGATGACCAGGGCCGGCGACTTCTACCAGGAGTCGATGAAGGACACCGTGCACATGCTCGAGTACTACGGCGATGTGATCGCGATGCGCCACTTCCAGCAGGGCGCGCCGCACGAGGCGGCCAGGTGGGCATCGGTGCCGGTCCTCAACTGCGGTGATGGCTGGGGCGAGCACCCAACCCAGGTACTCGGCGACCTCTACACGATCTGGAAGCTCCGCGGCAGCCTGGACGACCTCAAGATGCTGCTCGTCGGCGACATGCGGATGCGCACCATGCACTCGATCCTGTACGCCATGTCGCAGTTCGACATGGAGGCACTGGTCGTGTCGCCGCCGGAGATGATGCTGCGGGAGGAGTTCAAGGCCGAGCTAGACGAGCGCAACGTCAGCTACCGCGAGGTCGAGTCGGTCGAGAAGTGCATAGCCGATGCCGACGTGATCTACGTCGAGCCGGTGGTGCAGGCCGACTACACCCAGTCCAGGGTCGAAGCGACCGGCGAGCGCGGTGTCACGCCTGAGGCCTACCGGGTGACCCGCCAGCTGCTCCGGGATAAGGCCAAGTCAAGCTCCATCGTGCTGCACTCGCTGCCCCGGATGGATGAACTGCCGCCTGACGTGGACAGCACGAAGCATGCCCAGTACTGGTTCGAGGCGTACTGCGGCATGGTGCTGCGAATGGCGCTGCTGGCGATGGTTCTCGGCGCGGCGGAGTAGGAGGAGAAGTCATGCAGACAGGACTTCGCGGCCGCGATCTCATCGACCTGTCGGAATGGTCGAAGGACGAGATAGACACCCTGCTCGACGTGGCGATATCGCTCAAGCGGGACCGCGCTCTCGGCCGGGCGCATCCGATACTGCAGGACAAGACGCTCGCGATGCTGTTCTTCTACGCGAGCACCCGCACAAGGGCCTCCTTCGAGGCGGGCATGACCCAGCTCGGCGGGCACGCCATGTTCCTGGAAAGCCGGACCTCGCAGATCGCACACGGGGACACGGCGAAGGAGATCGGCGACATTCTCGGCCGGTACAACGACGGCATCGCGATCCGGCATGTCGACTGGGGAGTGGGCAACTCCTACCTTCGTGACGTGGCCGAGGCGAGCCGGGTGCCCGTCCTCAACATGCAGTGCGACATCTACCACCCGCATCAGGCGCTGGCTGACCTGATGACCGTCATCGAGCGCTTCGGCGACCCGCGGGGCCGCACCGCCACGATCAGCTGGGCGTACGCGACGAGTTACCAGAAGCCCATCAGCGCGCCGCAGAGCCTGGCGTTGCTGCTCCCGCGTTTCGGCATGAACGTCCGCCTGGTGCACCCGCCGGAGTTCGCGCTGATGCCAGAGATCGTCAGGCAGGCCGAGGAGTTCGCCCGGCGGGCCCACGCGTCGTTCGAGATCTCGGACGACTTCGACAAGGGATTCGCGGACACCGACGTCGTCTACGCCAAGAGCTGGGGCGCGGTGAACACGACGACCGATGAGACCGAGGGAAAGCAGCTGATCGACCAGTACTCGTCCTGGATCACCGACGCCCGCAGGATGAGCACCGCGAGCGAGGAGGCGATCTTCATGCATCCGCTGCCTGCCGACCGCAACGTCGAGGTTACCGATGAGGTGATCGACGGCCCGCAGTCCGCGGTCTACGACGAGGCGGAGAACCGGCTGCATGCCCAGAAGGCCGTCATGGCGCTCACGATGAACTGACAGGACCCTGTGATGCCCGCAAAGACTGCCGTTGTCGCCATCGGCGGCAACTCGCTGATCAAGAACCCACGGCACCAGACGGTCAGCGATCAGTACCTGGCCGCCCACGAGACCACCGTGCACGTCGTCTCCATGGTGGCTCATGGCTGGAATGTGATCGTGAGCCACGGGAACGGGCCGCAGGTTGGATTCGTCCTGCGGCGTTCGGAATTGGCCGCCCACGAACTGCACGAGGTGCCGCTTGACGTCTGCGGGGCGGACACCCAGGGCGCCATCGGGTACGCGCTGGCGCAGAACCTGCAGAACGAGATGCGCCGGCGCGGGATAGAGCGCCCGGTAGCAGCCCTCGTGACTCAGTGCGAGGTCAACGGCGAGGATCCGGCGTTTGCCAGCCCGAGCAAGCCCATCGGCTCGTTCATGACCGAGGCCGAGGCGAAGCGGCGGCAGGCGGAGGACGGCTGGGTCGTGATCGAGGACGCCAACCGCGGCTGGCGGCGCGTGGTCGCTTCGCCCCGGCCGCTGCGGATCGTGGAGCTGGACTCCATCAAGACACTGGTCGACGTCGGTGTCGTGGTCGTCGCGGTAGGCGGCGGCGGAATCCCGGTGGTGCGCAATGACGCCGGGGATCTGGAGGGCGTCGCGGCGGTGATAGACAAGGACCTGGCGAGCTCGCTGCTCGCGCAGCGGCTGGGCGCCGACCTGTTCCTCATCGCGACGGCGGTGGAGAAGGTGGCGCTTGGCTTCGGCACCCCGGCCCAGCAATGGGTAGACAAGCTGAGCCTGGCTCAGGCGCGCCGTTACCTTGCAGAAGGCGGTCATTTCGCCAAGGGCAGCATGGCGCCAAAGATCCAGGCAGTCATCGAGTACCTCGAGCACGGTGGTGGCGAAGCACTGATCACCGACCCGGAGCACATCGAGCCAGCGCTCGAGGGCCAGACAGGCACCCGGTTCACCGTGTGCTGAGGGCCCGTCAGCGCCTGGCTACTGCCTGGCGCTGGCGCGGCGGGCGGCAGCCGCGACGTCATCTTCGTCGACAGTCACGAGCCGGTCGTGCTCGACGACCGGCTGGCCGTTCACCAGCAGCAGCTCCAGCGGCGGGCGGGCACCGAGCACGAGAGCCGCGACCGGGTCGGCGATGCCCGCGTGCGGCAGCGTGTCCAGTCGCCACAGCGCGATGTCGGCGAGCTTGCCAGGCTCCAGCACGCCAATATCATCCGGTCGGCCGAGAACTTGCGCGCCGCCGCGGGTAGCCATCCGCAGCGCCTGTCGGACCGACATGGCCTGCGGTCCGCTGACCGCCCTGGCCATGAGCACGGCCTGCCTGACGTCATCCAGGAGCGAACTGGCCTCGTTGGACGCCGACCCGTCCACGCCAAGGCCAACTGGCACGCCCGCCTCGAGCAGCGCCGGTGTCCTGCAGATCCCGGAGCCCAGCCGGGCGTTCGAAGACGGGCAGTGCGCCACGCCGGTTCCGGTGGCGGCAATCCGGGCAATGGCCGCATCGTCGAGGTGCACGGCATGCGCGAGCCAGACATCGGTGCCCAGCCAGTCGAGCGAGTCGAGGTACTCCACGGGCGTGCGGCCAAATCGCTCCGCGCAGTACCTGGTCTCATCGGCTGTCTCGGCAAGATGCGTATGCAGCCGCACGCCGCGGCTTCGGGCAAGCTGCGCGGCCTCGGCCAGCAGCTCGGCGGAGACCGAGAACGGCGAGCACGGTGCGACGCCGACTCGGAGCATCGACTCCGGCGAGGGATCATGGAACTTCGCGATGGCGACCTCGGTAGCGGCCAGGATTTCGTCCCGGGACTCAACGACATCGTCGGGTGGCAGCCCGCCGGAGCTGGCGCCGAGGTCCATGGAGCCACGGGTCGGATGGAAGCGGAGGCCGACCTCCCTGGCTGCCGCCACCGTGGCACCGAGCAAGTCACCGCCCGAGCGAGGGAACACGTAGTGGTGATCTGCCGTCGTCGTGCAGCCGGTTTTGGCTAGCCAGCCAAGGCCGGCCGTCGCGACGGTGACGACAATCTCGGCGTCCATCGCAGCCCAGACCGGATAGAGCTCGGTCAGCCACTCGAACAGCGTGGCGTCGGCCGCCATCCCTCTGGTAGCCCACTGGTACAGGTGGTGGTGCGTGTTAATCAGGCCGGGGGTGGCCAGGCAGCCGCTGGCGTCGATGTGCCGGACATCGCCGCCATCGGTCGCGTCCGTCGTCGGTGCCACGCCCGGCCCCACTGCGGCGATCCGGTTTCCGGCCACGACGATGTGCCCACGGGCATGCTCAGTGCCCGCATCGTCCATGGTGGCGATCGCGCAGCCCGCCAGCACGAATGTGGTCAGGCGATCCTCCCTGGCGTGTGCTGGCGCAAGGGAGGTTCCCACGCGCGGTGATATCAGCGGCCCAGCCGGACCCTGGCCATTCGGGTAACCGCGGCAGGGCCGGTTACCGGCCGGAACCGGCTCGATGCGGCTTGCAGGGCAGCGTACTCGTCGTCGGTCAAATCGATGTCGGCAGCAGCAACGTTGCTCTCAAGCTGCTGGACGGAGGACGCACCAGGAATCGCTACGACTGCCGGGTGATGAATAACCCAGGCCAGTGCGATCTGCGCAGGAGTTGCCGAGTGCGCCTCGCCCACCTCGCGGAGCACAGAGACCAGCGCGGCGGCGCGCTCCAGGTTGTCGGGAAGGAACAGCGGGTTCGCTGCACGGACACGGTTGCCTGGCCGGCTGTCTCGGTTATACCGGCCCGCCAGAAGTCCTTGCGCCAGCGGGCTGTAAGCGATCACGACGCGATCTCGAGCTTGCGCGTACGGCAACAGGTCGCGCTCGGGCGAGCGGTCCACGAGGTTATATCGGACCTGGTTAGACAGCACGCGGCTGCCGAGTGCGTCCTCTGCGGCCTGCCAGCGCCGGAGCGAGTAGTTGCTGACGCCAACGTCGCCGACCAGGCCAACTCGCTGCAGTGCGGACATGCCACGCATGATCACCGGGTCGCGGACCAGCGGATTGGGCTGGTGTACCTGGTAGAGGTCGAGCCGGACGGTTCCGAGCCGGTCCGCGCTGGCCACCGCGCGCTGTTCCACGACGGGCGCGATCGGCATCAGTGGGAAGATCTTCGTGGCCAGGTATGCCGAGTCGCGCCGATCCCCGAGGGCCTTGCCCAGGATTCGCTCGCTGCGGCCGAAGCCGTAGATCTCCGCGGTGTCGAACAGGGTGACACCGAGGTCCAGCGCGCGGGCGACTATGGTCTGCGCCGCCTCGGTCGCGTAGCGATCCCCGTACCCCCACTCTCTGGATCCGAATTGCCAGGTGCCCAGCCCGATTCTCGAGATCTGCTTCGCGGTGCCCGCGGCTAGATAGCGCACGGTTACAGTGTGCCCCGAGCTCGGCTCGCCGCGACCAGCAACGCGGTTACCGGTACTCCGGCGGCTCCCGCGACCGCGAGCGCGGGGGATCGCAGCTGCTCTGGCCCGGGCCGGTCGATCGGAGGGCCTGGCCCGCCGACGGTGATGGGGCGACTGGAACGGGAATGGGAAGGGGCGAGGAGGGTGTCATGTCGCACACCGGAGTGAGCAATCTCGATCACAGCATCGACAAGGCCGTCGCCTGGCTAGCGGAGGTGGCCACCGCATTCGGTACCGACGACAAGCGCTTTGCCTATCGCGTCACCAGAGCGTGGATGCACGCGCTCCGGGATCGGCTGCCGGTCCCGGTCGCTGCGCATCTAGCGGCCCAGCTGCCGGAACTGCTGCGCGGCGTGTTCTACGACGGCTGGAACCCGAGCCGCGTGCCGATCAAGTACGACTCGGCCGAGTATGTCCGCCGTTTCGCGCGGGAGGCGACCATCCACGACGCCGAGGTGCCCCGAACCGCAACTCTGGTCGCCGGCGTCGTGCGTCGCCACGTATCACACGGAGCTCTTGACGAGGCACTCGACACGCTGCCAGCGGACATCCGCCAGCTTGCCGCGTGAAGCCGGTCGCGCTTGGCGTGATGTATGGTCAGGGACCTGCCCGTGGCGGGGGTTACTGACCTCCGGAGGCGGAGACGAGCATGTCCTTCAGTACCTTGCCCAATGCGTTTTTGGGCAGTTCAGCCCGGAACTCGACGACTCTCGGGTATTTGTACGAGGCCATCCGCGCCTTGCAGTAGGCGATCAGTTCCGCGGCGGTGAGGTCCGCGCCCGGGCGGATCGTGACCACAGCTTTGACCTCCTCACCGAGTCGGTCATCGGGTATGCCGACCACGGCTGCCTCCGCCACCGCTGGATGACTGTGGAGAACATCCTCGATCTCGGCCGGGTAGACGTTGTAACCGCCGCGGATGATGAGCTCCTTGATCCGGCCGACTATGAATAGGAACCCGTCCTGGTCGAAGTAGCCGAGGTCGCCGGTGTGGAACCAGTCGCCGGTAAAGCTCTCCGCGTTGGCTTTCGGGCTGTTCCGATACCCCTTCATCACGTGCAGGCCGCGGGTCACAATCTCGCCGACGTGGTCCTGCCCTGGCGGCAGCGGGTTGTGCTCGCTGTCCCAGACCTGGGTCTGGGTTCCCCAGATCGGCTTGCCCACGCTGTACACGCGACGGTCACTGACGCTGCGGTTGAAGGTGGTGGTGGACGCCGTCTCCGTCAGCCCGTAGCCCTCCAGGATCAGCACGCCGAAACGCCGCTCGAACTCGTCAAGGACCGCGGCCGGGATCGATGCGCCGCCGGAGATGGCAACGCGAAGCGACGACCGGTCGTAGTTCTCCAGCCGGGGGTGCGCGAGAAGCGCGATGAACATGGCGGGAACGCCCTCGAAGATGGTCGCCTTGTCACGCTGGATCGCCGTAAGGACGGCGACGGGGTCGAACCGCGGGATCAGCGACATAGTGCAGCCGAACCGGACGCAGACGTCCAGGATGCTAGACAGCCCGAAGATGTGGAAGAGCGGCAGCACGGTGATCACGACGTCAGAGCGCTGCACATCGAAGAGGCGGCCCGGAATGTCAGCGTTCATGTAGAGCTGGATATGGCTCAGCTCAGCGCCCTTCGGCCGGCCGGTCGTCCCGGACGTGTACATGATGACGGCGGTGTCGTTGAGGTCGCGGTCGGCGAGCTGGGGCTGATCGGCGGGGGTAGCGAGCAGTCGCTCGAACGGGACCGCGCCCGCGATGCCGTCGGCGTGCCCCAGCGCGTAGACGTGGGTGGCTCCTCCTGCTGCCGCGCCCTGAGCCGCCTCCGCCAGGATGCCCTCCCAGGTAATTAGCCGCGTGGCGCCAGAGTCGCGCAACTGGAAGGCAACCTCGGGCGCCTTCAGCAGGACGTTGAGAGGAACTACCACGCAGCCAGCCTTGAGGATGCCGAAGTAGCTGACCAGGAACTGCGGGATATTCGGCAGCTGCAGCGCGACCGGGTCGCCTGGGTTCGCGCCGCTTGCCCGAAGGCCGACTGCCAGCCGGTCGGAGAGCTCGTCGAGCTCCCGGTAGGTCATCACGGTGTCGCCGAACAACGCCACCGGTTGGTCGGGCGTTGCCAGCGCCGTCTCTCGCAGGATCACCGCGAGGTTAAATCCCATCCTGTGCCCCTCCCCAGCTGCGCCCGAGGTCGGGATCCGCGTCCGCCAGGGTCGATCGTGGACTAGGGCCGGAACGGACTACACCTGCCTGCCATTTTGCGGCTCCGGTGCCTGCTGCAGCACGGTCCTAGGTCCTGGCCCGCAAGGACGTCCGGCTGGTCAGCGCTTGCGGCGTTGCACGTGCCAGCGGCGGATCGCCGTCCTGGCCGGCGTCATTCGCGTGGGAGTTGCCCCGCTCGCTGCGGTCTGGCCGGCGGAATCGAGCCAGGCCAAGATGGCGGTCGCGCAGTCGCTGGGTGCCTCCAGCTGGGGCACGTGCCCGACGTCCGGCAGTATGACAAGTGACCAGAGCGGATGGGCGCGGGCCGCGGCCCTGGCGGCCGAAGCCGGCACCAATCTGTCCTTTTCGCCGTGAACCAGCAGCACCGGACAGGTAAGCGCGGCAATGCCCGCTCGGTAGGCATGGCCGCCAAGTCCCGCGGTCAAGATCACCGACCGGGTGGCGACCCCCATGTCGTGGCCCGCCTCAGTGAACCCGGCTCGCCGCCGTGCCAGCGCGACGTGCTGGGCGACCACGTCGGTCGGCACCCGGGTCGGATCGTGGCAGCAGAGGGCTAGCGTGCTCGCGACGACCGCCGCAGGTGGCAGCCTGTGAACGCCGCGCAGCAGCGCCGGTCCCAGGCCGGGTACACCGCCCGCGACGAACATGGTCGCCACCAGCAGGTCAGGCCGCGCAGGCACGAACGGCAGCGCGGGATCGATGAGAATGAGGCCGGACACTCTGTCGGCGGCCGCGCCTGCCTCCAGAAGCGAGATCATGCCGCCCATCGAGTTGCCCATGAGGATCACCGGAGGCTCGGCGGCCGTCTCGATGAACCGGTCCAGCAGGATCCTGTTCGCCTTGACGTCGGTGCCGCGACGGTGCGACCGGGTGAGGCCGTGGCCTGCCAGATCCAGCGCGAGCACGCGGCACCGGCTGGTCAACAGCGGCGCGATGGCCGACCAGTTCACCGCCGAGCCTGCCAGGCCGTGCACACAGACGATCTGCGGTCCGTGGCTAGGGCCGCCGAAGTCGACATAATGTACCGGGCCGTCGATATCGACCCAGCGGGAGGAGCCGGCTCCGCCGAGGTCGCCTGAGGCATGGCCGTCTCCCGCCGCTCCGGGTGAGCCAGCTGTTTCGCTCACGTCGCTTCGCTAGCCGGGCGGTGCCGGGCGGCGTCGGATAGCTCCTGGATGGCATCCTCGATGCCGCGGGCGAGAACCTCGATGTCAGCGGTCGTCGCGTAGTCGCCGGTAATGCCGAAGGTCAGCTGACCGCTGTAGCTGAAGATCGAGACGCCCGTGCGCAGGCTGGTGGCGATCGGAACATAGGGGATAATCTCCACGAGACGACGGCCGAGGCCGTAGAGCGGCTGCTGCGGTCCGGGCACGTTGGTCGTCACGGTGACAATCTCCCGTTGCGGGAGCCGGTAGCCGAGCCTGACCACCAGGGAGGCCAGCGGGAACGGCGTGAACTTGCCGAGTGTCATCAGTGCCTCAGCCGCGGATGCCTCTCTCGTCGACTTGAGGTCCGACATCTCGCTGCGGATCGCCGCAAGGCGATCCACCGGCTCGGCCAGGTGGACCGGAAGGTTGGCCAGTACGACAGAGACTCGATTGTCGTAGATGCTCTCCTCGCCGGGGGCCCGCAACGAGACGGGGATCAGGGACGGAACCATGTGCGGCCCAGGCTGCTCGCCGCGCGAGAGCAGCAGTGTCCGGAACCCGCCGCTGATCGCTGCGAGCACCACGTCGTTCACGGTTCCGCCGAGCTTGCTCTTGATCGCCTTAACGTCGGCGAGGGAAGCCCTGGCCCAGGTGTAGCGGCGCTGGCGGCCGATAGGACCGCTGAGTGATGACTCGGTGGCGGGCCAGGCAGACGCGGCCAGCCTGGCTACGGCGCGCGCCGTCTGTGCTGCCTGACGGGCGGTATCCCTCGGCCGGGTCAGCGCTCCGGCCAAGGCAAGGGCCCCCCTGGCCGGCCTGGTCACCAGGTCAGCAGCTGCCGAGGCGACGAGCGCTACCGATGTTGGCTCCGCGGGCGCCGGCGTGGTGCCGGCTGCCGGTGGCGGGGGTGGCTCAGGGGACAGGTCGAAGATCACCCGGTAAAGGTCGGTGCCGGAAACGCCGTCGACCATGCAGTGATGGACCTTCGAGATCAGCGCCCACCGGCCCTTCGCCAGTCCGTGCACGAGCCAGTACTCCCACAGCGGGAAGTCGCGGTCCAGGCGCTGGGCCATGACGCGGGCGATCAGGCTAGCCAGCTGCTGATCCCCGCCGGGAGGCGGCACGGCGGTCTGCCGGACGTGGTATCGGAGATCGAAATGCGGATCGTCGACCCAGACGGGTGGCCCGAGCCGGAAAGGCACAGTACGCAGCTTCCGGCGATAGATGGGCACGAGCGGCAGCCGAGCTTCGATGGCGTCGCAGAACTCTGTGTGGCTCGGGGCCGGGCCTTCGAAGACCGCGATCGAGGCGATCGCGAAGGAGGCGTGCCGGTCCTCGTCCTCGGCGTCGACGAACTGAGCGTCCATCGGCTTCAGTCGCTCCATGACTCCGCCTTTGCCGTGCGGTGCGCCCGATGATGCAGACCATAACCGCAGGCAGCCGAGCGGACCGGTGCCATAGGTCCCAACCTACGACACCGGCCGAGGCTGCGGCCGGGACCAACGGCCCGTGCCTCACCGGTTCGCGGGCTGTGGCCTTCCGTAGCGCGCTGGACGGTAGGCCAAGGCGGGCAAGCGCGCTCATCGGGGCCGGTCTCGCCAGCCAGCTGAACATTCAGCGCATGCTAGCCAGCTAGGGTCGGGCTCGAACATGACAGAGCGCGAGGTGGCATGCGATGGCGATCACGCTCACACAGCTCCGCGCCTTCCTGGCCGTTCGCAGCACCGGCAGCGTCCACGCTGCCGCGGGACAGTTGCTGATCAGCCAGCCGTCGGTGTCGGCCGCGGTCGCGGCGCTCGGCAGCGAACTGGATGCCGCGCTGTTCGAGCGGCATGGCCGCGGCGTCAGACCGACCCCGGCTGGTGAGGCGTTCGCCCCATACGCAGCCGAAGTGCTCGGCCTGCTCGAACAGGGCAGGAACGCCGCGCAGGAGGCAGCGCACCCGGAGCGGTCCAAGATCCGGCTTGTCGCTGTGAACACCGCCGGCGAGTACCTGGTGCCCCCGCTGATTCAGGCCTACCGGCGGCAGCATCCCGAGGTCAGCATCCTGCTCGAGGTGGGCAACAGGGCCACAGTGTTCGAGCGGCTCGAGTCACGCCGCGCGGACATCGGGATCGGCGGCAGGCCGCCGGGCCGCCGGCTGACCGGTTACCCGTTTGTCGGGAACGACCTGCTGGTAGTGGGCAGGGAGACGCCCGCCGAGCTGGCAGATACCCCCTGGCTGCTGCGAGAGGAAGGCTCGGGCACTCGGCTGGCGACCGAACGGCTGCTGGCGGATCTCGGGATGAGGGGAGCCGACGGTAGCACTCCGGAATTGCTGACGCTCGGCTCGAATGGCGCCGTCAAGCAGGGCCTGGCGGTCGGCCTCGGCGTGACACTCATCTCGCGGTTCGCGGTCGCGCGTGAGTTGCGCGAGGGAGCGCTCACCGAGATTAGTGTTCCTGGCACGCCCCTGAGTCGGCCCTGGCATGTGCTGTTCCCGCGGGGCAATCTGAGCAGGCCCGCAGCGCAAGCATTCGGCGAGTTCCTTCGGTCGGCACAGTGCCGGAAAATCATAGAGGATCTTCTATGAATAATAGAAGAATTTGTCCTTTTCCTAATGACTTGCACCGCCTACGCTTCGAGGCATGTTCGAAGCAGGAGTGCGCGAATACCGCGAGATCTACTGGACTCCCGGCTATCAGCCGCGGGAGACAGACGTCCTGGCTGCCTTCCGGATCGTCCCGCAGCCGGAAGTCAGCAAGGAGGAGGCGGCCGCTGCCGTAGCGGCCGAGTCTTCCACGGCTACGTGGACGTCGGTGTGGACCGACTGGCTCACCACGCTGGAGCGCTACCAGGCGCGGGCCTACAGCCTGGAGCCGGTGCCAGGACGGCCAGACCAGTGTCTGGCCTACGTCGCCTATCCCCTCGAGCTGTTCGAGGAAGGCTCGGTGACCAGCATGATGGCCTCGATCACGGGCAACGTGTTCGGCTTTAAGGCGATCCGCGCGCTTCGCCTGGAGGATCTTCGCGTGCCCGTGGCACTGGTCAAGACGTTCCAGGGCCCGCCGACCGGGATTCAGGTCGAGCGCGACAGGCTCAACAAATACGGCCGTCCGCTGCTGGGCGCCACGCTGAAGCCCAAGCTCGGCTTGTCACCGCGAAACTACGGCCGTGCCTGCTTTGAGCTGCTGGCTGGCGGCCTTGACTTCACCAAGGACGACGAGAACATCACTTCGCAGCCGTTCATGCGGTGGGGCGACCGGTACGAGTTTGTCATGGAGGCGGTGCGCAAGGCCGAGCAGGAGACAGGCGAGCGCAAAGGCCACTACCTCAACGTGACTGCGCCGGATTGCGAGCAGATGCTCGAGCGCGCGGAGTTCGCGCGCCGGCTCGGGTCGCCGATCATCATGCACGACTTCCTCGTAGGCGGTTTCGCGGCGCACACGACGCTATCGCGCTGGTGCCGTCGCAACGGCATGCTGCTGCACGTGCACCGCGCCCTGCACGCGGTCGTTGACCGGCAAAAGGACCACGGCATCCACTTCCGCGTGCTCGCTAAGTGGCTGCGCCTAGCGGGCGGCGATCACCTGCACACCGGGACAGTGGTCGGCAAGCTCGAAGGAGACCGCGCGGCCACCCTGGGCGTGGTCGACCTGCTTCGCGAAGACTTCGTGGCCGCTGACCGGAGCCGCGGCATCTACTTCGACCAGGACTGGGGATCGCTGCCCACGGTGCTGCCCGCGGCCTCGGGCGGCATTCACGTCTGGCACATGCCGGCCCTCGTCGACATCTTCGGTGATGACGCCGTGTTTCAGTTCGGCGGCGGCTCGGCCGGCCACCCGCAGGGGAGCCGGGCAGGGGCGACAGCTAACCGGGTGGCGCTGGAAGCATGCGTTCAGGCGCGGAACGAGGGCCGCGACCTGCCTGCTGAAGGCCCGCAGATCCTGAAGCAGGCCGCGGCCCGCTCGCCTGAGCTGGCGGCCGCCCTCGACACCTGGCGTGAGGTCAGGTTTGACTTCGAGACCATCGACACCCTGGACGTGGTGCAGTCATGATGCTTGAGACCTTCTCCTACCTGCCGGAAATGTCTGCCGAGCAGCTGGCTCAACAGGTCCGCTCGATCCTGGCACGGCACCTGGTGGTTGGCATCGAGTACTCGGCCAGGCCGGACCCCTATGACCATTACTGGGCGATGTGGAAGCTGCCGCTGTTCGGCACTGCCGAGCCCAGCGCTGTGCTGACCGAGCTCGAAGCGTGCCGGCAAGCGCATCCCGAGGCATATATCAAGATCAACGGCTATGACCGCGGCCGTCAGGGCCAGGTCGTCTCGTTCGTCGCCGTCAAACCGGAACGAGGCACGTGATGCCCCGGCCGATCATGCTGAGCATCGCGGGCGATTCGGGCTCGGGGAAGACGACCATCACCCGCGGGGTCGTGCGCGTGCTCGGGGACGACAAGGTCACCCACTTCTGCGCCGACGACTATCACCGCTATGACCGGAGGCAGCGGGCCGAGCGCGGGATCACCCCGCTCGACCCTGAGTGCAACTACCTGGACGTCCTGACCAATGACCTGAGGCACCTGCGACAGAACGAGGCCGTCCTCAAGCCGGTCTATCAGCATGCCGACGGTACGTTCGGGCCGCCTGTCTACGTGGTCCCGGCGCGTTTCGTGGTGGCTGAGGGGCTGCTCGTCAACCACACGGCTGCCCTGCGAGAGATGTTCGACATCCGCGTCTACCTGAACCCGCCTGAAGAGCTGAGGCGCCGATGGAAGGTCACCCGCGACTGCTCTCGTCGCGGATACTCCACCGACCAGGTGCTCAGGGAGCTAGACCGGCGCGAGCGCGACTCCGAGGCCTACATCCGGCCGCAGCGCCACCACGCCGACATCGTCGTGTCGTTCATGCCCGGTACCTCCGCCGGCCCTGACCAGCTCGACGCGCACCTGTTCCTGCGCGACACGCTGCCGCATCCAGACCTCGCCGGCATGGTGGGGAACGGCGACAGTGACCTGTCGCTTACCGAGCACGAAAATGAGCTTGAGCTTCGGATTCCCGGCACGATTTCCGCAGAGCGCGCACTTGAGTTGGACGAGGCGATCTGGGACCGCATGCACTTCGCCAGCCACCTGCGGACTCAGCGGCTCGGCGAGTTCACCGTCGGATCCGACCTGCACCGCTCCGATGCCCTTGCGCTCACCCAGCTTCTGCTGCTGTATCACCTGGTCACAGCGCGGGCCGTCATTGCGCTCGGTGGCCAGAGCGCACGAGCGACCGGCCCGACCCCACACCGGCCCGCGGTACCTGACGCGCTGCCAGCGGCCAGCGGCTGAGCAAACCTTTCGAGTGTCAGCTCACCCGGTGATGTGCTGACGACTACGCCACCCGGGTCGGCCCGGGTGCCTCGGGTACCCGGAGGCCGTCCGTGGCCGCAGGCGTCGGCTCTGGCGTGCTGGGCTGGCCGCGCCGGGCGAGGAACAGGCTGAGCGCGACGACGCACGCCACGACTTTCGACAGGGCGTTGAACGCAAACGGGAGCGGCGCAGACGGCAGGCCGAACCCGGCGACAGCCCAGATCGCGAAGATCAGCAGCATCAGCCCGAAGGCGAAGAAGGCCGCCCGGGACAGCTGCACAAGCGGAGACAGCGACAGCAGCGCCAGCGTGGCGATTTCGAGGAGGAACGTCACCAACATCAGCACCCAGTACAGGGCCGGGTCGGGAGCGGCGGGGTAGGTGCGGGTCATGATGATGAGGTCGAAGGGGAACTGGAAGATCATCGGCGCGGCTATCGCGCCGATGAAAGCGCTGCCCAACCGGGCCGCCCAGCTCAGCGAGCGACCTAGGTACAGGATGCCGGAGAACAGGGCGACCATGCACCCGACGGTTATGGGCAAGACCGGCTGTGGTGGCAGGGAATGGATCAGGTGCTGCTGGATCAGCTGGTGCCCATAAAGGCTGTGGCAAACCAGGTACGCCACGGCCACCGTCCCCCAGGTCGCGACCATGACCGTCCTGGCCGTACGGCCGGGACTGGGCAGCCGCCGTGGGACCCGCAGCCGAAGCCCCACTGCTGACACCCCCGCCGCCACGGCAACCAGCACCACTGCCAGCACCACCCTGGCCGGGCCGCCGTAACTAAACCAGCCCAACTGTCCGACGGGGGCATGGGCCTGCGCGACGATCGCACGCAGCTGCCCAGTGGCCGTGAGTACCAGCCCACAACTCATCTTCATGGCCAGCGCCTCCCTTCCTGCCAGCCCCTCCTCGACTCCCATCGCGGCCCTCGTCGGTCGCGAACCCTGGCGGTCGGACCCCAGTCCTCACCTGGTCAACAGGCCAGTTAATGCCACGTCAAGCTGGGTCAGAGTACTACGACTGGAACTTCTCGTGCTGGCATCGGGATCCGCGACCCCTGCCG
>Ga0187781_10001558_pt1 | contig 17339 bp, 9 predicted proteins | sample 0715_SJ02_MP02_2_FD_132447 | JGI IMG/M metagenome (GOLD analysis project Ga0187781, IMG submission 132447) | Tropical peat soil microbial communities from peatlands in Department of Meta, Colombia - 0715_SJ02_MP02_20_MG | ecosystem: Environmental > Terrestrial > Soil > Wetlands > Peat | place... | reverse complement strand
ATCAAAGCGGCGCCGCAGATCATAAACGAAACGTCCGCCCCCGGGACCGGCAAGAATTACACCGCCCGCTGAAAATATATCATCGCAGAAGCTCGCAATATCGGGGGTAAGTTTGCCATCGAGTGCCTCAGCCTTATGGCCGATGGCGCCTCCCATACGAATATCGAATTTTGGGCCATCGAGCGCCGCCAGGACTCCAAGAGCGGCGCCAATCACTTCCGGCCCGACGCCTTCACCCTCAAGTACACCGAGAACGTAGGGCGAGCAGCTCGGACGGCCCGGCCCGATATCGAGAAAGGAACTCAGTCGCCTCGTCATCCCCCCGGATGACCAGCTCGCTTCGCTCGCATCTTTCAATCGATAAGCGGTCATGACGCGAACGCCCCTGCTTCCCTTCGTTCGCGCGTCGCCGCCAGCCAATCGGCGCCCTTTGAAAGTATGGCCCCCACCGGCCGGACACGATAAAGAGCCGGGGAATCGACAGCCGGCGGCATTTCGTTGTGGTCGCGGAGCGCGCGTGCAGCCGCGAGCAAGCGTTTGCGGACGCGGATTATCATCACGTCAGCCGGCCCCAGATGCTCCTTCGTCCGATCGATGATCGCCCCCATACTCTCCTGCACGGCGGTGTCCTGTAAAGGGTTTGATAAGATGCCGAACGACAATTGGTCCTTTTCCAGCGTACGGTCGAGAAAGTAATCATTAGCGCGGTTCGCGCGAAACCGCCATGCACTTCCGGCCTCGGCGGTGGGCGGTAGGAAGCCCCAGGGGTTGCGGATCTGGGCGAGCTCGCTGCGTTCGGCATCGTCCCAGGGCTTGCCCGGCCGGTACTGCCATTCGAGTATCAAGGTGCGCTCATCGTCCATTGGCACCCAGGCTTTTCCATTGAAGCTCACTTCGTTTGACTTGGTGCCGCCCCCAACCATGGTGTGAAATGGAAAAAGAAACGGGTGTACGCGGTGATATTCAAGTTCGTCATCGTGTTGGCGACGGGCGGAATAGAGGCACCCGTATTCGGTGTCGACGACTTCGATCCGCGGCGCTCGATCGGCTTGCAGGAGCTTCACGCCGGTCGCCCAGAATCCGGGCATGGACCTTCCCGGTACCGTACTGACATCATCGACATCGAAGGTGGCGTGGAGCCAGTTAATGTGCGAGCTGTCGATGTCGCCCTCCAAGGCCTGCAACCAATTGCACTCGCGCAAACCGCGCCACAGGAAGGGGATATTGTCGGCATGCATGTTCCATTCGAAATCAGGTAGCGGTGGCAACGCGGTACGCGGTCCTAGATAGGCCCAAATCACTCCATTGCGCTCGCGGCACGGGTACGAGGTGGTGCGGATCTTGTCGGCAAAGCGGCAGTCCGCCGGCTCGTTCGGCATGTCGACGCACCGCCCCGTACTATCGAATTGCCATCCGTGGTAAGGGCATCGCAGGCCCTCGCTCTCCACGCGCCCGTAATAAAGCGAAGCCCCGCGGTGGGGACAGGCCTCGGCCAGCAAGCCGACCGCCGTTTCGGTTCGAAACGCCACAAGGTCCTCACCAAGGAGGCGGACGCGCAGCGGGACGTCTCGGGCCAATTCAGACGACAAAAGCGCGGGCAGCCAATATTGCCGCATGAGATTGCCCATGGCCGTGCCTGGGCCGACCCGGGTCAGAGTTTCATTGTCTTCACGGCTCAACATTGTCAGGAACCGTCAATCGGAGGGAGTAGCAATTCAGGAGCTTAGATGGTGGTCATCGCCTTGGCAAAGCTCAAAGACACCCATCGTGTCCTTATTTGGGCTCTCCTTATTTAGGCTTTCCCGATGACGTGCTGGCCAAAATCTGCATCTAGTGTCTGATTGATCCGGCCGACCGTTAAATCGTGTTGTGAACGCCGGCAGGTCGCCACCATTTTTCGAGTTCATATCAGCACCGATTTCGAGTCGCTGAAACGCGCGTCATCAGTAGCGGCGTATAATCAATGGAACATCGACATTCTCGACGTCGGCCACGACATCCCAGTGAACAAGCCCAAACATCGCCATATGGGCTAAGGTAGAAAATGCCCGGCTCCAATGATAAAATCAATTTTAGAGAGGGGGGAAAGCTTTGTCGCTCAAGCAGCGAAAGCTCGCTCAGCGATTCGATCGGCTGGTTGTCGGGTTTTAGGAAACCTGACGTACCGCCGTTGCGCAGCCTAAACCGACTAGGTCAGCTTTACGAAGCGTGAATCATGGACCAAGAGATTGCCGCAGCGTACCATCGTATCTTAGGACAGCTTCGGCGAAATGCGGGCTATTTGGCTCGTCAGGAGATCGATGCCATTTTAGAGCCCATTCGCTTGGATACGAAACGACTGGAGCCCTATGGCTTTAAAGTCTACAGCCAAAACGAAGAGGACGGCATAATCGAAGAAATATTTCGCCGTTTAAACGTAGAGCAGGGCCGATTCTGTGAGATTGGTGTGGAAAGTGGATTGGAATGCAACAGCCTGTATCTAATTCATAAAGGATGGCGCGGTTGCTGGATCGAAGGTAATCCGAAACAGCGCGATAGAATCGAAGCGAAATTTGCGTCATTAATTCGCAACGGCCGTTTGCGTACCGCTTATAGCTTCGTCACGGCGGAAAATATCAACCAAATAGTCAAGCAAGCTCTTGCTGATGTTCGTGACTTGGATTTTTTCTCGATTGATGTTGATGGTAATGACATATATCTCATGGAGGCCATGGAGTTTTTTCCAAAAGTGATTTGCATCGAATACAATTCCAAATTTCCCTGGTCGATTTCAAAAAAGCCAGTCTATAATCCGGGCAATTTATGGAAGGGTACGGATTTTATGGGTGCAAGTCTGTTGGCGCTGAGCGAGGTCGCTTCTAAAAAGGGCTATAATCTCGTCGCCACTAATATTACAGGATCGAACGCTTTCTTTGTTCGAAACGATTGTCTAAAAAATAATTTTCGCAATAGTTCTTCGATTGAGCATCTTTATAATCCACCAAGGTATTGGCTCACTCTCGATCATTTCGGCCAGATTGGTCATCCTCCTGATTTTGGTGAGTACGTAGATCTTATGTAGAATCAATGGTTTACATTGGGGCTTTCGTGACCTGCCCTGACGTTGCAGCCAGGAGTGATTGGAGTCAGTAGTGTTCATACAGCCGGACAGATCTTTGTACCGCTGGCAGTTGCTTTTCTGGTCTTGGGATTTGCCAAAGCCGGTTCTGGACAGAATTCGTCCGACGCGAATAACAGCATCACCAATGGGCGCCAAGTTGAGCCGGTGGTCGTCGCCGGGAAAGAGCTGAGCTATGGCCGCGCAGCTCGACATGCCAGAGAGCTGGATTGAACATCAGCACAAGCTTCAAGATTTGGCGGAGCGACAGCTGTTCTTCGTCGGGGGCGCTCCACGTTCCGGCACGACTTGGCTGCAATATCTGCTCGACAGTCATCCTGAGATCTGCTGCCGCGGCGAGGGGCATTTTTGGAAAACCCTTGCAGAGCCGCTCGCGAATATGATGAAGGAGCGCCGCCGTGTGCTCGACGACAAGAACAAGAGCGTATTCCGCCACTCCGGCGGTTACCCGCTGCCGGAGCTGGAAGAGACTAAATTCCTTGTCGGCACAGCTATCTTACTCGCCTTCGAGCGCCAGTGCGCCGGCGCGACCTACCGAGCGATCGGGGAAAAGACGCCTGACAACGTGTTCTACTTCGGGCGACTGAAGCGCCTTTTTCCGAATGCCAAGTTCCTCTACATCGCGCGGGACCCGCGCGATGTTCTGACGTCTGCTTGGCATTTCTTCATCAAACAGAAAGCGGATGGGGATGAAGGCGCGGCCAAGATCGAGTGGCTTCGGCAAGCGATACCGCAACTGCAACATGGTGCGCGGGCAATGCTTGCATTTTGTGAACAGCATCGAGCCGACAGCATGATCGTGACCTATGAGCGCATGCTCGCGGCCCCCGCGGACGTCGCAGCGCAACTCTTTCAGTTTCTTGCTGTAGCGCACGACGAGGCTATCGTAGCAGAGTGTGTGGCGCGGACATCTTTCGCCGCGCTGTCCGGCGGCCGTTCCGCCGGCATCACTCAGGAAGGATCGTTCTTCCGTAAGGGTGTTGCCGGAGAGTGGCGTTCGACACTCACGCCCGAGATGAATGAGATGGTCCTCCGCGAGCTCGGGTGGATGTTCCCGATTTTCGGATGGGAGCAGTAAGTTATCCGGAATGAGTAGATTTGAAGTGAACTTATCGCGCGGTGGCTCAGTGGTTGCGTCGGGCGACGTTCTCGTTTCAATGCCGCTTAACGATTAAGTTTGAGGAAAAGCAAGCATGCACAGTGAGGCTCGTTTTAATGAAGATTTACCGCGGCTTGCCGAGGAAGCTTCTGAACTCGCGGGTCGTCTCTGCGGTTCATGCCAGAACTTCCATTTGCTTTGGCCCTACCATCGGCTTGCGAAAGCATCCGGCGGCGATGTCGGGGCGCCGCTGATCCACTCCGTTCTCGGCGGATTGCTTTCGCAGCGCGGCCGAAGGATTCTTATTGCCGGATGTGCCGACACGGGCCTTTTAGCGGTCGTGGCGCGGTCCACGAATTCAGAGCCTCATATCACTGTTTTAGACCGCTGCGAGACCCCTCTTGAGCTATGCCGTCGCTTCGCTCTGAACTGGTCGCTCCCAATCCAAACAATTCATCTGGATCTGACGGAGCTGGCGACAGAATCGAGCTTTGACGTCGTATTTGCGCACATGCTTTTGCAATTCATTCCGGCCACTCACCACCTTGACGTCCTCTCGCGCATGCGGCGCGCGCTGCGACCGGATGGCCGGCTAGTCCTTGCTTTCCGCGCTAGTCCTCGCATCGAAGCAAGTCTCGCGCCGGAATACCAGCGCGGATATGCAACGGGCCTGATGGAAGAGCTGGAAAAAAGAAACATTCCGCTGCCCGAGTCTCGGGAAGCGTTTCGCCGCCGTGTCGAACTCTATTTCGAGGAGCGGCGAGCGCGTGAAGGTGCTAACAATACTCGAGCTGAAGTGGAGCAACTGATCAATGCGGCAGGCTTTGCGATCGAGAATGTCGTGTCAATCGACGCGGACATGTCCGAACCGTTCCGGCACTTCTGTGCGAAAATTGGCTTGCAGCGGTTTCTAGCGGTGGCCAAGCCAAATCTGCAAGCCTAGTTCCTAGACAATCCATTCGGAGGAGCCACCTTGGAGATGAACTCCTCGAGCTTTCCGCTCGCACCTACTGAGAGCTGCGGCACTTCGACCAAGCGAAGGCTCACTGAGGGATGGATTTGACGCCGGGCGCACGCGTTCAGTCCGGCAAGATCCGGCTCGCGCCCCGAACCATCGGGCTCATATCGAAATTCGATTGTCTCGTGATCGAGTTGAACGAGCTGATAGCGGCGGTATGGCACGAAGGCTTGCATCGGCCAAATCATCGGCGCGCGCGGCCAAATGCGCGTCCCGTCGCGGAACTCAAACATATTGCGAGTGCGTCCCACAACTTGCTTGATGACCGGCGTGGTGCGGCCGCAGGCGCATGCCGGCGGACCCGCCACGGCGACGTCGCCGATTTCATAGCGAATGAAGGGCATCGCGTAGTTGTAAAAGCCCGTGACGATGACACGCCCCAGCTCTCCCGGTCCGACGTGGCGACCCTCGCCGTCAACGATCTCAACCACCGCGCTTTCCACGGCGACGTGAAAGTGGCCGGCCTCGCATTCGGCGCCAATCTGGCCAAGTTCCCGGCATGCGTAAACAGAGACGACACGCGCCCCGAACCGGTCGGAGATGATTTCGCGCGCGCCCTCTGGAATTGTTTCTCCGATGAGAAGTATCAGCTCTATGCCCAGAGCGCGGCCCTGCGCGGCGGTGACGGAATAAGCCAGGTTTAGCGCGGCCGAGGGCAGCGCCAGCAGATAGGGCGCCTTTCTCCGCGCCAGCCATTCGAGTTGCTGATCGATGGGTGTCGACAATTTGAGCTGATAAAGGGGAGCATCTGGGCCCGCCCATGACCAGCCCTTCGTGACCGAGCCTTCGGGGTAATCTGGAATAGGCTGATGACCGAAAAAGCCGATCCGCGCCATTGGCCGCGACGGGTCGACGTTAAATCTTCGGAGGGCGCGGGTGAGCAGCGCGTTGGCGGCGAGGAACACCATCTCGTTGAGCACGAATTCAAGGGGAACGCCGGTCGACCCGGAAGTCCGCTCCTGCGTAACATTGCCGTACACGGATGACAGATTGGCGACCCGTATGTCTTGACCGTGCGCAATGACATCGGCGCGTGTGAGAAACGGCACGGTATTCCATCGCGTCAGGTCAATTCCGCCGTTCGGCGTGAATAGTTGGTCGAGTCGCTCACGATAGAACGGCAACTTGTAATGGGCATGCCGAAGAAGGCGGAACAGCAATTGCCGTTGAAAATGGTGGAGATGTTGCACTGGCAATTTCTCGGTAAATCGCAGTGTCTTTATGAAGAGTTCTTGCGACGGCAGTCGCTCGCCGGCGTTAAGCGTCTCCAGAAACTGCTCGATAATGATGGGCATACCCGTAGCTTGACCGCGGCGGTGCACGCCGAAGCCCGGTATACCTCTGATCGTACGCTTAACCTGGCGGGCGGTAATCAGCCGCGTGCATTCGAATTGACGCGGGGTGTCCTTGTGTCGCGGACAGCTCATGTAGTCGTTGCGATCGAACGCCGCCCGCGGGTCGTTCCAGCAGCTGTTGCAGGCGTGATAATTGATCACCCGGTAAGGCGTCGCGAACTCGTTGGTCGGGTGTGTGACGCCGCTGATCATGACGACCGGGATCCGCATCGCCCAGGCGAGCCAGGACAGCCCGCCTGAGAGGCCGACGTAGAACTCGGCATGCTTGAGCCAGCGCGCGCGCTCGAGCAAAGGATGGTCGCCGGTCAGGTCCTCGGCGCCCTGCGGGATATGATTCCAAATTAGCCCCTTGCCGTGCGTGGGCTTTTGGTCGATGCAGAATACCCGGTAGCCGGCGCCCTTGAGAAATTCGACGATCTCGGCCCATCCGGTTGCATTGTTCCAGTATTTGCTCTGTAGCGTGCTCTGCACGGCAATGCAGACATAGGGCTCGGCGACCGGCCGGCTGTCGTTGGCAAGCACGACGCGTGGCGGTTCTTCGGCCGGGTCGACGCCGAGAATGTAGCCAGCCGCGCGGTGCACACCGACCTGACGGAAATCGCAGGGCACATAATCTTTGTGCTCGGCCATCACGCCGGCCTGGTAATAGATGGCGACCGTGTAGGTCGCGTAAAGGCGTTCGGGCTCTACCTCGCCCTCGGTCAGGAAGGTAATATCGGGATAGGCGCCGCGCAGCAGCGCGGCCATTTTCTCGCTCATCATGCAGATGAGTCGGCACCGGTGGCGTTCCTTGAATTTGACGGCGTATGGGAACCAGCCGATCGTGTCGCCGAGCGCGTCGGCCGGGAAACGCACCAGCACGTCGCGGTCGGCGGCGGAATAATTGTGTACAAAAACGCGCTCGCCCTGCTGCCAGACCTCCAGTCGGAAGCGCACGTAATAGCGTTTGCTGCTGTTCACCTGGCCGCCTTTGAGCTCGGCCTGGAACAGGAGGTTTCCAGTGTCCAGGTCGCTCAATCGCACCCGCCAGGGATGCTCCGCGTCCGGCAGCACCACGCGACAGCCGTCGTTGAAGTCAAATAAAATGCCTCGCGGGCCGCGCTGGGTAGGCGACTTGGGCGCGGCCTGAGCAATGTGCTCCGTCGAAACTGGAGAGCCGATTGCGGACGCCGGCGCGGGATGCATTGGCGTAGGCGAAATCGGCTCGGCCTGCGGCGCAATGGGTTCGGCGCGGGGAGCGACTGCAAGTGACATTAGCGGATGCCCGTCTTCCTCGCCGATGCAGCCTTATCGCTCATGCATGCTGTCGTGCTTGAAGCGCAGCAGAGGCGAAAGCAGATAGGTGATTACGGCTCGCGACCCGGTTTTGATGTCGGCGGTAACCGCCATTCCGGGCGTAAGGCTCTGGGTCGCATCGTCGACGTTTATCTGAGTGCGGTCGAGCGAGATGCGGGCGGAGTAGACGAATTGTGCGCCCTCAGGCTCGCTGCTGCTGTCGCTGTCGGCGCGCGACGAGCTGTTATTGCCGCTGTTGCCCTGCTCCTGCCCGGCTGAGCGGACGATCGAATCCGCTGATACGCTGACGACGTGGCCGTGAATGAGGCCGTAGCGAGTGTAGTTGAACGTATCGACCTTGATCTCGGCCTCCTGGCCCGTATGCACAAACCCGATGTCCTTGTTCGTGATTGTGGCCTCCACTTCGAGCGTGGCATCGGCCGGCACGATGACGGCCAATTGCTGAGCCGCCGTCACCACGCCGCCTATCGTATGCACCGATAATTGTTGGACCATACCGTCCACCGGCGCGGTGAGCAGCTGCAGCTTCGTGCGCTTTTCCGCCTTCGCCAGATCGTCGGCAAGACCGCCGGCCTTGCGCTCCGCTTCGGCGAGTTCGCCGAACAGAGTTCGCTGGAACTCGGCTTCAGTTTGCGTCTGTGTTTCGCTGATCGCGGCGATGGCGGAACTAGCTTCCTCCAGCTTGCTCTTTTGCACGACGAGATCTTTTTCATTCTCCGTAAGATGCTGGAACTCTTCCAAATAGGTGAGCCTGGAGCCCAACTGTTTGTCGCTTAGATATTTGCGGATGTCGACGCGTTCCTGGATGAGCGGCTCGGATGCTTGCAATTTCTCGATTGTGGCCTTGGTGGTGGCGAGCTCAGCCTCCTTCTGCGCCCGCTGGCGCTCGAGCGAGGCGATCTTGGCCCGATGCTCCTCCATCTGCTTAATGAGGAACTCGCGCTGCATATCCACCAGCGCCGGAGTTGCGCCCGGCGGCGGGTGAAACGCGCTTGCGGGATCGTCGCTGCCGCTTAAAGCCGCGTGCAAGCGTGCGATGTCCAGTTGCGCGGCAATAAGATCATTCTGGATATGCTGTTGCTCCGCCGCGGTCATGGTGGGATCGAGCTCAATAAGCAGCTCGCCTGCCTTGACGCTCTGTCCGTCGTGAGTGTGGATGGCGCGGACCACGCTGGTCTCGAACGGCTGGATCAGCTTGACGCGGCCGCTGGGGACGATCTTACCCCTTGCGTTGGCGACAATGTCGACTTGCCCGAAGCTCGCCCAGAGCAAGGCCAGGCAGAATACCGCGATCAGTGTCGCGCCGATGGCGCGACCGATCGGCGACGGCGGCATCTCGACAATTTCCAGCGCCGCCGGCAGGAAGGCGATCTCCTCCTTCTCGCGGCGGCTCTTCGACTGCGGAAACGCCACGACTTTTTTGGCGCTTTTTTCGCCGATTTTTTCAGCTGGCTTCATGTAGGCCACTCTGCAGGCGGTAGAGCGACGCATAACGGCCGCCCTTCCTGATTAGCTCATCATGGGTGCCGTCCTCGACGATGCGGCCGTGATCGATGGCTATAATTCGATGCGCAAGCCGCACCGCCGAGAGCCGGTGGGCGACGATGATCACGGTGCGCCCTTTGCAGATCTGAGCCATGTTCTGCTGGATAATGCGCTCGCTCTCGTAATCGAGCGCGCTCGTCGCCTCGTCGAAAATGAGAATCTGCGGCTCGTTCACCAGCGCCCGGGCGATGGCGATGCGCTGCCGCTGGCCGCCGGAAAGGCTGGAGCCACGCTCGCCGACGACGGTATCGTAGCCTTCCGGCATTTCGAGAATGAACTCGTGCGCCCCGGCAAGCTTCGCCGCGGCAATGACCCGCGCGACCGGCATCCCGGGCTCGGCCAGCGCGATGTTGTCGCGCACCGTCCGATTGAACAGGATGTTCTCTTGCAACACGACGCCAAGCTGGCGGCGCAGCCATGTCGTGTCGACCATGGCGAGATCGACGCCGTCGACGAGGACGCGCCCGCTCTCGGGAACGTAGAGCCGCTGCACGAGCTTGGCGACCGTGCTCTTGCCCGACCCGGAAGGGCCGACGATGCCGAGGATTTGGCCGGCCGGGACGTTGAAATTCACGTCGTGCAGCACTTCCGGCCCGTCGATGCGATAGCGGAAGGTGACGTGATCGAAAGCGATGTCGCCGCGAATGGCGGGCAGGGCGGCCCGACTGGGATTCTGCGTCGGTTCGGGTGGCGTATTGAGGATGTCGCCGAGCCGCGCCACCGAGATCCGGGTCTGGTGGAAATCCTGCCAGACCTGGGCGATCCGCAATACCGGCGAGCTGACCCGGCCGGCAAGAATGTTGAAGGCCACGAGCTCGCCGACCGTGAGCTGGCCGGCGATCACCAGCTTGGCGCCAAAGTAGAGAATCGCGGCGGTGACCACCTTGCTGACGAGCTGCACCGATTGGCTTGCCGTGTTGCCGAGCCTGATGACGCGAAAGCTGGAGGCGACATAGCCGGCGAGCTGCTCTTCCCAGCGGCGCTGCATCTGCGGCTCGACCGCCATCGCTTTCAGCGTTTCGACGCCGGTGACGCTCTCGACCAGAAAGGACTGGTTTTCGGCTCCGCGCGTGAACTTCTCATTCAGCCGCTTGCGGAACAGCGGCGTCGCCCCCGCCGATATGCCGATATAGAAGGGGAAGGCGCCGAGCACGACCATGCTGAGCAGCGGCGAATAGAGGAACATCACCGCCAGAAAGATGAAGGTGAAGAACAGGTCGATCACCAGCGTCAGCGCCGAGCTGGTCAGGAAGTTGCGGATGTTCTCCAGCTCGCGCACCCGCGCCACCGAATCGCCGACCCGCCGCGCCTGGAAATAGGCGATCGGCAGCGCCAACAGGTGACGGAACAGACGCGCGCCCAGCTCCACGTCGATACGGTTCGTCGTGTGGGCGAACAGATAGGTGCGCAGGATGCCGAGAATGGTCTCGAATATCGAGACGGCGACGAGGCCGACGACGAGCACGTCGAGCGTGCTCAGCGTCCGGTTGACCAGGACCTTGTCGATAACGACCTGGAAGAAGAGGGGAGAAACGAGGGCAAAGAGCTGCAGGAAGAACGAGGCGACGAGAACCTCGCTGAGCAGGCGGCGGTATTTATGGATGGCGCCGAGAAACCAGGTGACATCGAAGCGGCGCGACATGTCCAGCAAGCCGGCGCGGCGCGTCATCAGCACCAGGCGGCCGTCCCAGAGCGGCTCGAATTCGGCGCGCTTAATCAGGGTCGGGCGCGGCGACAAAGGATCTTGAACGAGGAGTTGATCCTCGCTCACTTTGCCGATGACGAGAAAGCGTCCGTCCCGAAGCGTCGCGACGGCGGGGAAGGGCGTCCCGGCGAGCCGCGCCCAGTCCGAGCGTATGGCGCGCGCCTTGAGGCCGAACTCTTTGGCGCACCGCAGCATTTCGGTGACGCCAATAGTGTTGCCGAAGCTGTGGCGAATCTGCTCGGGGGCCGCGCCGATGCCGTGGAACCGCAGCAGCAGCACCAAAGCAGCGACCCCGGATTCACCCGGGGTCGGATTTTCAACGGCCACGAACACCCTACCCTCTAACGGACACCCGGAACAGAGGCCCGGGCGTCTTGGTCAACGCCCGGGCGCTTGTTCTAACAGCACAGGGCTTTGCGGTGCGGATGCTGCCCTTTCCCATGCCTAATGCGCGGTTGTCAATGTCGTATGGTGCTCTTCGTTATTCGTGATCACCGAACCGCCGTTGCTGACGCCGATATCGGCGAAGGTCGTCGCCATGTAGCTGCCAAGGTGGCCGGTGCTGCCGCCGCCCTGGCTCTGGCTATAGCCCAGCGTCGACGGATCGGTGACCTCGAGAGTGTCGCCGGAGCCTTCGGAGACCGTGAAGCTGGCATTGGTGTAGTTGCCGGACAAGTTGACAGCCGCTATCTCGACGCCGCTGCTAAACACTTCCAGCACGCCGCCGGCGGTGCCGTCGGTATCGTCGAAACTCGCGCTTTCCACGCCCGAGCTGTAAGTGACGTTCGTGAAATCGATGTATTGCGCGGTGTTGCCGTTGTTGACCCCGCCGAATCCCGTCACCGTGCCGCCATAGGCGGAAAGCGAGGCTGAGGTATCCGCCCCCAATTCAAGCCCGCCGGTGCCGGCGTTTACGAACGTGACATTCTCGTTGCTCGATCCTTCGATATCGACAATGCCGTCGAAGATTGCGGCGACGCCGCCGTTGACGACGGTGCCGCTCTCGATGATCACCTCACTGTCGGGAGCGCTCGCATACAGCACGCCGGAATTGGTGACGGTGCCGCTGACATACAGGAAGCCGCCGTCAGCGGTTACAACCGCGGCGCCGGCACCGATCGTGTTGCCGAATTTTAGCGTATCCGACCCGTCCAACACGACGAGCGTGTCTGAGGCGATGGTCGCACTCTCGAAGACGGTATCGTGCGCCGAAACGAACGAGAATGGCCCGATGGTTTGCAGCGTGCCGCCGACAATGCTGTCGTCGTTAAGGTAGATCTCCGCCTCCGAGGTGCCGTCGCCGGAGGCGAGGATGGTGCCACCGCTGTTCTCAACTACGGCGCTTTGGATTTCGACCTCGGCAGTGCTGCTCGAAGTCGCCAATGCCTCGATCATGTTGGCATTGGTGAGTGTGCCCCCGCTAAGATCTACATATAGTTGGGCATAGGAGTCCGCAGTCGCCGACGCCACCATGGTGCCGGAATTGATGGCGGAGGGGTAGACGGTGCTGCTGCTGACGGTCTCGTACCGGCCCTCGATGTCCGCATAGGCGTCGGCATCGTGCGTCGCAAAGGCCTCCACGGTCCCCTGGTTGATGAACTCGGCGCCGCTCAGGTACACATAGACCCTGGCCTCGGCTTCATTGGCCTTTGCCACCATGGTGCCGGAATTGGTTGCGGTGCCGCCGCTGCTGACAAGAATGCCCACCTCCGCGTAGGCATCGTTCGTCGCCGAGGCCTCCACCAGGCCGTTATTGAGGAAGCTGCCGCCGCTACTGACGAGCACAGCCACCTCGGCCTCGGAGAAATTTTTGGCCAGCGCTTCTATGGTGCCGCTCGCGGCATTGGTGATGGTGCTGCCTGAGATGCCGACAAAGGCGTCGGAAGGATAGCTTCCGCTACCTCCGGTCGCCGACGCCACAACGGTGCCGCGATTGGTGACGGTAGTGGCCCGAATACCCACAAAGGCGTCGCTCTCATTGGTCGACGACGCCTCGACGATGCCGCCGCGCGCGTTGGTGAACGTGCCGCCCGTGGCGCTCGTGCCGCTGACATAGGCAAATAGCGCGGCTTCGGAGTCCGCCTTGGCCACCGCCTCGAAGGTGCCGGAGTTGGTCAAGGTCCCGCCGCTGGTGGTGGTGCCGACAACGCGAACGGCGACCTCGGCATAGCTGAAATTGGTCGCCCCGGCCTTGACGACGCCGCGATTGACCAAGCTGCTCCCGGCGGAAACAAATGCGAAAGCTTCGCTGTCATAGTGGGCCAGCGCGGCAATGGTGCCGCCCTTGGCGTTGGTGATGGTGCCGGCGCTGATACTCACCTCGGCCGTAAAGAAACGGTTTCTGCCGTCAACAAAAGCGTCGCCGATGCCATTCGACGTCGCCACCGCCTCGATCGTGCCCTTGTTGGTGAGCGTGTCGGCACTGATAAACCCGAGCGCTTCGCTATCTACGGTCGCGCTTATTTCGATTAAGCCGCCCTTGGCGTTGGTGATGGTGGGACCGCCGATCAATGCCAATACTTCGCTATCGCCGCCCGCTTTCCCGGCGATCGTGCCGCTATTGGTAACCGCGCCGCCCTCGACAGATAAGAACGCGTCGCTGATAAACGTGGCGGCTGCCTCGATGGTGCCCTTGTTGCCGACGGTGCCGCCCACGACACCCACGTGGGCGTCGCCATCCACCGTTGCGCTCCCCTCAATCAGGCCGAGATTTCCGACGTGGTCGGTGCCGGTAACATAGGCGAAGGCTTCCGAGTCGCTGGCCAGCGCCAGAATAGCGTTGGTCGCGGAATTGGTGACCTTGGTGCCGATGACAGCTACGGTGCCGGCTTCGAGGGCTGCGATGGTGCTGCCGCCCTGCACGACCGTGTTGTCGACGACCAACGTGCCGTCGTCTTCAGCGAAAAGATAGGAATTGGACACAATGGTGGCGCTGACGATGACCCCGGTGTCACCATCGTCAACCCCGATTCCCGCATCAGCGCCAATGGTCTGCAGCGTGCCGCCAACCACCGTGGCGTCTTGGAGGTAAACGAACGCGTCTGCGCCGGAACCGGCAGAGGCCACGATGGTGCCGCTGACATTGTTGAAATCGCCTTCGAGATAGACATCGGCGTAGCTGTCATCGTGCGCCAACGCCTCGATGACGCCGGTATTGGTGCCGCTGGTTCCGACAGTGACGTATAATTCGGCTCCGCCGCTCGACCCCGCATTGGCGAGGAGCATACCGGCATTGGTGAAGAAGGTGGCGTTAATACCGACCTCGGCGTAGCCCGTCAGCGCCGACGCGTCGATGGTGCCGGCAGCGGTATTGCTGACGTCGCCGGCGGACACGTAGGTGAAGGCATCGCCTTCCTCATACAGGGCCGACGCTGCGATGAGTCCTGAGTTGATGATTCCCCCGCCGCCGCCGCCGCTTACCGTATCGAACTCTTCGGCAACAACCGCGCTGCCGCCATTAATATAGAGGTAAGCAGCGCCGTCTGTCGTCGCCGCGGCCTCCATGTTGCCGGAATTGGTGATGGTGCCGCCGCTGACGGTGAGATAAGTCTTGGCGTAGCCGTCGTTTGCCGCTGACGCTAAGAGTTCAGTGTTGTTGAGGACGCCGGCGCTCAGCGCGCTCATAGTCAATTCAGCGAAGCTGTCCGCGCCCAGTGCCGAAGCCACCAACTCGCCGTCATTTTCAAAGCCACCGCTCAGGTACGCGTATGAGCTGTTATGCTGGGTATCGACCGCCCCAATCAGCCCGGTGCCGCTGTCTTGCCAGATCAACGGATCTTCGATGGTGAGTTTGCCGCCGTCGGTGGCTACGACGGTTGTGTTCTCCTTGAAGATGAAACCGCTCATGGTCAGCGTGCCGCTGACGCCGATAAAGCCTGAAATGGCGCTGCCGAGGTCGATATCCGCCGTGGCGCCCGCGGGAACGTTGACCGTACCGCCAAGGATCGTGAGATCGAAGGTGTCGCTGCCGAGAATGGTCTCGCTGCCGTGAAGTATTGTGCCAGAGTCGTTGCCGCCCGGCTCTATGGTGAGAAGGCCACCCTTATCGACGGTCGTTGTATTCGCAGTCCCGCCCGAGAGGACATACATCTGGCCGCCGCTCTGGACGACGTCGTTGGTGTCGGTTTGGCCGCTGGAGACATCGTAAATCTCGCCGGCGCTGACAATGACGGTAGCCATGATGTAGGTCTCCTACTGAGATGTCGTTTTCTTGCGAAAAATCCAACTCTCAGCGGGCATGGGCGTACGCAAAACCCGAAAATAACTTTGCGCCCAGCCTCACTATTTTGGATTTCGGGAGCGTGAATTGTGAATTAATATCCGGCAGCACGCATCACCCAAACGGGTGATAAGCCGCTGCCGGAAACAGCAAGCTCGCCAGCAAGACCGCGAGGTCCAATTGGCGCTTGGTGCCGGTCTTGCCGAGGGCGGTTTTGATCTGGCTGCGCACCGTTTCCCGGGACACGCCGAAATCGCTTGCCATTGTCGCGATTGTGTGTCGCCCGGCAAGGCCGCTGGCGACGCGCGCTTCAGCCGGCGAAAGGCCGAAGAGTTGCTGCAGAATCATCGGGTTCGGCGCCGGCCGCGGCCGCACCGGAGTGACGACGAGAATGCTGTGAGCGCCGCCGTCGAGCCCGAGCCCCGCCACCCGTCGGAGCGAGATGAGTTGCGCGACCGCCGAAGGTTTGCTCTGGTTTCCGCGAATCGGTACCACGCGGACCGCGGCCCGGCCGTCAAAATTCCCCTGCGCCAAGGTGGTGGCGATCAATCGGTCGGCAAACGGGTCAGCAAGGCGCGGCCGGCCGCGCAATTCGCGCACCAGGTTCGGCACCAGCTTCGCAAACAGCCGGTTGGCGAAGAGGACTTCCCCGCGGGAACCGAGCACGGCGGCGGACACTCCGAACATCCCCAAAACCTCGCCGAGGGCGCAGGCGTGCTGCTGTTGCTCGGAGGCAGGGTAAGTCTTGCGTGACTGCGGTGCGCCCGCCTCGGCGCCGGAACGCGCCTCGTCCGCTTGATGGGCGGCAACATTCGCCTTCTGACGCTCCGCAGGAGCGGGCAAACGCAAACCGCGGCCCACGGCTGCTTTGCTCATACACTCTCCCGCACTTCGCTTCCGCCGAGCCCGCCTTTGGCTTTGTGCGCGCCAAAGCCGGGAATGCGCCGGATGGTGGCCTTGACGTGCTCGGAGGTAATAAGCCGCGTGCACTCGAATTGCCGGGGCGTGTTCTTGTGGTGCGGACACCACAGGAAGTCCTTGTGGTCGAACCTTTGGCGCACGTCGTTCCAGCAACTGTTGCAGGCGTGATAATTGATCACGCGGTACGGCGTGGCGAATTCGTTTGTCGGATGTGAAAAGCCCGAGATCATCACCACGGGTGTGCCCGTCGCCCAGGCGAGCCAGGCGAGGCCGCTGGAGAGGCCAACGAAGAACTCGGCGTGCTTGGTCCAGCGTGCGCGCTCGCCCAGTGGGCGATCGCCGGTCTCGTCCTCGGCGCCGTGCGGAATATGGTTCCAAACCAGACCGGCGCCGTAGACGCGCCTCTGATCGATGCAGATTACGCGATAGCCGGCCTCCTTGAGGAAGGCGACGATGTCGTGCCAGCCGTTCGGATTGTTCCAATACTTCGCCTGGGTCGTGCTTTGCGTCGCGATGACGACATAAGGCTCGGGAATCGGCCGGGTGTCGTCGGGGATCGCGATGCGCGGCGGCGCGTCGGCTGGATCGACGCCGAGGATATAGGCTGCGGTCCGATGCAGCCCGACGTGCCGGAAATCGCTGGGTTGATAGTTGAAGTTTTTGTCATTGAAGAACAGGCCCATGCTGTAGCTGGCGTAATAACGCTCCGGCTCGGTCTGCTCGTCGGTGACGAAAGTGATATCCGGATAGGCGTCTCGAAACAGCGGGATCAATTTTTCGGCCATGCTGCAAGTCAGGCGGCAGCCATGGCGCTCCTTGAACTTCGCCGCGTAGGAAAACCACCCGACCGTGTCGCCGAGCGTGCCGACCGGGAACCGGATCAGCACTTCGCGATCCTTCGCCGAATATCGGTGCAAAAAGACGCTGTCGCCCTGCTGCCAGACCTGCACCCGGAAACGCACGTAATAGCGCTTGGTGCTGGCGACCTTGCCGCCCTTGATCTCGGTCTCAAACAGTACGTTGCCGGTATCGAGGTCGGTTATTCGCACGCGCCACGGGTGCT